>Ga0070695_100000700_pt1 | contig 17892 bp, 16 predicted proteins | sample KBSK1252metaG_FD_65471 | JGI IMG/M metagenome (GOLD analysis project Ga0070695, IMG submission 65471) | Corn, switchgrass and miscanthus rhizosphere microbial communities from Kellogg Biological Station, Michigan, USA - KBS K1-25-2 metaG | ecosystem: Host-associated > Plants > Roots >...
TCCCCCGTGTACCGGCTGGGGTTCAGCACCAAGGGCGGCGTCCTCAAAACCGCCGAGCTGCTGCAATACCGCTCATTCGCTCCGGGCGACTCGGCGCGACCCGTGCAGCTCGTCCCGCCGGGCGATGCGTTCCTCCGCCATCGGCTCGTGATGAGCGGCGATACGGTGTCGCTGGACGACTGGGACTTCCAGCCGAGTCCGGACGCGCCCGTCGTCGTAAACGCGGCGCAGGGAGCGAAGCCGCTGCGGTTCGACGCCGAACGTGGCGGGGCGCACGTGACGCTCGAGTACAGCTTCGTCCCGGACGAGTACCGCTTCGACGTTCGCGGATCGGTCACGGGACTCGGCAGCGCTGGCGCCGTCCTGCTCATCGACCTGTCGAGCGGCCTGCGCTCAGTCGAGAAGGATTCGCTGGACGACTATCGCCACTACTCGGTGGTCACGAAGGCATCCAAAACCGAGCGCACCGACTTCTCGGGCATTCGGCCCGACCAGCGCGCGCTGCTCAACGGTCCATTCGAGTGGGTCGGCGTGAAGTCGAAGTATTTCTTGACGGCCGCCCTCGCCCTGGAAGAAGGCCAGCCGACGTTTGGCGGAGCCATCGCTATCGGGGGCCCGCGCACCGGGAAAGCCGCCTCGCGCGCGACCGTGCTCATCACGATGCCGGTCCCGCCCGCGGGGACGTTCCGCTATTCGGTGTACGCCGGTCCGCTCGACTACCGCCAGCTCGGACGGATGGGGCATGGCCTGGACGACGCCAATCCATACGGCGGAATTTTCCGGCCGATCATTCGGCCCGTCTCCGTGTTCGTCACCGGTATCCTGCTGTGGATGCACGAGCGGCTGCACCTGGCCTACGGCTGGGCGCTGATCCTGTTCGGCGTCATCATCCGGGTGCTGTTGTGGCCCCTCAACCAGAAGGCGATGGAGTCGGGGATCCGGATGCAGGCGGTGGCGCCGCTGCTGAAGGAGACGCAGGACAAGTACAAGAACGATCCGGAGCGGCTCCAGCGCGAGATGCTGCGCCTCTACCGCGAGCACAAGGTCAATCCGTTCGGCGGCTGCTTGCCGATGCTATTGCCGTGGCCGGTGCTGCTCGCGCTGTTCTTCGTCTTCGCTAACACGATCGTGTTCCGGGGCGTCCCGTTCATGTGGCTGCCGGACCTGTCGCTCCGCGATCCCTACTATATCCTGCCCATCCTGCTGGGTCTTTCGATGTTCGGCTTGTCGAAAGTCGGGCAGATCGGCGTGCCGCCGAATCCGCAGACCAAGATGATGGTGTATTTCATGCCCGTCTTCATGACGGTGCTGTTTCTGAACTTTGCCTCGGGGCTGAACCTGTATTACGCGGCGCAGAACCTCTTCAGCATTCCGCAGCAGTACATGATCGCCAAGCGCCGGCTGCGCGAAGCGCCGGTCGCCGGCGGCACTGCCCGGCCGGTACCAGCCAAGACCTAACCTGCTTTCCGACCCCATCGTCGCGCTCGCGACGCCGCCGGGTCGGAGCGCACTCGCCCTGGTTCGCCTCTCGGGCGCCGGCTGTTTCGCCATTGCCGCCCGGTGCCTCGATCCGTTTTATGAATCGCCCCCCCGCACGGTGTTTCGCTCCCGGCTCCTGACTCCCGACTCCCGCGAAGCCATCGACGACTGTCTCGCCGCCTGTTTTCCGGCGCCCCACTCGTACACGGGCGACGATCTCGTCGAGATCTCGACGCACGGCGGGTTGGTCGTGCCGGCGGCGGCCGTCGCAGCCCTGGTCGCCGCGGGCGCCCGGCCCGCCGCCCCTGGCGAGTTCACGCGCCGCGCGGTCCTGAACGGCAAAATGGACCTGCTGCAGGCCGAGGCGACGGCCGATCTCATCGACGCGGGATCGCCGGCCCAACGGCGGCGGGCGCTGCAGCAGCTCGAGCGCGGCTTGTCCGACCGGCTGACCGGCCTGCGCGCCGAGATTCTCGAGCTCGAGGCGCTGATCGCCTATGACATCGACTTTCCCGAGGAGGATGAGGGGCCGGTGTCACCGGAGCGCGTGCGTGAGGCGTGGGGCGTCGTGCGTGATCGCATCGGCGATCTCTTGAAAACGGCGCCCGAAGGCGAGCGGCTCCGTGAGGGTGCACTCCTCGTCATCGCCGGTCGACCGAACGCGGGGAAGTCGTCGCTGTTCAACGCGCTGCTCGGCACCGAGCGTGCGATCGTCACCGAGATCCCCGGCACCACGCGCGACGCGATCGAAGCGCACGCGGTGATCGAAGGCTTTCCGTTTCGGCTCATCGATACCGCGGGGCTCCGCGACAGCGACGAGCGGGTCGAGCGGTTGGGGATCGAGGTCAGCAAGAAATACCTCGGCGCGGCGGATCTCGTGGTGTACTGCGAGGAGCGCGACGATCCTGCACGCGATCAGTTTCTCGCGCAGGTGCACGCGCCGGTGATCGTGGTGCGAACGAAGGCCGATCTCGGCGGCGAGGGAGTTTCGGTCGTAACGGGACAGGGACTACCAGAGCTACGGCGCCGGCTCGCAGAGGTCGCGTTTGGCCGCCTACTCGCTCTCGGGGATGTCGAGCCGGTCGTGACGCGCGCGCGTCATCGCGCCGCGCTGGAGCGGGCGCTGACTGAGCTGGAGGCGTTCCGGAATGCGCGCGAGCGGGGCATCGATGCCGCGGCTACGGCGACGCACCTCCGCGCCGCGGTCCTCGCCCTCGACGATTTGATCGGGGCGGTTACGCCAGAGGATGTGCTCGACCGCGTGTTCGCGGCGTTCTGCGTGGGGAAGTAAGCGCCTCGATCATCGTCCGGGCTTTGGCGAGCGTCTCCTGATACTCCGCCGCCGGCTCCGAATCCCACACGATGCCTGCCCCGGCGTGAAACGTCGCTGTGCCGCCCTGCAGCACGATCGTCCGGATCGGGATGTTGAAGTCCATCGCACCGGTGACCGACACGTAGCCGATGGCGCCGCAGTATAGGCCGCGCGGTGCGCGCTCCAGCTCCGCGATGATCTGCATCGCGCGAATCTTCGGAGCACCCGTCACCGAGCCGCCGGGGAATGCCGCGTGCAGCAAGTCGAACGCGTCGGCGCCGTCCAACAACCCGCCCGTGACCGTCGAAACGAGATGGTGCACCGCCGCGTGCGACTCGAGCGCAAACAGCTTGGGCACGTGAATCGATCCGGGCCGACAGACCTTCCCCAGATCGTTCCGCAGCAGATCGACGATCATCACATTCTCGGCGCGGTCCTTTTCGCTCTCCACTAATTCGCGCGCCAGGGCGCTGTCCCGTATCGGCGTCGTCCCGCGCGGCCGCGTGCCCTTGATGGGCCGCGCTTCCACGGTTCGCGTCGCCGCATCGAGCCGCAGGAACCGCTCCGGAGAGATGCTCGCGATGTGCGCGCCGGAGAACTCGAGGTAGGCGCCGAACGGCGCGGGATTGCGGGCCCGCAGCCGGCGGTAGAGCGCGAGTGGCCAGCCGGTGAAGGGCGCGTGGAAACGCTGCGACAGATTCACCTGATACACGTCGCCCGCCGCGATGTAGTCGCGAATCCGCGACACCGCTGCTTCGAAACCGGCGCGTGTGAAGTTGGACTCAAGGGCGGTCGTAGACTGGCGAGGGCGGTCGAGGACGGGCGGCGCTCCGGGTGCGCTCAACCGCTCACGGACCCATGCTACCCGTCGCGCGTCCGACGCGATGAGCCAAGCTTTCGCCTCGAGGTGATCCCACGCGATCACCCAGTCGTACAGCGCGAGCGCGACGTCGGCCATGCGCGGTGTGTGCCGATCGGCCGCCGGCCGACTCACACGCTCCAGCTCGGCGCCCCAATCGTACCCGACGTAACCCGCGATCCCGCCCTGAAAGGGCGGTAAGCCGGGCAGTGGCTCCTGCCGGCGCGCGCGCAGCATCTCGCGCGCGTCCTCCGGTGTCCGCACGACGCTGACCGGGTCCGCCGTCAAGAACGAATAGCGGCTCAGCGTGCCTTGTGCCGAGCTGTCGAGAAAGAGGAGGTAGGGATGTCCGCTGAAGCGGACGCAGGTGTCGAACGGATCGGGAACAGGAACGAGAGGAGTCGCGAGGGTCACGATCCCACGAACTTCTTGGTGGTGCCGCGCAGCGCGCTCTTCCCCGGCTGGGGACGCCACAACGCCGTCTGCTCGATCAGCTGGGCGAGCTCCATATCACTCGCCGTCACGCCGCCCGCGCTGTGCGTCCAGAGCTTGACCCCGACCTTGCCCCAGCTCACGGCGAGATCGGGATGATGATCGGCCGCCTCCGCGACAAACCCGATCGCGTTCACGAGCATGAGCGTCGTCGGCCAACCGTCGGTCTGATATTCGCGGACGATGGCGCCGTCCTCGAGCCGCCAACCGGCCAGGCTCTTGAGACGCTCGGTGATTTCGGCAGGGGACAGCTTAGTCGAGGGTTTCACGGTAGCTCGCTGATTGACCGAAGTTTTCTTCGACTTCCACTTCGATCGACTTGAGATGGGTGGCGCCGAGCTCGGCGCGCACACGGCCGGCGAGATACTGGGCGAGCATCTCGACCGTCGTGTTGGGGATCGGGAGAATTACGCAATCGCCGGCGGGGAAGACATAACGCGGCTGGCCCTCGAACGCGACGCGCACGGAGCCGTTGTCTTCCGAGATGGCAAGCTTGGGATTGTCGCGCGGCAGGAGCACGCGGTGATCGAGCTCGGCCGTCAGGCCGCGCATCACCTTCTTGACCGCCGAGAAATCGACGACGAACCAGCTGTCCTCTTCCAGACGGCCTTCCACCATCAGGCTGGCGCGGTAGTTGTGCCCATGGAGTTTCTCGCAGCGGTGTCCGGCGAACGTGATGAAATGCGCGGCCGCGAAGACGAGGTCTTCCTTCGTGATGGCGACACGGAATTCCCCACGGGTGCTCATACCCGCGTAATCTACTCTTGGGCTTCCCCGGGGGCCTCGCCCGTGGACAACCGCCACACCTCGTCCGCCAGCCACTCGAGCCGCTGCTGGGCGTAATCGAGCTCCGCCGGGGTCATGGCCTTGGCGCGCCGCGCGATTTCGCGCGTATGAGACAGCAGCTCGTCGAGCACCTCGCGCAACGGCCGGTTGCGGCGTCGATCCGGCACGCCGGGGCCGGAGCCGGAGGAGGAGGCGGGGGCGGGGGCGGGGCCTGAAAGCCTTTTGCCGCGCGTGGTCACGCCGTCTGTATACCCATGGCGCGGTCGTCCGCCTGTCGCAGCTCCTCCACGGCCGCCCGCACCGTCGAGGCTGCGCCATGCTCGGCGCAGTAGTTCTCGACCAGCCGCAGGCCGAGGTAGTAGCCGGAGCGCTCGGGAAGCACCTTGCCGGCGAGCAGGCGCGCAGCCGGACTCATCCCGCCCGAGAGATAGCGCAACCGCAGGCCCAGCCCCGTCGCGTCGAGATCGCTCGCCGCGGCGCGCCGCAGGAAGGCGTCCAGCTCGCGCAGCCGGCGATACTGGCGCCGGTTATACCCGAAGTACTCCCACGGCTCGAATCCGGGCGCGACCGCCTGCGCCGCCGCGATCGCGACGCCTTCGTTGACGACCAGCTCCCGTAACGTCGCGCGCGACCCCAGCTCCCAGCCGTCGTAGTAGCCGCCGAGATCAGCTACGAGCCGGCGCAGCGCCGCCCGGCTCGACGGCGACGTGTAGCGCAGTGTGTGCGCGACCTCGTGCGCGATCCAGAGCGGTAACAGCGCGGGGTCGAGCCCCATACCGTAGGTCTGTGCGTTCGCCCGGCCGGTGAAGTGCTCCAGACACACGAACGCGATGCCACGCCCGCCCACCACCAGCTCGCCGGCGTTCGCGGCGCCCACACCGACCATCAGATACAGATCGACCGGGCAGTCCGCCTCGAGCAGCTCGGTGGCCCGGCGCAGCCCGTCCTCCGCGACGGCGACGACATCCACGTCCTCGAGCAGCCGCTTGAGATCGGAGCGGTCGGCGCGCATCGCCGACGCGATGATCGGCTCGGCGTGTGGGGACGCCGGATCGAGGACGTAGTTCTGCCAGTAGGCGCTCAACACCGGCCGATGGCGATCGAGATACTCGTGGTATGCCGCGGAACGATCTGGCGCGGCCAGCGTCGCGAGGAATTCCGGAACGAGATTGACGAGCATTGCGCGGTTACCGGACCCAATTTGGGAACGGGGCCGCCGCCAGACAAGCGCGGCGTCCGCGCGGCCGACTTGACAACTCGGATTTCCTACCCTTTTGGCGGCGTCGGCGGTGTCCGCATCCTGCGGCTGATTTCGGTGAGGAATTTGCGTTCGGCGGGCGTGAGACTTTCGACGCCGCTCGCGATGATCTTGTCCAGCACGCGATCGATCTCGGCGTTCGCACGCGCATCGGGTGCGGACTCGCCGCGCGACTTCGGCGCGCGCGCCGACGGCGGAATGCCGCCGCTGCGACTGAAGCGTCGGGGCTGCGACACGAGCACGCTGGATTCCGACATCTGCTCTCCCTGCCGCTCACCGCGCGTCGCCCACCACTCCTGGCCTTTCAGGAACAGCAGCGCCGTGCCGACCCCGCCGAGATGGGCGAGATGCGCGATGCCGTCGCTCGCGCCGACCAACGCGAGGACGAGGTCGAGCGCGACGAGGAAGGTGACGAGCCATTTGGCCGGCACGGGATCCGGCAACGGAAAGACGAACACCGGATGGTCCGGCCAGAACCACGCGAAGGCGACGGCGACGCCGAGCACCGCGCCGGACGCGCCGATGATCTGCGACACGGGCACCAGCTGCCGCAGGATGAACGACGATGCCGCGCCACCGATGCCGCAGAGGAGATAGAACAGGACGAACGCGCGCCCACCCATCCGGTCTTCGACCGACGAGCCGAAGACGAACAGCACGAGCATGTTGAACAGGATGTGCGGAATGCCCGCGTGCAGGAACATGTAGGTGACGAAGGTCCACGGGTATTGCCAGGCGTTGGCGGGTGAAAAGCCAAACGCCCCGGCGAAGCTCGGGGAGGTCAACAACGTGCTCTGAATCAAGAACACGAGCAGGTTGACGACGAGCAGCCGTCGTACCCATATGGTCAAACCGTACATCCGCTGCGGGCCCATCTGTGCTCCTACGAGTTCTCTAGGGCATCTGGTTTTTATCCCCCTTTTCCGGGCCGGTTGTTCCGCGCGAGGCCGGCGATACGCTCACACAGCTCCGGAAAAGGGATGCCCGCGGCCTGCGCGGCCTGAGGGAACAGACTGGTGCGGGTCATGCCCGGCAGGGAGTTCGCTTCCAAGCAGAAGATGTCTCCCTCCGGACTGACCCGAAAGTCGATCCGCGAATAGCCGCTGAGCTTCAAGGCACGGTGCGCCATCACCGCATACTCCTGCAATTGTCGGGCGAGCACGGTGTCGATCTTGGCCGGGAATGTCTCTTCTGACATCCCCGGCGTGTATTTCGTCTCGTAGTCGAACAATTCGTGCTTGGGAACGATCTGCCCCACCGGCAGGGGCATGTCTCCCAGCACACCCACCGTTAACTCGATCCCAGGGATGTACTGTTCCGCCATCACCTCATCGTCATAGCGGGACGCCAGTTTGACCGCAGCGCCCAGATCCTGGGCCGTCTTCACCAGCGTCAATCCGACCGACGAGCCCTGCTTGGACGGCTTAATAATGACCGGCCAGCCTAGGGCGGTGGTCACATCCTCGGCGGCCAGAGGCGGAGCCATGAACCACGCCGGCACTGGGACGCCGGCAGCGCGGAACAGCCGCTTGGAGAGGTCCTTGTCCATCGCCAGCGCGCTCGCGAGTGGCCCGCTGCCGGTGTAGGGGACGCCGATCACATCGAGCACCGCCTGCAGCGTGCCGCCCTCCAGGGCCCCGCCATGCACGGCGAGAAACAACACGTCTGCCTGCCCCACGGGCGCGAGCTCCGCCAGGCCCTCCGATAGCATCTGCCGCTCCCGCTCCGCGAGCGCATCGACCGCCGGTGGCGCGAGGCCGACGGATCCCGCCAGGAGCTCCCGCTCCGCGCGCTCGTCGAGGACCGTACCGGCGAGATCGACGACCTGCACGTGGTGCTTGCGGCTCCGCAGTGCGGCGACGATCTGGGACGCGCTCGCGAACGCCACGGCGCGCTCCGGCGTCGCGCCACCTGTGAGCACCGTCACACGCATCAGCGAATGCCCGCCAGCTGGTGCAACAGGTCGTAGCGCGTCACGATCCCGACGACCTTGCCGTTCCGCCGCACCAGCGCCGCAGGCGTCGTGCGGGAGAGCAGCGTGGTGAGCAGGGCCACCGGCGACTCGGCGTCTACGACCGGGAACGGCGGGTCCATCACGTCGCGGACCGGGCTGTCCAGAATCTTCGGCTGGCCGATGGCCCGCGCCATCAAGGCCTGCTCCGATACCGCGCCGACGCCGTCGTGGTCCTCGAGCACCGGCAGCTGGGACACGTTGTACGTCGTCATGAGGTTCAGCGCCTGGCGCACCGAGGCTTCCGGTGTGACGTGAATCAGCGGCGGGGCGTCGCCGGTTTTGGCGGCCACGAGCCTGGCGACCGTCGGCCGCGCATCGTCGATCAGCTGATTCTCGCGCAGCCACTCCTCGTTGAAGACCTTGCTGAGATAGCGCTCGCCGGTATCGGCCAGCACGGTCACGACGAGCGCCTTGGGATCGTCGATACGCCGCGCGACGTCGAGCGCCGCGACGACGTTCACGCCCGTGGATCCGCCGACGAACAGCCCTTCCTCTTTCGACAACTGCCGCGCCATCTGCATCGCATCCTTGTCGCTGACCACCACCCACTCGTCGATGACGTCCCAGTGGAGCGAGGTGGGAATCTTGTCGCCGCCGATCCCCTCGACCTTGTAGGGCTGGCCTTCGCCCTTCTTGTGGGTTTTGGCGTACTCGGTGTAGATCGAGCCGGCCGGATCACCCGCGACGACGCGGATCTTGGGGTTCTTCTCCTTCAGGTACTTGCCGGCGCCGCTGACCGTCCCGCCCGTGCCCGGCGCGCAGACGAAATGCGTGACCTTGCCATCCGTCTGCTCCCAGATTTCCGGACCTGTGGTGTGGTAATGCACGTCGGGATTCACCGGGTTGTAGTGCTGGTCGGCGAAAATGGCGTTGTCGTGCGCCGCGGCGATTGCGCGGCCTTTCACGATGTAGTTGTCGGGATGATCGGGCGGAACCGCGGTTGGCGTAATGATGACTTCGGCGCCGAGCGCGCGGAGCAGCCGCGCCTTTTCCTGCGACATCTTGTCCGGCATCGTGAAGATGCAGCGATAGCCTTTGACCGCTGCCGCGATCGCCAGCCCGACGCCGGTGTTGCCGGACGTCGCTTCGACGATCAGTCCGCCTGGCTTGAGCTTTCCGGCGCGCTCGGCGGCCTCGATCATCGCCAGCCCGATCCGGTCCTTCACCGAACCGCCGGGATTGAAGAATTCTGCCTTGGCGTACACCGGCGTGCGGATGCCCCGCGTGACCTTGGTGATGCGGATCAGTGGGGTCCAGCCGATCGTCTCGAGGACGTTGTCGTACGGCTTAGTGTGCTGTGGCACTCGTGTCCGGGCGCGCCTTGGTCGTGTCGGGCGGAACGGGCGGCGGCGCGGAGTCGGCGGGCGGCCGCACCTTCGTCGTATCAGCTCGCAGCGTGTCGCGCACCACCGGGGGACGAGGTCTCGGCCGGGGCGGCGCCGGTGGTGGAGCCGCCGGTTGCTGCACGGGTATCTGCGCAGGAGCGGGGGGCGGGGGCGGGGGCGGGGGCGGGGGCAACGTCACTGTACCGGTGCGCGTCGTCCCCACCTGACGGAATTCAACCGGCTGCAGAAACTCGGTGGCGACCGGGACGCCATGCCGCTTGGCCGGGGCGAATCGGAGCGTCTTGGCGCCCGCAAGCGCCGCGGAGTCGAGCGCGGGATAGCCGCTCCCCTCGGCAACGCGTGTGGATTCCGGGATCAGCTTCCCGGTCGAATCGACGTACAGGCGCAGCGTCACATCCGCTTCGACCTTCCGCTCAAACAACGCTGGCGGGTACGCGATGGGGACGTCGGGATTGAGCGCGACTGGCGCTTCGGATTCGGGCGACGAACCGGACTGCGTCGCGCCTCCGGTCTGGGAGCCGCGACATCCCACCATGCCGATCAATGCCACCGCGAGGACCGCTCTCATGAGCCGCGGTCCTTGCGACGCTTCTGCCAGGTCGCCAACTGGTTCAGCGCATCGAGCGGAGATAACGAGTTGACGTCGAGGCCGTCCAGCTCCAACAGGAGCGGGTCCGGCGGGGCGCCAGCAAACAAGCCGAGCTGTGTGGCGTCGGGTGAGGCGGGCGGACGCTGTTTGGCCACGTGATGGCCTGCTTCGAGCAGCTTGAGCACTTGCCACGCGCGCGTCACCACGGGCTCCGGCAGCCCCGCCAGCCGCCCGACGTGAATGCCGTAGGAGCGATCGGCGGCGCCCGGCTCGAGCCGGTGCAGGAAGACGACTTCCTTGCCGATCTCGCGCACCGCGACGTTGAAGTTGCGCACGTGCTCGAGCTCCTCGGTGAGCTGCGTCAGCTCGTGATAGTGCGTCGCGAAGATCGTCTTACAACCGATCGTGTTGTGCAGGCATTCCGTGACCGCCCAGGCGATCGCCACGCCGTCGTACGTCGACGTGCCGCGCCCGATCTCGTCGAGCAGCACGAGGCTCCGCGCGGTGGCCCCGTGCAGAATCGCGCTGGTCTCACTCATCTCGACCATGAATGTCGACTGGCCGCGGACCAGATTGTCCGATGCCCCGACGCGCGTGAACACGCGATCGGCGACACCGATGCGCGCGCGCTTGCAGGGGACGAACGAGCCCAGCTGCGCCAGCACGACGCAGAGTCCCACCTGACGGAGCAACGTGGACTTGCCGGCCATGTTGGGGCCGGTGAGCAGCACGACGCGTCCGCCGTCATCCAGCCGCACGTCGTTGGGAATGAACGCTTCCCGGGCCATCATGCGCTCGACGACCGGGTGGCGGCTGCCCTCGAGCTCGAGCGCGAAGACGTCAGACACTTCGGGCCTGACGTACCGCTCGCGCTCGGCGACATCGGCGAGCGCGGCCCAGGCGTCGAGCCGGGCGAGATGGCCCGCGGTCGCCTGCACGCGGGTAATGGCCTCGCCAACGCGACGCCGCAGCGCGTCGAGGACCTCGGCCTCACGGGCGGTAATCCGCTCTTCGGCCCCCAGAACTTTGGCTTCGTACTCCTTCAACTCTGGTGTGACGTAGCGCTCAGCGCCCGTGAGTGTCTGCCGTCGCTCGTAATCGCTCGGGATGCGCTCGCGATGCGCGTGCGTGACTTCGATGTAGTAGCCGAAGACCTTGTTGAAGCCGACCTTGAGCGAGCCGATGCCGGTGCGCTCGCGCTCGCGTGCCTGCAGACCGGCGATGTACTGCTTACCGCCGTCGCGCGCGGCCTTGACCTCGTCGAGCTCGCGATCGTAGCCCGGTTTGATCGAGTCGCCTTCGTCCAATTGCGCCGGCGGCCGCTCCACCAGCGCGCGGGCCAGCTCGTCGCCGACGTCCGTCAGCAGGTCGAGCTCGCGCGCGCCCGTTTCGAGCAGGGCCGACTGCTCGCGACTGACGAGTCCACCCAGCGCACCTGCTACGTCCGGCAACCGCAGGATCGAATCGCGCAGCGCGCCCATTTCCCGCGGCGTGGCGCGTCCCAGCGCCGCCCGGCCGGCGAGCCGCTCGAGATCGCGCACGCCATCCAGTGCTTCGCGCAGGCGCTCGCGACCCCGGCCGTCGCCGACGAGCACCTGCACGGCGTCGAGCCTGGCATTGATCGCCCCGGGATCGATGAGCGGCGCCAGGAGCCAGCGGCGCAGCAGCCTGCCACCCATCGGCGTCAGCGTCCGGTCGATCACCTCGAGCAGGGTCGCGCCTTCGGCGCCGGCACGGAGCGGTTCGACGAGCTCGAGATTGCGGCGGGTCATCTCGTCGAGCGGCAACACGTCGCCGCGTCGCACGACGGTCGGATGCGCGAGGTGCGGGAGGCCGCCGGGCTTGAGCTCGCGCGCGTAGCGCAGCAGCGCTCCCGCCGCGCCAAGGGCGGGCCGGTCTTCAGGCGCGATGCCCAGGCCGTCGAGTGAGGCGATGGCGTACGTGCGCATCAGATCCTCACGCGCTAGCTCGGCGTCGAATTCCCACGCTTCGCGGATGGTGACGGTCGCGCCGGGCGTTGGGACGCCAGTCTCCGCCGGCAGCACCAGTTCGCGCGCCTCGTAGCGGGCGAGCGCGTTCACGAGGTCCACGGAAGCCACAACTTCGAGAGTCAGCTCACCGGTGGTGACGTCGAGGACCGCCAACCCCGCAGGCTCGCCGCGCGGGTCCAGGCCCACGATGTAGTTGTTGCGGTTCCGGACGAGCCAGTCGTCGGTCAGCACGGTCCCCGGCGTCACGGTCTCGACGACCGCGCGCCGCACGACGCCTTTGGCCAGCTTGGGATCTTCGATTTGCTCGGCGATCGCGACGCGGTGTCCCTTCGCAATCAGCCGGCGCAGGTACTCGGTCGCGGCTTTGACCGGCACCCCGGCGAGCGGGACTTCAACGGCGCCGCCGTTGTTGCGCGACGTGAGCGTCAGGCCGAGCTCGCGCGCGGCCAGCTTGGCATCATCCTCGAACATTTCATAGAAATCGCCCATCCGGAAAAACAGAATGGACTGCGGATGGCGGGCCTTGATGTCGCGGTACTGCTGCATCAGTGGCGTTTCTGGGGGCGTCACCGCCGTCATGGCTCTTCCACCACGAATGGCTGCCCGCCGACTCTCTGCTTGAGGCGCCCCTGCGTCCGGACCGCCTCGTCCCGCGTGGCGTAATGGCCGACGCGGACTTTGAAGAAGCCGGTCGAGTCCCGCACCACTCGCGCCTCGAACCCCATGACCTTGAGCCGGGTCAGCATCTCGTCGACCTGCGCGGCGCTCTTCACCGCGAGCACCTGGACCGCATACGTCCGCGGCCCGGCCGGCGGCTTTGCTCCAGTGTCGGTAGGGGCGGGTGTCGACGTGCCCGCGGCCGACGTCGTCGCCTGTGCGCCGCAACGCGAGGCGTAGAAGCTGATCTGATTCTTGAATTCGACGTCGTCACCCGCGCCCGTGAGCGCCTGCTGGATCAGCTCGCAGCCGCGTGCTTCGTTCTTGAGCTCGAAATAGGACCGCCCGGCGAGAAAATTCGCGCGGGGCCGGAATGGCGAGTCCGGGTAGTCCCGGTTGAGGCGCTCGGCCATCTGGACCGTTTGCGCGGGGTCGTGCTGCGCGAAGGACAACTGCGTGAGTAGCAGCAGAGCATCGTCGGCCCAGGGACCCGTGCCATACTCTACGACGATCCGGTTCAGATTCGAAGAGACTGTCGCGGCATCGGGTGCGATCTTGGCGGCCGCCAGCAGCGCCTGCGGATAGGAAGTGTCGCTCGGTGGCAGCGTCGCGAGCAGTCGCCGCACGATCGCGCGGCCGGAATCCACCTGTCCCGATTGCGCGAGGCGCAGCGCTTCCACGAGACGACTGTCGGTCTGAGCGCTTAGGCGGTCGAGCGGTTGGGCGGTTAGAAAGAGAACCGCCGTACCAACCGCCAAACCGCCAAACCGCCTCGACGCGAGTTTCAAGCAGCCTCCCGATTCACATTCGCGAACCCAAGCACCAATTGCGCGACGATGCCCCGGTCATCACTCACCGTTGCGGTCTTCAACGCATTGTCGGCCGCAAGCGCGGCGCGCAGCGCGTCTCCCAACTCTGGCGCAGTCCACAGTCCGCTCCACGCGCTCCACCGGGCCGCTTCATCCTTATAGCTGCGCATGCCGTACGGTCGCGCGGTCTGCATTTGCCGGTAGAGCGTGTCTGGCAGTCGACTGAGGTTCACCCCGCGATCGCGCTCCGAGCGCGCCAACGCCGTACCCACCAGGTGTGTCCCGAGCAGGGACAAGATCTTGACCCCGCTCATACCCGCTTGCTCGAGCACAGGCTCGACGAGCTGTGCCGCGCGTGCGGCTCGCCGCTCCAGCGCCGCTTCCACGAGATCGTAAATGGTTTCGCCGCGCCGCACACCGACCAGACTCGTCACGTCCTCCGCGCTGGCGGGGCGCCCAGCGCCCGCGGTCAGCGACGCAAGCTTCTCCAGCTCCCGGCTCAGTGCGCTCAGGTCACTCCCCACCGCTTTCAGAAGCAACTCCGCGGCGTCCTCGGCGAGCGTCAGTCCCAGCGTCACCGCCCGATGTTGCAACCACCGCGGCACCCGCTCGGCGGCGAGGGCGTCCACCTCGACGCCGGTGCTCGCCCCGAGAATCTCGGCGTCGGGCTCTTCGCCCGCTGCGACCACGAGCACAAGCAGCGTGGTCGGATTGGGTGACGCCAGGTAGCGCACGACTTCGTCGCGCAACTTCGACTTGCGCTTGCCGAGCTGTTCGACGCCGCGCACGACGACAGCCCGGCGCTCCGCCAGCATCGGCGGCGTGTTGACCAGGGCGTGAAACGACTCCGGCGTGAGGTCCAGCGCGTAGCGAACGTCGAGATTGAAGTCGCGGCTGGATCCCACGGCGGCGTCGACCAGCATGCGCACCGCCTCGTCTTTCAGGACGTCCTCGGCACCGTAGAGCAGGTAGACAGGTTCCGAAACGGAAGCGCCCTTCTTCAGGCTGCGAAGCAGGGCATCCAGCGTGAGCGCCGCCATCCAGCGAAGTTACCGCGCCGCTCTGCTCGGAGAAAGGCTCCTGACGGGAGTGTATGGATTCGCGACAAAAATGATCGTGCGCGGATCCTGGAAGGAAACGAGCGGCAGGCTCGCGCTCGCGACCGGCTTGGGAAATGCCACCGGCGGGAGCACAGGCGCCCGCGCAATGCGCGGACGGTGGACGACCTCGACCACGAAAAGTGTCAACGCGGCGATGATCAGCAACGTGGCAGAGACGCCCGCTTGTGCCGGCGGTCGCGGCACGCGACGGCGCTCGACGGCGATGCGGGCGTCGAGCCGTTGGCGAAAATCAGCGGATGGGGTGATGGAGGACGTGGTGTGCAGGGCGAGAACGGCTTGGCGGATCGTCGCATCGTAGTGACGACACATTGCACAATGGGCCATGTGCCGCGCGAACCGACGCAGGTCCCGGGACGACGTGACCAACCCGTCCCGAAAATCGCTATGCCGTTCGAGAAACTCCGTGCAGAGCATGGGTGACAAGTGTACCATCCCCGGCGGCGGGGTGTTCCGCCGCCGGGGTTAGAAGGGCGTGTTTTGTAGCTAAACGAGGCTGGGGCTGATCAGCTGCGCGAAGCTGTTGCGGGCCCGGTTCAGACGGCTCTTCACGGTCCCGAGATTGCACCCGGTGATCTCGGCGATTTCCTGGTAGCTCTTCCCCTCCAGCTCGCGGAGCACGAACACCTCACGGTGATGCTCCGGCAGGCGCTGCACGCACTGATCGACAGCGTCCTTCAGGAAGCGCTTCCGGTAGAGATCGTCGGGCCGGGCCGTGGTATCCTCGAACTGCAACGGCCGGTGATCCGCTTCCCAGTTTTTCTTGATGGTCTGGAAGAGCACCAATGGGTTGCGGCTGCGGTTGCGCAGCTCGTTCTTCGCGAGATTGGACGCGATCGTGTAAATCCACGTCGAGAACTTCTTCGTCTGGTCGAAGCGATGCAGATGCCGGAAGACCCGGATGAACACCTCTTGCACCAGGTCCTCCGCCCGCTCGCGGTCGCCGATCGTGCGATTCACGAAGTTGAGCAGGCGGGTCTGATAGCGGTCGACCAGCGTTCCGAAGGCTTGCGGCTCACCGGCCAGGTGACGCATCACGACCTGCCCGTCGTCGAGCTCGTGCAGCGCTTCGCGCTGCAGGGCTCGCCGGGAGTCGACAGCCGGCGTGGGTTGTTTCAGCGTCGTGCGCATCGGTACCCTGACGTTTCTGACGGCGACGGCGATGGAATTTGGCACGAACCGTGCCTTCCAGGCTTGTGTACTAACAGCTTATGTGACAACAGTTTGGGACTCGCACTACGATGCGAATGGAGAATATTGTCCCGGCCTGGGGACATGACAATTCCACATTCGATCTAGTCCGAAGGATGGACCCGACTAATGCTCCAGGATGAAACCAGCCACGAAAAGGAGGGCCAGCGCGGTCTTGGCGTCCGATATTTCCCCGGTCTCGATGAGCCGGAGCGCCTCGGAAAGCGGTTTTGGAGTTACTTCGATGAACTCGTCCGGCTCCCGCGCGTGCTGGTCGGCAGTGAGGTCGGATGCCAAAAAAAGGTGAATGCGCTCGTCCGTAAAACCAGGCGTTGTCCATATAGTAGTAAGACGCTCGACGCGTCCCGCTTTCACACCCACTTCCTCTAATAGCTCCCGGCGCGCACACACCGCGGGGTCTTCCCCGGGATTCAGCCGCCCCGCCGGGATTTCGATCAGCGACCCGTTCGCGGCATAGCGATACTGCCGGATCAGGAGCACGGTGGGATCTGCGCCGCGCGGATCGGACGCGAACGGCACGACCGCCGCGGCGCCCGGGTGCCGGATCATCTCGAGCTCGCCCGTCGAGCCGTCGGGGAAGCGCACCGTATCGACGTCCAGGTTTATGACCCGCCCAGTGTGGATCCGTTTACTGGCGATCTGCATCGGCGTTCCTTTTAGTGCTGAAACAGCCAGGTGATGGGCACCTTGAAGCCTTCGGCAAAGAGGTACCCGGTATTGCGTCGCACACTCGCGTGAATGGGAGAGCCGGCGGCGGGGGATGTATAAGGCGTCAGGCCCAGGCGAGTGGCGATGATTCGCACGCGCAGCATGTGAAAGCCGTCGCTGACGAGCACGACCCGCCGGCTCTGGCGCCCGCCGAACCAGCGTTTCACCTGGGCGATCGAGGAATACGTGTCGCGCCCTCCGGCCAGCGGAATGACCGCGTCGTCCGGCAGGCCGAGCCGCAGCAGGTAGTCGCGGCCGACGTTGGCTTCGTTGAGGGAGTCCCGGGGACCGACGTCACCGGTCACGAGAACCGTTGGGGCGAGGCCTCGCTGGTACAGTGTTGCCGCATGATCGAGGCGGGCGCGAAACACGGGGGAGGGCCGGCCATTGTACTGCGCGGCGCCGAGGACCGCGATGGCGTCGGCGCCGGTGGCTTCATCGTGGGCGGCCTGGATCGCGACTGCGACTACCACGGCCGCCCACGTGAGCGCAATCAGGACAACAAGGAGTAGGATCGCGCCGACGGCACGCCGTCCCGTCCAGAAAGGCATGCCACAAGATACTCAGGGGCGGGTCAGCAACTCCTCAAACAACGACAGCGCGCGGGGGTCGTCCGACTGCCCGAGCCAGAAGATCGCCTTGCGGCGTAGGTCCGGATCCTTGTTTTCCCGGGCGATCCGAATCAGCGCCGGAACTCCCTCCTCGCGGGGGCGCTGCGACAGCGCGAACACCGCCGACTCGCGCACCTCGCGATCCTGGTTCCCGTCGTCGACGAGATCGGTCAGGCCGCGCGTCGCTGCATCACCGGCCGCCTGCCCGAGCCAGAACACCGCCGAGCGCCGGACCTTCCGCGTGATGTTGTCCGCCTTCGCGATCTTCAACAGGTCGGGCCAGATGGAGACGCTATCGGCCAGTACCGCAGGGAAGATGGCTTTCTCCGCGGCGCGCGACTCATCGCGGGCGGCCAGACCGAGCAGGTAGCTGGTCGCGTCCTTCGTCCCGACGGTGCCGAGGTCCGTACCCGACGCGTTCGCGCGCCACTCGCCTCCGACATACACGCGCAAGTCGGTGATCCGGCCGCTGCTCTTGTAGAGGGCGATGCGGACGGGGCCAGAGTCGCACGGTGAGTCCCAGTCGTTGCGGTCTTCCCAGTTCCCGTCGACCTGGCGGCTGCGGCAATTCCCCTTGTCGCAATCCCAGCTGATCATGTTGCGGCCGTTGCCATAGACGCCGGGCTTTGCCGCGAAGCTGAACCGCACCGA
>Ga0070695_100000703_pt1 | contig 17857 bp, 22 predicted proteins | sample KBSK1252metaG_FD_65471 | JGI IMG/M metagenome (GOLD analysis project Ga0070695, IMG submission 65471) | Corn, switchgrass and miscanthus rhizosphere microbial communities from Kellogg Biological Station, Michigan, USA - KBS K1-25-2 metaG | ecosystem: Host-associated > Plants > Roots >...
GTTCGCCCGCATCCCGCTCTGCGGAATGATCTCCCAGTACAACCTGGAGACCCCCGAGCCCGGCCCGCGCTACATGATGAACATGGTCGGCAATCGCGTGCGGATGCAGGGATTCATCATATCGGACCACTTCGACCGCTATCCGGCCTTCCTCGCGGAGGTCGGGAGCGCGGTGAAAGCGGGCCGGATCAAGCACGAGGTGACGGTGGTGGAGGGGATCGACAACGCGGTGAAGGCCTTTCTCGGGCTCTTCTCGGGGGACAACGTCGGGAAGATGGTCGTGAAGCTCGGGCCCGAGCCCCGGTAGCTCCGTCTCCGCCGAGCGGAGATCAGCGCGCCGGAATCAGGACTGGCGGTCGAGGAGCGAGGTCGCGAGCTTGGTGAGCTCTTCCAGGCGGAACGGCTTGTAGAGGATGGGGACCCCCGTGCGCTCCAGGAACTGCTCCATGTTGGGGGTCTGGGCGCTGCCGGTCACGAAGGCAATGCGGGCAAGGAGGTCGGGCCGGCGGCGCTCGAGCTCCCGGTAGAGGCCCGGGCCGTCCAGCTCCGGCATCCGGAGGTCGCTGAGGATCAGGTCGTACTCGTTATGCTCTACCCGCGCCAGCGCCGCCAGGCCGTTCGGCGCGATGTCGACGCGGTGCCCTTCTGCCGACAGAATCTCGGCGATCAAGCTCGCCAGCGGCACTTCATCGTCGACCACCAGGATTCGCTTCGCATTCAGAGTCCCCGCACCGGACATGATCGTCACTGACCTCCTGGCCCAGGTACATTGCAAGCGCTGGGCCAGGGGTCACTGACAATAACATGCTGATTACACTAGCTATTTTGACCTCACCCGCTTTGCCGTCCTACAATTCAGGGAGATTCGCTCCGGACCTGTGTTGGGTCCTCCAAATGCGGGGGCCTGGGGCTATCTACCGATTCCGCCCGGATATCCCGGCCCAATACCCACGACCGCGAGCGCCCTGGCCGGATCGAGTGGCCGGGCGCCCATGGCCCTGACCCCGTACCTGGCCGGGCGCCTGAGTCGGCGCCTGGCCCTGCCGAGAGGCCTTGTCGCGGGCGCGGGCCCGCTCGGCGGACTTCTGGGCCCGGATCGCGGCGACGCGCTCCGCCAGCGGTATCTCCAGACGCTCGGCGGGCCGCTGCGAGTAGTCGAAGCCCTCGAGCTTGAGCCGCGGCAGGGGATTGCCGACCGCGCGCTCGATGGCCTTGAGATCGCCCATCTCGTCGGGCGCGACGAAGGTGATCGCTTCCCCCACGGCGCCCGCGCGCGCGGTGCGCCCGGCGCGGTGGATATAGTCATCCGCCACGTTGGGAACGTCGAAGTTCACCACGTGGGACAGCTCGTCGATGTCGATGCCGCGCGCCGCGATGTCGGTGGCCACCAGCACGCGGTACTTGCCGCGCTTGAAGCCCTCCAGCGCATGCGTGCGCTGGGCCTGGCTCCGGTTGCCGTGGATCCGATCCGTGGAGATACCCCGCCGGGCGAGCTGGTCGGCGAGGCGGTTGGCGCGATGCTTGGTGCGCGTGAAGACGAGCACGCTGCGCATGTCTTCCCGCTGGAGGAGCGCGGTGAGGAGCCCGCCCTTGAGGTCCTGCGACACGGCGTAGACGGAATGCGTGATGCCGGTGGCCGGCGCCGCCTGCCGCTCCTGGTTGATCGGCACCGGGTTCCGCAGGAACTCGCGCGCGAGGGCGGCGATGGGCGCGGGCATGGTGGCCGAGAAGAGGAGCGTCTGGCGCTGCTTCGGCAGCTTGCCGAGGATGCGGCGGATATCGGGGAGGAAGCCCATGTCCAGCATGCGGTCGGCCTCGTCGAGGACCAGCACCTCGAGGGCGTCCAGCCGGACATAGGAGTGCTGCATGTGGTCCAGGAGCCGGCCCGGCGTGGCGACGATGATGTCCACGCCGCGGCGGAAGGCGGACTCCTGCGGGCCCATGCCGACGCCGCCGAACACCGCCGCGCCCTTGACGGGCGTGAAGCGGGCGAGGTCGCGGAGATCGGCCTCGATCTGCGCGGCCAGCTCGCGCGTGGGCGCGATCACGAGCGCGCGCACGGCCCCGCGCGGCTTGTCCATCAGGCGCTGCGCGATGGGCAGGAGGAAGGCGGCGGTCTTGCCGCTGCCGGTCATGGCGCAGGCCACCACGTCACGGCCGGCCAGCACCGGCGGAATGGCATCGCGCTGGATGGGGGTGGGCGTCGTGAAGCCGAGGGCCTCGACGGCGCGCAGGAATGCGGAGTGGAGATTCAGGGCAGCGAAGGACATGGAGATTCGACCTCTGTCGAGCGGGCTTCTCGCCGGGCAAGCAACCGCGCTACTGTGTGTCCGGCTTGATCGGAAAGAACGGGAGGATTTGCCGGGGAAGCCGCCGTTCGGACTCTAGGAGTCGCTTCGAGAACGTGATGAGTATCGCACGGGTACCACGATTCGCCTAGCGATTCGTGGGGTATCTTCTGGGCCAAGGGGAGGCCGCCGAGGCGAATGGACACCGTGCTCGAAGTGTTGGCGAGTACCAGCTTCCTCGAGAAAGTGCTCCTGCTCCTCGTCGGGGCCGCCTTGACCGGGATCATCGTGCCGGTGGTCAAGTTCCGGATGGATCAGAGCCGTTTCGAGCAGCAGAAGAAGTTTGAGGCCGAGCTCGCGAGGCAGGCGGAGATCGGGAGCGCCCGCGCCCAGTTCCTGCGCGACCTGGTAGATCCGGTCTGGCAGTTTCAGCTGCTGGCCCTGCAAGTCTCCTACGACAGCCACTCCGCGGAGCGGTTCCAGGCCGCGCTGGCCGCGTATGATGAGCAGTCCTGGCACCATCTGAAGCGAATCCGCGCCATCGTCGGCGGCGCCCGCTGGTTCACGTCGGAATCCGCGTATCGGGCCCTGACCGATTTCGTCGATGGCTGGCTCATCCACGAGGTCGACATGGAGCTGATGAAGCGGAGGCGTGGCGGCGGGAAGGCCAACTGGTCGGAATTCAACCAGTGGCTCTATGCCGAATCCCGCCGCCGGACCGACGCGCTTCTCGTGATCCTGGCGAAAGATTTTGGTCTCGGGCCCGCGGAGGGACGCTGATGGATCTCAAGCTGCTGATCACGGTGTTCGCCACCGTTCTCTTGGCGGAGCTCGGGGACAAGACCCAGCTCAGCACCATGCTGTACGCGTCCGGAGCGCAGAACAGCAAGTGGGCGGTGTTCCTGGGCGCGGCAATCGCGCTTGTCACATCGTCCGCCCTTGCGGTATTCGTGGGGAGCCTGATCGGGTCTCACGTCAACGCCAGGCTGGTCGGGCGGGTGGCCGGAGCGGGCTTTGTTGCCGTGGGCGTCTGGACCTTATGGAGAGCGTAGAGCGATGAGCGTGCACGAGGCCATCAACTTCCAGGACAAGCTCTCCCGGTTCACCGACCACTGGGCCCCGAAGGTCGTGGCCCAGATGAACGACTATCAGCTCAAGCTCGTGAAGATCCAGGGGGAGTTCGTCTGGCATAGCCACGCCGACACCGACGAGGTCTTCATCGTGCTGGACGGCCGGATGCGGATCGAGCTGCGGGATGGCGCGGTGGACCTGGGGCCGGGGGAGATGTTCGTGGTCCCCAAGGGCGTCGAGCACAAGCCGTCCGCGCCCCACGAGTGTCGGATCTTGCTGGTCGAGCCGAGCGGCGTGGTCAATACCGGCGATGCGGAGGGGGCGAGGACCGCCCCCAACGACGTCTGGATCTGATCGGCGGCGGGCCCACCCAGCCGGTCGAAGCATGATCCGCGAATACGATCCGGCTCGGGACCGGAGCCAGCTCCGGGCGTGCATGGTGGAGCTCCAGGACTTCGAGCGAGGGCTCGAGCCCGGCTTGCCCGAGGGCGGGGTCATGGCGGACCGCTACCTCGCCAACCTCATGGAGCGGTGCGCGGCGACCGCGGGACGGGTCTTCGTCGCCGAGGAGGACGGCGCGGTGGCGGGATTCGTCGGGGTGCTGGCGCGGGTGGTACCCGCACCCGACGAGGGCCAGGCCTACGCCTATGTGTCGGACCTCGTCGTTCTCCCTGCCTATCGGCGGCGCGGAATCGGCCGCGCGCTCCTCGAGCGGGCGGAAGCGTATGCTCGCAAGATGGGTGCCCGGGCCCTTCGGGTCGGGGTCCTGGTGAAGAACGAGGCCGCCGGACGCCTGTACCGGAAGATCGGCTTCAACGACTACACGATCCAGCTGCTCAAGCCGCTGCGCTGAATTCCGCCGGGGCGGCGCGAAGGGAGGCGCGATGTTCGCACGGATCGGCACGTGGGAAGGATCGGGGGAGGAGCTCGAGCGCTGGATCCTGCGGTCGCGGGAGGAGGTCAAGCCCGGCATCGAAAAGGATCCGGGCCTGACGGCGGCCTACTGGCTGGTGGACCGGGAGGCCGGAAAGGGACTGATCGTCACCCTCTGGGAAAGCGCGGAGGCCATGCGGGCCAGCGAGGAGGCGCGCCGGAAGCGGCAGGCCGCCACCACCGCCTCCACCGGGGCCAAGGTCACCACCGAGCGCTTCGAGGTCGTCGATTCCCTGGTGATGTGAGGATGGGAGCGCATCGCATCTCGACGGGAGGTCAACTTCCATGGAATCAGACGTGACGCACAATGGAGCACCGACGCCGGCGCGGGACCGGCATTCGCGCGGCGGCTCGAGACGCGCGATCCGTCAGCTGCGCGTCGGCCACCAGGAGATCGGCTCCAGCGCGACGGGCGGGGAGCTGTCGGGCGCGCTGGCGGCGGGCGCGGTGGCCGTGGGCGCGGTGGCCGTGGGCGCGCTCACGCTGGGGCTGCTCACCATCAGCCGCCTCGTGATCGGCCGCCTGTCGGTCCGTCACGCGCGATTACAGAGCCTCGAGATCGGGGACCTGAAGGTGGGGCGGCTGCTGGTGGGCGAGCTCCGCGTGGTCGAGAAGCTCGTCACGCCCGGCGGGGGCGCCGGCTGATCACCGCCGCGGGGCGGCGGCGCCGTGCCGGCCCTCGCCGGCGGCGAAGCGCGCCGCGCCCTCGCGGCTCTCGCCGGAGTCGCGCGTGACCCGGCCCAGGGCATACTCGCGCGCGAGGGCGGCGTCGAGATCCATGCCCCAGCTTTCGTAGGCCGAGCGGCGGTCGCTTCGCAGACACAGCGGCGGCAGCTCGGCCAGCGAGCGCGCCAGCGCCTCCGCCTCGACGCGCGCCTGTCCGGCCGGCACCACGCGATTCGCCAGCCCGATGTGGAGCGCCTCGCCGGCGTCCACCGCTCGTCCGGTGAGGATGAGGTCGAGCGCGCGGCTGGTGCCGATGAGACGGGGCAGGCGCACCGTCCCGCCGTCGAGAAGCGGCACGCCCCAGCGCCGGCAGAAGACGCCGAAGGTGGCCGTCTCCTCCATCACGCGGAGATCGCACCAGAGGGCCAGCTCGAGCCCGCCCGCCACCGCGTAACCCGCCACGGCGGCGATCACCGGCTTGGACAGGAGCATCCGGGTAGGGCCCATCGGTCCGTCTCCCGTGGCCTCGACGCGGAGCCCGCGCTCGGTGCCGAAGGACTTGAGATCCGCGCCTCCGCAGAACGTCCCGCCGGCACCCCAGAGCACGGCGGCGCGGGCGTCTCGATCGGCATCGAAGGCGCGGAACGCCTCCGCCAGCGCCCGCGCGCTCGGCCCATCCACCGCATTCCGTGCTTCGGGACGGTCCATGATCACGGTCGTCACCGCGCCCTGCTTCTCCACCCGGATCGCCATGGCCCTCTCCTCCCCGGCGCAGCTTACAGTAAAATGGCGGCCATGAGCCGCGACGACATCGTCTGGCGCCCCGATCCCGCCACCGCCGCCCGCACCCGGATCGCCCGTTTCATGGCCGCGCAGGGCATCGACTCGCTGGCCACGCTGCAGCGCCGGTCCGTCGAAGAACCCGAGTGGTACTGGGACGCGGTGGTGCGCGATCTCGGCTTCGTGTGGAGCAAGCCCTACACCAAGGTGCTGGACAACTCGCGCGGCATCATGTGGCCGTCGTGGTTTCCCGGCGGTGCCATGAACCTGACCGTGAACGCGGTGGACCGGCACGTCAAGGCGGGGCGAGGCGACAAGCCCGCCGTGGTCTGGGAGTCGGAGAACGGCGAGGTCGTCACGCTCAGCTACGCCACCCTGGCGCGCGAGGTGAACCGCCTCGCCAACGCCCTGCGCCGGCTCGGGCTGCGCGAGCAGGACACCGTGGGCATCTTTCTCCCCATGAGCCCCGAGGCGGTGATCGCCATCCTGGCGGTGAACCGGATCGGGGCCATCTACACGCCGTGCTTCTCGGGCTATGGCGGCGCCGCGGTGGCGGCGCGGCTCCAGGGCTGCGACGCCAAGGTGCTCATCACCGCCGATGGCTTCTACCGTCGCGGGCAGGTGGTGCCGATGAAGCGCACCGCCGACGAGGCGGTGGCCGCCTCGCCCACCGTGAAGCACGTGATCGTGCTGCGCCGGCTGGGCGGAAAGGCGCCCGAGCCGGCTCCGTGGACGACCGGCCGCGATCACTGGTGGCAGGAGCTGGTGCTCGCGGAGTCACCCGAGTGTCCGGCCGCTCAGGTCCCCGCCGATCACCCCGCGCTCATCATCTACACGTCGGGCACCACCGGAAAGCCCAAGGGCACCGTGCTCACCCACGGCGGCTTCTCGCTGAAGAACGCCCATGACTTCGCCTACTGCTTCGACATCGGCGAGGGGGACCGGGTGTTCTGGGTCACCGATCTCGGCTGGCTGATGGGCCCCATGCTCATCTGCGGCGCGCTGCTGCTGGGCGCCACCGCCGTGCTGTTCGAGGGCACGCCGGACTACCCGCAGCCGGACCGGCTCTGGACCCTGGTGGCGAAGCATCGCATCACCCACATGGGCATCTCGCCCACGGCGGTGCGCGCGCTCATGCCGCACGGCGACGCCTGGTGGAAGAAGCACGATCGCTCCTCGCTCCGCATCGTGGCCTCGACCGGCGAGCCCTGGAACCCCGAGCCGTATCGCTGGCTCTTCGAGGCCATCGGCGCGGGCCGTGTCCCCATCATCAACTACACGGGCGGCACCGAGATCTCGGGCGGGATCCTCTCCTGCTTCCCCATCGCGCCCATCAAGCCCTGCTCCTTCGCGGGCCCGATTCCCGGCATGGCCGCCGAGGTCTTCGGCGACGACGGTCGACCGGTACGCGAAGAGGTGGGCGAGCTGGTGATCACGCGTCCCTGGCCGGGTATGACGCGCGGGTTCTGGCAGGATGCCGCGCGCTACGAGGAGACCTACTGGTCGCGCTGGCCGGGCGTGTGGACCCATGGCGACTGGGCCTTCGTGGACGCGGACGGCTTCTGGTTCATCCACGGCCGCTCGGATGACACGCTGAAGATCGCCGGCAAGCGAGTGGGGCCGGCCGAAGTGGAATCCGTGCTGGTCGGACATCCGGCGGTCGCGGAGGCGGCCGCCGTCGGCGTGCCGCACGAGATCAAGGGCGAGACCGTCATCTGTTTTGCGGTGCTCCGCCCGGGTCACGCCGCCTCGGAGCCGCTGCGCGCCGCGCTCGTCGAGATGGTGGTGCAGGCGATGGGCAAGGCCATCAAGCCCGAGCGCGTGCTCTTCGCCGCCGAGCTGCCCAAGACCCGGAGCGCCAAGATCATGCGCCGGGTAATTCGCGCCACCTATCTGGGCAAGGAGCCCGGCGACCTCTCTTCGCTGGACAATCCGGGCGGCGTGAAAGCGATCGCGGAGGCGATCTAGCGGAAGATCCTCTTCACCGCGTTCACGCCCCCGTCCACGGCCTTGCCGATCTCCGAGCTGGACGAGGAGCCGCTCCCGGAGGCGGCGCCCGTGGCTCCCGACGGTGGCGTCAGCACCCCCGGCGTGGCGGACGCGGACGGCTTGGCGCCGCGCGGGGTCAGCCGCAGGCGAATGTTCGCGGTATTCCCCGCAATCACGTGAATGGTGCGCACCTCGCTGCTGAAGCGCGGATGGGTGGCGCGCAGGCGGTAGGAGCCTTCCTTGATGGTTTGCCGCGCGAGACCGGCCGCGTCCGGGGTGAGGGTGGTCACCAGCGCGTCCTTCAAGGTGAGCACTTCCAGGGTGGCGTCGGGGATCACCTTCTCGGTGCGCGCGTCCAGAGCCGCCGCGACCACCTCGCCGCGGGTGGGCACGACGGGGGTGGTGGCCCAGAGATAGGAGTAGGCGAACCCCCCGATGGACAGGATGCCGGCCAGGAGGCCCACGACGGCTTGCGCATGGGGGAGATACGGATGGCGGAACCAGGCGGCGATGCCGCTGAGCTTGGTCCCGGGCGCAGCCGTGGGTGTCCGCGCCGGCGGGAACACGGGCGGCGGCGGCGACTGCGGGACCTCGGTCTGGGGGACTGGCTCGGACACGGCTTCCAAAGAGTAGCAGGAGCCCCGGAGAGGGGACAAGCGGACGAAACGAGATGCTTGCGCAGGTGGCGGCTGCGGAGTATGGTTCTGCGCATGAGCCGCCGGATCCTGCTCAGCTTCGTGCTCGTCGCGAGCTTGCTCTCGCTGCGTCCCCTCGTGCTCGCGGCCGGAATAGAGCAGACCTGGATCCACGGCATCTACGACGCCGGCGACCTGGACGACACCTTCGCGCTGTCCAGCTTCAAGGCGCTGGGCGCTTCCGGGCCGCCGCGGGTGGATGCGTCCACGCGCGTGGTGGCGCGCGTCGAGTTCCCCGTCCCGGAAGCGATCCTCAGTCGCGCCGTCTGCACCGCGTCCAGCCGCGCCCCGCCTCTCGCCTAGCTTCCCGATGGGCCGGCCGCGGCGTTCCCGCGGCCCTCGCCGGCCTCGTGGCCCGCGAGACTAGTTCACCCGTCAGATCCGGGAGGCTTCGCATGCGACGTTTGATCCTGCTTGTCGCTTTGCTCGCAAGTACCGCGCTCGTCTGCCCGGCCGCCGAGGCCGTGGACGTGAAGGGCACCGTCAAGGAGATCAACACCATGATGGGGCTGGTGGTGCTGGAGGACGGTACCGAGCTGCGCGTGATGAGCGGCGAGATCATGGCGAAGATTCACGAGGGCGACAGGGTCGAGGTGGTTTTCGAGGAAAAGGACGGCCAGAAGGTCGTCAGCTCCGTCGAGGTCACCGGGCAATAGCCCGGCCCTCGGTGGACCGCGTCGGTCGGGGCGACGGGTTGATCCGGGCCGTTGTTTCGGCCGGCGCGGCTTTCATGATTCCAAGCTGATCCGGGTCGCACGAAGTCGAGTGGGGCGAGTGTGGGCTCGTTCTGCTCGATGCGCGTCGGCGGCGCTGCGGACCGGCGTCGCCGGCGCGGTTCCTTTTCCAGCAACTCCGGCCGGGGCCCGCGCGTTCCGGTATACTCGCCGACAGGACCACTTGCTCAGGGAGGCTCCGGCGATGGCGACGGCGACGGTGAACGCGCTCAAGGCCAAGTCCGACGCGGCATGGGCGAATATCAATAAGCAGCTCCAGGGCATGGAGCCGTACCTCGACAAGTCCGATGCTCCCGGCGAGTGGACCACGCGGCAGGTGATCTGCCACCTTCTCTTCGAGCAGGGCTGGGACCCGGTGGCCGTCCTCAAGAGCTTCTCGACCTCGAATCTGCCGGTGGTCGAGATCAAGGGCGGCCTCGCCGACACCGGCGGCTCACGGGCGACCGCGTCGCTCAAGCAGCTCCTGGACGGGCTCGATAGCCAGCGCAAGGCCATCTATGGCTATCTCCAGGGGCTCTCCGACAGCGACCTCCACCGCAAGGCGCGTATTCCGCTCTTCAAGGAGCTGATGGGGAACGAGGAAGTGCCCATTCCCGTGTATGTCGGCGCGCTTTTCGACTACCACTGGAACGATCACGCCGGCCAGCTCGCCAAGATCCGCAAGGCGGCCGGGCTTCCCGACGCCAGGTAGGGGCGCGCACATGGCGCGGGTGGACTGGAGCTATCACCGGAAGGGCTGAATGACTTGCGGTAAGACGCAAGGGTTCCTTGCGAAGGCCAAGATCGACACCGCCGAGCAGGTGGACGCGAAGAAGATCCGGATGGGACCCGAGCAGGCCCTGACCCTGCTCAAGGAAGTGGACGAGCTCTACGTGGCCAAGGGCGCCAAGGTGGTTCACCACGATCTGAAGAAGGACCGGCCGGATCGGGCCACCCTGCTGGGGCTGCTCCTCGGTCCCTCCGGCAATCTTCGCGCGCCCACCTTGCGCAAGGGGCGCACCCTCCTCGTCGGCTTCGACGAAGCCACCTACCGGGCAGTGCTGAGATAGTGGCGGATGCCGCTGCCGCGGCGCCGGCGGCCCCCAACCCGGGCGAGGTCTACGAGCGCGAGATGGTCCCCGGCCTGTTCGGGCCCTGGGCGGCGGATCTCGTCGAGCGCGCGGCCCCGGCGGCGGGCGCGCGCGTGCTCGACGTGGCGTGCGGCACGGGCGTGGTCACGCGCCTCCTGCCACCCCGCGTGGGTCCCACGGGGCGGATAGTCGGCCTGGACCTGAACCCCGGCATGCTCGCGGCCGCCCGCGCGTCGGCGGCGGGCGTTCCCATCGAGTGGCTCGAGGGCAGCGCCCAGGCGATGCCGCTCCCCGACGGCGCCTTCGACTTCGTCTTCTGCCAGCAGGGACTGCAGTTCTTCCCCGACAAGGCCGCCGCGCTCCGTGAGATGCACCGTGTGCTCGCGCCCGGCGGCCGGCTCTTCGTTGCGGTGTGGAAGTCGAGCGCGCACTGCCCGGGCTTTGCCGCCATGGAGCGTGCCCTGGCGAAGTACGTGGGCGCGGACGCGGCCAAGCTCCCGCCCTTCTCGTTCGGCGACCGCGCGGCCCTCCGCGGCGTCATCGCCGGCGCCGGCTTCCGCGACCTGGTCATCCGGGCGGAGGTGAAGATGACGCGCTTTCCCTCGCCGGAGGCGTTCTTCCGGACCATCACCGCCGGCGCCCCCGGCATGCTGGGGCTGCTCGCGCAGCTGACGGAGCCCCAGCGGCGCGAGCTGATCTCCGAGATCAACGAGACCTTGGCGCCGCACCTCGACGACACCGGGCTGGCGTTTCCCCAGCCGGCCCACGTGGCGTCCGCCCGCAAGTGACCGGAGCGGTATCGGTCACTGGCCGAGGTGCTTCGCGAGGTAGGTGAGGATCTGCTCCCGGTCGCCCGGCTGCATCGGCATTCCGTAAGTGATCATCCGATCTACGATCACGGCCCATTCGGCGCGAGTCTGTCGCTGCTGGGCGATCATCTCCAGGCTGTGGCAGATGATGCATCGACCCGTCACCAGCTGCTGGTCACGATCTCGCGGCAAGGGGTTGTCGACCTGCGCCGAGAGGGTAGATGGGGCCGCTCCACTTCCCGGGCTCTCCGCCCAACTCCAACCCCATCCCAGGGGAGCTCCGACGATCAGCGCGGCCAGTGCCAGTGAGAGCCGGCTACGCCACATCGATCCGGACGGCGTGGATCACGTTCCAGCGGTAGCCCTGGGGATCGCGCGGCTTGCCACCCGGCTGCACGCGGCCCAAGGAGTCGCTGGCCCGCGCCATGAAGGTGTGCGCGCCGCTCACCGCCGTCCACGGAAATTCCCACCCGCGCCAGGCGTACCGGTGTGCTGGACCGCTCAGCGCGGCCGGCGCCCACGCCTTGCCGCCGTCGAGGGAAACGTCCACGCCGGTGACCGAGCCTTCTCCGGCCCACGCGTACCCCCGCATCATCTGCGCGCCCGGCGCCACCCTGGCGCCGTCGAGCGGGCTCACGATCAGGGACTTGCATTCGAGAGACTGGAGGGAATACGTCTGTTGCGGATCCTCGACCCGTGGAGAGCGGTAGCTCCGCTGCATGAAGGGGCCGCCCCATTCCTTGTCCGCCAGCGTGAGCTGCACCAGCCACTTGATCGACGCCGAGCCAATCCAGCCGGGGACGATCAGTCGCGCGGGGCCGCCGTGGAGGTGGGGCAGCGGCCGCCCGTTCATCTCGATTGCGATCATCGTATGCGGTTCCATCGCCTTCCAGATCGGATGGCTCCGGATGAAGTCCGGCGCCTGAGCGGTCGGGGGCGCGTCGTTTCCGTCCGGCACCACATGGGAGGCGCTCGGACGCGGACGCGCCAGGCGCAGGACCTCGGCCAGCCGCACGCCTTTCCAGGCCGCGGTCCCCACCGCGCCGTTTTCCCACTGCAGGCCCGGGGCCTTGGGGGAGTAGAAGCTGCGCCCGTTGCCCGCGCACTCGAGCGTGATGGTGTGCGTGATCTGCTCCATCCGCCTCAGGTCGTCGAGGCGGAGCGTGAGCGGGTTGTCCACCTCTCCATCCACCTTGAGGACGTACTGGCTGGCATCGATCTCCGGCCCGTCGTAGTTGTTTCGAACGAAGAAGAGGTCGGTGGGAGTGATCTCGGCACTCAGGTCACGGAGCGGCGTCTCGAGGTTGATCGGACGCGGACTCCGCACGATCAGCTTTTCCTTGCCGGCCACGGGGGCGGGCGGGGTCTGCGCGGAGGACGGGACCGCGCCTCCCAGCAGCGCGGCGGCGGCGCCCACGTGGATCACGAACGCGCGGCGCGTGATGTCCTGGTCCATGAATGCCCTCCACGGTGCGGCGGTCGCGGCGTGCCGGATCATCCCCGAGCGCGTGAGCGGCCCGGGCTGCCGCGATTCTACATGCGCCCTCAGCCGCGGACAACGGTCAACCACTCGTGCTAGAGTCGAATCAGGGAAAGGAGAGCGTCGAGGAGCGGATCCGAAGGGGATAGAGGGGTCGTGAAGCATAGCGCCTGATCCGTCCCGCGCGAGATCGCGCGGGCGGATGACGAGGAAGGGACCGATCGAAGGATTCGGCGGATGGTCCCTCGGCTGGCACGGTCGTGATGGGTGGAGCAAACCAGCGCGGTGACGCGCTGACAAACGCCACCCAGCGTGCGCGCGGGTCGCTCTGGCCCACGTGACTGACGTCACCCCTCCTCTTTCTGCGTCGCCGTGGTCACGCGGCTGCCCCGGGGCGTCTTCGCGCGCCCGGGCGGGAGCCGAGGTGTCGCGCCGGCGCGCGCTCGGGAGCCGTGGGCAGGGTGCCCGCGGTGGCGCCGGATTGCCTCGCGCCGCCTCTTCCAGGGGCATGGCGCCTATGTGCGGGATCTTCGGCTATGTGGGCAAGGACGGGGAGGCCGCGGGCATCGTGTTGCGGGGCCTGCGACGGCTCGAGTATCGGGGCTACGACTCGTGGGGCATCGCGGTCGCGACTGACCGCGCCGTCGCCGTCGACAAGCGCGTCGGCAAGATCGGCGAGGCGGTAACCGGGCTGCCGAGCAGCCGAATCGGCATCGGGCACACGCGCTGGGCGACCCACGGCGGGGTCACGGTGACCAATGCGCACCCGCACCTCGACTGCAGCGGACGCCTCGCGCTGATCCACAACGGAATCGTCTCGAACTACGGTGAGATCCGGCAGCGGCTGGAGCGGGCCGGCCACCGCTTCCGGTCCGAGACCGACACCGAGGTCGTGGCGCACCTCGTCGAGGAGCGCCTGGCCGACACGCCGCCCGGGCCCGAGCAGCTCGCCCACGCCACCATGGCCGCATTCCGCGACCTGCGGGGGCTGAACGCGATCGCGGTGCTCGATGGGGAGATGGGTCAGCTCGCCGCCGCGAAGAACGGCTCCCCGCTGGTGCTGGGCTGGAGCGACGGGGGGCATCTGCTGGCCTCCGACCAGGGCGCGATTCTCGAGCGCACGCGCCGGGTGACCTTCGTCGAGGACGGTCAGGCCGCGCTCGTGACGGCCGAGGGGCATCGCCTCTTCGACGTGACGACCGGGCGTGAGCTCGACCCCCAAGTCATCGAGCTCGAAGGCCAGGCCGGCGCCAGCGACCGCGCGGGCCATCCGGACTTCATGACCAAGGAGACGTACGAGCAGCCGGCCGTCCTGCGTCGGCTCGCGGGCCCGGGCGCCGAGCATGCGCGTCGCCTCGCCGATCACCTGGCTGCCGCAAGCGACGTGGTCGCGGTGGGCTGCGGCACCGCCGGCTATGCGGCGCTGGCCGCCCAGTACCTGCTCGGGTCGATCGCCGGGCGCCGCGTGTCGGCGGTCGCCGGATCGGAGTTCAGCCACCTCGGCCAGTTCGTGGAGGCCGGCTCGCTCGTGCTGGCGTTCTCGCAGAGCGGGGAGACCATCGACGTGATCGAGGCGGCCCAGGCAGCGAAGGCGCGCGGAGCCCGCGTGGTGGCGATCGTCAACGTGGAGGGCTCGTCGCTGTGGCGCCTGGCCGACGACGCGATCCCGCTCGGGGCCGGACCTGAGCAGTGCGTCCTGTCCACCAAGAGCTTCACCGCCAAGCTCGCCCTGCTCGTGCTCACCGGCTATGCCCTGGCCGGGCGACTCGCGGAGGGACGGGCGCTGGTCGCGGCCGCCGCCGACGAGGTCGAGCGGTTCCTGGCCGACGATCGCCGTGCGCTCATCGGCCGGATCGCCGAGGCCATCCGGGATCGTGCGCACCTCTTCGCCATCGGGCGGGGATCGAGCTATCCGCTCGCCCTGGAGACCGCCCTGAAGGTGAAGGAGGTGAGCTACATGCACGCGGAGGGCTTCGCCGGCGGCGAGCTGAAGCACGGAGTCATCGCCCTCATCGAGCCGGGCACGCCCTGCGTCGCCCTGGCGCCATGCGACAGCACCCGCGACGATGTGCTCGGCGGCGCCATGCAGGTGAAGGCGCGGGGCGCCCTGGTCATCGGCATTTCCCCCGAGCCCCACGAGGCCTTCGGCCATCACATCCGCGTCGCCGACCTCGGGCCGGCCACCGCCATCGTCAACGCGATCCCGGCTCAGCTCCTCGGCTATGACCTCGCGCGCCTCCGAGGCCACGATCCCGACAAGCCACGGAATCTGGCCAAGAGCGTCACCGTGAAGTAGCGCCCGACGGCCTGCTTCCGACTTCGTACGGTATCGGCCCGGCATAGTCGACCTGCAGCGGCGCCCATCGATCGGCCCACTGGCGCGCGAGGGTCCCCGCGAGCTGCCGCAGGTGCAGGCGGTCGTGGGCGACCCAGCTCGCCAGAATGTCGAGACCGGAGAGGCGGCCCCCGTTGGGTCGCTCGGCGGTCCCGAGCAGGTGATCGGGCACCACGGATCCGAGCAGGTCGAGGCTGGCCATCCGGCGCGTCCGAAAGGCCGCCAGAGCCTCCGACGGATTCGCCTGCCGGTACTGACGGTCTACCGCCACCCGCTCCGGGTCGTTCGGCGAGAACCGCGCCCCACCCGCGAGGATGACGAGCAGGCGGGCGCTGAAGTCCTCCGTCTCCTCGTCCCGCAGGTGGCAGACGATCTCGACCGGCGACCACTCGTCGGGCGCCGGCCGGGCCCGCCAGCCGGCCTCGTCGAGCTCGCCCACCAGTAGCTCCAGCAACGAGGAGAAACGCGCCAGCTCGCGGCGCGTCTGGTCCCGCAGGTCACGGGCATCAATCATCGCCGGACTCCCTGCCGGCACCGCGCTTCGCTAGATACCGGTGCCGAAGCCTCCCGCGCTGCGGACGGTGGTGGCCTCGCCGAAATGTGCCGCGGGGTGGAAGAGGGCGAGGGCGCTCAGCACCCCCATCCGCGGCCGACCCGTGAACGCCTGCGCCACCGGCGCCGGGAACGCGCCCTCGGCGGCGGCGCGCTCCGTGGCCGCCTGCTGGATCTGGCCTTCCCAGTCCTGGGGCTGGAAGCCGCCGATGATCTCCCGCGTGCGCTTGCCCACCGCGTCGCGGTACTCGCGAAGCGCGTCGATATTTATCGACCTGGTGAGATCGCTCACCTCGGGACTCTTCATGCCGATGCCGAAATCCTTCCGGCTGACGCCGAGACGCTTCATCCAGGCGTCGTCGAACACCTGGTCGCGCCCCGCGAGCACCGGGTTGACAAAAATATCCTCCGCCCGCGCGACATGCCACACGAGCCAGGCGATGGAGTTGAGGTCCTCACGGGGACGGACCCGCATCTGCTCTTCAGAGAGGCCGTTCAGCACGCGCTCGGCGGCGGAGGCCTTGTTGCCCCCGACGGCAACGGAGTGCATGGCGCTGTGCTGTGTCAGGAACAGGTCCCGCATATCCATGGTGATCCTCCTCGGCGGCCACTATGCGCGGGCCGGCGAAGGGCGTCAAGCGGGGTCACGCGGCGGTCAGGCGCTCCGCGCGGTCCGGCAGGCGGGCGAGCCGCGGCACCGGGGACCAGATGATCACGAGCGCCTGCACCATGAAGCCCAGCGCGGCCAGAAGGATGGCCGCTTCGGGCCCGGCGGCGGCGCCCACCGCGCCCCCGATGGCCGCGCCGATGGGTCGCGCGCCGGCGGAGGCGGTCATGAAGAGCGCCGAGACGCGGCCCAGCAACGCGTCCGGCGTCACGGTCTGCCGCAGCGTGGTCTGGCTGATGGTCCAGAGGATGGGCCCGGCGCCGAAGAGAAAGAACGATGCGCCCATCAGGAGTGGTGAAGGATGCCAGAGCGTGGCCACCATCACCGCGGCGGCGGCGACCGAGACCAGCGGCCCCATCGCGATGGCCATGCCGATGGACAGCGATCGCATGAGGCGTGCCGCCAGCAGCGCGCCCACGAGCATGCCAACCCCGTAGGCGGCCAGCGAGGTGCCGATGGCCGAGGCGCTCAAGCCCAGCACGTGCACGGCATAGGGCACATAAGCCGCCTGGAGGATGAACCAGGAGAGATTCCAGAAGACCGCGGTGAGAAAGATGGGCCGCAGGAACCGGTGCGTCCATGCGAAGGCCGCGCCTTCCTGGAGCTCGCGCCCGAAGTGCCGCGCCGCGGGCGCGCGCCGAGGCGGCTCGGGCACACCGACCAGCAATACCACCGCCACGCCCGAGAGCATGGCGGCGAGGGTGAACGCCGGCGAGGCGCCCGCCCATCCCACCAGCGCGCCCGCGAGGGCGGGCCCCGCTGCATAGGCCACGCTCCGCGCCAGCTCGAGCCGGCCATTGGCGGCGGCCAGCGACGCGCGCGGCACCAGCGCGGGCACGAGCGCGGGCGCCGCGACGCTGTACGCCACGGTGCCCGTCGCGGCGACGAAGCCGATGATGGCCAGCAGCGGTACCGAGAGCCAGCCGAACGCCGCCAGTACGGGCAGGGACAGGAGGGCCGCCGCGCGCACGAGCTCGGCCGACACCATGAGCCCGCGCCTCGGTAGCCGATCCGCCAGCACCCCCGCGGGAAAGGAGAGGAGGAGAAACGGCAGCGTCTGGGCCGCGGTCAGAAAACCCGTCTCCCCGGCGCCGGCGCCCAGCGCCAGCACCGCGACCATGGGCGCCGCGGCGATGCTGAGCTGCTCGGCCGACTGGGCGACCAGATTGGACCAGGCCAGGCGGTGGAACGGTCCGGCGAGCGACATCGGCGGTGAGCCTCCTCGGGCGATCTGGGCGCGTCTGCAGGGGTATACGGGCGGGGAGGAGAAAGAGGTGGAATGCGGCCAGGAGGCGGCGCGAGTTGCTAGGGCGAAGGCCTTGGTGCTACGCTCCCGCGCAGAGATGAGGCCAGGGCGCCGATGACGCGTGTCCCGCTGACGGTCAAGATCGGCCTCGTCATCCTGGCCGTGCTCATCGTCGGCTTCGGCGCCTCCACCGTCTTGACCATCCAGCAGGAAAGCGCCCTCCTGGTCGACCAGAGCCAGAAGGCGGCGCGCCGACTCACCGAGGCCCTCATCGCCAGCGTGGAGTCGGCCATGCTCCAGGAGCGGCCCGACGTCACGCGCATGCTCATCAGCGACCTCAAGAGCTCCAGCGCGGTGCCGGGGCTCGACATCTACCGGCGCAATGGCGTGGAGGCCTTCACCGACCTCGTCACGCTCCAGGAGGTGGAGAAGAACGCCGGGCTCGAGAAGGGCGTGTTCGACTCCATCTCCAAGATGGCGCGACCCGCGGGCCCCGCCATGACCGGGCCGCTCTTCACCCGGGCCGTCGAGACGCTCCAGAC
>Ga0070695_100000704_pt1 | contig 17855 bp, 20 predicted proteins | sample KBSK1252metaG_FD_65471 | JGI IMG/M metagenome (GOLD analysis project Ga0070695, IMG submission 65471) | Corn, switchgrass and miscanthus rhizosphere microbial communities from Kellogg Biological Station, Michigan, USA - KBS K1-25-2 metaG | ecosystem: Host-associated > Plants > Roots >...
GCGCGCCGAGCCGGCGGATGTGGCCGAAGACCGCGCGCATGTGCGTGACGGCGTTGACGATGTCGCCTGTGCCTGCCTCGCCCTTCGTGCGGATCATCGCCGCGCCCTCCGCTATCCGGCGCAGAGCCTCGCCGAGGTTCGTGCAGCCGCAGACGAAGGGGATGGTGAACTGCCACTTGTCGACGTGGTGCTCGAGGTCGGCGGGCGTCAGCACCTCGGACTCGTCGATGTAGTCGATCTCGAGCGCCTGCAGGATCTGCGCCTCGGCGAAGTGGCCGATGCGGCACTTGGCCATGACGGGGATCGTCACGGCCTCCTGGATCTCCTGGATCTTGTCCGGGTCGGACATGCGCGCGACGCCGCCGTCGCGGCGGATGTCGGCCGGGACGCGCTCGAGCGCCATCACGGCGCACGCGCCCGCCGCCTCGGCGATCTTCGCCTGCTCGGCGTCGACGACGTCCATGATCACGCCGCCCTTGAGCATCTCGGCGAGACCGCTCTTGACCCGCATCGTCCCGTACTCGGCCATCGCGCTGAGTGTAGCCATGCTCCTGACGGCCGTGGCCTGATAGAAGAGCCGCGTGGAGCCATGGTCGCGCGACTACGTGGGACGCTTCGACGAGCTCGAGATCGAGAGCGCCGTCCTGCGCGACAACCCGCTCGGCGACCCGCACGTCCGGCCGCTCTGGGTGTACCTCCCGCCCGGGTACGACGCCGAGCCGGACCGGCGCTTCCCCTCGATCTACCTCATCCAGGGCATGACCGGCCAGCTCGACATGTGGCGGAACCGGGCGCCCTACCGCCCGACAACGCCGGAACGCATCGACAGCCTCTTCGCGGAGGACGATTGTCCGCCTGCCGTCGTCGTGTTCGTCGACTGCTGGACGTCGTACGGCGGCTCGCAATTCATCGACTCGCCCGGGACGGGTCGCTATTGCGAGTACCTCTGCAACGAGGTCGTCTCGTTCGTCGACTCCCACTACCGGACGCTCTCCGAGCCCGCGCACCGCGGCCTCACCGGCAAGTCGAGCGGAGGCTACGGCGCGATGGTCTTGCCGATGCTGCGGCCGGACGTCTTCGGCGGGCTGGCGACGCACTCCGGCGACGCGCTCTTCGAGCTCTGCTACCTGCCCGAGTTCCGTGACACTGCTCGCACGCTCCGCGACGAATACGAGGGCTCGTACGAGAATTTCTGGGCGGACTTCCGCTCGCGGCCGGCGCTCACGAAGAAATCCGACCTCTATCTCGTCAACACGTACGCGATGGCCGCCTGCTACTCGGCGAACGAGGACGGCTCGGTCGACCTCCCGTTCGACACGGCGACCGGGATGCTGCGGGACGACGTCTGGCAGCGCTGGCTCGCGTGGGATCCGGTGCGGATGGCGAGCCGCCACGCCGACGCGCTCCGCAGCCAGCGCGCGATCTACATCGACGCCGGCACACGTGACGAGTGGTTCCTCGACCTGGGCGCCGACGCGTTCCGGCGGGAGCTCGAAGCGTTAGGGATCACCGACGTCTTCTTCGAGCTCTTCGACGCGGGCCACGGCGGGATCGAGTACCGCTACCCGCTCGCAATCCGGTACCTCGCCGAGCGCCTGCAGTAGCACTCAGGCGTGATGACGCTCGCTCAGGCGAGGGTTCCCTAAGAGACCTCATGGAGCATCGTGGCGACGCCGCGAGGCATCGGGTAGAGGTGTCCGTTTGTTGAGACTCCGTGGTCTCGGAGGCAGAGAGATTTTGGCTCCCTGGCTGCCCCTGGGCCCTGCCATTGCGCCCGGAGCCGCCACCGGCAAGGCGACGCGGGCGCATGGCGCGCCGCCTGCGTGCGCAACAAGGCAAGCTCGATGGCCACGGAATAGTTCGATGGCACCGTGTAGTGAAACCCCCTCCAGGTGAGGCTTCGCAGCCGTGTCTGCTCGGCTGCGAACCACGTCAAGGCCCGAGTTTGCCCCCAGGTCCTCGGCAGATGAGCGACCCGGAAACAATCGCTGGTCTGGGGCGACCATGACCAGCAGGCGACACCGGCAGTCGGGTAGAAGCGCCCCGGTTCCATGGGCAGGCCTGCCTCCATGAGTGGGTACAAAAGAAGGTACGTGCCCCTGGGTTGCGAAACGGCGGGCGCGGCCTGTTCTGGTCGGAAGTCGTCGGGAAGAGACCAGCCGCTACCAAGATTTACCGACCGGCCATTCGCGCCAACAACGAGGATCCTCGTGATCTCCTTCGCTGACGCCGCTGTCGGAAAGACCATCACGACAAGCGCGGCGACAATCAACCACCGCCTGATCATGAGGACTCGATGTTACGCCTCAAGGGTCATTCCCGAACTCATGGGTCAACGGAGTGCGGATGTTGGCGACCCCGCACAACTCGTCTTGCGGCGGCACCAGGAGATCGCGATCGCAGCTGGACGCCCCCGCAGACGGTTCCCAGCTCGTACGCCTTCCCAATCGGGCTCTAGCGAACCCGGACTACCGACTTCGTGACCTGGTGGAACAGGTTGTGCGCGAGGCTGGCGGTCACGTTCTTGCCCCTTCCGAGCCAGATGCCGAACTCGTTGAGGTGGATCCGGTTGTGCGCGATCGTGACGTCGAGTGGCACCGCTCCGAAGACGAGAATCCCGGTTGTCTGTCGGAGGGGATGGGCCCGGCACTGGAACGCACACTCGAACGCGTCGGGATCGCCGCCGAGGTTGTTCGGGCCGATGGTGTTGCCCACGATCCGATTGCCGGACAAGTCCTCGAACTTTCCGGCGGGTAGCACGTGCGCGTGCATCGTCACACCCGCCATCTCGTTGCCGGCGATGTAGTTGTGAGAGACGACGTTGTCGTACGCCCCGGTCCCCGCCGACGCATTCGCGAACAGGACGCCGGCGCCTTCCTCCTTGATCCCGTTGCCGGTGATCCGGTTGCGCAGGATCACGTTGTCGTATACGCCTGCCAGGGACGGCTGCCGATTGCCGCTCGCGTCGAGCGCGTGCGGGTTGTGCCCCGGCACCGTGATCCCGCAGTCGTACAGGTTCGCCGTGACGAAGTTGTGGCCGATCTTGTTGTGAAACGTCGGGCCTAGCTCGTCCGACAGCAGTATCCCGCCGCTGTTGCCCTCGATGCGGTTGTGGCTGACAGTCGAGTCGTAGACGCCCATCAGGTGGATGCCCTCGCCGCAGTCGCCGGGGATCTGGCCGTGCGGTTTGCACGGCGGATACGGAGAGTGGGCCTTCGACGGCTTTCCGTCCTCGTCGTTGCCGATGACGCGGTTGCCCCGGATCAGGACATGGCCGATCGAATGCCCCGTGAGGGAGCCGGTCACGAGGATCCCCTCACCGATCGCGCCGGTAACTGTCAACCCCCGGACTGCGACGTTGCTCGACTTGACCGTGATTCCCGCCAGGCACGGCGCAGTCCCGGGACCGAACGGCCCGTTCTGGTCGCACAGTCCGTTGGCGGTCGGGGATCCGTGGATCACCGCCCCCTTCTGTCCCATGAGCTTGAGCGGCGTGGAGATGACCACGTCCTCCTTGTACGAGCCGCGGCACACAACGACGGTGCCGCCCGCCGGTGCGGCGTCGACCGCCACCTGGATCTTCGAATAGGCAGCCGAGTCGCAGCTGCTGTCGGCCGCACCGGCAACACCGTGCGGAGATACATACAGCGCTCCCGGCGCAGCCGATTCCGCCGACGATGCGGAGACGACTGCGATCGCCGTCAGGCAAGCCGCGAACAGGGCAAGCGATGCCTTCCTAGGGGTCACCTGCAAAGAATAGGGTCGCCGGACGGCGCTCAGGCACCGGGTCGGTCGGCCAGGTTCCTCTTCGCCCGGTTGACCTGGTGTTCGGCCTGTCGCCCCAAGGCTTCGGCTTCGAGGCGGAGTCCGCGGGCACGATCGACTTGACTCACGTGGTGGCCGAAAGCGAGTACGGGATCGCCGTGGTCGCGGAGCGCAGTGAACGCGGCAAGGGTGAGGAAGACGTGCTCGTAACAGCTCTCCTCGCCGCACTCGCAGAAGAAGTCCCATTCCCGCTCTTTGCCAATCGGGTCTCGAGCGCGGCGCACGAGGTGCAGGTTCGCGTCGCTCAGCGCCCCACTCTTGAAGGAGCGCAGCTCGTCGATCCTGTCGTGGCCGGGGAGCGGATTGCTCATGCCCATTTTGCGACGAGCAGCCTAACGCAGTTCAAGCAAGCGGCCTGTCGCACCGATAGGTGGCCCCATGGAAGTGATGGACACTGTCGCCGGTGCGCGGATCCTGCAGTCGCGGTTCCAGTTCGCCTTTCGGCCGGATCAGGCCGTGATGCACGGAGACCGGCGCGCCACCTTCATCCGCATGCACACCGGCGGCGCAGTCATCCGGCACTGGGGCGACAGCCGCGCGGTCTCTGTTCCGCTCGACAGCCTCTCGCTTCCGATGACGAGGCGCCGCTACCCCGGTAGCCGCTGAGCTAGTTCCACTCTCGGTCGAGAACCGCGTAGACGAGCTCGCTCTGCCACTCGCCTTTCACCCACTCGTTCTCGACGAGATGAGCCTCGAGGCGCATGCCGAGCTTCTCGAGGACGCGCGCCGACGCGGTGTTGCGAGCTTCTGCCCGACCGATGACCCGATGCATGCCGGCCTCCGTGAAGGCCCAGTCGACGAGAGCGCGCGCGGCCTCGGTCGCGAATCCCTTCCCCTGGTGGCGGGGGTCGAAGACGAAGCCGATCTCGGCCGTCCGGTCGCGCTCGCTGACCCAATGGAGCGCCATGTCACCCACGGTGAGCCCGGACTCGCGCTCGACGGCCGCGGCGCTCAGCCAGTCGCCTTCCTTCGCCCACGCCGATCCGGCAACCTTCTTCGCGAGAGAGTCTCGGGTCTCGTCGAGCGACTGAGCCGGCTCGCCATAGAGGTAGCGAGCGACCTCGGCATCCGACCGCATCGCATGCATCGCCTCGAGGTCGCCCTCGACGAAGGGGCGTAGAGTCAGTCGGCTCGTCTCGAGCGGCCAGTCGGGCGACACAAGGCTCACGCTACCCGGTGACAGAAACCGAGCATCTCCTCGAAGCCGTCGTCGAAACCGGAGTGTCCGGCGCGGTCGTCGTGGCCGACGGACCCGGTGGCCGGATCGAGGCCGCGGCCGGCGTCGCAGACGCGACCACCGGCGAGCCGCTGACGCCCGCGCACCGCTTCCGCATCGGGAGCGTGACGAAGATCTTTGTCGCGCCTCTCGTCCTTCGACTCGTCGCGGAAGGCGTGCTCGACCTGGATGGAGACGCTGCTCCGTTCGCCGAGGGCATCACGATCCGCCAGCTCCTGAACCACACGAGCGGGCTAGACGACTTCATGGGAGATCCCATCGCGTTCTTCGAGCCGTATCGCAACGACCCGGATCATCGCTGGGAGCTCGATGCACGGGACGAGCTCGAGCTCGTGCTGCAGAAGCCACGCCTGTTCGAGCCCGGCCATGGATGGGCCTATCACGGCAGCAACTACGTCGTGCTTCGCCTCCTCGTCGAGGAGGCGACCGGCTCGAGCCTCCGCGACGCCCTGCGAGAGCGCATCTTCGAACCGCTGGGCCTCGACCGGACCGATCTCGTCGAAGGCCCGCTCCGCGGAGACTGCGCACGCGGGTACCTGCCGCCCGACAACCCGATCCTCCCGGGAGGGCCGGGCCTCGTGGACGTCACCGGGATCGACGTGCCGTTTCACGGCGCCGGAGGCGGGATCGTCTCTACCGCCGGCGAGGTCGCCACGCTGCTGCGAGCTCTGCTCGGCGGTGAGCTGCTCTCCGAGGAAATGCGCACCGAGATGCTCGACGCAGTCGACTCGGACTGGGCGGAGACCGACCGCTACGCCCTCGGTATCGGCCAGATCACGGCGTTGATGGGAAGGAAGCGATCCTCGTGCGGTGCCGCCTGGGGCCACCTCGGCTTCTCGCTCGGCTACGTCGCGATCGCACTGTCGAGCGAGGACGGCGAGCGCCAGGTCGTGATCTGCGCGAACGGCCAGCCGGCGAGCGAGGCCGCGGAGGGGGCGTTCTTCGACGCTGCCGGCGAGCTCGCGTGGCACCTCTTTTGCGCCTGACAAGCCTCCGATCACCCCAAAGGGTGATCTTGCCCCGGGAGCTTGCTGGAGGTTTCGGCAGAAAGAGTTCCTGCGCCCTCACAGTTTCCGGCGGCGCCCACTTTCACCCGCTCGGCGGGTTCTGCCGAGAGACCAACCATGAGTCACCGACCGATTGGGGGGCCGGAAGAGATGGGTCGCACACGTCGTGTACTGGTAATCGACGACGACGAGCTCCTCTGTGAGCTGATCAGGACGACCTTCGAGCTGGAGGGGTTCGAGGTCGCCACCGCACACGACGTGATCGAGGCGGAGCGCGCGCTCACCAAGACGCGTCCCGACGCGATCCTGCTCGACATCGGGCTCCCGGGCATCGACGGGGTCTTCTATCTCGAGCGGCTGCGCGAGACGCCGCAGACGAGCCGAATCCCGATCGTCGCAATCAGCGGCTCGGAGGAGGCCGGCCGCGCTGCGTCCGCCGCGGGAGCGGAGGCATTCCTGCGCAAGCCGTTCAGCCCGCTCGAGCTGCTGGGGCTCGTCGCGCCGATGGTCAAACGGGTTGTTCCCGATGCCGACGAGGGGAGCGGCGTCGTGGACGTCGCCGACCTCAACCGGTTGATCGAGATCGGCCGCCGCCAGCACGAGCTCCTGACCGAGGCGTACACACAGACCGTGGCGGTGCTCGCCTCGGCGCTCGAGTCGCGAGACTTCGGGACGAGCCGCCACTCTCGGCGCGTGACGGGCTACGCGACGAGGCTCACCCTCGAAGTCGCGCCCTCGCTGCTCGACGACCCGAGTCTGGAATGGGGATTCCTGTTGCACGACGTCGGCAAGATCGGCATCCCCGACAGGATTCTGCTCAAGCCTGGCGCCCTTACGGCAAGCGAGCACAGACGAATGCAGATGCACGCCGCTCTCGGCGAGCGGCTCCTCGCTCACATACCCCTCCTCAACCAGGAGGGTGCGCGCGTCATCCGCTCCCACCACGAGCGGTGGGACGGCAACGGGTACCCAGACAGGCTCTCCGCCGAGAGCATCCCGTTGGGCGCGCGAATCTTCGCCGTCGTCGACTCGCTCGATGCGATGACCGACACGCGGCCGTACCGCGAGCCCGTCGGCTGGGATGAGGCGGTCGAGGAGATCCGCCGCTGTGCAGGTACGCAATTCGACCCCGACGTCGTCTACGGGTTCGAAGCCTGCGAGCCGGACCTCTACCGCCTCCACACCGAGACGGCAGAGATCGCGGCCTGACGAACCGAAAGGGAGGGCGGCCGCGACCGGCCGCCCTCCCGAAGTCCTCCCGTCAGCGAGTCCGCTCGGCCCAGAGGTGCAGGCGGCTGATGCTCGAGTGCGCCGAAGCCTGGCTCGCCGCAGCCGCCCCCGTGACGCAGCCTGGGGTGAGCTCCTGGAGGTACGCCAGCGGAGTGGTTCCTGCCACATTCACGTCGAGAGCAGACCGCGGTGTGGCGGTGTCGCCCGTGCCAGGCGCACCGAAAAGGAAGCCAGCGGTGGTGGTGCCGAAGTCGTTCACCTGCAGGTTCTCGATGTTGCCGTTGCTATCGAAGAAACAGTTGGCGAGGTAGCCCACGGCCAGGCCGGCCGCGGTCTTGACGGCCTTCTCATCCTTCGTCAGCGCCTTGAGCTTCGTGTTCAGCGACGCGACCTGCTTCTTTAGCGCCGCGAACTGCCGCGCCGTAGGCGGCGACGCCTGGCGGCCACCCGGTGCCGCAGCGACGTACATCGCACCCGCGACCACGGCAATCCCTACCAGCAACAAAAACCGCTTCATCGCCCCTCCCTGTTGACCCCGCCTGTTGCGTGGGAATGTATGGACTCAACATCGCAGTCACAGTGGTGTCAACGGTGACGTTAGGCTCGGCGAATGGACGTGCAACTGCGGCCGATGCGCGACGACGAGTTCGCCGACTGGCTACCGAAGATGCGTGAGGACTACGGGCAGGCGATGATCGACGACGCCTGGGTGTTGCCAGAGGCTGCCAAGGAGAAGGCCGCTGCGGATTGCGAGCAGCTCTTCCCGGGCGGCCGCCCGTCTGCCGAGCAGCTCGTCTTCGTCCTCGAGGCCGAAGGCGAGACCGTGGGAGAGCTGTGGCTGTGCGAACGCGACGACATGGGCCGGCCCTGTCTCTTCATCTACGACATCCACGTCTCGGACGAATACCGCGGCCGCAGCTACGGGAAAGCGGCGATGCTCCTCGCCGAGGAGGAGGCGCTGCGACGCGGCATCGACCGCATCGCGCTCAACGTCTTCGGGCGCAACGAGGTCGCCCGCCGCCTGTACCTGTCCCTTGGTTACGCGGAGAACGCCATCGCGATGAGCAAGTCGCTCAGCGCAGACTAACGGGTCTTCTTCTTGGCCGTGCTCCGAGCCTTGCCGGCCGCCTGCTGAGCCTTGCCCTTGAGGGCCTTGCCGACGCCCTTGGCCTCGGTCTTGCCGCGGCCCGTCTCATAGCCGACGTTCGCCTACGCCTTGCCGGCGGCTTCGTTGGCCTTCCCCTTCAAGCGCTGCGTGCGATCAGCCATCTCATCCTCCTTGGCCTTCGTGGAGAACGGTCACTGTCCGCAGGGAGATGCGGGGAAGCTACGCAGTCTTGAGTCCGATCGGGCAGGCGACGCCGGTTCCGCCGATGCCGCAATAGCCGTTCGGGTTCTTGGCCAGATACTGCTGGTGGTACGGCTCCGCGTAGTAGAACGGCCCGGCTTCCGCGATCTCCGTCGTGATCTCGCCGTAGCCCTCCCGCGTGAGCTCGCCCTGATACATGGCGCGCGACGCTTCCGCCGCCTCGCGCTGCGCCTCGTTCGCCCAGTAGATCGCCGAGCGGTACTGCGTGCCGCGGTCGTTGCCTTGCCTCATCCCCTGCGTCGAATCGTGGCCTTCCCAAAAGAGGCGGAGGACGCCCTCGAGCGAGATGACGGCCGGATCGAAGGCAACGAGCACGGCCTCGGTGTGCCCGGTGCGTCCGCTGCACACCTCCTTGTAGGTCGGGTTCGGCGTGTATCCACCCGCGTAGCCCACCGCGGTCGTGTAGACGCCGTCGGCCTTCCAGAACACGCGCTCGGCGCCCCAGAAGCACCCCATCCCGACCACGATCTCCTCCGTGCCTTCCGGGAACGGCGGCTGAAGTGGGGTCCCGAGCACATCGTGACGCTCGGGTACTTGCATCGGCGTGTCGCGCCCGGGCAGCGCGTTCTCGGGCGTGACCATCTCGGCGTTCTTCGTGAAAAGGAACATGCACTCAGCTTATTCAGCCGCGCCCCCCATCCGGGGAGCGCTACTGCGACCATGGGAACGTGAGCACCGAAGAGTCGCGTACCGCCCGCGTCCTCACCGACGCCGCGGCGCTCGGTTCCGCCGCGGCGAGCGCGTTCGCCCGGCGCTTGACGGTCGCGCTGGGCGGCGAGGAGCGCACGCGCGTGATCGTCGTGCTCGCCGCGATCCTTGGGCTGAGCGGCGCCGACGCCGCGACGGTGGGCGCGTCTGCGAGCGAGCTCCGTCACAGCCTGCACATCTCGAACACGGACATCGGACTGCTCGTCGCAGTGAGCTCGCTCGTCGGCGCCGTCGCGACGCTGCCGTTCGGTGTTCTGGCCGACCGGGTGCGCCGGACACGCGTACTCGGAGGGACGATCGTCCTCTGGGGTGCCGCGATGCTCTGGAGCGCCACCGCGACGAACTTCACCGAGCTCCTCTGGACGCGGCTCTTTCTCGGCGCCGTCACGGCCTCGGCTGGACCGATGGTGGCCTCGCTGGTCGGCGACTGGTTCGGGAGCTGGGAGCGCGGACGGATCTACGGCGTCATCCTCGCCGGGGAGTACCTCGGAGCCGGCGTCGGATTCGCGGTGACCGGCAACATCTCCGCCCTCTCGTGGCGAGCCGCGTTCGTCATTCTCGCTTTGCCGGCCTTCGCCCTCGCCGCCGTCGTATGGCGGCTCCGCGAGCCAGAACGTGGCGGCAAGGGCGTGCTCGCATCCGAGCACGGGCCTCCCCCCGAGGCGACCGAGGAAGATGCAGGGCCCCAGGAGACCGACGCGCAGCGGCTGGCGCGAGAACGTGGAGTCGAGGTGGATCCCGAGCTCGTCGTCGACCCTCGCGAAGCGCGGCGTATGAGTCTCCCCCGCGCCACGCGCTACGTGCTGCGCGTGCGCACGAACGTTGTCCTCATCGCCGCCAGCGCGTGCGGCTACTACTTCCTCGCCGGGCTGCAGACGTTCGGCCTGGAGTTCTCGAAGGATCAGTACGGGATCAACCAGGCACTCGCGAGCTCGCTTCTGCTCGTGGTCGGGGCCGGAGCGCTCGCCGGTGTCCTCTTCGGCGGAGCGGTTGGCGACTGGCTGCTCAAGCGCGGACACCTAAACTCGCGCGTCCTGACCCCGGCCGTCGCGGCCGTGCTCACGACGATCCTCTTTGTGCCGGCGATCTTCACGCGCGACGCGGTTACCGCCGTGCCGTATCTCACCGCGGCGGCGTTCTTCCTCGGCGCCCAGAACCCGCCGCTCGACGCGGCGCGGCTCGACATCATGCCGCCGCTCCTCTGGGGACGTGCCGAAGCGGTGCGGACGCTGCTCCGCTCGCTCGCCGTCGCACTCGCACCGGTCCTCTTCGGCGCCGTCTCGGATCACATCTTCGGAGGTGGACGCACCGGCCTGCAGTGGACGTTCGCCGTCATGATCCTGCCGCTCGGCGCGAGCGCATGGCTCCTGTTCAAGGGCCTGCGCACCTATCCGGCCGACGTCGCGGCCGCCGCAGCGAGCGGTGATATGCCCGGCTACCCGCGGCCTCGTGCCCGCCCCGCGCATGAGCACGGGTAACGCGTTCCTCGTCCTCTCCGCGTTTCTCGCGAGCGCGGTCGAGATGGTCGAGGCACTCACGATCGTCCTCGCCGCCGGAGTCGCCCGGGGGTGGCGCTCGGCGCTTACGGGCCTCGGTGCAGCGACGCTCGCGCTGGCGGTCGTCGTCGCGGCCCTGGGGCCGGCTCTCACCGCGATCCCCCTCGACGCGCTACGACTCGTCGTCGGCGGGCTCCTCCTCGTCTTCGGCCTGCAGTGGCTGCGGAAGGCGATCCTGCGCGCAAGCGGCTACAAGGCGCTCCACGACGAGGACGCTGCCTTCGCCCATGAGCTCGCGGAGGCGCGCGGCGCCGCTCGGGTCGAGCGAGCGGGTCTCGACTGGTACGGGTTCACGCTCGCCTTCAAGGGGGTGCTGCTCGAGGGCCTCGAGGTCGTGTTCATCGTCCTCACCTTCGGCAGCGCGCAGGGCTCGATCTCGCTCGCGGCCGCCGGCGCCGCCGGAGCGCTCGTGCTCGTCGCTGCGGTCGGGGTGGCGGTGCGCGCCCCGCTCGCCCGGGTTCCCGAGAACACGCTGAAGTTCGCGGTCGGCGTGATGCTTACGACGTTCGGGATCTTCTGGGCGACAGAGGGCGCCGGCGCTCACTGGCCGGGCGACGACGCATCCATTCTCGGCGTGCTCGGCTTCGTTGTCCTCTCGTCGTTCCTGCTCGTGCGGCTCCTGCGCCGCGAGCGCCGGACGCAGCTGCAAACGGTGGAGATACGGGCGTGAGCCGCCTCGCAGCGTTCGGCCGGTTCTGGTGGGACTTCGTGATCGGCGACGACTGGCTCGTCGCGATGCTCGTCGCCGTCGCGATCGGCGCGACGGCCGCGTTCGCTCACTCGGGATTGACGGCCTGGTGGCTGCTGCCGCTTGCCGTCCTCCTCGTGTTGTGGCTCTCGCTGCGCCGAGCGATACGCTCGGTCTGAACGAGGCGGGCCCGTAGCTCAGCTGGTTAGAGCAGCGGACTCATAATCCGTTGGTCCCTGGTTCGAATCCAGGCGGGCCCATTCCGTTCGTCCTGCAGGATCCACTGAGGCTGTTGTGATTGAACCGCCGCATCGGGTAGGGATTCCCGCACAATGGCGACGGCGATGAAGGTCTTCCAGCACGAGACCCGACTGCGCACCGCGGGAGGCCTCACCGTCAACGACATCACCGAGGACGTGCAGCGCGCCGTGCGGGAGAGTGGAATCACCGACGGGATCGCGTGCATCTACTCGCCGCACACGACGTGCTGCGTGCGCGTGAACGAGATGGAGACCGGTTTCCTCGAGGACTTCTGCGACCTCCTTCGCCGCCTCGTCCCGAGTGAGAGCTACTACGCGCACGACGACTGGGACCGGCGCACCGAGAACATCTGCCCCGAGGACATGGATCAGGGCAACGGCCACTCGCACTGCATGGCGATGCTGCTAGGCACCGCCGGCGAGTCGGTGCCGGTGCGCAACGGCGAGCTCCAGCTCGGCACCTGGCAGCGCGTGCTCTTCATCGAGCTCGACCGCGAGCGCGACCGCCGCTGGCTCGTGCAGGTCGTCGGGACCTAAGCGCCTAGCCGGTGACGCCGGCGTCCAGGTGGATCGCCATGGCTTGCGCCAGGCTCTGCACCTGCGACGACTGCAGCGGCGACGCGCTGGCAGCGAGCACGAAGTCGCTCGCCTGACCGCGCGAGAGGCCGACGTCTGCGACGTAGAGCAGCTGACCATTAACGGAGAACTGGAGAATCTCGCCCTGCGCGTTGTCGCCGACGCTACTCAGGTCGACCGGGGTAACGGTGGGTGTAGCGCCCACGAGGGCTCCCAGCTCGCTCGCCACGAGCGCCTCTTCCAGCGTGGTGGTGACCGAGGCCTCGTTGGCGGTGGCATACCACTCGATCTCCTGGGTCAGGCTCTGGAACTGGCCGGCGGGATTCATGTCGAGCAGGTAGGCCGAGAAAGCCTCGGGGTCGACGACGTACGTGCTCTCGTCAACCGTCGCCGTCCCGGTCAGATCGGCGTTCGTCAGTGTGAGCGTCGAAAGATCCGGCCCGCCGCTCGCAGGTCCGGCCTTCAACGGTGGGAGCAGCTTGACGGCCTTGCTGCTCAAGCGCCCCTGCTCCGCGAGGTGCAGCCGCTGATCGAGCGCCCGAAGCGATTTCGCGGCCTGCCGCGACGCAGCGGACAGCGAATCCGCCGTCACTCCGACGTGAAGCACGTACTTGCCGTCGGCGACCTGCTCGTCGACGCTGGCGATCGGGGCGACGTTCGGGAACGTCACGGTCGTGCCGTAGCCGAAGCGCCCCGCCCCGATCGCGGGGACCTTCAGCACCTTGAGCGTGACCCCCACCCCGTACTGCGTGAGCGAGGTGATCTGCGCGTCGTCCTTGCGCCAGAACGCGAGACCCTTCTTCGCGCCGGTGGTCGTCTTGTACTCCTCGACGCCGCTCACGATCTGCGTGATGCCGGTGCCGCCGCTGAACGGATGGCCGTACGCAAGGTCGTACCCCGTGACGCGACCGAGGTTCTTGAACGTGCCGGTCGTTGCCGAGACGGACTTGGCTGCCGCCGACACATTCGAGACGACGCCAGAGTCATGCGAAAGCGCCAGCGACTTGCCGGCCGTGCCGAGCGCGGACTTCGGCAGCGGCACGAGCGAAAGCTTGACCCGATGCACCGTGCTCGCAGAGGCGGCCGGCACGAGGACCGCCCCGACGACCGCTGCAACGACCAGACCCCTCCTGAACACCGCGGCCACCGTAGCCCGGATCAGTGGCCGTTGACGGAGAAATGCATGTAGTCCTTCGTGGAGCCAACCCACGAGCCGCCCCAGCCCCAGCCGACCGAGGCGAAGGCGCTCCGGACCGCTGGAGTCACCATCCCGGGCCGGTGCCACGAGCGCTTCATGTACGAGACGGCAGTCTTGTCACGCGTCATGCCGCATCCGACGTACGGGTTCTCGCGGGGATCGAGGTCGATCGCCTCGCCGAACGCGTGCATCGACCAGTGGTGCGTGGTCGTGCTGCTGCTGCACGGCGACGCTCCCGCGTTGCGACACTCGAAGGAGGCGGTGACATCGCCGCTCTTCCACGGGTGCGGGCCGTAGACGGACGAGAACGCCCCGTCCCGGATCGGGAACCGCATCGCGTAGAGCTTGGCGAAGACCTTGGCGACCGAATACGCGACCTTCTGGTTGACCACGATCTGGCCGATGTGCGTCCCCCGGTCGAACCCGTAGTAGCGGTAGCTGACGACGCGGAGCTGCGACATCCAGACGGGACAGCCCTTGTGCCACTCGCCGGCCGCGACGATCGCGTGCTGCTGCGCATGCGTGAGGCGCGCGACGCCGGTCTGCTGCGTCGCGGGGGCCGCCGTCGCGGCCGTGACCGCAAAGACCAGGGCGAGGACGATGAGCACAGCGATCTTCATTGGTCAGCCATGGTGCCAGCGATCGGGCATGGTCGCTCTAGCGCCGTCGCAGCGCCCCGAACGAGTAGCCGCCTTCGAGCATCGCGGGCGCGCGTAGGGCCAGCCGGTCCGGGCTCGGAACGTCCCAGCCGAGCGAGTCCGCAAGCCTCGTGATCATGTTGAAGAGAGCGCAGATGGTGGCCACGTCGCGCAGTGCCTCTCGCGAGATGCCGGCCGCGTAGGCGTTCCGGGCGTCGGCCTCCGTCAGCTCGTCGGGACGCAGCGTCAGCGCTTCGATGAAGGCGAGGGCGGCGTGGAGCTCCGGCCGGAGAGGTGCCGTTTGCCAGTCGGCGACGACTGCATCCCAGACCTCCTTCCCGAGCGCAATCGACGCGACCGCGCCGTGGGAGCCCGCTCAGAAGGGGCACTGCCTCAGCAGCGACGTGAAGCCGGCGAACAGCTCGCGCTCGCCGGGGCTCCACTCGGACGGCCCGCGCATCACGACGTCGAGCGCCTCCGAAAACGGCTCGCCGAAGAGCTCCGGGCGGTACAGCAGCGTCTTGACGACACCGAGCGGCTCAGCGCCGCTGCCTTCCCGAATCGCCGCGAGCATCGCGGCCTCCGGCGGAGCATGACCCTGGTCGACGACCGCCAGCCTCATCCGATCACCTCGTCGGCGCGGTCGAGTCTGCGCAGGCCCTCGGCGATCGCCACCGCGACCGTCTGTTCGAAGATCGCATCCTGGGAGAAGCCGGCTTCCTCCAGCGCCTCGATGTCCCTGTCGACGACCGCGTACGCCCTGTCGCCCACTTTCTCTAGATACGCAGCCATCTCAGGCGGAGCGGACGGGCTCCCGGCAACGACGTCGCGTAGCTGTGACAGAGCCTCGTGCATGTCCCCGATGCTAGACACGGTAGGAGACCGTCTCGCGCTGACCCGTCTCGCCGGAGCGGACGATCGCGTCGCAAACCTCGGAGGCGCGGTAGCCGTCCTCGAAGTCGGCGCCGTACGGAGCGACTTCGTGCTCGCCGGCGACGGCCCCGAGGAAGTGATGCAGCTCGTGGACGAAAGTGTCCCCCCAGCCGATGATGTGGCCCGGCGGCCACCAGTACTGCAAGAACGGATGGTCTGCCTCGGAGACGAGCACCGTCTTGAATCCGCGTGCCCGGTCGCCGTCCGCCCGGAAGACCTGCAACTCGTTGAGCCGCTCCATGTCGAACGCGAGTGAGCCCTTCGTGCCGTTGATCTCCCACTGAAACGCGTTGCGGCGGCCGTTCGCGAAGCGGGTCGCTTCGAGCGTCCCGACGGATCCGTTCGCGAACTCGACCGCAGCCTCGACCGCATCGTCGACCTTTCGGTTCGGGAGGAACGTGTGCGCGAATCCGGAGACGGTCTCGATCTCGCCGTTGAGAAAGCGCGCGAGATCGACGACGTGCGTCATCAGGTCTCCGAGGGCACCCGAGCCGGCAGTGTCGACGTCGAAGCGCCAGGTGTCGAGCGCCGGATCGTCGCCCCAGTCCTGCAGATAGCGGCCGCGGAAGTGGCGCACTTCGCCCAGCTCCCCCGCGTCGATCAGCTCGCGCGCGAGCCGGACTGCCGGCACGAAGCGGTAGTTGAAGGCGCACATGTGCCGGACGCCGGTCGCGGCCACCGCCTGCCAGATCTCGTAGCTCTCGTCCGCGCCGCGGCCGAGCGGCTTCTCGCAGACGACGTGCTTGCCTGCCCGCGCAGCCGCGACCGTCGGCCCCGCATGCAACGAGTTCGGGCCACCGTTGTCGAACAGGCCGATCCGGTCGTCCGCGATCAGATCCCGCCAGTCGGTGGTTGCGTACTCCCAGCCGTAGCGGCGCGCTGCCTCGCCGACCGCTTCTTCGTTACGGCCCGCGATCCCGATCAGCTCGGGCTCGAGCGACGGCGGCCACGTGATGTAGGCGATCTTGCGGAACGCGTTCGAGTGCGCCTTGCCCATGAAGGCGTAACCGAGCATCCCCACCCCGATCGTTGCCACGTGCGAGATAGTAGGGCTGTGGGTTCCGCAGTGAGGTGGGGCATCGTCTCCACCGCCGACATCAACCGCAAGGTGATCCCCGGCGCGCATGCCTCGGCCAAGGTCGACCTCGTCGCGGTCGCGAGCCGCGACCAGGCGCGGGCGGACGCCTACGCGCGTGAGTGGGGGATCCCGCGCGCGTACGGCTCGTACGAGGAGCTGCTCGCCGACCCGGAGATCGAGGCTGTGTACATCTCGCTGCCGAACACAATGCACGCCGAGTGGTCGATCAAGGCGCTCGATGCCGGGAAGCATGTGCTGTGCGAGAAGCCGTTCACGCGCCATCAGGAGGAGGTCGACGCGGCCTTCGATGCCGCCGAGCGGAACGACCGCCTCCTGAGCGAGGCGTTCATGTACCGCCACAACCCGCAGACCAAGCGGCTTTCGGAGCTGGTCGCGGAGGGAGCGATCGGTGAGCTCCGGCTCGTACGCTCCGCCTTCTCCTACGGGCTCTACGACGAAGACAACATCCGACTCCGCACCGACGTGGAGGGCGGAGCTCTGATGGACGTCGGCTGTTACAACGTCTCCGGCTCGCGGTTGCTCGGAGGCGAGCCCGAGCGGGTCTGGGGCGAGGCGTGGTACGGGCCTTCCGGAACCGACTGGGTCTTCACCGGGACGCTGCGCTTCCCTGGGGACGTGATCGCCACCTTCGATTGCGGCACCGCGCTCACGGAGCGCGACGAGCTCGAGGCGATCGGCAGCGAGGGCTCGCTCTTCCTCGACGATCCCTGGCACTGCAACGTTCCGGTCATCGAGCTGCGCCGCGACGGCGAGATCGAGCGGATCGAGCTAGACCAGGTCGATTCGTACCGGCTCGAGCTGGAGAATCTGAGCGACGCGATCCGCGGCGAGGCAGAGCTGCTGCTCGGACGCGACGACGCGTTCGGGCAAGCGCGCGCTCTCGAAGCGCTGCACCGCTCGGCCACGACCAGCGCCGCCGTCTTTCTCTAGAGCCACATTTTCAATCCGTCTTCAGGCCAATACCATGGGGCGGGCGAATGAGCGCGCATGCCGCACCGGCGCCTACTGGCCCGACGTTCGTGATCCGCGGCAGGTCGTACCCGGTCCTTCTTCCGAAGCTGCGCGATCCGCGACTCCATCTGGCCGCGACCATCACCTCGCTCCAGGTGATCGGGCAGGTCGGATTCCACTTCGAGGTGTCGATCGCGCAGATCCTGCTCGCGCTGGGCACATCGGCTCTGCTCGAAGTCGCGATCGCGATGAGGTCCCAGCGCGTCCTCCTCTGGCCGGCGAGCGCGATGCTCACGGGCAACGGCGTGGCGTTCGTCCTGCGCGTCCCAGGGACAGCCCACGGCGACTGGTGGAGCTTGCGGGGCTGGTGGATCTTCGTCGGAACCGCCGCCATCTCGTTGCTCTCGAAGTACGCCATTCGCTGGCGCGGCGAGCACGTCTTCAACCCGTCGAACATCGGGCTCGTCATCTGCTTTCTCGCGCTCGGCCGGAACCGCGCCGCGCCGCTCGACTTCTGGTGGGGCCCGACCTCGGCCTGGCTCGCGATAGCACTTGTGGTCATTGTCACCGGCGGCTTCGC
>Ga0070695_100000708_pt1 | contig 17797 bp, 25 predicted proteins | sample KBSK1252metaG_FD_65471 | JGI IMG/M metagenome (GOLD analysis project Ga0070695, IMG submission 65471) | Corn, switchgrass and miscanthus rhizosphere microbial communities from Kellogg Biological Station, Michigan, USA - KBS K1-25-2 metaG | ecosystem: Host-associated > Plants > Roots >...
CCCGCTGACGCCCACTGCTGCGCCTGCTGCGTCTGCTGCGCCTCTAGACTTCTATAATCTGGTCCCTGCGTGTCCCTACGCTGACGTAGCGAACAGGCGCTCCGGCTAAGTCTTGAAGTCGGTCAACGTAGGCTCGGGCAGCGGGCGGTAAGTCCGCGAGCCGCCGAACGTTGGTCAGCTCTTTCTGCCAGCCGGGCACCTTCTCGTAGATCGGTTCGACCCGCCCGATCGTTTCGACGTCAGCCGGCATGCTATCGATTATCTCCCCGTCCAACCGATAGCCGACGCCAACCGGTATCTCGGCGAACGTGTCGAGCACATCCAGCTTCGTGACGGCCAGGCCCGTTAGTCCATTCACCCTCACGGCGTACCTGACGACTACGGCATCAAACCATCCACACCGCCTCGGCCTTCCCGTCGTCGCGCCGAATTCGCCGCCGAGGTCGCGGATCCGCTCGGCCACGGCCGGCTCCGCTTCGGTGGGCAGCGGTCCATTGCCCACCCGCGTCGTGTACGCCTTCACGACGCCGAGGACCGCGTCGATCGCGGTGGGGCCAATGCCGACGCCGACGGCGGCGCCGCCCGCCGTCGTGTTCGACGAAGTCACGTACGGGTACGTGCCGTGATCGACGTCGAGCAGCGCGCCCTGTGCGCCCTCGAGCAGCACCGATTCGCCGCGTTGTAGCGCATCCCACACGACGCGGCCGGCGTCAACGGCCAGCGGGAGTAAACGCGGCGCGAGGCGCTCCAGGAGCCGGACGTGTTCCTCCGCGCTGGCCCGCTCGCCGCTCCCCGCTCCCAGCATGCCCAGCATCTGGTTCGCCGCCTCGACGCGCGCGCGCACCAGCTCCTGGGCCCGGGTGAGATTGCGCAGGTCCCCGACCCGGATGCCACGGCGACCGTACTTGTCCTCGTAGGTCGGACCGATCCCCCGCCCTGTCGTGCCGATTTTCTCCTGTTTCTCTCGGGCGCGGTCCAGGAGCTTGTGATACGGCAAGGTCAGATGGGCCCTGTCGGACACATGGAGCTTGTTTTCGGTCCGCACGCCCCGTCCTTCCAGCGCATCCAGCTCGGCAAACATCTGTTCCGGATCGAGCACGACGCCGTTGCCGACGACGCACACCGCGCCCTGGAGAATCCCCGAGGGGATCTGGTGCAGGACGAACGACTTGCCCTCCCCGGTGTCCACGGTGTGCCCGGCATTGGCGCCGCCCTGGTAACGCACCACGAGATCGGCGCGCTCGGCCAGGACGTCCACGATCTTGCCCTTGCCTTCGTCACCCCACTGGGCGCCTACCACCACCACACACAGCGTCTTGGGTCCGAACACTCGAGATGTCCTCGCTGGCAACAAAAAGGGCCCCGGTGGGGGCCCGTGCACTGCACTATCCTCTGCGGGAAGCTATTGGGCCCGCAGCACGCGCGCCAGCCCTGCAGCGACCAGCGCCGCACCGTCCAGCCGAACCCGGCCGGTCGTATCGCTGAGCCGATGCACAATCCGCATCGTCGACCAGTTCCCCTTCATGATCGTGACGCATTCGCGCGTGGCCGGGGCAAGCGCGATCCCGTCCACAATGACCGGCAGCCAACGCCAGCGCCGCGCGTGCAGCGCCTCGGCGACGCCGGCGCCAACCCCGCCCGCGCGGTGGAGGAAGGCCGTGACGCGTCCTGCGTCGTCCAGACTGTCGAGATTCACCACCGCCGCGTCCGTGAACCGCGCGACGTGATCCGCGGCCAGCGCGCGCGCACCGACGAGGCCGTACTCCTCCGCGTCGGGGAACATCACGCCGACGTTCGCCTCACGCGGGAGCTGATCGAGCGTCATGAAGATGGTGACCAGCCCGGTCGCGTTGTCGAGCGCACCCGGTGAGTGGTCGGTGACACGATTCTGGGAGACGATGAGGAGTGCGGCGGCGAGCATCACGAGCGCCGGAATCAGCGCGATCAGGAGCGCCAACACACCGACCACCAGCGTGCCGAAACCGATTAGCCGCATCGCCATCGAGATCGGCTGGCCCTTGGAGTCGTAATGGGCGACTAGCCAGACGGGCGGATGGGCCGATGGACGGATGGGCGGAGCGATGAGATTGATCCCGTGAACCAACGACGGCGTACCGAGCAGCGCTCGCGCGGGTCGTCCCGAGAATGCGTGCTCTTCCACGGCGAATCCGCGCGCGCGGAGCTCGCGTTTCAGGACCTCACGCACGTTCTGATGATTGGGAGTCCCGACGAGCCGCGGCACCGCGAGCTCGCGGAACAGCAGGCCGTAGTCAGTCACCGCGCACGAGCGCGCTCACGCGCTCGCGATCGGCTGCGGACAATGGCGCGAGCGGTGGCCGGGGCGGACCGCCGTGCAATCCGACCGCGTCCATGGCCGCCTTCACCCCCGCGGGTCCGAGCTTCCCGACGATTTCCTTGTCGAGCGGCGTGATGCGCTCCTGGAGCGCCGCGGCTTTGTCACGATGACCATCCTCGAATTCGCGCACCAGCTGCACACACAGCGCCGGCGCATAACACGCGACGCCGATGATGCCTCCCTGACATCCCAGCTCGAGCGCGTGGAGCAGCAGGGACGCGCCGCCAACGAGTACGGCCCAATGCGGCACGGCATGGCGGTAGGCCGCGACGCTCTTGGGATCACCCGAAGAATCCTTGACGCCGATGATGCGCTCGTGTTCCGAGAGCCGCTGCAGGAGGTCGGGGGGGAGCGCGATGTGGGTGTACTTGGGAATGTTGTAGATCAACACCGGCACGGTGCTCGCGTCGGCGACAGCGAGAAAATGACTCAGCAACGTCGCCGGTGTCGTGCCTGCCGAGTAGTAGGACGGCGGCCGTACCAGTACGACATCGGCCCCTTCCTCTCCCGCCGCGCGCGACAGCGCGATCGTCTCGCGCGTCGACTCGCCGCCCGTACCGGCGATGAGCCATCCGCCGTTGGTCATCGCCTCTCGGGCGATCCCGACGAGCCGGCGTTGTTCGTCGGCATCGAGGAGCGCGGCTTCACCGGTGGACCCCGAAACCACGACGCCATTCACGCCCTGAGCGAGCAACCGCTCGATGTTCTGCCGGAACTGGGGCGGGGCGATGTCACCGGCCGCGTCGAACGGCGTTGTGAGGGGCGGGAAGATGCCGGCTGGTGCCTGTTTGCGATCAGTCATTGGGGCAGCATGCTCGAGAGGTCGTCGGTCAGCCCTTCAGGCTTGTCGGAGACAGCGGACGCCGCGCCAGCGGGGGGAGCCGTCGGAGCAGGCGCCGCGCGCGACCGCCGGCGCAACGTCTTGACCTGCAGCTGGAAGTCGGACGGATTGGACGCCGCGGCCAGCGCCGTCTCGTAGGTCACCACGTCGTCCGCGACCAGGTCCATCAGATGCTGGTCGAATGTCTGCATGCCGTACTGCTCGCGCGACGCCTTGATGTAGTCGTGCAGCGATGCCGTCCGGTCCTTCTCGCGGATCATGTCGCGCACCGTCTCCGTCGCGAGCAACACTTCGAGCGCCGCAGCCCGGCCGTGGCTATCGGCACGCGGCAACAGCCGCTGGGAGACAACGGCGTGGAGCGCTTCGGAGAAGCGGAGCCGCGCGATGTCCTGTTCCTCCGGAGGAAACATCGAGACGATGCGGCTCACGGTCGTGACCGCGTCGGGCGTATGAAGGGTCGAGACGAGCAGATGCCCGGTCTCCGCGGCCTTCATCGCGGTGTCCACCGTCTCGGGATCGCGCAGCTCGCCGATCAGGATCACATCGGGATCCTGGCGCAGCGCCGCCCGCAGGCCGGTGCGGAAGTCATCGGTGTCCACGCCGATTTCCCGCTGCGTCACCGAGCAGTTGATGTCGCGGTGCAGGAATTCGATCGGGTTCTCGAGCGTGAGGATGTGCCGATGCTGGTTCTGGTTGATGTGATTGATGATCGCCGCCATCGTCGAGCTCTTGCCCGAGCCCGTGACCCCGGTCACGAGGATCATCCCGCGCTCGACGTTGGCGACTTCGGACAGCACGGCGGGCAGCTTCAGCGACTCGAACGTCGGGACATCGAACGGGATGACGCGCATCACGATCATGAATGACGAGCGCTGCCGCAGGATGTTGACGCGGAACCGGCCGATCCCGGGCATGCCCCACGAGCAGTCGTAGTCGCGGAGCTTGTCGAGGCGGGCCCGGTCGTCCTCATTGGCGATGAGGCGCTGGGCGATGGCCCTGGTTTGATCGGGGGTCAGGCGCTGCTTGGTGAGCGGTACCAGCTTCCCGTTGATACGGGCGCGGAACACGTCTCCCGCCTTGATGTGCAGATCGGACGCCCCGCGATCCACCGCGGCTTTGATGATCTTTTCCATAGACCTCGGCCTCTTAGCCTCTCGGCCGCTCGGTTAGTACCCGGCTTCCAGGTCGACGACATTCGTGAGGGGCGCACCTGCAAGATAGCTCCGGATGTTCTCCACGATCAAAGCCGTCTCCCGCTCCCAGAAGCGCCCGGACACCGCGCTCACATGCGGCGCCATGAGCACGCGCTGATGGCTCCAGAAGGGGTGCCCCGCCGGCAGCGGCTCGGTCGCGAAGACGTCGAGCGCCGCGCCGCGCAGCCGCCGCAGCTCCAGCAGCTCGAGCAACGCCGCCTCATCGAGCAGCGAGCCGCGCGAGACGTTCACGACGAGCGCCTGGTGCGGCAGCCGCTCGAGCACGCGCCGGTCGACCGTACCCACCGTCTCGGCCGTGTGCGGCGCGGCGATGACCAACACGTCGCTGCCGCCCGCAAGGCGCGCCAGCTCGGACAAGCCGCCGACCCACTCCAGACCCTTGGGGCCACCCCGCTCCGGCCGGCGCCGTACGCCCGACACCTTCATGCCGAGCGCCAGGCCGCGGCGCGCCACCGCGGTCCCGATTCCGCCAAGTCCGTATACGCCGAGGCGCAGCTCCCGGAACTCGCGCATCGGAATGGCGCCATCGGTGAAGTCTTCCTTGGCCCAACGACCCTGGCGCTGCGCAGCCAACATGCGGTCGAGGCCGCGCGTGAAATACGCGATCGCCGCGACGACCCAGTCGGCCATCGGTTCGGCATGCACTCCGGCGGAATTCGTGAGCAAGACGTCCTTGCCCACGTGCCCGAGGCTCGAGCCGACGCCGGCGGTGGCGGTGTGGGCCCAGCGCAGCGTACCCTTCGCCGCGTTCGCGACACCTTCCGGAACCCCGAAGCCGAGGTAGACCTCGGCGCCGCGCGCCGCCGCCACGGATTCGGGCGAGCCGCTGCCGTAGGCGCCGTCGCCGTCCGACACCGCGGGCGCCTTGATCTCGACGACGTCCCAGTCGGTCCCGACCGCGTTCCTGATGGCGGCCACGCTCGGCTTCGGGATTCTCCAGGCGGCGCGCGGCGAAGCGAGGTCGACGACGAGACGGCGGACCGGAGGAGTGCTCACTCTCCCGTGGAGACCGTTCGAACGTGATTGTGGTGGAGGAGCGTGACGATCGCCTGATCGTACAGCCGCTTGGAACCCCGCAGCTCGAGCTCGATGACGAGATCGACATTCTCCTGGCGGTTCGAGATGGAGATCAAATCGAGGCCGGTGCGCCGCACCAGCGTTTCGAGGTCTTCCACCACCGTCGGCCCCGGGTGGGCGTGGATCGTCAGCGTGGACCGCATCGAACGGCCCTGGACGATCTTCTCGACGCGGCCCAGGCCGGCGAGCACGACGATCACCGCCCCCGTCGTCCCGACGCCCTCGAGGTAGTAGCCGCTGCCAAGCGCGACACCGATGGCGGCGACGACCCAGATCGTGGCGGCGCTCGTCAGCCCAACGACCGCGCCGCGCGCGTGGAGAATCGTGCCGGCGCCGATGAAACCGACGCCAGTGACGATCTGCGCCGCGACGCGCGTCGTATCCGTGCCCGGCGCGATCGCTCCGGCAGCGCTCAGCATCGCGAGTGAGAGGTGCGTGTACAGGACCGAACCGACACAAATCAGAATGTTCGTGCGCAGTCCCGCGGGCTTGCCCCCAAGCTCGCGCTCGAAGCCAATCGCCCCCCCCAACAGGACGGCGAGCCCGATTTGCAGCATCAGCTGCAGCCGGAAGATATCGACGATCTGGCTAAACACTCTTGAGAAATCCCATTTTCTCGCGCACCTCCACGATCGTTCGCTGCGCGAGCGCGCGGGCGCGACTCGCGCAATCGCGCAGCCGATCGAGCACGCGCGTGGGTTCGCGCTTCAATTCTGCCGCGCGCTCGCGCATCGGCGCGAGCGCCTTGATCATGTTGTCCGCGAGCACACGCTTGCAATCGAGACAGCCCCACCCCGCCGTCCGGCACTTGTGCGCGACCTCGGCGACGGTGCTCTCCGGTGAGAATCCCTGATGCACGGTGAAGATGTTGCAGATCTCCGGCGTCCCGGGATCCTTGCGGGTCTTGCGGGCCGGATCGGTGGCTGCGGGACGCAGCTTTTCCCAAATCGCCTCGGGAGACTCGAACAGCCCGATCGTGTTCCCCAGGCTCTTGGACATCTTGGCTTTCCCGTCGAGCCCGAGCACGCGTTTCGTGCTGGTCAACAACGGCTGGGGCTCGGGAAAGAAGCCCTCGCCATGGCGGGCGTTCCAGCGCCGCGCAATTTCCCGCATCAGCTCGAGATGCTGCACCTGATCCTCACCGACCGGGACGAGGCTAGCTTTATAGAGCAGCACGTCGGCGGCCTGCAGGACCGGGTACGCCAGCAGCCCCATCGTGACGCTTTCCTGGCGCTGCGACTTGTCCTTGAACTGGGTCTGGCGCTCGAGCTCACCGAGCGGCGCCACGCTCGTCAGCAGCCAGTTGAGCTCGGTATGCTCGGCGACGTGCGACTGCACGAACACGATGCACTTTTCCGGGTCCAGACCGGCTGCAAACAGACTCACCGCCATATCGAGCGTCAGCGACGGCAGGGTGGCGGCGTCGTACGGCTGTGTGATGGCGTGCAGGTCGACAACACAGAACAGGCACTCGTACTGGGTCTGCAACCGGACCCAGTTCTGCACGGCGCCGAGGTAGTTGCCGATGTGCAGCTCGCCGGAGGGCTGAATGCCGCTGAATACGCGTTTCGAGGTCACTGGGGCCACGGGGCCACAAGGTGCGTGAATACAACGACTTAGTCAAGCTCGCCGAGCGCGCGGCGCTTCGCGCCGCCGATTACGTGCGCAGCGCGGTGCGGCCCGCCGTCCACGCGTGGACGGAGAAATCCCAGCACGACTTCGTCACCGAAGTCGACCGCGCCGCCGAAGCGCTCATCGCCGAAGCGATCATGCTCGAGGAGCCGGACTCGGTCATCATCGGGGAGGAGCTGTCTCCCCAGCGCATGGCACGCGGCGAGCTCGTCTGGATCGTAGATCCGCTCGACGGCACGACGAACTTTCTCCACGGCTATCCGCAGTATGCCGTCAGCATCGGGTGCCTGGTTGATGGGAAATTGGCAGCCGGCGTCATCCATGATGTCTGTCGCAAGCGCACCTACCGAGCCACGCGTGGCGGCGGCGCGTTCGAGGAAGACACGCGGCTCAGCGTCTCAGCGGTGACGGACCCCAGGTACGCCCTGATCGGGACCGGCTTCCCGTTCAAGTCGCTGAATGTGTTGCACATCTATCTCTCGCAACTCGCCGCCGTGATCGGCGGGGCAAGCGGGATCCGCCGGGCCGGTGCCGCCGCGCTCGATCTTGCGGATGTCGCCGCGGGGAGACTCGACGGCTTCTGGGAGCTTCAGCTCGCGGCGTGGGATATCGCGGCGGGCACGTTGCTCATTCGTGAAGCCGGTGGCATCGTCACGCGGCCGGATGGCGCCGCCGACGTGCTCGGCACGCAGGGCAACGGCTCCATCGTGGCGGGCAATGCCGCCATCCATCGCTGGCTCATCGATCTACTGAGGAAGCGCTGATGACCGCACCGCTCGTCGAATGCGTGCCGAATTTCTCCGAAGGCCGCGATGCCGCCACGATCGACGCGTTACGCTCGGCCATCACCGCCGTCGCCGGCGTGCAGCTGCTCGACGTCCAAAGCGACAGGGCGCATAACCGCTCCGTGCTCACATTGGTCGGCGACCCGGCCGCCGTGGTAGAGGCGGCATTCGCCGCGATGCGCGTCGCGACCGATCGGATCGATCTCACCAAGCACAGCGGCGAGCATCCGCGCATGGGCGCGACAGACGTCGTCCCGTTCGTGCCGATCACAGGAATTACGATGCAAGAATGCGCCGGCCTGGCGCGGCAGCTTGGTGAGCGGGTGGGCCAGGAGCTGAAGATTCCGGTGTTCCTGTACGCCAAGGCCGCGACGCGTCCCGAGCACGAGCGTCTCCCCGACATTCGCAAGGGCGAATTCGAGGCGCTGCGCGAGCGCACGTTGGCTCCTGACTTCGGTCCCACCAAGGTTCATCCGACGGCCGGCGCCACGGCCATCGGCGCTCGACCCTTCCTCGTGGCATTCAACGTGTATCTGGACACACAGGAAATCGCCGTCGCAAAAGAGATCGCGAAACAGATCCGCACGTCGAGCGGCGGGTTGCCGGGCGTGCAGGCGAGCGGTTTCATCGTCGACGGCCTTGCGCAGGTGTCGATGAACCTCCTGGATATCGACATCACGTCGCCCGCTGTCGTCTTCAATGCGATCAAGGCACGGGCCGAAAAGCAGGGTGTGGGGGTGCAGTACAGCGAGATCGTCGGCCTCGTTCCCGAGCGCGCCCTGATCGGCGCCGCGGAATCGTTACTGCGGCTGTCCAATGCCGGAAATCACATCCTGGAAGCGAAGATCCGCGCGGCCATGCCTTCCGCGATGCCTTCCGCCACACCTGCCGCGGGACCCTCCCTGGACGGATGGATTGATGAGTTAGCGGGCGGCGCCCCGACGCCGGGGGGCGGCAGCGCCGCCGCGCTGGCTGGGGCGCTCGCGGCTGCGCTCGTGGCGATGGTGGCGCGGCTGACCATCGGGAAAAAAGCCTACGCGGGAGTCGAGGCGCAGGCCCGCGAGATCCTCGCGGAAGCCGAACAATTGCGCGTTGAGCTGCGGCGGCTAGTGGATGAGGACGCGACTGCCTACGCGGGAGTCAGCCAGGCGTACAAGATCCCGAAAGCCGATCCGCACCGCGCTCAGGCGATCGACGAGGCGCTGCTCTCTGCAGCCCGGCCTCCCGCTGAGGTCGTCAAGCGCGGCCGACGCCTCCTCGCGCTTGCCCAGACCATCGAGCACATCGGAAACCAGAACGCCGTGAGCGACGCGCGCGTGGCGGCGATGTTGGCAAAGACGGCGATCGACGGGGCAACAGAAAACGTGAACGCGAACCTGGCGGGAATGTCGGAACAGGCCAGGGCTAAACAGGCTGGTGCGGGGTGAATCGGCCGTCCGACCGTCCGGCCGTCAGGCCGCGGTTAGTATCCTGGGCCCGTTGTCCGTCACGGCCACCGTGTGTTCGAAATGCGCCGATAGCGATCCATCCTGCGTCACTACCGTCCACTTGTCGTCCAGCGTGCGAATCGCCGAGCCCCCGATATTGATCATCGGCTCGATCGCGATCGTCATGCCGGGAGCGAGACGCGGGCCGCGTTTGGGCTTGCCGTAGTTCGGGACCTGCGGCTCCTCGTGAAACGAGGCGCCGATCCCGTGGCCCACCAGCTCCCGCACCACCGAATACCCGGCTCCCTCCGCCACCTGCTGCACCGCATGCCCGATGTCGCCGACGTGATTGCCCGCCCGCGCTTGCGCCACGCCCGCCGCGAGCGCCTGTTGCGTCACCGCCAGCAGCCGGGCCGTCTCCTTGGCGATGTCGCCGACCGGGAACGTCGCGGCGGAATCGGCGTGCAGGCCCTCGAGCCACACGCCCACGTCGATGCTGACGATGTCGCCGTCGTGCAGCACGCGCTTGTGCGACGGAATGCCGTGCACGATTTCCTGATTGATTGACGTGCAGAGCGTGGCGGGAAAGTCGTACAGCCCCTTGAACGACGGTTGTGCGCCCGGATGGCTGCGAATGAACGACTCGGCGAGCTGGTCGAGCTCTTCGGTCGTGACATCGGGCCGGACGCTCTTCCCCACCAGCGCCAGCGTTTCGGCGACGATCCGGCCGGCGGCGGCCATCAACTCGATTTCACGCGGCGACTTGATGGTGATCATCGTCCGATGATCCGCTTGATCTCCCCGGCTATTGTCTCGACGGTCCCGGTGCCGGGGACACGGTGCACGATTCCCCGCTGAGCATAGTGCGCGATGAGGGGCGCGGTGTCGCGCTGGTAGATCTGCAGCCGGTTCGCGATTGCCTCCGGCGCGTCGTCGGTCCGGCCCTCGACCTGCGAGCGCGCGCGCATCCGGCGCACGAGCTCGTCCTCGGTGACATCGAGCAGCAGAATGTGGTTCAGCCGCTGGCCGCTCTGCGCGAGGGTCCGGTCGACCAGCTCAGCCTGCGCGGCGGTCCGGGGGAACCCGTCGAAGATCGCGCCGGTCTTCGCTTCGGGGCGGTCCAGCTGCGCCTTGATCATGCCGAGGATGATGCTGTCGGGCACCAGCTTGCCTTCGTCGTAGTACTTCTTGAACTCGAGGCCGAGCGGCGAGTCGTCCTTCATTGCCTGACGGATCAGATCACCGGTGGTGATCTTGGGAAGGCCGAGCCGTTCGGCGAGGATTTTTCCTTGCGTCCCCTTGCCCGACCCTGGCGCCCCCAGGATGAGGATGAACACTTAACGTGCAGGCACTAGCGGCGGAAGCGAACCCGCGAGGTGCCCCCCCCGCCTGCGCCACCACCCTTCATGAAGCCGTCATACTGGCGCAGCAGCAGATGCTGCTGCACCTGTTGCACCGTATCGAGCGCCACGCCGACGACGATCAGCAGCGCCGTGCCGCCGAACCCGAACGGCATGTTGAGCGTGTTGGAAATCACGATCGGCAACAGCGCGACGAACGTCAGGAACAGCGCGCCGGGCAGCGTGATCCGGGTCAGCACCTCGTCGATGTAATCGGCGGTCGCCGCGCCGGGCTTCACACCGGGGATGAACGCGCCCTGCTTCTTGAGATTCTCCGCCAGGTCCACGGGGTTGAAGATGATGGACGTGTAGAAGTACGCGAAGAACACGATCAAGATGGCGCTCGAGACGATGTACCACACCGACGTCGTGTTGAAGTACTCGGCGAACGTCTTGAGCCAGGGGATGCCGCTGAACGTCGCCACCGTGCCGGGCACGATGATCAACGACTGCGCGAAGATGATCGGCATCACGCCCGCGCTGTTGATGCGCAGGGGAATGAACGTCTTCTGCCCTTCGCGGATGCGCCCTCGGCCCATCACCTTGCGGGGGATCTGCACGGGAATGCGCCGCGCCGCCACCGTGATGGCGACCGTCCCGGCGACCACGAGCAGCATCATGATCAGCACGATGATGAGCACCGGGAAGCTCAAGGTGCCGGTCTTCAGCGCTTCGAAGGTGTTCACCGTCTCGGGCAGAATCCGTTCGATGATCGAGAAGAAGATGAGCAGGCTCATCCCGTTCCCGATGCCGCGCTCGGTGATCTGCTCGCCCAGCCACATGACGAAGACACCGCCGGTCGTCAGCGTGAGGACGGTCGTCATTCGGAACGCGAAGCCGGGACTCGCGACGGCATTCGGCAGCGACTCGGTGAACACGGCGAACCCGTACGCCTGGAAAATGCACAGCACGACGGTCACGTAGCGCGTCCACTGCGTCAGCGTCTTCTTGCCCTCTTCATCGCGCTGCATCTTTTCGATGATCGGGAACACCGGTCCCGCGAGCTGGAACACGATGCTGGCCGAGATGTACGGCATGATGCCGAGCGCAAAGACCGTGGCCCGCCTGAGCCCGCCGCCCGAGAACAGATCGTAGAGTCCGAAGAGCGTGCCGGTGCCGCGGGTGCTCATAAAGTCCGCGAGGGCGTCCACGTTCACGCCCGGCGTCGCGATGTGCGCCCCGATTCGGTAGATCACGAGGCACAGGAAGGTGAAGAAGAGCTTTTCCTTGAGCTCCGGGACTTTGAAAAGATTCTGAACCGGGTTACTCACGCGATCGTTCCGCCCGCCTGTTCGATCTTGGCCTTGGCGCTCGCGGACACCGCGACGCCTTTGACGACGAATTTGCGCCCCGCGACTTCTCCGGTGCCGAGCAGCTTGATCGGATGGTCGGGACGGCGCACGAGCCCGGCGCCGAACAGCGTTTCCGGCGTCACCTCGACACCCTCAGCGAGGAGGATGAGGTGGCGCACGTTCACGACCTGCGCCGGCTGCTTGAACGGATTCGTGAACCCGCGCTTGGGAATGCGCCGGATGAGCGGCATCTGTCCGCCCTCGAATCCGGGACGCACCTTGCCGCCCTGACGCGCGGTCTGGCCTTTGCCGCCGCGGCCGGCCGTCTTGCCGATGCCGGACCCGGGGCCGCGGCCCTTGCGGATGCGCGCGCGATGCGAGCCGCGCGGTGCGTGCAGATCGTGCAGCGCGAGACGAGGATACTGGATCTCGGAGCCGGGAGCCTGGGCTCTTTTCCTCGAGCGCGGTTTCCGTGTGGTTTTCGCTTTCGCCTTCGGCGTCACTTCTTGCCTTCCTTTTCAGGCGTCACTTCTACCAGGTGACGCACTTGCTGGAGCATGCCGCGCAGCGCGGGATGATCCGCGTGCACGACGACATCCTGATGATGCTTGAGGCCCAGCGCCTCGAGCGTCCGCTTCATCCGGTACGAATGGCCGCTGCCCGACCGCACCTGCTTGATCCGGAGCTTCCCCTTCCCTGCGGCCGGCAAGATCGGGTCGCGACCCGATTTGCGTTTGCGGTATTTCCGCGTCGGGGGCAGCCTACCCATGCGTCGCCACGCTTTCCTGGCGGGCACGGTAATGGATGGCTTCCGGTTCCACGCCGCGCTCGCGCGCGACGCGCCGTGCCGTCGTCAGCCGCTTCAGGCCGTCCATCGTCGCCCGCACCATGTTGTGCGGATTGGTCGAGCCCAGGCTCTTGGTCAGGATGTCCCGGATGCCGGCGCATTCGAGCACCGCGCGGACCGGTCCACCCGCGATCACGCCGGTTCCCGACGCCGCGGGCTTCAGCAGCACTCGGCCCGCGCCGTGCTTGCCGATGATCTCGTGCGGAATCGTCCCACCGGTGAGCGGCACTTCGTTCATGCGGCGGCGCGCGGCCTCCACGGCCTTCCGCACCGCTTCGCTGACCTCGTTCGCTTTGCCGGTCGCGATCCCGACCTGACCTTTTCCATCCCCCACCGCAACCAATGCGTTGAAGGAGAAACGGCGACCACCCTTCACGACTTTCGCGACGCGATTGATGGCGACGACGTTCTCGACCATGCCGTCGCTCTCGCGCCCCTGGCCGCGATCGCCGTCGCGCCGTTCACCGCCGCGGCCTCTGCCTCTGCCGCCACGACCACCACCGCCACCGCCACCTTGGCCGCGGGGACCGCGCGGCGGCCTCGGCTGCTCCACTACTTCCGCCACGGCCGGAGCGGCCGGAGCCGTCGCCGGAGCTTCCGGACTCTCTTTTTGTTCTTCCATTAGAACTCCAGGCCCCCTTTGCGTGCGCCGTCCGCGACGGCCTTCACGCGCCCGTGATACTGATAGCCGCCGCGGTCGAATACGACCTTGGCGATGCCCTTTTCCTTGGCCTTCGCGGCAATGAGCTTCCCGACCGCGAAGCTGCGCGCCACCTTGCCCTTGCCCTCGACCTGCACGCCTTCGGAGGTGTCCGTCGCTCCGGCGAGCGTGAGGCCGCGCTCGTCATCGACGAGCTGCGCATAGATGTGCTTCGACGAGCGAAACACCACGAGCCGCGGCCGCTCCGGCGTGCCCGCGATTTTCTTGCGGACGCGGAGGTGCCGGCGATAGCGCTGGTGCGCCGACGTCTTGATCTTCCGAATAGAGCGCATGGCTTATTTCGCCGCCTGGGCAGTCTTGCCCGCTTTGCGGCGAACCTGCTCGCCTGCGTAGCGGATGCCTTTGCCCTTGTAGGGCTCGGGTGGGCGGATATTGCGCAGCTCCGCCGCCACCTGGCCCACGAGTTCCTTGTCGATGCCTTCGATCTTCACATTCACGTTGTTCGTCACCGTGATCTTGATCCCCTTGGGTGCGTTGTAGGGGACGGGATGCGAGAACCCCACCACGAGCTGCACGCCGAACGGCTTCGGTTCGGCCTTGTAGCCGACGCCCTGGATCTCGAGCGACTTGGCGAACCCTTCGGTCACGCCCTGCACCATGTTCGCGACGAGCGTGCGCGTGAGGCCGTGCAGCGCCTTGTGCTGCGCTTCGTCGGAGGGGCGCTTCACCACGACCGTGCTGTCCTCGAGGGCGATGTTCATGTCCTCGTGGAGCGTGCGGCTGATCTCGCCTTTCGGCCCCTTCACCGTGATCTTGTGGCCCTCGATCTGCGCGGTGACGCCTTTGGGCAGCGCGACGGGCTTCCTGCCGATACGTGACATCGCTCGTCTCCTACCACACCACCGCGAGCACTTCGCCGCCCACCCGGGCGGAGCGCGCTTCGCGGTCGGTCATGAGCCCCTGCGGCGTGCTCAGGATCGCCATGCCGAGGCCGTTCTTGATGCGCGGGATCTCGCGCGCCTTGACGTAGCGCCGGAGCCCGGGCGACGACACCCGGTGCAGCTCGCGGATGACGGGGGCATCGTTGTGATACTTCAAGTACAGCCGCAGCAGCCCGTGCTGCCCATCGTCCAGCACCTTGAAGTCCTGGACGTAATGGTTGTCACGCAGAATCGTGGCGATCGCGACTTTCAGCTTCGACACCGGCATGTCGACCCGCCGGTGGCCCGCCATGCAGGCGTTGCGCACCCGAGTCAGCATATCGGCGACCGGATCAATGACGCTCATCTCGTGTCCTTTACCAACTGGCTTTGCGCACGCCGGGAATTTCCCCGCGCAGCGCAAGCTCACGGAAACAGATGCGGCACAACTTGAACTTGCGCAGCGTGCCGCGGCTGCGGCCGCAACGCTGGCAGCGGTAGTAGCGCCGCACCTTGAACTTCGGCCCCTTCTTGACCCGCTCGAGCCACGCCTTCTTCGCCATGAATTCTCCTAGGCCGCTGCCGGGGTTTCGACCCGGAACGGCATGCCCAGCTCCTTGAGCAGCGCCAGCGCGGTGTCGTCGCGCCCGGCGCTCGTCACGAACGTGATGTCCATGCCGTGAATGCGCTCGACTTTGTCGTAGTCGATCTCGGGGAAAATCATCTGCTCCTTGATGCCCAGCGTGTAATTGCCGCGCCCGTCGAAGCTCTTCGAGGGCAGCCCGCGGAAATCGCGCATGCGCGGCACCGCGATCGAGATGAAGCGATCGAGGAACTCGTACATGCGGCCGCCGCGCAGCGTCACGGCGCAGCCGATCGCCTGGCCTTCGCGCAGGTTGAAGTTCGCGATCGCCTTCTTCGCGCGCGTCACCACCGGATGCTGGCCGGTGATGGCCGCGAGCTCCGCGACCGCCGCCTCCAGCCCCTTCGGATTCTTGGACGCGTCGCCCATGCCGACGTTGAGCACGATCTTCTTGAGCCGCGGAATCTGATGCGGGTTCTTGAGCGCAAACTGCTGCTGCAGCTTGCCCCGCACCTGCTGCTCGTAGAAGTCCATCAGCCGCGCGCGCGGCGCCGGCTCGACCGGCTCGGCAGGAGTAGCCTCAGCCTCCGCCTTGGCCTCTTCTTTCGGGGCCTTCGGCTTCTTCTGCTGCTTCTCCTGCTTGTCTTGCTTGGGCTTCTTTTCTTGTTTCTCTTTTTCGTCTGCCATACTTACCTCACTCCCCGGGGCGTGGCCCCGGGGCTTCTTTATTTTTTACCGAACTCGTGGGATCGGCTGGCCGGACTTGACCGCGATCCGTTCCAGCTTCCCTTCTTTGTCCAGGCGCCGGCGCACGCGCGTCGGCTCGCCCGACTTGGGGTCGAGCAGCATCACGTTGGATGCCGCGACGGGTGCGGGAAACTCGATGATCCCGCTCTCACCCCCCGGGGTCGTGGCCCGCTTGTGCTTCTTCACGACGTTCACGCCCTCCACGACGACCGTGAACTTCTTGGGATAGGCGTGGAGCACGCGCCCTTCCTTGCCGCGGTGTTCGCCGCTGATGACGCGCACCGTGTCGCCCTTGGCGATGTGCATCTTGTGCCGCTCCGGCACCGTGCCGCGCTCGCGCCGCGACTTTTTGTAAACGAGCGGCTTCATATCAGATGACCTCCGGCGCCAGCGACACGATCTTCATGAACTTCTTCTCGCGCAGCTCGCGGCCCACCGGGCCGAAGATGCGGGTGGCGCGCGGCTCGCCTTCATCGTTGATCAACACCGCCGCGTTTTCATCAAACCGGATGTAGGAGCCGTCCTTGCGCCTGGTCTCCTTGGCCGTCCGCACGATCACCGCCTTCGCGACCTCACCCTTTTTCACCTGGCCGGTCGGGATGGCGTCTTTGATCGTGACGACGACCACGTCGCCCAGTCCCGCGTAGCGGCGCTTGGACCCGCCGAGCACGCGGATCACCAGGGCGCGACGCGCGCCCGAATTATCGGCGATTTTGACCTGCGATTCTTGCTGAACCATGGCTATTTCGCCTTTTCGATAATCTCGATCACGCGCCACCGCTTCCGTTTCGACAAGGGCCGCGTCTCCACAATGCGCACGGTGTCGCCCAGCTTGGCGCCGTGGTCGTCGTGCGCCGCCACCGTCTTGGTCCGCGTGATCTGCTTCCCGTAAAAGCCGTGGGCGAAGCGACGGATCATCGAGACCGTGACCGTCTTCTGCATCTTGTCGCTCACCACGACGCCGGTGCGCACCTTGCGGCGCCCGCGTTGTACTTGCTCAGCCGACGTCATGCCGACGCCCTTTCCTTCAAAATGGTCTTGATCCGCGCGATGTCGCGGCGAATCGTCCGCAGCTGCAGCGGATTCGTGAGCGACTCCGTCGCCCGGCGGAACTCGAGCCGGAACTTCTCCTCGGTCAGCACCACCAGTTTCTGCGCCAGCTCGTCGGTCTTGAGCTCGCGCAGCCCGTCGGACCGGTTTTCGCGTTTCGCCGGCATACTACCGCTCCTCCCGCTTCACGAACTTCGAGCGTACCGGGAGCTTGGCGGACGCGAGCGCCAGCGCGGCGCGGGCCGACGCTTCCTCGATGCCCTCGAGCTCGAACATGATCCGGCCCGGCTTCACCACCGCCACCCAGCCCTCGGGATTGCCTTTGCCTTTTCCCATCCGCGTTTCGGCGGGCTTCTTGGTGATCGGCTTGTCGGGGAACAGCCGGATCCACACCTTGCCGCCGCGCTTCATCTCGCGCGTGAGCGCGACGCGGGCCGCCTCGAGCTGCCGGTTGGAGATCCAGCCGGGCTCGAGCGACATTAGCCCGTAGTGGCCGAACGCGACGGTGTTGCCGCGCGTGGCCATCCCGTTGGTGCGGCCCTTGAACCGCTTGCGAAACTTGACGCGCTTGGGTGCGAGCATGGTTAGACGCCCGTGGAATAGGTGCGGCCGTGGAGATCCTCGGTCCGCTCGCCTTTGAAGATCCAGACCTTCACGCCAATCGTGCCGAACGTCGTCTTGGCGGTGGAGGTCGCATAGTCGATATCGGCGCGCAGCGTGTGCAGCGGCACGCGACCCTCGTGATAGCCTTCGGTCCGCGCGATTTCCGCGCCGCCCAGCCGGCCCGCTGTCTTGATCTTGATCCCCTGCGCGCCCATCCGCATCGCGCTCTGCACAGCACGCTTCATCGCGCGGCGGAACGAGATGCGCTGCGTCAGCTGATGCGCCACGCTGTCACCCACCAGCTGCGCGTCGAGCTCGGGACGCTTGATCTCCTCGACGTTGATGCCGACTTCCTTCCCGGT
>Ga0070695_100000711_pt1 | contig 17788 bp, 16 predicted proteins | sample KBSK1252metaG_FD_65471 | JGI IMG/M metagenome (GOLD analysis project Ga0070695, IMG submission 65471) | Corn, switchgrass and miscanthus rhizosphere microbial communities from Kellogg Biological Station, Michigan, USA - KBS K1-25-2 metaG | ecosystem: Host-associated > Plants > Roots >...
TGGCGCTGGGACCCGTGCGTTCCGTCATCATCGAGCGCCTGTCGCACGGCTATCGCCAACGCGTGTCGCTGGCCCAGGCGGTGCTGCACGAGCCCGAGCTCTTGGTGCTTGACGAGCCAAGCAACGGCCTCGACCCGCGGCAGATTATCGAGCTGCGCGGGCTGCTTCGGCAGCTGGCGCAAAACTGCGCCGTGCTGGTGACGTCCCACATTCTGTCCGAGATCGAACGCACCGCCGATCGCGTCGCCATTCTGCTCGACGGGCGGCTTTTGACGGTCGAGGCGATCGGCCGCGAAACGGCGGTGGTGCCCCCGCCATCGCGGCTCGAGGCTCTGTTCCTCGAGCTCACGCAAGCAAAGGCCATTTGATGCGGGTGCCAACGCTAGCGGCGAAGGAGCTCAGTACCCTTTTCACATCACCGATCGCCTACGCGGTGATTGCGGTGTTCATGGTCTTGAGCGGCTACACCTTTACCGTCACGCTAATCGTCAGCAAGCAGGCGACGCTGGTACACATTTTCTTTCAGGCGGCCGTGCAATTGATCCTGCTCGTACCCTTGATCACCATGCGCCAGTTCGCCGAGGAGCGCCGCAGCGGCACCCTTGAGCTGTTGCTGACGGCGCCGTTAAGAGAAATCGAAATCGTCGTTGCGAAGTTCATCGCCTGCATGGTGGTGGTGGGGGCGATGACCAGCCTGACCCTGATCTATGCGTTGGTGCTCACCGTCTACGGCCAGCCGGACTGGGGTCCGATTTACAGTGGCTACCTCGGTCTCATCCTGTTCGGCGCGGCGCTCATCGCCATCGGCCTGATGATCTCGGCCTTGACCGCCAATCAGATCGTTGCCGCCGTGGTGTCGCTCGGGCTGTTCGGTATCCTGTGGGCGATCGACACGCTGGCCTCCCTACTGCCGCACCCGTTCGAGAACTGGCTGCTCGGTCTATCGCTATTGGCCCACTTCACGCCTTTCGCGGTTGGCGCCATGTATTTGTCAGACTTCGGTTTCTTCCTGACCGTGGTGTTGCTCGGCCTGTTCTTGACCGTCCGGGCGCTGGCACGGAGCTGAGCGATGGGAGAGCATGCGGTCGATCTGGCGGCGCTGCTGTGGTCGGTCGGCTGGTTGCTCGCCGTCCTCGTGCTGTTCGCGGTGGGGCTTCGCCTGCCGCTGGAGACGCGGCTTAGCGGTGCGGCGGCCTGGCTTTATGCCTTCGGCTGCGTCGCCGCTGCACTGGGCGTGTGGGTGCTGGCCAATGTCGCGATCGTGCTCAACGACACCCACATCGACCTGACGCGCGAGAAGGTCTACACCCCGTCGGCCGACGCCTTGGCGGTCGTCGACGAGCTGAAAACCCCGGTGCGTATCACCTATTTTTATCGCTCCGAGGATCCGGCCGGCCGGCGCGCCAGCGACATCCTGGAGGTGATGGGACGGCGCAATCCGCGGCTGGCGGTCACGACGGTCGATCCCGACAAACGCCCCGAGCTCGCCCGCCGCGAGGGCATTCGCCTCTATAATGCCGCCATCATCGAGGCCGGCGGCCGGCGGATCCTGATCCAGGGGACCGATGAGGCCGAGATCGCCATCGGCATCCAGCGCGTGCTGCGCACGCGCGCGCTGACCGTTTGCTTTCTTGAGGGGCATGGCGAGCTCCCCATGGACAACTTTGAATTCCACACCCACCTTGAGGGCGCGAGCGATCATAGCCACGGCGATGCATCCTCGCAGGTGATCGAGACCAGCGGGCACGGGGTCGGTCGGCTGCGGCGGGCGTTGGAAGCGCAAGGGTATGCCACGGCCAAGCTGATCCTTGCCACGCGTGGTGCCGTTCCCGGCGACTGCACGGTGCTAATCGCCGCCAATCCACGCACGACCTTCCTGCCGGCGGAAAGCGCGGCTTTGCGCGCCTATCTGAGCGCCGGCGGCAGCGCACTCTTGCTGTTCGACCTCGGCTTCGTGCCGGAGCCGGGGCTGGCGCGGCTGCTCGCCGACCTCGGCGGCCGCCTCGAGCAGCAGGTCGTCGTCGATCCGCTCAGCCACTACCAGACCGATCCCGAAATGGTGGCGGTGACGGGCTACGAGCCCCACCCGATTACGCGCACCGTGTCGCTGACGTTTTTTCCGGGCATCCGGCCGCTCGGCTTGACCGAACCGGTCCCTGGCGTGGTGGCGACACCGATCCTGAAAAGCAGCCGCGACAGCTACGCGCGGCCCGTGCAGTCGGCCGAAAGCCGTAGCATCGAGGAGGCCCCCGGCCGCGCTTCTGTGCCGGCCGGCTCGTCCCCGGTCGGGTCCATCTCGGAGGTGGGCCCGCGCGTTCTCGGCGTTGCGGTCGAGGGACCACTGGCCGCCGGCGCGCCGCCCGCGCGCGTGGTGGTGATCGGGGACGGCGACTTTGTCAGCAATTCGTTCCTGCCCTACATGGCCAACAGCGACTTGGCGCTGGCGGCGGTGCGCTGGCTCGCCCGCGAGGAACACCGCACCGCTGTCAGAACCCGCATTCCGGTGCCGCCCATGATCCTGCTCACGGCGGCACAGAGCCGGGCCATCTTCACATCGATCGTCCTCGTGTTGCCGTTGAGCGTCATCGCTCTTGCGGGCCTCGTCTGGTGGTGGCGGCGATGAGAGCTCTTGGGCGCTTTCGCCTGATCTCGCCCGTCCTGGCCGCACTGGCGCTCGCCTATTTGCTGGTCATGGTGGTGCTGGGCGCGCAGCCAAAGCAGCGCCAACTCGTGAAATTCGAAGCCAAGGGCGTGTTGCGGATCGAGCCCCAATCGGTGCGCAGGGTCACGCTCAGCCGCGACGGCCTCCACGCCCAACTGGTGCGCAGCGCCGAGGGAGGCTGGACACTGGAGGGCGGCGGCGCGGTCGAACCAGCGGCGGCAACGCACCTTGAGACCGCCGTGAAAATGCTGCACCGGTCCGCGCCCGTCCGCGAGATTGCGCCCGAGGAGCTGGCGGGTGTCGACACCCGCCCGTTCGGCCTGCAAGAGGCCCCGCTGCTGGCGGCGCTGTCGGGCCCGGGCGGGCCCGTGCTGAGCGTGCGATTTGGTGCGCACAATCCCGAGGGCTTTCTGCAATACATGGCGATCGAGGGTGACCCCAAGGTCTATTTGATGTCACGCTTTGTCGGTGCCGAATGGCTGGCGGCATTGGACGGCATGGAGGTCCGCTAATGTGGGGGATGAAGCTGACACGGGCCGGTCTTTGCGCCCGGGTGCTGTCGGCTTTGGCGGGAGTCGGCCTGATCGCGGCCGGCGCCATCGCGCACAAGGCCGGCACGACCGGGTATGCCACCCTCTCGGTTGCCGGCCAGACCGTGCGCTATGCCGTCACCTTGCCCGAGGAGGGCGTGCTTCCCAACGCCTCCGAACAAGACTTGCGCAATTTGGCGGCCGCGTTGGCACGCCATCTGCGCCTTGTGGCCGACGGGATGGCGTGCGTCGGTGTCCCGGGCGAGGTCCGCGGTTCGGCAGCGGGTCGCGCCAACATCGAAGTCGTCGTGCTCTATGCCTGCGGCGCGCCGATCGGCACGCTCAAAATCCGCGACGACACCAGCGCCGTGCTCGGCACCGATCATCACACCATTACCGACATTCTCTGGCCCGGCGGCAGCAAGCAGGTGGTGTTTGAAAGCGAGCAGCGCGAGGCGGAGATTGCCGTCGCAACAGCGCACGGGGTGGACCGGCCGACGGGCACGTTCGTTTCTTATTTCGGCATCGGCGTTGAGCACATCCTGCTTGGCTTCGATCATGTGTTGTTCATTATCGCCCTGATCTTGCCGGGCGGCAGCCCGTGGTCGCTTGCCGCCATGGTCACGGCCTTCACGGTTGCCCATAGCATTACGCTGGCGCTCTCGGTGCTCGGCATCGCCAGCCTCCCGAGCCAGATCGTCGAGCCGGTGATCGCGCTGTCGATCGCCTATGTTGCCTTCGAGAACCTCACCATGAAGCGCGCGCTGTCGCGGCGGTGGGCGGTGAGCTTCCTGTTCGGACTGGTACATGGATTCGGCTTTGCTGGCGCGCTGGCCGAGGTTGGGCTGCCGGCAAGCGGGCTCGTCGCGGCGCTGATCGGCTTTAACCTCGGCGTGGAAGCGGGCCAGCTGTTGATCGTCGCCGTGCTGCTGCCCATTCTCATTTGGTTACAAAGGTTTGCCTGGGAGCGGCGGTTGGCGCAGCTCTCCTCGGGGGCCATTATGGCCGTCGGGCTCGTGCTGCTGGCCGAGCGCGCGCTGATCGGCAACCTGTGACCAGCCAAGGCGCGCGCCGCCGCGCTGCGCAACGCGCACCCGCTGGCGCAACGCGCACCCATGGCGCAACGCGCAGCCGCTGGCGCAACGCGCAGCCTCGGGGGGCATGACCTCGCCTTGCTTGCCCGCTATCATGGCGGGCGATCTATAGCGAATCGGCGTCGGCAAAAACGCCGTCGTGGTTTTCTGGAGGGGCTTGGCCCATGGACACGTCCAGGAAAGCGGTCGCTGCGCTCGCGCTCAACCGGTTCGGTTTCGGGCCCCGCCGCGGGTCGATTGCCGCCATCGCCGCCGATCCACGCGGGGCCGTGTTGGCCGAACTCGACCGGCCGCGGGCGGGCGAGCTCGCGGCCGCAGGGTTGCCGTCGAGCGCACAAGCCTTTCGGACCGTCGCCGATGCCAACGCCGAGCGGCGCGCACGCCAGATCACGATGGCCAAGGCCGAGGAGGCCAAGGGCCAGGCCGAGCCCTCGATGCGCGAGGGCGGCGACGCCGCCGGCAATGCCAGGGACGCCAAAATGGCGGCCGAGGCGGTCCCCAATCCCGGCCGGCAAATCTATTTGAAGGAAGCCCAGGCCCGGATCGATGCCGCGCTGGCAAGCGAGATCGGCTTTGCGGAACGTTTGGTTTGGTTCTGGTCCAATCATTTTTGCATCTCGGCCGACAAAATCCAAAGCATGTCCGGCGCCTATGAGCGCGAGGCCGTGCGCCCGCACATCCTCGGTCGCTTCCAGGACCTGCTGGAGGCCGTCGAAGGCCATCCGGCCATGCTGTTCTATCTGGACAACACGGCGTCGATCGGCCCGAACTCCGTGGCCGGTATCAATCGGACGCGCGGCCGCAACGAGAACTTCGCGCGCGAAATCTTGGAATTGCACACCCTGGGTGTGCGCAGCGTCTATACCCAGGAGGACATTATCCAATTCGCCAATGTGTTGACCGGCTGGACGCTGCTGCCGGCGGCCGACAATCCCGATCACGGTGGCGAGTTCGCCTTCAATCGACGGCTGCACGAGCCCGGTGCTCAATCCATCCTTGGCAAGGTGTATCCGGAGGGCGGCATCGAGCAGGGAAAAGCGGTGCTGCGCGATCTCGCCCACCATGCGGCCACCGCCAAGCACGTCGCCGGCAAGCTCGCCCGTTACTTTGTTGCCGACGAGCCACCCCCGGCGCTGATCGAGAGCTTGACGCGGACCTTCCAGGATACGGGCGGTGATTTGAAGGAGGTCGCCAAGACCCTGCTGGCGTCGGAGGAGGCCTGGAGCCTGCCGCCAAGCAAGCTCAAGCGCCCAAGCGAATGGGTCACCGCCATGGTGCGCGCGGGCGGCACGCCGGCCGATGCCCGGCGCTTTACCGCGGGGCAGGCGACGCTGGGAGAACCGCTGTGGCGGCCGCCCTCGCCCAAGGGATATGCCGACGACGAGGCGAGCTGGATCGACGGCATGGGGCAGCGCCTCGACATCGCCAACAGCTACGCGGAGCGTGTGGCCGGCGCGCTCGATCCCCGTTTTGTCATGGATACCGTGCTCGAAGGCACGGTATCGGCAAAGACCACGGAGGCGGTCGTGCGCGCCGAGAGCCGGCAGCAGGCCCTGGCTCTCCTCTTCATGTCCCCCGAATTTCAGAGGAGGTGAGCCATGGCTCCGTGCCGTCATTTGCCAAGCCGCCGCGCCGCGCTGCTGGGCACTGGTGCCCTATTTGCCTGGACGCAACTTCCCAAGCTCGCGCGGGCGGAAGGCCGCGATCCGCGCCTGCTGGTCATCGTCTTGCGCGGCGCCCTCGATGGTCTGGGGGCGGTGGCGCCGGTGGGTGATCCCGACTGGATCGGCTTGCGGGGCGAGCGCGCCCTGCTCCTCGACGGCAAGACGCCGGCGCTTGCGCTCGATTCGTTTTTTGCCCTCAACCCGGCGATGCCCAACCTTTACCGCCTCTACAAGGCCGGCGAGGCCACCGTCGTGCATGCCGTCGCCACGCCCTACCGGGAGCGTTCGCACTTCGACGGCCAGGATGTGTTGGAGAGCGGCTTCGCCAAACCCGGCGTCTATGACAGCGGTTGGCTCAACCGCGCCCTGCTGGCGCTGGCCTCCGACGGTAGCGTCGATCCCTCCGGTGCGCGCGCCCTGGCGGTGGGACCGGTCACGCCGCTCGTCGTGCGCGGGCGGGCGCCGGTGATGTCCTGGGCACCGCAACTGGTTGTGCCGGCCAGCGACGACACGCGCGCGCGCCTGTTGGAGCTCTACCGGCACACTGACCTCAAGCTGGCGGTCGCGCTCGAAGGACGCATCCGCCTGGCCGCGCTGGCGCACGGCGACGCCAACCCGGCGTCCGCGCCCTCAGCGCAGCGGCCGCCGCCGGGCATTGCGCGGACGCGCGCCTACTTCGCCGAGGCGGCCGGTACCGCCGCTCGCTACCTCGCCCGCCCCGATGGGCCGCGCGTCGGCGCGATGGGTTTTGTCGGTTGGGATACCCACGTCAACGAGGGCGCCGCCGACGGCCGGCTGGCGGACCTGCTCGGCGCGCTCGACGGGGCGTTGGCCGCCATCGAGACCAACTTGGCGGCGGTTTGGCGGGAGACCGCGGTTGCTGTGATCACGGAGTTTGGCCGCACCGCCCGCATCAACGGCAGCAATGGTACGGATCATGGCACCGGCACGGTTGCCCTGCTGGTTGGCGGGGCGCTCAAGGGCGGGCGCGTGCTGGCCGATTGGCCCGGCCTCAAAAGCGCGCAGTTGCACGAGGGGCGCGACCTCAAAGCCACGATCGACCTGCGCGCCGTGCTCAAGGGCTTGTTGCGGGACCACCTCAGGGTCGAAGAGGCGGCGCTTGCTCAAAGCGTCTTCCCCGACAGCGCCGGCCTCGCCGCCACGGCGGGGCTCGTGCGCGCGGCCTGAAAGCGCGTTTGGGCGGAGAGGGCACGGTCGGCCGGCGCGGCTCGGTGCGCGCCGGCAAATGCCGCCCGCACACGAGGGGCGCGGCTCCCCCGTGGCCAATTGACCCCATCCCTCTGGTATCGGCAGGGGCGCGTTTTGGCTACCTTGACCCGCCGCGCCAGCCCCCGTTTGAATGGGCGGCTGGCAGTTGCCCCAGGACGGTGCAGGAGCTTTGAGCCCGCATGTTTGATTTCGACCGCGTCATTGAGCGCCGCGGCACGCATGCGTCCAAGTGGGACAACATGGCCCGGCTTTCGGGGATCGAAGCGGCGGACGCGATACCCATGTGGGTGGCGGACATGGATTTCGCCGCGCCTGCCGGCGTCACCGAGGCGCTGCTCGCCGAGACCCGTCGCGGCGTGCACGGCTACTACGCCGATACGGGCAGCTGGGCGGCGGCGCTCGTCGATTGGTTGCGCCGTCGGCATCACCTGAGCGTCGATCCCGCCTGGGTGAGTGTGACGCCGGGCATCGTCGCCGGGCTCGGACTGATCCTGCAGGCGGTGAGCGATCCCGGCGATGAAGTCGTGGTGTTTCCGCCAGCCTACCATGCCTTTCGGCGGATCATTCTGGCCAACGAGCGGCGTATCCTCGATGCCCAGCTCGTCGAGGAGAACGGCCGCTACCAGCTGCCCCTGGACGCGCTCCGCGCGCGGCTCACCCCCCGCACCAAGGTCGTGTTCTTCTGCAGTCCGCACAATCCCGGCGGCACGGTCTGGACGGTCGATGAGATCCGCGCGCTCGCCGCTTTTTGTGCCGAGCACGATCTGATCCTGGTGTCCGACGAAATCCACGCCGATCTTGTCTTCGCGGGCGCCAAGCACACGCCCAGCCTCAGCGCCGCGCCGGAGATTGCCGATCGCCTCATCACCTGTTTCGCCGCAACCAAGACCTTCAATCTCGCCGGCGCCCACGTGGGTGCCTGCATCACCTCGAATGCCGCCCTGAAGCGGCGCCTTGACGCTCGCATCATGGCGAGCGGTCTTGGCTCCTATAATAGTTTTGGCATGCTGACCACCGAGGCGGCCTGGCGCACCGGCGAGCCGTGGCTCGAAGCCCTGTTGGGCTACCTGACCCAGAGCCGCGACCTGTTCGATGCGCGCATCTGCGCGACAATCCCCGGCGCCCGCACGATGCCGCTCGCCGCCACCTATCTTGCCTGGGTCGATTTTGCGGGGACGGGCCTGTCGCCGGAAGAGGTTGCCGCCCGGGTCAAGGGTCGCGCCCGCATCTTTGCCAGTCCGGGCTCACAGTTTGGACCGGGTGGCGAGACCTGGTTGCGTTTCAATTTTGCGACGCCGCGTTGCCTGCTCGAGGAGGCGCTCGGCCGCTTGGATGAAGCCTTTGCTGACCTGCGCCAAGCGCGCGCGTGAGAAACGAAGATGATCAAGCCAGTCGTCGGGGTGATCGGCAATGCGCATCGGGTCGAAAACCGCTTCAATATTCACGGCGTCGGGGAGCGAAACTTGCGCGCCGTGGCCGAGGTTGCCGGGGCATTGCCGTTGATGTTCGCGGCCACGCCCGACGTCACGGATATCGGTGCGCTGTTGCAGGCGGTCGACGGCATCTTGCTGACGGGCGCGCGCGCCAACGTCCACCCCTCGCGTTTCCGTCAGGAGCCCCATCCCGCGCACGAGCCCTACGATGAAAGCCGGGACGCCTTGGCGCTGGCGCTGGTGGAGGCCTGCGTTGCCGAGGGTGTGCCGGTGTTCGGTGTCTGCCGCGGTTTTCAGGAGATGAACGTCGCCTACGGCGGCACGCTGCACCCCGAGATCCGCGAATTGCCCGGGCGCATGAACCATCGCATGCCGCGTCTGGAGAATGGGGAAATACATCCCGATCCTGCCGTCGTCTTCGCCGATCGCCACGACGTCAGTCTCATTCCAGGCGGCGTCTTTGCGCGGATCCTGGGGTGCGAATGCATCCGGGTGAACTCGTTGCACGGGCAGGGCATCCTCGAGCCCGGCCAGCGCGTTGTCGTGGAGGGAGTGGCGGAGGATGGCACCATCGAGGCCATCCGCATCGCCGACGCCCCGGGCTTTGCGCTGGGGGTGCAATGGCATGCCGAGCACAATGCCGGGGGCAACGCCGTGAATCGCGCGCTGTTTCAGGCCTTTGGCGAGGCGCTACTGACCCGCAAACGTTAGTCTAGGACACTCCAGAGGCGACCCTTGCGGTCGAGGGGACCCGCTCCGGCGCAGGCTGGGGCGCGGCCGCGCCATGCAAAGCCCGGCGCGCGGTGGCGCGGCCAGCAGCTGCCGGGGGCAGCGGCAACGCCGCGGCGTGGCGCCAACGCGCAGCCAAGCGATCGGCGCAAACCTTCGGGGTTGGATCAGAGCTCAGTCAACGATCGCTTGGTAGACCAGCTGCCGGTAGAGCAGCCGGTGATAGAGGCGCAAGGTGCCCGCGGACTGGACCATCAAGGTTGCGACCAGCTGCTCCTTGGGATCGACCCAGAAGAAGGTTCCGGCATAGCCGCCCCAATTGAAGTCGCCGGCGGATCCGGGGAAGGGGGCAACGCCATCGCCGGGGCGGACGGCAAATCCGAGGCCGAAGGTATAGGTCGAGGCGCCGAGCACCGTGCCGCCCGGGGTGGGCGCCAGCGGCAAACGCGAGCCCAGATGATCGGAGGTCATCAGCTTCAAGGTGGTACGGCTGACGATGCGCTGGCCGTCAAGCGTGCCGCCATTGGCCAGCATCTGGGCGAAGCGCAAATAATCACCGGCGGTCGAAACCGCACCGGCGCCGCCGGAGTCGTTGCCCGGCTGTTTGCTGACATCGATGAGTTTGATCGGCGTACCGGCAACGGCATCCTTCTCAAAGGGTTCGGCCAAGCGATCCTTGTTGGCTTCCAAGACCCAGAACGCGGTATCGGTCATTTTCAGCGGTTTGAAGATGCGCTCGCTCAAGAAATCAGCCAACCGCTTGCCGGAGGCGGCTTCGATGACGCGGCCGAGCAGATCGGAGGCGAGGCTATATTCCCAGGTGCTTCCCGGTTGATAGAGCAAGGGGATCTTCGACAACCGCTCCACCTGTTCGGCCCCCGTCATGTCGCGGGCGTCAAACTCGATGACGCCCGGCTTGAACAGGCCCGCCTTGGCGAGCGCGTCCTTGACGGCCGCATTTTGCGTGAGCTCCCCATAGGGCAGGCCCGCGGTGTGGCGCAGCAGGTCCTGGACGGTCATCGGCCGCTCGGCCGCGACCTCGCCGTTCTGGGTCCACACCTTCACGTCCTTGAAGGCGGGCAGCCACTTGGAGACCGGATCGGTCAGCAATAGCCGACCGTCCTCGACGAGGACCATGGCCCCCACGGAGACGATGGGTTTGGTCATCGAATAGATGCGAAACAGGGAATTCGTCCGCATCGGCTCATTGCCCCGGGGATCGCGCAGGCCAAGCGCCGTCGAATAGACGAGCCGACCCCGGCGCGACACCATCATGACGACGCCGGGCAGCTTGTTGTCGGCGATCTCTTTCTGGAAGGTTCCGGTCAGTCGGGCGAGGCGGGCCGTCGACATCCCGACACTTTCCGGCGTGCCGGTCGCGATCGGCGCCCCGGAGCCCTTGGCGCGCTGGGCGTTGGCGACCGTGGGTATGAACCCAAGGCTCATGCCGGTCGCAAGTAAGAGCAGTGACGCGCCAAACACGGCGCGTGGCAGCAGGCCAGCCATGGCTTGATTCCCCCCCTTTTGCAGGTGCGTGTCCGTCCCCGGCATCTGCTAGCGCGCGGAAAAGGCAAAATTGCGTTGCCGTGCCAACGAGCCGGGTCGCCGCGAGCATCTGCCCGCTGGGCACGCCTTGCCGGCGCGCACGCGCGGCCGCGCCGCCGTCAACAAAGTCCCTGCCTTTTGTCAGCAATTCTCCCGATTGCTTTGTAAGCGGAGCTAATTGAGCGTTCATCCTCTATGAGGCTTGGCAATGGAGACCTAGGATGAAGCAACTGGTAATTGCTGCCATGATCGGTGCCTTCGGCGCAGCCGTGGTGCTACCCGCCGCTGCCGTGATCAGCTCCGGGGCGGCATTTGCAGCGCAAAAGAGCGCTAAGACGATGAAGAAGAGCGCCAAGAAGCCGGCGCAAAAGAAGAAGACGACGCCCTCGATGTAAGGGCTGGTGTGCTGCCCGTCGGACGCCGCGCAGGTTGGGGCTGGCAGTCGCGCTGCTATCTGGCCGATCGCCGAAGCGAGGTGTCCGGCACCATGAGGCAGGCACGGCCAGTGTGGCCAACCTCCGCGCGCCTGTCGCGGAGGTTCGCCCGCGCGGGCGCCGCCCCGTTGCCGCACCAGGAGAGGCCGACCCCGGCCGCAAATAGTTAAGCATCATGACGTCCTGAGCGCGCCTCATCACACCTTTGAGGTCTAGCCTCGATCCTCCAAGGCCCAACGCTGCCCCGCCGGGCCACGGCGCGTGCCGTCGAGGTGGACGCGATCGAGCGGCTCTATACCCCCCCTTTACAACTCAAGGCCCTGCAACCCGGGGACGCTACAACCCGGGGACCCTACAACCGGGACCCTACAACCCGAGGCTCACAGTCCCGGGCCGGCGACGTCCCAACAAGCCAAAGCCACCAGGCCGGAGCGCGGTGGGCGGCGGCCGCGTGGGCCGCGGCTCGAAACGCCACCGCTCCCCACCCTCACTTTGACGGTTGAGCCAATGACCGGCGCAAGCGCGGCGAACGCCCAGCGCCCAGCCATGCTTTTGCTTTTGCGGCCCGATGTGTCGGCGCGAGCCTAGGCCAAAAAAGCCTTCTCGCAGACAATTGGCGAAAATTGATTCGCACATGGACCGAGACCTCCGATGACACTGCGCATCCTCAGGCCTCAGCGGTGCCTGCTTGTGGTTTTTGCCGTCCTTGCCGTCTATCCGGGCCTCGCCGATCCGGCTGCGGCCCAAGGCTTTTTGTCCTTCCTGTGGGGCGGTGGGGCGCGCGAGGTTGTCGCCTTTCATCCCGCTCACCCCCCGGGACAGATTGTCGTGAGCTTCGGCGACCGACGGCTCTACTGGGTCCACCGCCGGGGAGAGGCCATCAGCTATCCGATCGCAATTCCGCGGGAGAAAAGCCGCTGGCAGGGCGTCACGACCGTCTCCGACAAGCGGGTCAATCCCGACTGGACGCCAACCGCCGAGATGCGTCGGGAAAATCCGCGGCTGCCACCGCACGTGCCCGGCGGGCACCCGCGCAATCCTCTGGGCGTGCGCGCGCTCTATCTCGGCTCCAGCATGTACCGGATCCACGGCACCGATGCGCCCTGGACGATCGGCGATGCCGTCTCGAAGGGATGCATTCGGCTCTATAACGAGGATGTGCTCGACCTCTATCGGCGCGTTCCCGTCGGCACGCGCGTCACGGTGACGTGGCGCCGGTTCCGCGCCTGAGCGACCGGCGAGCTTGCACCCGGGGCCTAGGGGGCGCGCGTTGCCAGCGGCGGCGCGCAAGCGGAGCGCGGGCGGTCGCCGCGGGCGGGGCGAGTTCAAAACATCGTATTGGGGTTCTTGGCGACCTCGGGCACGATTTGCAGCACATCCCAGTGCTCGACGATCTTGCCGTCGGCATCGAGCCGGAAGATGTCGATCCCGGCCCAGGTGTGGTCGCCGGGCCAATGCTGCCGGCAGTGTAGGGCCACGAAATTGCCTTCGGCGATCACGCGCACGAATTCGACGCGCTTGCCCGGGTACTCGCGGGCCGCCTCCTCGAAGTAATCGATGAAGGCCTGCTTGCCGTCGCCGACCCCTGGATTGTGCTGGATGTAATGGGCCCCGACGTAGCGCTCAATGGCCTCGCGCGGGCGCGCCTGATTGAACATCAGGTCATAGAAGGCCGTAACGGTGCGCTTGTTGCGTTCCAGATCGTTCCTCATCGCAGCAGGCAAGGCCGCAAGCCCCCTCCTTGTCAAGGCGGACAAGCCCGGCACCCCCTTGCGAATTGGGCTGGCAAGCCGCCGCGGTGCTGCGCCCGCCGCAAGGCTGGGATATCCTGGCGGCGCTTGCGGCTTAGTTCGCAACGCGCCGGTTTGGTCAGGCGGCAAGGAGAGCTCGGATGATCGAGATTTTTTATTGGCCCACCCCGAATGGCAAGAAGGTCACCATCCTGCTGGAGGAATGTGGCCTCACCTACAAAGTCACTCCGGTTAACATCCAGCGCGGTGATCAATTCGCACCGGAGTTCCTGCGCATAAACCCGAACCACCGCATGCCCGTCATGGTCGACCATGCACCCGCCGGCGCCTCCGGCCCCATCAGCATCTTCGAATCGGGTGCGATCATGATGTACATCGCCGAAAAGGTCGGGCGATTTTGGCCACAGGACATCCCCGGCAAATACGAGGTTACCCAGTGGGTGATGTGGCAGATGGCCAATCAAGGACCCAAACTCGGCGAGTGCGGGCACTTTCGCCGTCTGGGGGACCGGGAAGGGGATCAATCCTACGCCAACCGCCGCTTCGGCGACGAGGCCAATCGCCTCTATGGGGTCCTCAACAACCGCTTGGCCGACCGTCCCTATTTGGCCGGCGACGCCTATACCATCGCCGACATGATCTGTTACCCGTGGACGGTGAACTGGAAATTGCAAGGCCAAGACATCGAGGAGTTCAAGTATTTCAAACGCTGGTTTGAGGAGATCGGTCAACGCCCGGCCGTGCAGCGTGGCATGGCCGTGGGCGGTGAGCTTTCGACGGATGTCACCAAGCTACCGGCGGAGGAGCAGGCCCGCATCAGAAAGCTGCTCTACAATCAGCGGGCCATTCCGGCGCCGTAGGGGAGGCCAAGCTTGAGGCGCGCGCCGCCGAGCGATCGGCCGCGTGGTGCAAGGAGCCCGTGCGCCGCGTGCAGCGACGCCACGGGCCTTCGCCGCAGGGATGAGGAGGCGAAAGCTTTTGCTTTGCCGCGAGACGGGCGCAAGCGATGACCCTCAAGGACAGGATCGGTATTGATCTGGGCCGCAGCATTGCCCTGGAAGACGGCATCGCCTGGGCGGCCCGCCATGGCGTCTCCTATTTCGACGCCCAGACGGATATCGCCCCCAACGCCATGGAAAGCTTCGATGATCAAAGTTGCGCGCGCATTGCCGCCGCCTGCGAGCGCCATGGCCTGCACCTGGGACTGCATACCCTGTCCGCCGTCAATGTTGCGGAAATCTCACCGTTCCTGCGAGAGGCCGCCGACCAATACTTGCGCGCCTATATCGATCTCGCCCATCGCCTCAAGGCGGAGTGGGTGGTCGTGCACGGCGGTTATCATTTCACGTCCGACGTTGGCCTGCGTCGGCAGGCCTCGATCGATCGCTTGCAACGGGCCGTCGCCTACGCCGAGGAGCGCCAGGTGCTGCTGCTGCTTGAGAACCTCAACGGCGAACCCGAGCGCGCCGAAGTCCACTACATGCCCGACACGCTGGCCGATACCATCCACTATTTCGAGCAAATCCGCTCCCCACAGCTCAAGTGGGCCTTCACCGTCAACCATGCCCACTACGATCCGATCGGCATCAAGGGCTTCATCGATGGCATGGACATGAGTCGCTGCGAAGAGGTACGCCTCGCCGACAACAACGGGCTTTATGAGCTGCACATGCCGCCGGGGTCCGGTACCGTTGACTTCGTCGACATGTTCCGCCGTCTCGAGGCGGCAGGCTTCAAGGGCCATTACATGTGCGGCTGGGGCAGCCCGGACGACATGCTCTTGGGTCGTGACTATCTCGTCGCCTGCGCCAGGACGGCAGGCGTTGCCGACGCCTGATGCGCCTTGCGGCGTCGACCGCCCGGGGTCAGGATGGCTAGGCTCGGATAGGAGACGCACGCGTTGATACGCGTCATCGACATTGAGACGACGGGGACCGACCCCGGCTCGGACTCGATCATTGAAATTGCGAGCGTCGACTTGGTGCGCGGCGGGGGCATCACCAACGCCATGGACACGCTGGTGCGGCCGACAAAATCCATTCCCCCCGGGGCCTCCGCCATCCATCACCTCGTCGATGAGGATGTCCAGAGCGCACCGTTGCTGGCCGAGGTTGTGCAGCGGTTCAAAGGGGCGGATGTCTATGTCGCCCACAATTGCGAATTTGAGCGCAGTTTCTTTTCAGCCCAGGGCATTGAATTCGGTCCCTGGATCTGCACCTACAAGTGCGCCCTGCGGGTGTGGCCCCATTTCGATGGCCACAGCAATCAGGAGTTGCGCTACGCGCTCGGCCGGGCGACGCCCTTTGCGGGCTTCGACCGGGGCTCGATCTCACCCCACCGGGCCGCGTTCGACGTGATCGTCACCGCCGCAATTTTCGAGGAACTGATCAAGCACGCCCGCTGGAGCGAACTGGTGCAATGGTCGGCCGAGCCGGCGCTCTACACGCGATTTCATTTTGGCAAGTACCGCGGCAGGCGCTACGCCGAGATTGCTGCGCAGGATCGCGACTACCTCGAATGGATTATCGAGAAGTCGGAACTGGAGGAGGGCATCAAGCACAGCGCCAGATATTGGCTCGATGCGGCGGTGCGTTCCGACGGCACAGCCAGCGACTAGCCCGGCGCTGTCGCCGCGATCGTTCGTGCGCTTGCCGCCGCGGCGACCGCCTGCCCCCGTCGTTGCTCGCAGGAGGAGACGTCGCCTCAGCGGGCGCCGGCCTGGCGCGCATCCCGCCCGGTGCTGCCCTGGCTTGGTTGCCCCATCATGTTGAAGCGCGCCTTCTGTTCGTCGCTAAGCGAGCCATAAAAGTCGGCCAGCGCCGGTCGCACCGTCCTTAGCGCCGCGATCATGGCGGCGAGCCGCTGTTCGACCGCGTGCACGCGGTCCGGCAGGCTTTGCGGCGTTTGCTTCGGGCACGAGGCGTTGAGCTCCTCGCTCGCCTTGGCAGAGGCAGATTTCAACGCATCCAAGGCGTAGCGTTGCCGCTCGCCTGGGCGGATGACTTGCTCGATTTTGTCGATCGGGAGCCGCGAAAAGCTGGCGGCGCGTTCGCTGCACAGCGACGTTAGGCGGCCGGCAAGTCCGCCGCCGGCCTCGCCGCGATCGCGATTGGCCGTCATCATGGTATCGAAGCTCCTTTTTTGCGCTTCGCTCAGAGACGTGTGGAAGTTCTCGAGCGGAGCGCTGACCATTTGCAGCCCCTGCAGCACGGCGCCCAACCGTTCTTCGACGACGTCGAGCCGCCGCACTGGGGTCAGCGGAACCTCGCCGGTACAGGAGGCTTTGATGATTTTTGTGGCCTTTGCCCAGACGGTCTTGAGTGCGTCAAGGGCCGCAACCTGGTCGCCGGTCGGTGATACGGTGCGCTCAATATCGTTGATCGGCAAATCGGTCACGCCGGGCGCCAGGTCGGCGCAGGCCTGCGTCACGTCGGCCTCAGTGGGGGCCTCCGAAGTCGGGGTGTCCGAGCTTGGCGCGTTGGCCGTCCTCTCGTCCGAGCGCGGTTGGCCGCCATAGCGGCCGGAGCTGCCGCCGTAAATGTCATAGATATTGTTGATGTAGGAGGCTTGCGGCGAACTTGGGCCTGCCCAGAGCACGTTGCTTAGCGCGTAGTCGCTGCCATAGCCCCAGAACGGCTCGTACCAAGGCCAGGGCCAAAGCACGGCGGTGAAGACATCGCCCACCACGAACGGCCAGAAGACTTTGCCAAACCAGCCGCAACAGCCGGGATGCTTGAATGCAAAGTTGCGAAAAGCAACCTTGCTGGCAAAGGCGTTGTGCCGGAAGAAGGCATTGTGCCGGAAGAAGGCGTGTTGGCCCTGACCGAAGCTGCGTCCGTCGAAGGCGTGCACCGGGCGCCCGCCGGCCGCGGCCGCCTGGCCGTGAAAGGCCCTACCGGCCGCCGCGGCGCCGACACCGCTCATGCCGGCAAACCTGTTGACGCCGCCGACGTTGCCACGCGCAAAGGTGCGCTGTCCCGCGCTGCCCGGGGTGGCCCCGGCGAAGGGACGGCTCACCGGGCGATTGGCATTAAAGCCGATGGGGCCACGCCCCGGCATGTTGCCAAAGCGCATGCCGCCGAAGGGCGCTCCGCCAAAGCGCTGGCCGCCGACGAAGGGGCCGCGGCCAAAGCGCATGCCGCCGAAGGGTGCCCCACCAAAGCGCGGGCCGCCCATCAAGGGGCCGCGGCCAAAGCGCGTGCCGCCAAAGGGTGCGCCGCCAAAGCGCATGCCACCGCCGCCGAAGCGCATGCCGCCAAAGGGTGCACCGCCGAAGCGCATACCGCCGCCGCCAAAATGGCCGCCCCCGAAGCGCATGCCGCCGCCGCCAAAATGGCCGCCGCCGAAGCGCATGCCGCCGCCACCAAATCCGCCCCCGCCGAAGTGCCCGCCACGCGCGGACGCGGCGTCACTCCACAGGCACAAGGCGCCGGCGGTCAGCCCGGCCAGAACCACGGCTCCCGTTCGTTTCGCCATGGCATCCTCCATCAGTCACGTTGACGCGGTGCGCGCTTGACGGCCCGGCTGCCGAGAGGGGCCGTGCCAATGCCCGCAGGCGCCGAGCCTTGGGGTAAGGGGCGCGGCGCACCGTTGTGGCAAGGCTGCGCCAGCTTACGGAGGCTGCCTATCGGTACTAACCCCTTGCTTTGCGATCGTTCGCAGCTGAGGCAGGTTCAGGCCAGGAGCTGCCAGCGAGGACGCTGCACGAAAGCTAAG
>Ga0070695_100000713_pt1 | contig 17757 bp, 18 predicted proteins | sample KBSK1252metaG_FD_65471 | JGI IMG/M metagenome (GOLD analysis project Ga0070695, IMG submission 65471) | Corn, switchgrass and miscanthus rhizosphere microbial communities from Kellogg Biological Station, Michigan, USA - KBS K1-25-2 metaG | ecosystem: Host-associated > Plants > Roots >...
GCTCCTTGAACCTGTTGCTCAGCCAGCGGTGCGCCGGTCACCACGTAGATGTTCCACGGCTGCAGGTTCGATCCGGATGGCGCCCACGCCGCAGCGGACAGCACGCGCTCGAGCACCTCCTTGACACGGGCCGGTCGGTGAATCCGCGCACCGCCCGGCGGCTCTTGACTGCCTCATATACGTCCATGACCGCCTCTGCCGATAGTGCACATCACATTTTTGACGGCCCAACGCCTCAGACTCACTTGTCGGGGATGACGATCTGACGATCGCTCGTGTCCACCACGAAGATGGCGAGCAGCTTTGCCGGTTCAGTGGTGCTGGCATTCTTGCTGACTTGATGATGATCGCCCGGCTTCTCCGTCCAGCTCTCACCAGTCTGATACGTACGCTCGGGCCCATCATTCACTTTGCTGCGTATCGCCCCCTCAAGTACGCGCGCGTAGATGAAGGCTGAAATCGGGTGACGATGTGAAGGCGATCCGGCACCGGGTGCGTACTCGACCAGGACGGCCCGCATGCTCTTGCCCGGCACATTCGGCAACTCGTGGTCAGAGACCACCGACACCTTCGCTCCCGGGGCAATCGTGTCTTGAGCCGCAACGATCGGAGCGAACAAAACGACGGCCGTGGCAAGCAACACGCGTAGCCAACCAGCAAAGCGTGTCTGTCCCGCGATGAAATGGCGGGCAACATAGCGTGTGGCCTGGCCGCCGGTGACCACGATCTTCATGACGACCTCGGTTCGGTAACGGCTGCGTGGAGGTCCTGCAGGCCCCAGGTCAGGCCCACATGCCTCAAGTGTCGGCACTCTTCGTACGCCTGCCCCGCCGACGCCTGCGGAAAGGGTCGTCATGGAGGCGGCGTGAGCAACGAAGGAGCGCCGCTGACAATTGTTGCCGGAGAAATTGCCAGCTCAAATCGGGAGAAACCCTGGGAAGGCCACACGCGGAACTATGGATCGCGCTGATCGCGCGCGTTGGTTTTGGATCGGCAGCTTCTGGCACTTCCTTGCCGTTCTCGCGATGCGGCGAGTTCGTCCGAGATTGGGATCTTGACGGACGCTCCGTCGAGTTGGCTGCGAGTGCGACCCAAGGGGCTACACGGCACGTAAATTGCCCGGTCAGGCCTTGTTGGGATTGATCAGGTACTTCTCGCCCGTCGCGCGCTTGCCGTAGACGGCGATGTTCGCAAGGTCGAGCGCCTCGATAAGCGATACCGTCTTGGTGTAGTGGCTGGCGAAGGTGGTCTTTAGGCTCTTCACCACGCGCTCGCGGAGGCGCGCCTGCTCGGGCGGGCCGATCTTCTGCAGGAACGGCGTCAGCAGCCAGCCGCCTACGCCCCAGGCCATGCCGTAGTTGCGGACCAGCTCGACCGGCGCGGTGTTGAGGCTGCCGTAGATGTAGACCTGCTTGTGCGTGGTTGAGCCATAACGGCTGTACTCCTTGGCGGTCTTGTTCAGCGCCATCTCCATGCAGGTCAGGATCTGGCTGGCGAGCTTGCCGCCGCCGATCGCGTCGAAGGCGATTGTGGCACCGGTCTCGACCAGCGCCTGCGTCAGCTCGTCGGTGAAGGTGGCCGAGGTCGAATCGGCAACGTACTTGGCGCCGATGCCGCCCAGCAGTCTGGCCTGCTCGGCGCTGCGCACGATGTTCACCAGGCCGATGCCGTCCTCCTGGCAGATCTTGTTCAGCATCTGGCCTAGGTTCGAAGCGGCCGCTGTATGCACCAGCGCCTTGTGGCCTTCGCGCTTCATCGTCTCGGTCATGCCGAGCGCGGTCAGCGGATTGACGAACCACGATGCACCCTGGGCCGCTGTCGTGCCGGCAGGCAGGGGCTGGCAGTCGGTTGCCTTCAGGACCCGATACTGGGCGTACATCGCTCCGCCGATCATCGACACCGTCTTGCCGAGCAACGCCTGCGCCGCCTCAGACGAACCCGCCTTCATCACTGTGCCCGCGCCCTCGTTGCCGACCGGCATCGCCTGGTCGAGGCGCGCGGCGATGAAGGACAGCGCCTGCTCCGGCACCTTGGCGGTGATCTTGATGGCGGCACCGCTGCCCGAAGCCTTGGCCGTGCCCATGTCGGCTGGCCCAAGCAGCAAACCAAGATCGGACGGGTTGATCGGCGTCGCTTCGACCTTGACCACAACCTGGTCAGGACCGGGCTCGGGGATCGGCACCTCGGCCAGCGACAGTTCGAGCTCGCCGCCCTTCTTGATCAGGGAGCGAAGCTGCAGTCCCTTGGTTGTGTCGCTCATGTCCACATCTCCGCTAACCCATCCACGAGAAACCTTTGTTAGCACATGCCGCGGCGGGGGACGCTATGCTCAGGCGACTGGAGGCACGCACGGCGAACTGGAGGCAACGCTCCCCCATGCAAACCCTCCGCACCGGGTCGGTGCTCGTCGATCAGCTCGACAAGACCGAGCCGAGCGAGGTCTACGTACTGGTGCGGGAGGAAGGGGTCTCGGCGGTGTCTATTTGGGTCTAGTTTAGATCGGGCAGGCCGCCCTAACGAAGCCGATTCTTTTCGCTAGCGGCACTCTTGCCCCGTTCACTGCGCTGCGGCGATTCCGTCCGGTTACAGTGTTACTTTCACCGTCCCGCTGGGCCCGTCCGCATGCCCGCACATGACCCGGAGCCGACTCCACCACACCGCCTTGCAATGCGCAGCTAGAGGTTCAATTGTTGGGATGGATCGTGCCCACTGCGAACGGATGAGAATGACACACTCCGACGAGCTGTCCGCATACATGACCTTCGGCCGAAGCGATTGGGCGGCATTGCGCTCCAACACACCGCTGACTCTCTCGGACGCCGATCTCTCGGCGCTTCGCGGTTTGAACGAGCCGATCACGTCCGACGAAGTCGCCGACGTGTACTTGCCGCTAACCCGCCTATTGAACCTCCATTTCTCGGCGGCCCGGAAACTCATGCACGTCAAGGCGGAATTTCTCGGTCGGCCGGTACGCGGTTCGCCCTACATTGTTGCGTTGGCTGGGAGCGTCGCTGTCGGCAAGAGCACCTTTGCCCGTGTGCTTTGTGCCCTTCTAGCCCGCTGGGCAGATCATCCTCGAATCGAGCTGGTTACGACTGACGGTTTCCTGCATTCTAACTGCGTTCTGGAGGAACGTGGGCTTATGCGACGTAAGGGTTTTCCCGAGAGCTACGATCTCCCGCGGATGTTGCGATTCCTCTCGGCTATAAAGGCGGCTGACGGTGACGTCGAGCTACCCGTGTACTCGCATTTGGTTGGTGATATCGTGCCTTCTGAACGTCAAGTTGTCCGGCAACCAGACATCCTAGTTTTCGAGGGCCTCAACGTCTTGCATCCGCGCGGTACGGCGCCCGCAGTGGTCTCAGATTTCTTCGACTTTTCGATCTATCTCGATGCCGATGAGGCTGACATCCAATCCTGGTACGTCGAGCGCTTTCTTGGTTTGCAGCGAACGGCCTTCAGAGACCCTGCTTCATATTTCCACCACTACAGGGACCTCCCATCCGGAGACGCGCGCGAGGTTGCTGACAGGTTGTGGCGTGAGCATCATCGCGCCAATCTCCGGGAGAACATTCAACCTACGCGGACGCGGGCCGACGTTGTGCTGCACAAGCGCTCCGACCATTCGGTTGGTGAAGTCTGGTTGCGGAAAACATAGGTCCGGTTGTGGCACTTCCTGCCCGTGTCGATAACCGCGAGATCCCGTCCGGTTACAGGATAACATTCGCCGTGCCGCGGCCGGTGCAGGACCGGGGGAAGATGACCCGTTTTTGACCTTTCGCGACAGCCGAGACCGGTGAATTATTCGGTCCAAATCCGCTAACCCCACTTTGATGCGTGATTTTCGCTGGTGGCACCAAACAGCGTTTGGATTTCTCAAATGTCAGATCGCGTGGAAGCTTGGGCGTTGTTGACGTGAGAGACATCCGAGCCGAGTGGGTCAGGGCCGAAACGGTTGGGACCACGCGCGCCCCTGTAGAGGCCGAGATAGACCGTGGAGAAGACACCCGCACAGGTAGCGACCAATATAGGCAGGGCAAACTCCTTGGGAAGGTCGAAATTGGCGCCCCTTAGTCCCAGTGGGGCGAGGAGAGCACTCAAGAGTACCGCCCACCACCCTGTCCGGTCGAGGTCATGCAAACGTCCCACAAAAAGCGATACCATCAAATATGATGCACCAAGACTTAGGACCGAAAGGACGATCGCTTGATCGCGGGTCGGATGAGGTATCGCTCTGTCCAGCGCTGTCATTGCCAGATCCACGGGTAGCAAAACGATCCAGTACACCAGGCACCGCGTTCGGCCCGTTGGCCACAAGATTTGTTTCAGCATAACCCCCTCTCGAGCACACCCCGAGGTCGCATTGCGGTGAGCACGGCATGCGACTGCCGGCTCCCTCGCCCACGGGGATCCGCCTTCTCGCCGGTTCGTCTGGCCGCGCGTTGGTCTGCGCTATCCTACTTCGCTGCACCTGGGGTCGCCAATGCTTCGCATTGCGGACTGGCGGAGGCTCAAAGGGACCGTGGCGAAAAGCGACTGTCCCCGTCGACAGCTTTGCCGCCAATCCTTGGGGCCTCTACAACGTCCACGGCAATGGACCGAGGATTGTTGGAACCAAGAGAATGTCGGAAACCCGGGCGACGGCACGGCGCGAGCCCATGGAGATTGCGGCCGATGGCTCAAGGCGATGGCTTCGGGCGGCAGGCGTGTTTTGCGGCCCATACACGCCTGCCCCAGGGCGACGTGCTCTCCTCCACCCGGGGCGGTGAGGTTCAGGACCCCATGCGGGCCCGCGTCCGGCGCCGGAAGTTCCGGCCGATCAGGCTCACTTCCACCCGGTGCAGGTCGGTCACTGCGATCGCCGGCTTGTTGTCCCCTGGGCCCTCGACCGCCCAGTTGCCGTGCGGGTCGACCACGCCCGACTCCACGCCGGCCGCGGCATTGGCTGGCACGGCCAGGCTGATCCAGTAGTTGTTGGTCGCCGCGCATCCGCGGGCCTTGGTCTCAACCGTCTCGTTACCCGATGAGTTGGTCGAGTAGGACACCAGCACGCCGTCGACATCGAGCTGGTCGTACTCCGTAAACAGCTCCGGGAAGAGCACGTCCAGCCCGAGCGCGAGACCAAACCGGTACCCGTCAACCTCGAAGGTCACCGGTTGCTTGCCCGGGGTGTACATCCAGGTGATCTTCGTGGTCGACAACGTGCGTTCATCGTATCGCGCGACCACGTTGCCCTGGTCGGAGACGACATACACGCTGTTGTGCGGTCGGTTCGGAGGCGGGCAGCTGGTGCACCGAGGGGATCACGGTCCAGATCCCCAGCTCACCCGACAGCGCGGCGATCCGGTCTAGCTGATCCTGCAGTACGATCCACTGGGCCTTGCTCCAGTCGGAGGGTCCGATCTCGTCCGGGCCGATCTCGGACATCACGCGCTTGCTGGGAAAGCAGATCGCGCCCTCGGTGAAGTGGACCAGGCGTGCACCCGTGTCGGCTGCCTGCTTCATCAACCGGCGCACTTCCGCGCCGCTCTCCCGCAGCAAGGCGACGTTCGTCGGGTCTTCATGGACCGTCGACTGGGCGACGGCGATCCGCAGTGTGGGCTGGGTGTTTTCCGGCATGTCTTCTCCTACTGGAGTCGGACGGAAGTGCCGGAGGGCAGCCGTGTAAGACTCACCCGTTTTGGCGGCGCGGGCTCGGACCCGCCGCTTCAAGTTCCTATGCGCTGTCATCTGGCCTTCCACGCACTCGCACGCGGTCCCCCAGCGACCCCGTCCGAGGCGGTTGACCAGGACGAGCGGCCCGAGACAGGAAGTCCCTTTGCCTCCGTTGTTAGACCGAGCTGGGGGCGGTCTCGGGAGGTTCGGCGCAGGCCACGCCAGACTCAACGGTGCTGATGTGAATCTGATTCGTCAACTACAGGATAGGAAAGGCCCGCTTTGGGCTAGGATCTTGCCGAAGCGCTCAGGTAACTAACCGGCCGCGCGCAGGTCTGGAAGTGGCACACAGCGCCAGTTCGCGGCGATGTGCTCATTGTCCGGTAGCTGAGGTCGAGCGGTCGCTGACCGGCGGGGGCGAACGCGACGCGAATGACCCGTGCACCGAACCGGACTTTCCAGTCTTCAGCGACGCCCGGGCTGCAAGGCGACTTTGAGAACGCGAGCGTAGTTGCCTATGGCGAGCTTGCGTATGCGCCGCTCGTCCACGCCCAGCCGCTGCCAGTGATCAACGATGCGGCGGAGATGGCCATATCCTGACAACACGCTGAACGGCCCGAGGCCATTGATGTCAGTTCCAAACGCGACGTGATCCTCGCCGAGCCATTCGGCAAGCTCGATCATACGGTCCGCATAGGCTTCGAGCGTCCGGCCGACGTCAGCGGTCAGTGACCAGAGCCCCACGACGCCTCCTTTACTCGCAATCTCTTTTGCCGTGGCGAGCGAAAGTTGCCGGCGTCGCCAGACCGCTGCGGAGCCAGGCACGGGTGGCCCGCGAGTTACTGAGCCGTGCGACCACACCATCGGCGCCCGGGAGATCGCGAGCGCATCCACAACCGCGGCTTCCGTGCAGTGAGCCAGATCAACAAGAATGCCGAGGCGATTGCATTCCCTTACGACCTCTTTGCCAAGTTGTGTGAGCCCTTGATGCTGGGCAGGTTCGGTCTGAATGTCACCGATCGTATTTCGGGTGTAATGAACGATTTGGAGATGCCGCACTCCCAAGTCGTACGCGGTTTTGGCGCTGCCGGTGTTATTCTCGATGAAGTTGGCGCCTTCGACCGCCAACACAACATGAGGTTCGCCACGGAGGGCCAGATCGACGTCTGTTGGGTTGCGCAACGTCTTGAGTTTTTCCTGCGCAAGATGCTCCTTGATCCGCCCGAGTTCGCGCTGGAACCAACCCAGGGCCTCGCCTGGCTTCGGCACCGATTTTTGCTTGTAGGTCCTGACGTCAAACCAAAGGAGGTCACCAACCAGAGACCACGCCGCCAACGTCGTGCTGCCAGCCGCCAATGACTGCGCGAGAGGACGCAGGTGGTACCTACTTTCGGCGAAGAAGGAATGAAAATGCATGTCGGCTGTGAGGATTGCGGACTGTGCATCCGCGCGAGTGCCAATCAAAAACGGGCCGGCAAGGGCACCTCCAGTAAACTTGCGACGGTCCATTTGACATATCTCCTGAAGCCATCGGTGCTAGCGGGTCGGCTGAGTGGTGTCGACGACAAAACTACCGGCCCTAGAACAGCACCCAGGAGCTCGACCAGTCGCAAAAGGCTGTGAACCGTCCGTTCGATGCCTTCGCGCCGACACAGCTCGGCGATGCTGATCTCGCCGCGCAAGCCGTCCAGGACGATAGCCAGCGTGCCAAAGCCGTGAACCACATCTCGACGCGTGGTAGGCATGGTAGCTTGTACCTCTCTTGGTCTCGGCGATCTCTAACTATAGCGGAATACTGACCGCACGCATGCACGCCCTTGCGGCCGCTCCGACAGTCACTCGCACACGTCGGTCAGGACGCCTGCACTGGCGAGTCTCGCTGCGGTCGGTCAGCCAGTGGTTGTCACCGAGAGAACGAACACGCGGGCTGTGTTGCGAGGCGTTTCGAATCTCTGATTCCGCCCCTGTCGTTGCTTGTGGTCGGAAGCATGTCCACCGGCCAGTCGGTCACTTGCGGTTATGGCACGTCGCTGCCGTGCCGGCTAACGCCATGGCACGGCAGGAGTGGGTGGGAAGCCTGCCGTTGGTGCCGCTGCTGGCCGGCCGATCACACGCCGACGGTGCGAAATTCCTACCTTGCTGACCAGGCGGCGAAGCAGCGGTTTCCCGCTACCCGCCATAGTCAGAAATCCAGTGCGCTACACCGCGCCGGCCTGCGCGAGCTCGTCATGCTCGCGCGCGGCCCGGAGACCTCGGAACATGGTGCGCCGGCTGACCCCGAGCACCTTGGCGGCCTCCTCGGCGTTGAGCCCGTCCTTGGCCATCAGAGACTGCGCCCTCGGCGCCATGTCGGGGCGCCACTTCACCGGAGGCCCGAGGCGCACCCCCCGCTTGCGCGCGGCCGCCAGCCCGGCCCTGGTGCGCTCGAGGATAAGGTCGCGCTCGAACTGCGCCACAGCGCCCAGCATGTGCAGCACCAGCTTGCCGGTGCTGCCCTGGGTACTGAGGCCGTCCTCCACGGTGCGGAAGTGCACGTCCCGCGATTCCAGCTCGGCGATGAGCTTGGTGAGATGCGCGAGGCTGCGGCCGATCCGGTCGAGCTTGTAGCAGGCCAGCGTGTCGCCCGGTTTCAGCACGGCGAGCGCCTTCGCGAGCGCCGGCCGGTCGTGCCGGATGCCGCTCGCCTTCTCGACGAAGAGGTCGGCAGTCCTCACCCCGAGCTTGCGGGCGGCATCGAGTTGCAGGTCGAGCTTCTGATCCCTGGTGGAGACCCGCGCATAGAACACGACTCGGCCCATTTTCGCCCCCTGCCGTTGGCACCGGGTTTCGGCACCTTGCGCGGCGCCTTATGGCACTATCAGCGGCACTGTGCAATAGACCTTCGTTTGCGGCACTGACTCGGTCGCCGGGGCTTTGAAAGGATGCTCAGCCTCATGGCTGAGGCAGCTCGGAGGTGGCGTAGCTCGATGCGCAAGCATGCGAAGTCTTGGTCCCCGCGGCTCGAGAGCGTACTGCTTCCAAGCCAGAAGTAGTGGGCGCCGGCGAAGCCGAGCCGTCAGGCTGGCAATAGGGGGCGAGCACCCCATATAAGCTTCGTGGCTCTTCCTCAGGCCCATTTGGTGAAGGCGCAACCATGTCCCTTTCACGCATGACGACTCTCACCCTTGCTCTGGCGGCGTTCGCCATCGTCGCAGCGGACGTAGGCAATGCGCGGGTTGGCGGCGGCGGAAGCTTCGGCAGCCGCGGCAGTCGAACCTACTCGGCGCCCCCCGCCACCAACACCGCGCCAAAGGCTGCTCCGATGGAAAGGTCCATGACCGAGAAGAGCGCTCCAACGAGTGCGCAGAATGCGCAGCCCGGGGCTGGTGCCGCCCAACCCTCGCGCTTCGGCGGCTGGCGCGGCCTGCTCATGGGAGGCCTGATCGGTGCGGGCCTCGCGAGCATCTTCGGATTCGGCGCATTGGCCAGCGTGCTCGGCTTTCTCCTGCAGTTTGCGCTCATAGCCGGTGTCGTCTACTTCGCGGTGATGTTCATCCGGAACCGCAGACAGCCCGCGCTTGCGCGCGCTCCAGCGGGGGGGCCCGATCGGATTCCTCAGCCTGATTCGCTCAGCCGCCAGACCGTCGCCTCCAACGGCGGCGCGATGGCATCCGCATCGGCCCTCGCGATCGGCCAGGAAGACTTGGATGTCTTCGAGAGGCTGCTCGGCGAGATCCAGACGGCATACGCCCGCGAGGACGCTGAAACGCTCGGGCGTATGACGACGCCGGAGATGCTCTCCTACTTCAGTCGGGATTTGGCCGACAACGCCAAGCAGGGCCTGCATAACGAGGTCTCCGACGTGAAGCTCCTGCAGGGAGACCTGTCCGAAGCGTGGCGCGAGGGCGGCTCGGATTATGCCACCGTGGCGATGCGGTTCTCGATGATCGATGCCACATTGGACCGGGCAACCGGCCGCGTCGTCTCTGGCGATCGCACGCTCCCGGCGGAGGCAACGGAGGTGTGGACGTTCCGCCGCGAAGATCGGGCCCCAGCCGACGGCTGGCAGCTTTCAGCCATACAGCAGGCGGCGTAGCATTCAGTTGCCGGTCTCGTGTTCAAAGCCCTAGTTATGCCCTTTGTTGGCACAGGGTGTGTGAGCAGTCCTCCATTACCTCGTAGTAGGTTGTCCTTGTCGGCGGTCGCCCCAGGACGAGCGTGAGCGCATCGCCAAGCGCGCCGGCGAAGGTCGGGCCGCCGCCAAGGCTGCGGGCCGGAGGTTCGGGCGCAAGCCGAAGCTCGACGAGCACCAGTCGGCCGAGGCACGGAGGCGTCTCGCCGATGGCGAGAGCTTTAGGGCCATCGCTCGAAGCTACAGGGTAAGTCACACCACGATCAGCAGATTGGGCGACGCGTTAGGCGAGGCGGCGCCTATCCTTCCCAGTTCCCCCAGGCCTGGCTCGCTAAAGGGCTCTCCGTAAGCGCTGTTCGGCAGGTTTCGGGGCGAGCCAGGCGGCGAAGTCGCGGCCCTTCGAGAAGGTGGCGCCGGTGCCGATTGCGGCCACCATAGCGCTGGAGATGATCGGGCCGATGCCCGGCACGCTCATAAGCCGTTGAGCACCGACATCCTCATGGACGAGCCTTTCGATCTCCTCAGACAGGCGATCGATGCGCTCGTCCAGGCCTCGCCAGTCCAGCGCCAGGTCCTGGAGATCCAGTTCTAAGGGCAGAGCCGGCGCCGGTCCCGTGACCTCGGCGTCATCAGTCGAGCGTGTACGTCCCGACCGCGCACCTCTGTTCTTCTGAAAACTGGAGCGGCGGAAGATATCTGGGCAGGCGATATCGTGTGGTCTGCGTCACTGCGGAAAGAATACGAGCGGCAAATAGCGAAGGGGTATTGCCTAGCCCAGCTTCTTCCGCTCTTTCTTGAGCCCCAGCGATGGGCAGGTCTCTTGTCAAACTGATAGCCTCCATGGCGCTGATCATGCCGAAGCCGGCTCGTCGCGGCGCGACCTTGCCTCGCTCGATGTGGCGCTGGATCGCCATGCCGAGGCCGAGCCGCTTTGTCGGCGTGGCGGCCCGTGAAAAAGAGCTTTGTCCGGAGCGACGGAGGATGGAGGGGTACCGTGAGAGCAGCAGACCGCCTGAAGGGGAGGCGGATCCCGTTCACCCGATGCCGGAATAATGCACAATCCTCCTTGCCGCTGGCGATCGTCGTGCTTTGCGCAGCTGTGTGCTTCACCATGCTGTCGGCAGGATCGCGGGCGGAAGCGCAAGCAGACTCTGGCCCTGCCGCCCAGTCCCCTTCCATCGCCATCTTTCTAAGCTCGCGCAAGGACCAGTGCTACGACAGCGGCATCACCGAAGCCATCGAGCAGCTGACGAAGGCCGAGCAGAAGCGCATTAACGCCTCGGGCGGTGTCCTGCGCCGCGCACTCGATCTCCAGTTCCTGGACGACAAGCAGGACGACGGGCGGGCCGTCGCCAACATGAAGCAGGCTCTTGCCAACCCCAACACCATAGCGATGATCGGACTCTCCCAGACCGCGCGCGCCAAAGCGGTGTTCGACGCGGTTGGCTCCGACATCGGCGCGAGCGGCGTCCCGATCCTGTCCGACATCACGGTCAACAGCATCTTCGAGAAGCAGGGCAACGTCTTCACGATGCGTCCTGCGCAGGATGATCAGCGCGTGCCTGTGATAGAGGCCTTCATCGAGGCGCGCGCAATCAAACGGCCGGCGTTCGTTGGCCTCAAAGATCAGCTTTTCAGCTCCAGCCTGGGCGATGGCCTCAAGAATTCCGCGGTGCTGAGGCTGATCGCCGACCATCGCCTCGCCCAGAAGGCCGATGCAGCCACCGTCGCAGCGGTCGTTGCCGACCTGAAGCAGAAAGACGCCGACCTGGTCATCCTGGCGGTGGGGGGCGGGCGTACCGCCGAGATTCTGGCCGCGCTTGCGGCCGCGGGTGTGACACCTGCGCTCTTCGTCACCGGCAACATCGACACCATTGTCGGACGAAGCGGCGGAGAATATCCCGGCGACATTTTCCAGCTCGCCTGGGAGAACCTGCCCAACATCTTTAACGAGAGGCTGCGTACGCGCGTCGCTCGCAACGGACTGGAAAAATGGATTTTCGAGGGCGCCAAGGTGCCGGAGGCCCCGGGCTGGAAAACGGGCGAGTGCAAAGAGCGCCCTGCTGCCGTGCCGGACGTGTTCGATGGCCGCAACATGCTCGCCATCGGGCGCGGCACCCAGTATGCCGACATGGTCGCCATGGTCGCCGAGGCGCTCAAGTCAGCGGACCCCGGGGCAAGTACAGGAGCGCTACGAGCCCATCTGCTCAAGCAGCTCAATACCACCTATGTCGCCGGGCGCGGTGCCTTCCGCGGCAGCTTCGAGAACTGGTCTTTCAGACCGGGCTCGCGCGCCGCTGATCGCACTCCGTTTGTCGTGATGCGTCCGAGCGGACTTGGGGCCTCGCAGCTGGCGCCGCTGCAGTTCCTGCGGCTTCGCACGGATGGGTTGCGCAAGATCGACACGCTCTATCTCGATGTCGACCTGATCCGGATGTATCGCGTCGACGACAACGACAAGAGCTTCTTTGCCGACTTCTATCTGTCTATGCGAGGCAACAACGCATCGATCCGGCAAGTGGATTTCGCCAACGGCTTCGTCGACCCCAAGAACAACGACCGCCAGATCACGGTGCGCACGCTGCACGAGGCGGGACCGAGCGAAGTCTACCCGCCGGACATGAACATCTACCTGGTATCCGGCAAGTTCGAGTTCGAGCCACGCCTTTCCAACTACCCGTTCGACACCCAGCGCTTCGCGATCACCATCCAGCCGAAGTCCGGCGAGGCGCCCTTCATCGTCCAGCCCCCGCCGGCCTCGCTGCGCGATAAGGCCGTCGAGACCGACGGTTGGGTTCCGCTCGATCAGTACGTCGGCTACAACGAGGATTTCGTGCCCACCATCGACGCCTCGACGTACCGGCAGAGCGTCGTGCCCTTCTACAGGGCGAGCTACGTGTGGCTGATGCAGCGGCAGACAACGGACTACTACCTGAGGGTGGTGGCGCCCTTGGCATTCATTGTGTTCGTCGCCTACATGTCGATCTTCATTCCGCTCAGCCAATTCGAGGCGATCGTGACCATCCAGGTGACGGCCCTGCTTTCGGCTGTCGCCCTATACCTCGCGCTGCCCAAGGTAGATGCTGGCGAAGGGACAACGATATCGGACCGGGTCTTCCTGTTCGCCTACAGTGCAGTGAGCTTGATGATCGTCGTCTCGATCCTGCGAACCACCCGACCCGTCGCGCTGTCGCGGTGGGTGGGCAAGTCGCTCGGCGTGGTGCACGTCGTGCTCATCCCCCTGCTGGTCGCGGCCATGACCCTCTACGTTTACCGCGCCAGCCTAGGCTGAGGAACAGGACGCCCGGCCGCGGCTAGGCCCCGGCCCCGCGCAGTCTTCCCGCCGGCGAGGCACGCGGTGGGGGACGGTCGGAGCCACGTCGTGACGCCCAGCCGGCGGGCGGCTAGGCTTGTGACGTCTGGTCGTTTCACTTGGGTCCCGTACTGCCTCGACCAGAGGAAGCGGCAGCTCTTGGCACGAACTCACCATTCCTGCACTGCAGCGAGTCCGTCAGCTGTGAGCGGCAGCTCTGCCGCGGCCCCTGCCTACAAGCCCCCTGGAAGGGCGTCCGAAGCCCCCAGGAATGTCCGCGAGAACGCAGACACCTGATGAAGTCGAGCAGCGACTGATCGCCCTCGGGTGTCGCGAGGAGCAGGTCGCGAAGCACCTCGCCAGCCTTCATGCCATCGCTCGCAAGCGCAATGGCGACACCTCCCGCATCAAAGGACTAACGGACCAACAACTGGACGAGATACTCCGTCGCCTGTCTGTCCGCCGCTTCACATCGCAAGGGCAACAACATGTCAACCTACCCAGGCGCATGGGCTGGCGACATCATTGGGCAGGCCGTCGAGGTCGAGTCTGGCGTGACCGCGCGCATGCTGCACGACATGCTCGCGATGGGCTTGCTCATCCTGCTCACGTGCCAGCGCGCCCGTCTGATCCTGCGCAAATTCCCCGACCACAGCATCGAGACCGTCTTCCAGCGGTGGATTTGAGGGGTTGCGACCCCAAATCCGTCGCTCACAAACACATTTCCGCCATCCGTGACTTTTTCGTCACTTGATTATAAGTCGTTGATATTCCGCTGTATAGTAACACAGGAGGTCTGCACGCGCACAGTGTTTGGGTTGCTCCGCGCTGCGTAACGGCGCTTGTTGCCGTCCTGCACTTGCCTCGCCGCGCCCGCCGGCTAGCTTGGGCGCGCAACCTTGTCTGTCTTGCGTGCGGGCGTAGATTACTCATGTTGTATGACCGGCTGCGATCTGCTGTGTCACTCTTCGCTGTCGCCGCCGTTGCCGGCGTCCTGACCGGTTGCTCGATACACCCATTGCCCGAAGATTTCTCGCGCGCGACGACCCTGGACATTGTGAAGAGCATTCGCTGCGAGGCACTTGAGGGCCTCCAGAGCCTCAAGCCTGAAGAGCGCGCAAGGGCGGTTCCGATTATCAATACCACGACGATCGGCTTGGATTTTACTTTTACAATGTCGGAAGGAAACGGCTTAGTTAGTCCATCCATGCAATTCATGCGGCCGCCGTCCAACCGGTTTACCTTGGACTTGACAGGCGACGCCGACGTGCAGCGTCAGAACATACGCAAATTCCACATAGATGAGCCCCTGGCGGACCTGGTCAAGCGTGAGAATATCGAAATCTGCAAGAATAGGGTAAAAGGCCCGAATTGGACCTATCCGATCGCAGGCAAGATAGGCCTCGACGAAACCGTTCGCACCTACGTCAGACTGGAGTCGGCCACAAAGCCGAAACGGCGACCCGATCGAGAGCCCTTCACCAACTTCTCTGACGACTTGACGTTCACCACGAACTTCTCAGCTTCCGCGACGGGTCACATCGTGCTGGACGCGGTTGTCGGCCGCGTGCGGCTGAAGGATGCGAATCTTGGCGTGGGTGCCTCTCGCAACGACATGCATCAAGTCCACGTCTCATTTGGCCGCAGAAGCGAGGGGAACGGAGCGAATGCGGCCGCAGCCGACGAACGGGATCAGTTGGTCGCATCCGGTTCCGTCCGTGATCCGCGCTCGCAAGCGCGCCTCCTGCAAATGAATGCGGAACCGCGCGATAGCATTGCCATCGAGGTACAGCAGCGGCGCGCCCGCACGGGCGCGGAGAGCGAGCCCGCCAGGGCTCTCGGTCAGAGATTGCTCGACATCCTGAAGGTGCCGTAGGGCTGGGCGGTCATGGTGCACAGGTCTCGCTTCCGTTACGGCGTCGCTCCGGCTTTGGCCTTGTCTCTGGCCGGCTGCTCCACGCACCCCCTGCCTGAGAACCATCCCCTGAGCCTCCCACGGGCGTCGACATTCGACATCGTCCAGCGAGCTCGTTGCGAGGCCAAAGCGGGCCTCGAACCGTTCAGGCGCGGCAGCCGAAAAGCGCATGTTGATAAGATCGTAGCCAACACGAGCATCGGCTACTATTTCAAGTTCGAAATAGGCGAGACCAATGACGCTACGGGCGGGAGCCTGGGCTTCACAAGACCTTGGCCCGATAAGACATTTACACTCAACTTGAGCGGCAACGCTTCCCGAAGCCGGACAAATAACCGCGAGTTCACCATCATCGAAGACTTGGCAGATGTGGCCAACATCAAGGCTGCGGATTGCCCGGAGGGCGTAGGTGCCAATGTGGCTTATCCGATTTCGGGCAGTCTTGGCATAGATGAGGTCGTCCGCGCCTATATCGGCGTGGAAAGAATTAGCGATCTGGACAAGGGCGCGGTTGGAACCGCGGCTGTTGATCAGACGCGAGCCGGCGTTTTTTCCGAAGTCCTCAATTTCCATACCAGGCTGAATGCGAGTGCGACGCCGACGCTTACGCTCACCGCAGTTCCCGGACGCTTCAGGCTGACCAGCGCAACCGCCATGGGCGTCGCCGAGCGGACGGACGACCACACCCTGATTATAGCTTTCGCACAAGACCGGGACTTCAAGGACGATGAGTTCAACAGCAGGGGTCGAGCCCTGAGGCAGCGCGGGTCCTTTGTCGACGGGGGCGCGAGGAGGTTCGAAGGGGGGAGGAGGCTCATACGCGGCGCGCATACCGAAGCGGCGATCGCGCAGGCGAGCACAAAGTATGCGCACAATCAGGTGGCCCTTGAGCTTTCGCGGCAGCGCAACCTGCTGGAGGATCGGGAGGACGGGGCGAGATTCCTGGGCGAGCTAGTGCTGAAGGGTTTGCGGCCGCCCGACGAAACCGGCCCGGGTGACTAGTCATGAAGAGTGTTTCGGGCTTTCATACAATCTGCCGCTGCGCTGGCGCCGTCCTGGCCGCCGCCGGCGTGGCCGGATGCGCGGCGCACCCAATCCCGCAGGATGTTACTTACGCTTCGACAGTCCAGATTGTGCGGCGCATCCGGTGCGAGGCCAAAGAAGGCCTGGAGGCGGCCCTTGCCGACGCGGCCCTGCAAGGTGCCAGGAAAAAGAAGCACGTCGAAACAATTATCAAGAGCACATCGATTGGCTTCGAATTCAACTTCGCGATCGACGAGCACAACAGAGCTTCCATTGACAGTGTTCAATTCCAAAGGGAGTTCTCGAAGTCGAGCGTCAGCCTTGTGCTGACTGATGTCGGTCTCAACTCTGGGCACAGCCCGCAGTCCGCAACGCGGAGCAACGTGCGTTTTTTCCGCATCGTCGACGACCTGACGGAGTTGAATGCGGCCCATTGCGGGCAGCGTACGACGGGTACCGGGCCGAACTTCGTTTATCCCGTCGCCGGCCACATCGGAATGGCCGAAGTGGTGCGCACCTACATCGAGCTGGAGACGTTATCGGACCTAAAACCTGGTGATGCCAGATTAGCCGGCAAGCAGGTGTTCTTCACCGACGATCTCGACTTCACCACGACGTTCTCGGCGGGTGCGGTCGTCGACCTCAGCTTGAACACAGGCATGGGGACTTTGACATTATCGGGAGCGACCGCGTCGGCGTCCCGGAAGGATGTCCATTCCGTTAAGGTCATACTGGCGCGTGGAGACGAAGACGTCGATCCGCCGGACCTGTACAAGGACGTGCGCGACAGGGCGTTGCAGATCGACCTGACGCAGAGACGCGCCCACAGTCGCAACAAGATCCTTATTGAATTCAGCAAAACTCGCCGCACCGCCGAGCAAAGGGAGGTCGCGGAACGCGTGCTGGGCGTCCCGCTGCCTTAGCATGGTGACCGGCAATAGGTGAGCTCGGCCACCGCCGCGGCAATGGCATCGTCGATGGAGCGGAAGCGGCCAGCGGCGACCGCGGCCGAACGTGAACTGCTCGACCTCGACGAGGTAGACGAGAGCGACGAGGCGCAAGCACGGGATGCTGTGCTGAAGGGTGAGCGTTCGCCTGACATGATCCTGCATGAAGCGCGCGAGCACGCGCGCTCAATCATTCAGTACAACATCCGCCGCGTCGAGAAGCTGGCCAATGCGCTCATGACGTACGGCTCGTTGACAGGGCCTCAGGTTCGCTGGCTCCTGGGCGCCAAGTCTCCCCGCGAGAAGCCAGAGCCGCCACCCTTGCCATTCAGGCCCACCGTGCTGGATTACGCTCCTCGTCACGAAGCCCACCCGCTGGCCAGGTCGGCCGGGCCGCCGCTGTTCGACAGGCGCAAGCCAGCCCGTGGTCGGGTTCACAAGGCGTGGTCCCACGACCTGCTTGCTAGCTCGTATACTCAATTGCATGCGCGTCCGGTTTAGGATGCTGTACGGACGTTTTGTGCTCAACGAGAGCCTTACCGGTTTTGTAAAGGTTTGCGGATGCCGGCCATGACGACCAGGCCACATACGCCAACGGCCGGCGTCCGCAAAGCTGCAATGCACGAAGTCGCGGAAGGTGGAGCGCCGTCGGTGCCGCGGGCTCTATGGCGATTTAGTAGACTTCGAACAATAGCTGAATCGCGCTCCGTGGACTGCGGCGGTGTGACTCAGGGCGTGGGGATTCCTGGTTGAGGTGAACCGGCGTAGGTCGATCCTATGATCGACGAAGAAG
>Ga0070695_100000714_pt1 | contig 17670 bp, 17 predicted proteins | sample KBSK1252metaG_FD_65471 | JGI IMG/M metagenome (GOLD analysis project Ga0070695, IMG submission 65471) | Corn, switchgrass and miscanthus rhizosphere microbial communities from Kellogg Biological Station, Michigan, USA - KBS K1-25-2 metaG | ecosystem: Host-associated > Plants > Roots >...
CTACGGGCTCGTGCGGGAGGTCGTCCCAGAGGGCGAGCTCCAGCAGGCGAACGGGCTCCTGGCGATCGCGCGCTACGCCGCGTTCCCGCTCGGCGCCGCGATCGGCGGCTCGATCGTCGCCCTGATCGGCCCGGGGACGGCGCTGCTCGTCGACGCCGGCACGTACGCCACCAGCGCGCTCCTGCTTTCCCAAGTTGACGTCGAGTCGATCGCCAAGGCCGGCGCCGGCTTCTTCCGCGAGTTGAAGGAGGGCTGGAGCGCATTCGTCGAGCAAACGTGGGTTTGGATCCTCGTCGTCTACGTCTCGGGCTACTTCCTGGTCACGTACGCGCCGTTCTTCGTCCTCGGTCCGTACGTTGCGAAGCACTCGATGCACGGGGCGAGCTCCTGGGCGTTCGTCGTCACCGGGGAGGGAGTCGGATCGCTGCTCGGCGGGCTCGCGGGCCTGCGCTGGCGGGCGCGGCAGCCGATGGTGACGACCGGGCTGCTCCTGATGGTCAGCGGCATCCAGGACCTGATCCTCGCCTTCCATCCCACGACGCTCCTGCTGACGCCCGCCGCCACCGGTGCCGGCTTCGCTTTCGCACTCGGCTCCGTCGTCTGGGACACGACGCTGCAGCGAAAGGTTCCGCCCGAGAAGCTCGCCCGCGTCGCGTCGTACGGCTGGATGGGGGCGATGGTCTTCCTGCCTGCCGGCTACGCCCTCGCGGGACCGATCGCGGCGCTGGTCGGGCTCAAGGCCTACCTCGTGTTCGCGGCCGGCTGGATCGTCGCCAGCACCCTGTTCGTGATCCGGTTGCGCGCGGTGCGCGAGGTCGAATTCGAGACACCGACCGACGCCTCACCCGTAGCCGCTCAGTAGGCTCGGCAGCATGCCGCGCGTGCCTGTCCCGCCCGAGGTCGACGCGTTCCTCGCCAGGCCGAACCCGGCCGTCGTCGCGACCGTAAGCCCTGGCGGCACTCCGCACACGGCCGCCACCTGGTACGACTGGGAAGAAGGCCGCGTATTCCTGAACATGGATGCGGACCGCCTTCGGCTCCGCTACATGCGGCAGAACCCGGCGGTTGCGCTCACCGCCCTCGGAGCCGACACCTGGTACGACCAGGTCACGCTGCTCGGCCGGATCGTCTCGATCGAGGCCGACCCCGACCTCGCCGGTATCGACCGGCTCGCGATCCGCTACGACGGGCAGCCGTTTCGCAAGCGCGACGCCCGCCGCGTCAGTGCGTGGATGCAGCCGGAGCGCTGGTCGAGCTGGCCGCTTCCTCGCTGAGCTCCTCCGTTTCGACGATCCAGAGCGGTGCATCGCCGCATTCGAGCCGCCGCGCGCCCTCGACCTCGGTCAGCGACGTCGCGAGCACGCGGACCGGTTTTCCGTCGAGCTCGAGCAGGGCGCCTGGCGTCGGGTCCGGCGCCATCGCGTAACGCCAGGACCAGGCGAGCCGGTGCACCTCGGCGGCCGGACGGGATAGGTCGAGCCACACTTCATCCTCGGTGAAGAAGGACTCGTAGCTTCCACCTTCTCCTTGCGGCGTCCCTTCGTGGCCCCCGGTAAGCCGCTCGAGCGCTTCCGCGAGCGCCTCACCGATGACCGGGCCGAACGCCGGATAGAACGTGTCCGGCGACTGCAGGTCTCCAACCGGATACCGCCGCTGGGCAAGGATCGGCCCGGTGTCGAGGTCGGCGTCCATCCGGTGGAATGTGATCCCGATCTCCTCGTCGCCCGCGCGGATCGCCCACGCGACCGGCACCGGGCCTCGGTGGCGCGGCAGGATCGACGGGTGCCCGTTGAGCCAGCCGAGCCGGGGCACGGCGAGCGCCTCGGGCGGGATCCTCCACGGGAAGCCCATGCACACGACGAGGTCGGGCTGCACGGAGGCGACGAGCGGCGCGATCGTGCTCCGGCGCGCGGGCAGGAGGACGTCGAGGTCCGGCGCAGCCCCCAACACGAGCTCGTCCGTCAAGGCGAGCGGGCCGTACCGCCCATCGAGGTTCCGCGTCGTGAGGAAGCCGACCGGCTCGTGCCCGGCCTCCCGGATGACGGCATCGAAGCCGACGAGCACCGGCGGGATGCGCGTCGCAATGACGACGCGCCAGCTCATGCGTCGCGCAGGATGCGCCCGCCGGAGGCTTGATTGCGTGCCTTGACGACGATCTCGTCGACGTTCACGTGCCACGGCCGGGTGAGCGCGAAGAGGATGCAGTCGGCGATCTCGTCCGGCTGGATCGCGTCGACGCCGCGATAGACAGCGGCCGCTTTCTCCTTGTCGCCCTTGAAGCGGACGAGCGAGAAGTCGGTCTCGACGAGCCCGGGGTCGACGGTCGTGAGCCGGATTGGCCGGCCAAGGAGGTCCTCGCGCAGCGCGTACGTGAAGCCGCGCTCGGCGAACTTTGACGTGACGTAGAGCGCGCCGTTCTCGTACGCCTGGCGGCCCGCGACGGAGCCCATGTTCACGATGTGGCCCCAGTCGCCGAAGTGCGGCAGGCAGAGCCGGGTCATCCTGATCAGACCGGCGACGTTGACGTCGAGCACGGCGGCCTCGTCCTCTTCGCTCGACTCGTCGAATGGCGCGCGGCCGAGCGCGAGGCCCGCGTTGTTGACGAGGATGTCGAGACCGCCGAGCCGTTCCACCGCTTCGGCGACGAAGCGCTCGCAGCTGGCAGCGTCCGACACGTCGAGCGCAAGCGCGATCTCGGTCTCGAGCCGCTCGACGCGGCGCGCGCCGCCCGCAACGCGCACGCCCGCCGCCGCCAGCGCTGCCGCGGTCGCGCGGCCGATGCCGGACGAGGCGCCGGTCACGATCGCGCACTTGCCGGTCAGGTCGAGAGCGGCCACGGCCCTGACTCTATGCTGCGAAACTCCACGGCGATGCTCGAGGACTTCACGCTCGAGACCTTCTCAGGCCACCTCGGCGAGACGTTCCGGGTCGGCGAGGATGCGGACGCGGTCGATTTCACGCTCGTCGAGGCGATCGCCGGAATCGCGAGACCACACGGTGGTGGTCGCGTGCCGTTCTCGCTCGTCTTCCGCGGCCCGCTCGAGCCGGTCCTCCCGCAGCGGATCTACCGCGTCGAGCACGACGAGCTCGACGCGTTCGACCTGTTCATCGTCCCGATCGGGCCCGACGAGACGGGGACGCAGTACGAAGCCGTCTTCGGCTAGGCGCCGACTTCCATCAGCAAGTACAGCCCGCGCTCCTCGACCTGGACGAAACCGAGACGCTCGTAGAGGCGCCGGGCCGGGTTGTTCACCTCGACGTGGATACTCAGCCGTTTCCGGTCCGTCGCAGCCTCGTCTAGTAGGCCGCGAATCAGGCCGGTCCCGATCCCGCGGCCGCGGTACTCGGGCAGGAGCGTGATGTCGATGATGCGGATGTCGTCGGCGCGGCGGTCGACGTAGAGCCTGCCGGCGGGCTCCCCGTCGACCTCGATCACGTCGAACGACGCGTCCTCGTAGTTGCGGCGGTAGTCAGTGTCCTGGGCCTCGAACTGCATGTGCACGAACGCCGCTTTCTGCTCTGCGCTCCAGTCGACGAGCCGCAGCTCCTCCTCGCGTGTCGACGCGTAAACCTGCAGGAGAAAGTCGCGGTCTTCCGCGCCAGCCGGTCTCAGACGGTGAGCCACGAACGCTTGTCCTGCCCAAGGACGAGCGGGAACGTGCGGCCGGCGTAACTGACGGTCAGGTTCAGACGGTTGCTGCGGACGGCGAGCTTCGTGACCGAGTACATGTCTCCGAGGTCGCTGTGCAGCACCCAGGTTCGGCCGGCATCGGCACTCGTCTCGATCTTGCCCGCGCCGCCCGCACGCCAGAACAATCCGGCGTATGACACGTATTGAGTCGCGGCCGCAGCTGCCCAGGGAAACGCGACTCGAGCGCCCGCCGCGACGGTCGTAGTAGCTGCAAGCTTGAGGAAGGTCCGCCGTTGCATCTCTAAGTCCTCGGTGGGAACACGCCCTGAAGCGCGATGTTGAAGTAGAAGGTCAGGTACGGCTGCATGTTGTTGTGCGGCTGATCGCCGCCCGACGGCGCTACGACGCCGTCATCCAGATTCGTCTGAGCGCCTGGAGTCTGGTACTGGGAAATCCCGATACCGGTCGCCAGAAGCTGTCCCGTCGGCGGATTGCCACTGACGCTCGGAGTTCGCTCGGTGCCGTCGCCCTGCGACGCGTTCAGCGCATGCGTGTGACCCGGGATCTCGCTCTCCAGGAGGCTCACGGTATCGCTTCCGCCCGTTTCGCCGAGATCGTGCAGCGAGAGCCCCGGGCCCTGGCCTGGATGCATCGGCGCGCGGCCCTGTAGGTCCGGGAGTGCGAAATTCGATCTCCCGTCCCCGCCGTACGTGGTTCCGAGGAGCGAAAAGAGCGCCGTGTTCTGCGAGATCGGCAACAACTGCCCATCGCACCACGCCCATCCCTTCGGTGCGAAGTTGAACGGGAAGATCCTGATCTCGGCGACAAATGGGTCGGCCAACGCTCCTCCTAGGTCGGGCTCGGGAAGATTCCGAAGAGCGAGATGATGAAGTCGACGCAGAGGTACGGCTGGAAATTGCTGTGCGGCTGACTGCCGCCGACACTCCCGATCGTCTGCGGGTGTAGCGTCGTCAGGGGCTGATCTGTTCCATAGGGGAAGATCGTCGCGCCCGTGCTCGCCGCGAAGGCGTTATCGGCGGGCGAGTTGCCGGTGGCGATGTTGCCGGTCCCGAGGAACGCATGGGTGTGGCTCGGGGTCTGCGAAACGGTCAGCGTGACTTCCTCGACGCCGCCGGTCTCGGCGAGGATGAAGCCGTTGCCCTGGTGCAGTGGGAGGCGCCCCCGCAAGTCCGGAAGGGCGAATGTGCTCTGGCCGTCGCCGCCGTACGTGGTTCCGATCAGCTGGAACAACGTCTCGTTCTCCGAGATGGGGAGGAGTTGTCCCTCGCAGAACATCCAGCCGGCAGGGGCGAAGTTCCCCGCGAACATCCGGATCTCGCCGACGTATGGCTGTGCCACTCCGACCTCCTAACTCGCCGACGGGAAGATGCCCTGCAACGCGATACAGAACGACAGGGTGAGGAACGGCTGCATGTTCAGGTGAGCCTGAGACCCGCCAACGCTTGCGAGCGTATTCTGGGCCATCGACTGGAGGTTGCTCGCCGGCCCGTAGAGGAACGAGAAGTTCGATTGCGCCGGCATACGTGTCGGCGCTGCGCTGTTGGAGTTCTGATCCGCCTGCGCTGTCGTCGCGTGCGCGGCATGTGTGTGCGTCGGGATCTCGCTGATCGACAACGTGTGAGCCTGTTCGCCGGCACGCTCCCCGAGCGTGTGGCCGCTCCCGACGTGGATCGGTGCGCGGCCTCTGATGTCGGGGAGCCCGAAGTTGACGCGCCCGTCCCCGCCGAACGTCGTTCCTAGCAGCGAGAAGAGCGCCTGGTTCTGGTTGATCGGCAGTAGCTGGCCGTTCGCCAGCGCCCACCCCTTCGGGGCAAAGTTGAAGCTCATGATCCGGATTTCTGAGAGAAACGGTTCAGCCATTGATCTCCTACGGCAGCGTGCAGTTCGAGAACCCGGACGTTGCGGAGAGCAGCGCCGTGCCGCCCACGCCGAACGTCCCTGACGTGCTCGTGTTCAGGCCGTTGACGTAGTTCTCGACGCCGGGCGAGGCCGTCGCGGCCATGCCGTTGATCGCGAACGAGTTGGTGGTGGTCACGGTCCCCTGCTTGCGCAGGTTGATCCCCGGCGACGTGGTCGCGGTCCCAGTGTTCGTGCTGCCGGCCGTGGTGTTGCCGGAGATGTTGAGGCAGAGCGTCGTGTCGCCCGCTGACGAGCCGGAGTCGACGCGGATGCCGGCACGCGCCGCATTGGTCGTCGCCGGCGCGGCCACCGTGTTGTTCTGGATCTTGGCGTTCATCGTGCAGTTGGAGTTCCGCGCGATCGCGAAGATCCCGGGGCCATCTGTGAGGCTCACGGTGTTGTTGTCGATCGTCGAGGTGAGCGTGCCCGTGTCGCCCGTGGTCGTCAGCGAGTCGGAGTCGCAGCCGATCCCGATCCCCGCCGACCCGACCGCGTTGTTGGCCACGATCCGGTTGCCGTTAGTCGTGGCCGTGACGTTCGCATCGCCGAACTCAGAAAGCTCGATGACCACGCCGTCGATGTGGGTGATCGGGTTCAAAACGGTCCCGTTGTTGGAGATGTCGAAGTTGCCCTGACCTCTCCCGTTGACGGTCGCCGTCACGAACCGGTCGGGCTGGTTCCCGACGCCCCCCAAGCCGCCGTCCATCTTGTTTCCGTCGATGGAGATGATGTTGGTCCCGCTCCCGGGCACGCCCATCGTCCCGGCAGGAGCACCCGAGACGTCCGCAGCGTTCCCTCCCTGGACGACGAAGCCGGCGCCGGACGGGAAGTTGGAGATGGTGTTGTTGTCGAGGTTCGCCTTCGTCACGTTCGCGACGCCCGAGGCGGACCCAAGGGCGATCAGCCGAACAGCGGACCCAAGAGAATTCGCCACCGATGTCGAGCTGGTGAACGTGTTGTCCGTGATATCGGCCAAGCTGATCGTGCCGGTGGAGTTTTGGATGTCGACGCCGTGATAACGGGCGTTGGTCAGCACGCTGCCGGTGATGTGCACATCCCCGGTGACGTTGGGGGTCGTGGTGCTGTCGTTGAAGCTGATGTTCGAGTCGTCCGCGGCGCCGCCGGTGCCGGAGTTGTTGATCGTTCCGAACTGGAAGTTGAAGTGCGTCACCTGGGTGCCGTTGATGCCGCTCCCGGCTGTGTTCTGGATGTTCATGTTGAGGAAGTACGGGAACGTCGTGTTCGTCAGCGAGATCCCGGCACCACTCGTGTTCTGGATCGTGCCGCCGGAACCGTCGCCACCCACAGATGTCCCCCCGTTGCCGGTAACGCTCAGGCTTCCGCTCGACCCCGTGGCGTTGAGGACGATCCCGTTCGCGGCACCGTTCGCGGAGATGTGCTCGAAGGTGAGTCCGCTCGCGCCGATGTTCGTGCTCGACACGGTGAGGGCCGTCCCGGTCGTGGAGTCGATCGTGTTCACCGTGCCGGTCACGTTGACGGTGCCGCCGCCGGTCGCGCTGAAGCCGGCACCGCTTGTCGTGTCGATGTTGAGGCCGCCGCCGCTGAACGTGATCGTCTGACCGGAGCCCGTCGACGAGAACGCCGCCGACGCGCCCGTGTTCAGCGTCTTCGTCGTGCCGCTGAACGTGGTCGAGCCGCCGGTGTTGCCGGACATCGTGATCCCGCCGCCGGCGTCGTTCGTGTCGTTGATGTCGCCCGAGAGCGAGATCGCGCCGCCGGTGCGCCCGGTGATGTCGGCCGTGCCGCCGGCGCCGTTCCCGAGCGTGCCCGGGTAGGTGACGTTGCCGGAGCCGCCGTTGACGTCGATCGCGTTGCCGGCCGCGCCGGAGATGCTTCCGCTCGACGCGCTGAACGGCGTGGCGCCGTTCGAGTCGAGGTTGATCCCGGCGCCCGAGCTGTTCGTGGACGAGACGGCGTCGAAGGTTAGGTTCGAAGCCGAGTTCGCGTTGCGCACGTCGACGGCCGGGCCGCCGGTCGCGCTGACATTCTCGGTCGAGCCTGATCCGACGTTAATCGTCGGGGCGCCAGAGCTGTTCACGAGGAAGCCCGTGCCACCGGTCGTCGTGATCGCGAAGTTCGTGAAGTTGAACGTGCCGGCGGCAGCGCCGGTGAGCGCGACGCCGCCTGCTCCGCCGCTCAGGTTCACGTTGGTGACGTCGGAGCCGCCGGTGTTCGTCCCGGCGATCGCCGCGCCGGCGCTACCCGCGATGTCCACTGCCTCGACGCGACTGCCTGAAGCAAGGGCAACCGTGCCGGAGATCGACGGCCGGTTCGCGGGCGTGCCGGTCGCGAGCGTGTCCGCGCCGACGACGAGGTTCACAGGTTCCCCGAGCAGCTTCTGGCTCGCGAGGAGCGAGAAGCCGCCGGTGAGGCCGGTCGTCGTGCCGTCACCCTTGTAGACGTAGGTGATGTCGCCGGTCGCGTTGGCGGCCGTGTCGGCCTCGGCCAGCGTGTCGAACGGATCGGTCGAACGGCCGGTGCCGCCGGCGGTCGCGTTGTTCTTCACGTACCAGACGCGCGAGGCGACAGTGATCGTGACCGTCGAGGTGTCGGTGCCGCCGTTGCCGTCGGAGACGGTGTAGTTGAACGTGTCCGTGCCGGTGAAGCCCGCCTTGGGCACGTACGAGAACGCGCCGCTCGAGGAGACCGAAACGTCTCCGCCGTTGGCGCTCGTCGAGTCGGAGGCGCTGATCGTCAGCGTCTGCGGCGGCTGGTCCTCGTCGGTCGCGTTCGCGAGCAGGTTGCCAGCGAGGACCTTCTTCGGTGCCGCCGACGGCGACGGGACGGAGCCGTACTCGAGCAGCGTGTTCCCCACGGCGTTCACGGACTCGTTGCCGTCGACCGGGTTGTCGTTGACGTCGTTGATCGAGATCGTGAACTGCTTCTCGAAGCTGAGGCTCGGGCTGCCCGGGTCGTTGACTCGGACGCAGATCGTGTACGAGTTCTTGACCTCGAAGTTGAAGCTGACCGCACTCTGCAGCTGCGAGCCCGAGACCTGGAAGCTGCTCGAGTCGGGGAAGCTCCCGGAGCAGCCGGAGGTCAGCAGCGTGAACGTGTAGGTCTCGCCGCTGTCGGGGTCGCCGACCTGCGAGAGGTTGCCGACCAAACTGCCGCTCGGCTTGTTCTCGTCGATCGAGTTGTTGTCGAGCGAGATGTCTGTCGGCGCCTCGTTGACGTTCGTGATCGAGATCGTGAACTGCTTGTCGAACGAGAGCGAACCGTTGTCGGTCGAGCGGACGCAGACCGTGTACGAGCTCTTCGTCTCGAAGTCGAAGCTCGCCGCCGACTGCACCTTGTCGCCGTTGACGCCGCCAATCTGGAACGAGCTGTTGTCCGGGAACGGTCCACCGCCGCAGCCGGTGTTCTCGAGCGTGTAAGTGTGCGTGTCGCCGACGTCCGGATCGGTGGTCGTCAGCGTGCCGATGTCCGTCCCGGACGGCTGGTTCTCGGCGATCGAGCTCGATGAGAGCTGGATGTCGGTCGGAGCCGAGTTGGCAGGCACGTCGATTCCAACGGTGTCGGTGTCGCTCTTCGCGCCACCCGAGCCTGTGTGACCGAGGTCGTCGGTGGACACTGTCAGCGTGTCGGGACCCGTGTAGGCCGCGTCCGGGTGGTAGGTGAGCCCGTTGGCGTCGGCCAGCGTCGTGTCGATCGCCGACTGGCTCGCCGTCACGACAGCCGTGGCGGTTCCGTTCCCGGTCACGGCGAGCGGGCCCACACCCCCGAGCACGGAAGTCGAGACAGTCACGGTGCCATGGTCGACACTCAGCGTCATCTGGATGTCGTCGCTGCCTGCATCGACGTCGGTCACCGAGATGCCGCCGATCGGAGTGTCCTGGCCCTGATGAGCAGTGATCGGCCCAGCCGGGACCGTGTTCACGGGGGCGTCGTTGACGGCGTTCACCGTGATCGTGACGGTCGCACCGTCCGAGCCACCGTTTCCGTCGCTCGCCTTGTACGTAAAGGTGTCGGTGCCGTTGAAGTCGGCGGCGGGCGTGTAGGAGTAGCTGCCGTCGGAGTTCAAGGTGAACGACGCCGCGTGCGAAGGTCCGGACTCGAGCACGGCGTGGAGAGAGTCGCCGTCGACATCGGTGTCGTTCCCGAGCACGCCGGGCGCGGGCACGGTCAGCGGCGTGTCCTCGTCGGTCGAGGCGGAGTCGTCGTTCGCGACCGGCGGGTCGTTCACCGGGTTGATGGTGAGCGATACCGTCACGATGTTCGAGTCGGCGGTGCCGTCGTTCGCCTTGTAGGTGAAGCCGTCGGAGCCGTTGTAGTTCGAGGCAGGTGTATACGAGAACGAGCCGTCCGCGTTCAGGGTGAAGCCCGAAGGTGCGGCGTGCGACGGGCCGCTGACCAAAACAGCGTGGAGCGTGTCGCCGTCGACGTCGCTGTCGTTCACGAGCACGCCGGGCGCGCTCACGGTGAGCGGGGTGTCCTCGCTGGTCGAGTACGCGTCGTCGGTCGCTACCGGCGGATGGTTCACGTGGTTGACGGTGATCGAAAGCGTGTCGGTATCGCTCTGGGCGCCTCCCGAGCCGGTCGCCCCGCCGTCGTTGCTCGTCATCGAGATGCTCGCGGGCCCGGAGTAGTGGAGATCGGGCGTGAACCCAAGACCGTCCAGGTCCGCGTTGACCTGCGCGAGCGTGCCGCTAAAGACGAACGTCGTGGCGCTACTTGCGCCGAACGTGAGCGCGCCGTGTGTCGCGGTGAGAGTGACCTGGAAGGTGGAAGCGGATCCAGCGTCGACGTCGGAGACCGAGATCTGGTTCCCATTCCCACTCGAGAAGACGAGCGAGGAGTCTTCGTCCACCGACTGGGGCGGTGGCAGGTTGTTCATCGGGGCGTCGTTGACGGCGTTGATCGTGAGGCTGACCGTGACGGTGTTCCCCGTCGTATGGGTGTCGTTGTCCTTGTAGGTGAAGCTGTCGGAGCCGTTGTAGTTCGAGGCAGGGGTGTAGTTGAACGAGCCGTCCGCGTTCAGCGCGAAAGACGCCGCATGGGACGGTCCGGAAACAAGGACGGCGGTGAGGGGATCACCGTCCGCGTCAGTGTCGTTCGCCAGCACCCCGGGCGCGGGCACGGTAAGGGGCGTGTCCTCGTCGGTCGAATACGAGTCGGCCACCGCTACCGGTGGATGATTGTTCGGGTTGACCATCACCGGAAACTCCGTCGCGTCGCACTGAGACGGATCGGTGACGTAGCGGAGCGTGCCGGTGGTGTTTTTCGCGCAGAAGTAGACCGTGCCGCTTGCTGGTGGAATCGTCAGCACGAAGCCGGGCTTCTTGCACTGGCGGGGCGGGATATCGCGCACCGAACCGTCCGGGTTGACGCAGAGAGCGATCGACGGACCAGCATGGACCGTGATCCTGAGCTCGGTGTTCTTGCACTGGTTGAGGTTCGACACGTAGCGCGTCAGCCCGTTGGACTTCAGCGCACAGGCGAAGTTCATCTCGATCGGCGCCTGCGTCGCCGAACCGGCGCGCGCAGCGATCAATGCGATCGCAACCGCAGCCAGCGCGGCGCCGATGAGCAGCGCCTTCTTCGAATTCCCCATTCCCGTCCCGCCTGCGCGCAACGACCGCAACATCGCCCACTCCCCTTCTCATGTGGGGACGCATGCCCGAACGCCCCAATGCTTTGACCCGGTCGTGGCGAGTTTCCACCTTCTTGCGCCGATTTACAAGACCCCGGACGCTTGGAGGAGCCAGCGCTCGAGAACCGGTGCGTAACCGCTCAGAGGCCTGCGCCGTTTTCCGACCCGAACCCGAAAGTGAATCCCCACTCGGGCGAAGGGAGGGGTGGAAAATGCTGTTGCTGGTTCTGTTGGCGGTCCTGGCGCTTGTCGCGTTCGGTGTCGGATTCGTCGTGCACTGGCTGTTCATCGTCGCTGTCGTGCTCGCACTGATCTGGCTGATCAGTCTGTTCACCGGCGGCTTCGGTGCCGGCGCTCGACGCTGGTAGGCCTCGTCCGCTGAAACGATGAGTCGGGCGGCCCATTGCGGGCCGCCCGTTCTTGTGCGACCGTGCGGGCATGTCGCGCACGGCGATCCTCCTCTGGATCCTCGCTCTCATTCTCCTCGAGATCCAGCACCTGAAATGGATCTGGTGGGAGTACTGGGATTGCCGGAGTTGCTCCGCGAAACACAAGGACTGCGGATGCGGCGCGACCCGTCCCTGGGTCATGTTCCTCTAGCACTCTCACCTCGCTCTCAAGAACGCGCCGTACGCTGCGCCCGCGTTGAAGCGAGTCGTGGTCGTCGTTCTCGCAGGGCTCGCGCTAACCGGCGCTCTCTTGGCGTCGGCCGAGCTGCCGGGCCACCGACACGAAGCGCGGGCGAGCGCGCGTGACGGCATCCACAAGATCCGCCACGTCGTGATCATCATGCAGGAGAACCGCTCGTTCGACTCCTTCTTCGGCACGTACCCCGGCGCCGACGGGATCCCGATGCAAGACGGGAAGCCCTCGATCTGCGTCCCCGATCCTCGTCGGCACTTCTGCGAGCGTCCCTACCACGACGAACTCGACCGCAATGAGGGCGGGCCTCACGGCCACGGCAACGCGATGGGCGACATCGCGGGCGGCCGGATGGACGGCTTCATCGCCGAGGCAGAGCTGGGGCGCGAGCACTACTGCAGGGAGCACGTCGACGATCCGCGCTGCTCGAACACGCCGGAAGCCCCGGACGTCATGGGGTATCACGATTGGCACGAGATCCCGAACTACTGGGACTACGCGCGCCACTTCGTCCTCCAGGACCACATGTTCGAGTCAGATACGTCCTGGAGCCTGCCCGCGCACCTCTACCTCGTCTCGGGCTGGTCGGCGAAGTGCACGAAGCAGGGCGACCCGCTGAGCTGCCACTCGGAGGTGCAGGATCCGGGCTCCCCGCCCGGCGAGCCCGGCAACACGAACGGCCAGCCGCCGGACTACGCGTGGACCGATCTCACCTGGCTGCTCCACCGCTACGACGTCAGCTGGGGCTACTACGTCGCGAAGGGAGACCAGCCCGACTGCGGCGACGACGCAATGTTCTGCGCGCCGGTGCCGCAGGACGCGACGACGCCCGGCATCTGGAACCCGCTGCCGTGGTTCGACACGGTGCGGGAGGACGGCCAGCTCTCCGACGTCCGGCCGCTGAGGGACTTCTACGAGGAGGCGCAGGCTGGGACGCTGCCGTCGGTCTCGTGGATCACGCCCGCGCAGGCGGTGAGCGACCATCCTCCTGCGCTCATCACCGCCGGGCAGGGGTACGTGACCGGGCTGATCGACACGATCATGCACAGCCCGGACTGGGACTCGACCGCGATCTTCCTCGCGTGGGACGACTGGGGCGGCTTCTACGACCACGTCAGGCCGCCGAGCGTCGACAGCCAGGGATACGGGCTCCGGGTGCCCGCGCTCGTGATCAGCCCCTACGCGAAGAAGGGCTACGTCGACCACCAGACCCTCAGCTTCGACGCCTACCTCAAGTTCATCGAGGACGACTTCCTGCACGGACAGCGGATCGACCCCCGGACCGACGGCCGGCCTGATCCGCGGCCCGACGTGCGGGAGAACGCGCGGATCCTGGGCAACCTCGAGAGCGACTTCGACTTCGACCAGAAGCCGCGGCCGGCGGTCATCCTCCCGCTCCACCCCCCATTCAGCTGAAGCGGTTCGCGCCCCTAGCCGGCCTCGCGCTCGCCCTCGTGGCGGCGGGGTGCGGTGGCGGCGGCTCCACCGCGCGACACGCACGCCGCAGCGGCGACATCCACGAGATCCGGCACGTGATCGTGATCATGGAGGAGAACCGCTCCTTCGATTCCTTCTTCGGCACCTACCCGCACGCGGACGGGATCCCGCGGAAGCACGGCCGGCCGACGGTGTGCGTGCCGAACGGGGTCGGCGGCTGCGTGAGGCCGTTCCTCGACGCGAACGGCGCCGACGACTCCGGCGGCCCGCACGGCCCGCTCGCCGGGCAGAGCGACGTCGACGGAGGACGGATGGACGGCTTCATCCGCGTCGGCGGCGGCCAGCTCATCCGGACGTGCCTCCGCGACCGGCGCAGCTCGGCCTGCGTCCACCTCCGCCACCCGAACGTCATGAGCTACCACGACGGCGGCCAGGTCCCGAACTACTGGGCCTACGCGCGCAACTTCGTCCTCCAGGACCACATGTTCGAGCCGAACTGGGGCTGGAGCCTGCCGGCGCACCTCTGGCTCGTCTCGGGCTGGTCGGCCCGCTGCAGCGATCCATACGCGGCGAGCACGTGCACCACGAACCTCGATGGGCCCCGCGACGGGCCGAGCGCGACGCTACGACGCCATCCTCACGGGCCGCTCTACGGGTGGACCGACCTGACGTACCTGCTCCACCGTTACCGCGTGACGTGGGCGTCGTACGTCCAGCGCGGCGCGCCGCCCGACTGCCTGACCGGCCCGATCAGCTGCTACACGAGCCTGAAGGGGACGAACACTCCCGGCTTCTGGGATCCGTTGCCGAACTTCACTGACGTCCGCCAGGACCGCCAGCAGGCCGCCTCGCAGGAGCCGCTCTCGCGCTTCTTCGCCGCGGCGAAGCGTGGGACGCTCCCCAACGTCTCGTGGGTCACGCCCGACTGGGCGGACAGCGACCATCCCGGAGCCTCCATCGCGCAGGGGCAGGCGTGGGTGACGAAGCTCGTGAATGCCGTGATGAAGAGCCCCGACTGGAAGAGCTCGGCGATCTTCCTCGCGTGGGACGACTGGGGCGGCTTCTACGACCACGTCTCCCCGCCGGTCGTCGACAGCCAGGGATACGGACTGCGCGTGCCGGCGCTCGTGATCAGCCCCTACGCGAAGAAGGGCTTCGTCGACCACCAGACCCTGAGCTTCGACGCCTACCTCAAGTTCATCGAGGATGACTTCCTCGGCGGCCGGCGACTCGACCCCAAGACCGACGGCCGCCCCGATCGTCGCCCGGACGTCCGCGAGAACGAGTCGATCCTCGGCGACCTCGCCAGCGACTTCGACTTCACGCAGAAGCCGCGCCGCCCGTTCCTACTCCCGGCCCACCCGGCGTAGCAGTCCCTCGAACGAGTGCATCTCGGCGCCTGGGCAATCCGCTCGGCCGCCGAAGCCCGTAATGCGCTGACGGAACCGACGAACGGAGGAAGCTCGATGACGAAGTTGACGACGGCGGCGGTTGTGGCGATTGCGGCGGTCTTCTTGACACCGGCTCTCGCTCACGCGGCAACGATTCGCGGCACGGTCGCGACCAAGCAGGCGAACCGGCACGTCCTCGTCATGGCCATGCGACACGGCCGCGTGATGACGGCGCGCGTGTCGTCCCGGCAGCTGCAACGGGCGGAGATCGGCAGTCGGCTGGCCCTCGCCGGGAAGCGCTTGGTGGACGGGTCCTTTCAGGTGACCAGGCTGCATCGGCTCGGAACTGTGAAGCGGGCACGTGTGTCTGTCGTCGTCCTGAAGGCGCGGGCACGGCGTCTGCTCGTCGCCGGAGGCGGCAGCGCGTTCTCGATTCGGCTCAGCCGCGGCACTCGACTCCTCGCCTCCAGGGGAAGCGTGCATGCGGGCGAGAAGATCGACGCTGACGTCGAGCTCTCCGACGACGGGCTGGTCGGGAAGGAGTTGCACGAGACCGGCGATGCACCTCTGATCGAGTTCTCGGGAGTCGTGTCGGCGATCGGTGCGACCAGCTTCACCGTCTCGACCGACGGCATCGCCACCGTCGTCCAACTGCCGGACGGCGTCGTCCTGCCGCCGATCGTCCACGTCGGCAGCGAGGTCGAGATCGTCGCGACGATGGCGGGCTCGACCCTGACGCTGACCACGATCAAGCTCGACGACGACAACGCCCAGGGCGACGAAGACGGCGGCAGCAGCGTCGACAACCAGGGGCGGGTGGAGGCCGAAGGCTCGGTTTCGACCTTCGACACCGGCTCGATCACGATCCAGCCCGGTGACAACGCGACGCCCGTCGCGTTCGCAATTCCCGCTGGGTTCACCCTGCCGGAAGGCCTCGTAGACGGAAGCGTCGTCGAGGCGCGTGGCGAGCTCGTGGACGGCGTCCTCACCCTGACGAGGATCGAGCTACGGGATCAAGGAGACGACGGAGGCGGCGGAAGCGGCGACGGCTGAGCTGGCTAGGTGCGTTCGAGCAGCGCGCTCCAGCGCTGCTCGAACCGCCTCGTCTTCCACAGCGTGAGCGAGAAGAGCCACGTCGCGACGAACAGCCCGACGACGAGATAGCCGAGCCGGCCGAGGTCGACGCTCGCGAGGAGCCGCCAGAACGCGCCGTGCAGCGCGAGCTTCGCGGCGAGAACCTGCAGCAGCTCGATCGCGCCGACCATCCACGCGACGGCGACCGAGAGGCTCGTGACGCTGATGTTGTAGTAGACCTTCCGCACCGGGCTCGAGAACGCCCAGCCGTAGGCCTGGCTCATGAAGGCGCCGTCGGCCGTGTCCATGAGGCTCATGCCGGCGGCGAAGATCAGGGGCAGGGAGATCACGGCGAGGAACGGGACGTGGTGCGTCGCAACGCCGGCAGCGACTGCGAGCAGGGCGATCTCGGTCGCCGTGTCGAAGCCCAGCCCGAACAGGACGCCGAGCGGATACATCTTCCAGCTCGCGTCGATCCGGTTGCCGACCCGCTTGAGCAGGAAGCGCGCCAGGAAACCTTGGTTCTGCAGAGCGCGATCGAGGTCCTGCTCGTCGTAGTGCCCGCGCTTCATCCGCCGGAAGACGCCGACGACCTCGAGCAGCACGAGCAGGTTGAGCGCGCCGATCAGGAGCAGGAACGTGCCCGAGACGGAAGCGCCGATCGTCGACCCGTACGTCTGCAGCGTCGAGATCTGCGAATGCACCGTCCCGGCCGCCACGGCGAGCCCGGCCGTGAGCCCGAAGACGATCGTGGAGTGGCCGAGGGAGAAGAAGAAGCCGGTGCCGAGCGGGCGTTTCCCGTCCTGCAGCAGCTTCCGCGTGGTGTTGTCGATCGCCGCGATGTGATCGGCGTCGAAGGCGTGTCGCAGGCCGAACGTGTACGCGAGCGTGGCGAGGCCCGTCAGCGCCGGGTTGCGCGGCAGGTAGTAGAGGAAGAGGCCGAACCCGAGCACGTGCAGGAACACGACCGCGGCCGAGAAGCCGCCGAGCCTCCCCCACTCGGCGCGCGTCATGCCGCCGCTCCCGCGAGCGACATCTTCGCGGCGCGCCGCTCGGCGAGGACGGCAAGCCAGATCGAGCCTTCGAAGAGGGCCCACATCGGCAGCAGCTCGAGCACCGTCGTCACGGGATCGGGGCCGGGAAGCGCGAGGGCCGCCACCGCGACGAAGAAGTAGCCCTTACGCCGGTTCCGGCGCAGCGTCGTCGACGTGAGCACGCCGAGGTTGACGAGCCCGAGCACGACGAGCGGCAGCTCGAAGACGCAGACGACGCCGACCAGGATCGTGACCACAAAGGAGTAGTAGCTGCTTGCCCGCACGAGGAGACGGAAGTGCGTCGTGTCGTAGTTCGTCAGCCAATGAACGGCACGCGGGAGCAGTACCTCGTCCCCGAACGCGAGGCCGGCCGCTCCGAGCACGAGGCCGAACGCTGCAAGGCCGAGGATCCGGCGCTCGGCCGCAGGGTCGAGCGCCGGAGCGAGGAAAGACCACACCTGCCAGAGGATCACCGGCAGCGCGAAGAGCAGCCCGGCATAAATGCTCACCGACAGCGAGACCGAGAACGGCTCGACGACGCCGAGCGCCACGACGTGCCGATGGCCCGCCGGCAGCGGGCGGGCGAGCAGGTCGAGGATCGTGCCGTGAAAGACGAACGCGACCGCGGTGCCAACCGCAACGGCGGCGAGCGCGATCATGATCCGCCCCCGCAGCTCGTCGAGGTGCTCGACGAGCGTCGCCTCCTCCTCGTGCGCGAGCCGGTGGGTTCGCATCAGTCGACGGTCTCGCGCTCGGTCGTCTCGGGCACTGCCTGGTGGGTGACGGACTCCTTGAACTCGCGCATACCGGACCCGAGCGAGCGCCCGATCTCCGGCACGCGCTTGGCGCCGAAGAGCAGAAGTGCGATCAGGAGCAGGAGCGCGAGATGCGTGGGACTGGTCAAGCCGATCATGCGTGTTCCTCCTT
>Ga0070695_100000716_pt1 | contig 17663 bp, 12 predicted proteins | sample KBSK1252metaG_FD_65471 | JGI IMG/M metagenome (GOLD analysis project Ga0070695, IMG submission 65471) | Corn, switchgrass and miscanthus rhizosphere microbial communities from Kellogg Biological Station, Michigan, USA - KBS K1-25-2 metaG | ecosystem: Host-associated > Plants > Roots >...
GAGCGCGTCGTTGTACCGGCCCTCCTTGCGATGGACGATGCCCATGTTGTTGTTCACGTTTGCCTCGCCGAGGACGTCTTCGAGCTTCCGATATAGGGCGAGGCTCTGCAGGTAGAACTCAAGGGCTTTCGCGGAATCGCCCTTCACGACGTAGACCGTCCCGAGTTGCTTATAGGCAGCCGCGCGCGCGTCGTCCGCGCCCGCATCATTCGCCACCGCGAGCGCTTTATCGAGCATCGCCACAGCGTCTTCGTAGCGGCCTTGCTGCCAGCGAATTTGACCAATCTCCAGAAGGATCAGTGCGCGCTCGCGATTCGCCTCTGGCGAGAGCCGGCCAAGCGCGTCGTCGAACGTCGAGAGCGCTCTGGTGGTCTCGCCAACAAGGGCCTCGACCGCGCCGAGCTTGCGAAGAAGGCGTGCCACGATCGCGGGATCGCTAGACACGAGCGGCAGCGCAGCGGCGTAGCTCGTCGCCGCCTCGCGGTACTCGCCGTTGAGCCGGCGGACGTCGCCGATGCCCTCCCGCGCGTGCGCCTTCGAGCTATCGTCCTGCGCGCGCTCGAGCGCCGTCGTGAAAGAGGTCAGCGCCTCGCGCGAGGCGTAGAGCCGAAGTGCGCGATCGCCGGCGCGTAGCCCGTACGTCGTCGCCTTCGCATCGAAGTCGCTCCGTTTGTAGTGATACGCGAGGAAGTCGACGAACTCCTCGAGCCGGTCGGCGTACAAGGCCTCTACGGCGTCGCCGATCGCGCCGTGCAATCGGCGCCGCTCGGCGTGCAACTGCGTCTCGTAGGCCACCTCCTGGATGAGGATCTGGCGAAAGCCGTACGTGACCTCTGGTGCAGCGGTGCGCAGATCGATGAAGCTCTCGCGCTCCAGTGAGACAAGGTGCGATTGCAGCGCGAGATCAGGCAAGAGCCGCTCGACCACGCGTAGCCAGAACGTCCGGCCGCATACCGCGCCGGCGTTCAGCGTGCGCCGTGACGAGCGGTCGAGACGGTCGATGCGTGCTTCGATGACCTCCTGGATCGTCGCAGGCAGAGGGGCGGTCGCACCCGCGACCAGTGCGACCCGACCCGTCCGTTCCACGATCAGGTTGGACGCCTTGAGTCCCCGGACAACTTCTTCGATGAAGAAGGGATTTCCAGAGGTCCGCGTCAGGATCGCATCGGCGAGCTCATCGTCGACGGGGACCTCGAACACGGCCTCGATCAGGTCGCGCGCGTGCTGCCCATCTAGGGGTTTCATGGTGATGGATTCGGTTGGCCACGGCGGCGTCCAACCCGGACGCGTCGTCGTGATGAACAGCACCGGCAATGACGGGACCGTGACCACGAGGTCGCTGAGAAGCCGCAGGCTCGCGCCGTCGACCCAGTGGAGGTCCTCGGCGGTGAGGACGATCGGAGCTCGCGCGGAGGCGAGTCGAAGGAGCGTGCGAAGGATGTTGACCAGGACGCGGCGCTTCACCTCTGGATCGAGCGACGATCGTGTGGCGTACCCGAGCACGTCGAGGAGGAGGGTGACGTTCACATCATCAAGCGTCTGGCCCAGCGCCATGAACCCGTCGACGATCGCCTTCCGCGCCGTGGCCTCGTCGTCGGCAGCGTGGATGGAGAATGCGCCGCGCACGAAATCGGCGATCAGCGCGTATGGGGTATTCGTCTCGAAGGACGCGCAGCGCACGGTCATCCGGTCGATCCCGGAAACGAGATTCGCGCGCAGTTCCCCCACCAGCCGCGACTTCCCGACGCCGGCTTCGCCGACGAGGTTCACGATCCGTCCCTTGCCCAGGATCGCTGTGCCGATCGCCTCGCGCAAGTGGCTGAGCTCGGCACTCCGGCCAATGAACTGCGTTGCCTCGGGCGCGATCTCCTCGTAGCGGCGGCGCAGCACCCGATATCCGACCACGCGCTCGGCCTTCCCCTTGAGGGTCAGCGGCGCGGTCTGCTCGAACTCGAAGGAGTGGATCGCGAGCCGCCGTGTGTCGGCGCTCACGAGGATCTCACCGAGCGGTGCCGCGGCCTCGAACCGCTGCGCTGTGTTCACGGCATCGCCGACGACGGTGTATGCCCGCTGAACGTCCCCTGCGAGCAGCCCGGCAACGACTTCGCCGGTGTTGATGCCGATACGCAATGCGAGCCGCACCCCGTGGCGACGCGACAGGTCGTCGTTGAGGTTGCCGATCGACTTTTGCATCGCAAGGGCCGCATTGATGGCGCGCTCGGCGTCGTCTTCATGGGAGATCGGGGCGCCGAAGACCGCCATGACGGCGTCGCCTATGTACTTGTCGATCGTGCCGTCGTATCGGCGTATCTGGCGTGCGAGCTCGTTGAAGTACGACGCGAGGATCCCGCGGAGCTCCTCGGGGTCGAGTCGCTCGCCGAGCGCGGTCGAACCCGAGAGATCCGCGAACAGGACGGTGACGACCTTGCGTTGTTCGCCGAGGTCCGCCAGCTCTGCGTCGGAGACCTGAAGCGACGCGCTTTCTATCGAGGGGCTGGGACGCGGTTTGGCCTCTTGCTCGAGGGGCGTGCCGCACGAGGCGCAGAACCGATCACGTGCGCGCAGGCTCGCGCCACAGTTTGCGCAGCGTCGACGCGTCCCCATCGCCACGGCGTCACTCTACGGGTCAGGACAAGCGATTCTGTAACGGGCACAGCCCTGTCGCTGTAGCCTTCGGCGCGCGGGGACCGGGGAAATGATGGATGTCTGGGAGATCCTGAGGGCTCGTCTCGACTACGCGTCGTTCGTCCCGACGCCGGTCGCGGACATCGAGCGCGCCGATCTCCGCCGACGTGACGGCGGGAGCTACACAGTGTTGAAAAACCCCCACGGCGACTCCGGAGCAGGCCGTTACTTGCGCCTCGACCCAGCCGACGTCGCGCTCTACGAGCTTATGGATGGACGCCGCTCGGTTCAGGAAATCCTCGTCAGGCACCTCGAGGGCGCGGGTGTGTTCGCCGTGGAGCGGCTCGCGCGCCTGACGGCGGCGATGCGGACGAATGGGTTCTTCGGTGAGGAGCCGCCGCCTCTCTACGAGAAGCTGCGCGCGCTCTCGGCAAGGCGGGATCCACTGATCGCCGCATCGATGTGGCTCAAACGTCTCGTGCTTTGGGACATCGCTCAATGGTCGAACGCCGACCGCTTCGTCGACCGCGTCTATCGACTCGGCGGCTGGCTCGCGTTCACGCGCGTCGGAGCCACATTGCTCATCCTCTTCGGACTCCTCGGCCTCGTTCTCTGGTTCGAGGAGACCCGCTTGCCAGGCCTTCAGCTCCTGACGGTCGATGGCTCGTATGTGCTCGGCCTTCTCGTATTGACCCTCTTGCAGGTGCTCTCGATCTCGATCCACGAGGCTGGCCACGCGCTCGCAATCCGGCACTTCGGTCGCCACGTTCGGCGCTTCGGGTTCGCGATGTACTACCTGTTCCCCTGCTGCTACGTGGATTCCACCGACATGAGCCTGGCGTCGCGATGGAAGCGCGTGATCGTCTCGCTTGCGGGCCCGTTCGCGGGCCTCATCGTCGCCGCGGCGTGCGCGGTCGTCGCGTGGGTGAGCCCCACCACGCTGACCGGAGAGATCGCATTCAAAGGCGCGAGCCTTCTCGTCTTTCAGTTCGTGCTGAACCTTCTCCCGATCCTCGACCTGGACGGCTACCACGTCCTGGTCGACGCGCTGGATGCGCCACTTCTTCGCCAGCGCGCGCTGGCGTTCGCACGCGGCCAAGTCTTCCGAAAGCTCCGGCGCCGCAGTCGATGGACGCGCGAGGAGATCGGTCTCGCGATCTTTGGCGGCTTTGCGCTCTTCATCTCGCTCGCGACATTGCTCTTCTCGGTCGTGATCTGGCGGTCCCGGATCGTGGTCGCCGCGAATGAGCTCGTGAGGCTTGGACCGGTCGGGGTGCTGGTCCTGGTGCTCATCGCGCTCGTCTTCATCGGACCGATCACCGTCGCACTCGCTGCCCGCGGCGTCGGCGCGGTGCGCATGGCTACCCGTCTTGCCGCGGCGCGCCGCGCGCGGATCGTGCAACAGGAGCTGAAGGAGCGGGTCAATTTGCTCTCCCGCGTGCGCTTCCTGGCGGGACTTCCCATTGCCTCGCTCGCCGCGATGGCCTCGCATCAGGAGACCGAGCTGTTCGGGCCCGGCGAGATCGTCTTCACCGCCGGGAGTGCGGGTGATCGCTTCTACCTCGTCCGTTCCGGTCGCCTCCGGGCCATCGGCCCAGACGGCACCGTCTTCGGAACGATCATCCCCGGGGAGGGCTTCGGCGAGCTTGCTCTCCTCGACCACACGGAGCGCTCGGCGACGGTCGAGGCACTGGAGCCGGTCGTGCTTTGGTCGCTGCGGCGGGGGCACTTCAACCGCTGGGTGGCCGAGCGATATGAGATCGCTGCCCGCATCCGGGCGTCCCGCGGTGAACGGAACGCGCTCGCCTCCCTGCCCTTTTTCAGTGGGCTGAATGGTCAGGAGCTCGATCGCATAGCCGCCCGGATGCGGACGGTGCGCTTCGCGGATCGGGAGGTGGTCTTCTACGCTGGCGATCCTGGGGACCGCTACTACGTAATTCGCGAAGGTAAGGCGCTGGTGACCCTTCCCGGCGGCCAGGCCGTGCGGACGCTCGGGCCGGGAGAAGCGTTCGGGGAGCTTGCCCTGCTCTTCAACAAGCCCCGGACGGCGACGGTTACGGCGGTCGGTGGCCTGGTGGCGGCGGCCCTCGACCGCCTGGACTTCATCGCGCTGGTCAAGGCGTCCGGAGAAAAAGCAGGTGATTTCCGAGCCCGGACGGGCCATTATGTCGGGGCTGGCCTGGGGGAGGCAGTCGCAGGGGGCTGAGGATTGGACTGTTGGGTGTGTGAACGGACCGCGCTGGCGGCATGCCGTTTCTGTGGGCGGGGGACCTGTCGCGAGCACTCCAGGACCCATCCATTCGTCCTTGAGCTCTTCCGCGGCAAGAGACACGACGTTCTACGGGCGCTGGTGGTCGAAGACGCCATCCACTGCGGCGTATGTCGGCCGCGGGGAGAACCGGTCCAGATGCCGGAGCTCGAGTGAGGCACGAGCCGCGGAGGGAGGCGAACGGTTAGGTAGATCACATCGGTGGAGTGACGTACGGCGACGAGCCGCACTGAAATGAGGCGCAGATTTCACCGCAAGCAATCCGGTGAAAAGGAGCAGGTATGAGCAAGAATCTCGAGAAGGTCATCCAGCGCGCGATTAGCGACGCGGCATTCCGCCGTCAGCTCCAGTCCGACCCCGAGGCCGCACTTCGCGGTTTCAAGCTCACTGAGAGTGAGGTTGCCGCACTACGCAGCGGCGACGCCGGCAGGCTGACGTCCCTCGGAATCGACCAGCGAATGAGCAAGACGTTCTCGTTTGGCGGCGACAGTCTCGCGAGCCGGGCGGCCATCGGCGGTGATCTCACCTCCGGAGCGGGCATGTCCAACGCCGGCAACGATCCCCGTATGGACGCGGCTCTCGAGGGCGGGAACACATCCGGTGCGACACGGAACGTCATTCCGACCGAGGCAGGTGGAAGCACACCAGCGTTCGATCCCGGCGTGACCGGGAACGCCACTTCGGTGGGCGATCCGATGTTTGACGGCCGGGCCACCTCTGTGATCGCGGACCCCGACAACCCGGCGAGCGCCCGTACGTACACCGGCGGGCAGGCGGCACCGACGTCGGATGCCTTGGAAGACCAGAGCCACGCTTTCGCGGCCAGCCGTTCCACGGATGTCGCCGGTTCCTCAAGCGGATCCGTCATCGCGGATCCAGACAACCCTGCCTTCGCACGCGGATACACCGGCGAGCAAGCATCGGCAGCCACGGCATCGAGCATCGGGGACCCTGACAACCCGGCCAGCGCACGGACGTTCACGGGCGGCCAGACGGCCTCGAGCTCGGACGCGATGGAAGATCAGAGCCACGCGTTCGCAGCCACACGTTCTGCGGATGTCGCCGCATCGGGCCAAGCGGCTCCGCTAGCGGGAACCCCCGAAGAGTTCGCGTTCCGTGACCAAGGCTTGACCGCATCGAGCATCGGAGACCCCGACAACCCGGCGAACGCACGCGGCTACATCGGCGACCTCGCGGCGGCACCGACCTCTGATGCCCTTGAGGATCAGAGCCACGTGATCGCAAGCCGCGCGGACGCGTTCCTCTCGGAGGGAGAGGTCAGCCAGTACGCCGATCCCAACCTGAGCTCGGACCAGGCTGAGGACGCAGGTCACCTCTTCAACCCGAACGCCGCCCTGGACACCGTCCCCGACGAGGGGACCGCCTCTGTACACCACGAGCCAGACATCCCGAGCTAACCACGACTCAGCTGGAGTCAATGAAGCGGCCCCGTGAGGGGCCGCTTCTGTTTTAGTAGTGGATCTCTTGCCGGAGGGCTTCACGATCGGCGATCTCGATGTGACGGCGACCGACCCTGATTGCGCGGCGATGCTCGAAATCAGCGAGCACACGGTTCACCGACACGCGCGCCGCCCCGACGAATCCTGCGATGTCCTCCTGCGTAAGGTCGACGCTGTCTAAGCCCGATGCATCGGCGATGTCGAGAAGACACTTCGCTACGCGCCCCGGCAGATCCAGGAAGACCAGATCTTCCACGTGGCCGGTGCTTCTCCGCACGGTCCTCACGAGCAGGCCGAGCATCTTCCGCATCGCGTCGGGGTTGCGCTCGAGGACCGTTATGAAATCCGTGCGTCCAAGGGCGAGGACCGACGTTTCGGTTACCGCGGTGACCGTCGCTGAACGATGTGCGTCGTCGAACAGGGCGAGCTCGCCGAAGACATCACCACCGCGTTCGAGGGCGACCACGACCTCCCGCCCGCTTTCGTCAGGGACCGAGACCTTTACCGTGCCCGCGATGATCAGGTAGACCTGTCCGGCTTCATCGTCACGGTGGAAGATCACCTCGTCGCGGGCGAAGTGGCGGGGGCGCATCCGAGCCGCCAGGGCAAGCCGGTCTTTCGGTTCCAGGCACGCGAATAACGGATGTTCGACAAGGAAGTCAGCGATGCTGGATCCGTCCACCGGCGTGATAGTGCGCGTCCGGTCAAGGGCATGCGAGGCGCGGAAAACTGCACCTGAACGCATCGGATAGTGTGACCGGGTGGCGTTGGACGGCGTCCTACCGCTTCTTTTTTACGGCGATGGCTACAGGTTCCCGGACGTGTATCACGCGACCGGGCTTCTGACACCCGATCCGATCATCGCGCTCGAGGAGGTCGAGAACCTCGTGGTCGTCGCAAGCTCCCTCGAAGAGGGCCGGGCTCGCAAGGACTCACGGGCCACCCAGGTCATCAACACGAACGAGCTCGGCGCCAGGGAGCTCACCAGCCGGGGGATCGTCGGTCCCGACTTCAATGCCTCGCTCATCAAGCGGTTGCTCGATGACCGCAACATCCGGAGGGTCGCGGTCGCGCCGTACTTTCCGCTCGCGATCGGCGACAAGCTACGCGAGATGGGCATCGGGCTCGTTGTCGCGAATGACCTACGCGAGCGGCGCCGCGCGAAACGGCAAGATGAGATCGAGGCCATCGAGGCGGCGCAACGAGCCACGGAGGAATCGTGGCGCCAGGGCGTCGACGCGATCCGGCGCGCAACGACCCGAACTGACGGGACACTCGAGCTTGACGGAGCAGTCTTCACCGCGGAACGTCTGCGGGCGATCGTCGAGACGGCTCTGCTCGAACGCGGATACGGATCGGATGGCGCGATCTGCGCGCCTGGGCCGCAGGCCGCCGACCCGCACCAGATGGGGACCGGACCGCTGCGCGCGCACGAGCCGATCGTGATGGACATCTTCCCTCAGCACAAAGTGAGCCGTTACTGGGCGGATATGACGCGCACCGTTTCAAAGGGTGATCCGCCTCCGGAGATTCGAAAAATGTACGGAGTGGTCATGAAGGCGCAGGACACCGGGATCGCGGCGCTCCGGCCAGGGGTCACTGGGCGCGAGGTCCACGAGCTCGTCGAGGACGTCATCTGGGAGGCGGGGTACGACACACTGCGCACCGGTCAGCAGCGTGACCCGAACGATCGCGCTCTGCGCGGCTTCATCCACGGGACCGGGCATGGCGTTGGACTGGAGATACACGAAGCGCCGGACGTGAGCCGCTCGGGTGTAAAACCGCTCATTGTCGGTGACGTGGTGACGATCGAACCCGGTATCTACGATCCGGCGATCGGCGGCGTTCGCCTCGAGGACATGCTCGTGATCACCAGTACCGGCGCACGCAATTTCACCCGCGCACCGCGCGAGCTCGTCATTTAGCTGGAAGCCCTCCTCTTCGGCGTCGCCGCCGCGATCGTCTGGGGGTTCGCCGACTATGCCGCCGGGATCTGCGCGCGCCGCGTCGGCGCCGTGCGCACGGCCTTCGCGATGCAGGCCATCGGGCTCGCTTCGCTGGTATTCGCCCTATGGCTTTTGGGTCGTTGGCCCGCGTTCGAAGACGGGATGGTGCCGTACGCCGTTGCGCTCGGCGCGCTCGGCGTGATCTCGGTGGCCGCGCTCTACCGCGGACTTGCTCTCGGACCGGTGGCTGTCGTCGCGCCGGTGGTCGCTTCCTACGTCGTGATCACGGTGATCCTCGTCGTCATCTTTCTCGGGGAGCGTCTCACGACCGCTCAGGTCCTCGCCGCGTCCGTCGTGTTCGTCGGCGTCGTCCTCACGTCGACGGACGCCCGTGAGCTGAGGGTCACCCTCGGGAGGCCCGTTCCCGGCGTGCGGATCGGTCTCGTGGCGACGCTCGGGTTCGGTCTGTGGAGCGCCGTCTTCGCACTCGCCACGCGCGAGTACCCGTGGGCCGCGATTATCGTGCTCCTTCGAGCTACGAGCTTCGTCTTCATCGGCTCGTACATCGCAGCGCGGCGCATGGATCTTCGTGTCTTCCGGAACCGGAAGACCTTCGTGCTCGGCGCGATCGTCGGCGTGGGCGACACGCTCGCGAACGTCTTTTTCGCGCGCGGCATCGAGTCCGGGTATGCCTCGCTCGCGGCGACCGGGACCGGGATGTACCCGATCGTGCCTGCGGTCCTGGGAATGCTCGCGCTCGGCGAGCGGCTCGCGCCGAATCAGCTGATCGGGATCGGCTTATTGATCCTGGGGCTCGCGGCGCTCGGCGCGGTCAGCTAGGCGGCGAGCAAGAACACCGGCGCGGCGCTCGAGCGCGCGACCTTCGTCCGCAGATACGCGACCGCGGCATCGAGCTGCGGGTCGCCCTGCGCGCCGGTCGGCTGGTCGACGGTCTGATCGGGCACGATCCCTTTGCCGGGGCCGTTGAGATCCGCACCGGTCTTCGCGTCCTGGATCTTCGTGATGGTCACGAGGAGGATGCCGCCGTCGGGCAGGTCGCGCGGCTGTCCGGTCCCGACGCATCCGGCCGTTTGAGTGCCCATCACGAACCCTGCGCCGTTGGCTCGGATGCCGGCGGCGATGATCTCGGCCCCCGATGCCGAGTTCTTGTTGACGAGGACCACGAGCGGCTTGGGATCGTCGATGTAGAAGCGGCGGTTCACGTCGAGCGGGGTGCGGTTGCCATCGCGGCCCGTCTGGTACACGAGGGTGCCTTGCCTCACGAAGATGCTCGCGATGTCGACCGCTGCGGAAAGGTCGCCGCCCGGATCGCCACGCAGATCGAGGACGAGTCCGCCCGCGCCGTTCGCGTTGAGGCGCTTCACCGCGTTCGAGACCTCGTCGGCGACGGCGCCCACGAGCTGCGGCACCTCGATCCGGCCGATGTTGCCGTCGATCATCGTGTCGGTCTCGAGCGGGACCGAGAACCGCGCGCGGTTCAGCGTGAACGAGAGGGTCTCCTGGCCACGGAGGATCCCGACGGTCACCGGCGTGCCCTCAGGCCCCTTCACCTTGTTCGCGACCTCGTCGGTCTGGAGGTTGGTCACGTCGACGCCGTCGACGGTCACGATCTTGTCGCCGTTCTTGATGCCCGCCTTCGCCGCCGGAGTGCCCGCGATCACGCGGATGACCTCGATGGGCGCGTCGGTGGTCGGCTTGTTGATGGTCACGCCGATGCCCGAAACGGGCGGCTGCGGCTGGTTGAAGTTCCGGGCGCGGGTCGGATCGAGGTAATAGGTGTGGCATTCGTTCATGGATTTCGCCATCCCATCGACGGCCGCGCGCTCGAGGAGCGTCTTGTCGGCGTTCGGCGTGGCCGCGACGATCGCATCGAGCCGGTCCGAGAACTTCGCGAAGTCGGACCACGTGCTGCCGGTGAGGTTCAGGCTGGCCGACGGGAGCGCCGAGTCCGTCGCGCCCTCTTTTTTGGCTTCAGTGACCACACCGTCCAAGGCGCCGTTCAGCAGAGTCTGCGATGTGGGCTTGTCGACGTGTCGCTCGATGAGCACCTGATACGCCGCCTCGGCTGTTTTGTACGCGGTGTTCGATGGCAGCAGCTCACGCTGCAGCTCAGCGGGAACGAGCGAACAAGCCGCTGCAATGAACGCAACCAGAGGCAGGAACGTGCGAAGTCGGATCAACGAGTACCTATCGAGGAGTCTACGGGTCGCCTAGGTCAGCGGTTCAGGCGACTTCGCTCGTTAAGAGCTTTCTTAAGCGACCGAGCGCTCGGAACTGAAGCGCGCGGATCGCGCCCTCATTCTTGCCGAGTACTTGCGCGACCTGGCGGCTCGACATGTTCTCGACGAACCGCAACACGATGACTTCCTGCTGTTCGGCCGTGAGGTGCTTCACGGCGCCGCGCAATGCGTCGACCGCTTCACCGTGCACCGCACGGTCGTGCGCGGTCGGTCCATCTTCGGCGACGCCGTACGCGTTATCGAGGTCGACCATCGGCCGCTCGCGGCGGCGACGATCAGTGACCGCGTTGCGCGCGATCGTGTAGAGCCACGCGAGGAATGACTTGCCCTGCCAGCGATAGCGATGGATGTTCGCGAATGCTCGAGTGAACACCTCGCTCGCGAGATCCTCGGCATCCGAGGGCTCACGCACGCGGTAGAGGAGATAGCGGTACACGGAGTCGACGTGGTTGTCGTACAGCTCCGCGAACGCCATGCGATCGCCCGCCTTCGCGCGGGCAATGACGTCCGGAACCGGTCCGGCGACCTCGAGCGGGAGCGCGGTGACCTTGGCGACGCTTGACCTCAAGCGGTCGTCACTTCCCTTCCTCACGTGCGCTCCGGGACCATATCGGCCGCGGCCCCTGTTCGCCAATGGCCCATGGGTACCAAATTCGTCCCAGGGAACGGTCCGAACGTCCTGTGCCGGAAAGCCTATGCCCAAAAGAAGCACGCAGGCTTACCGCTCGGTTGTTCGATTGTCGAACGCGGCTTCAGATCCTCTGTTTCAGAATCTCGATCGCCTTCGCGACGGCGGTCGCGTCGTCGGCCACCACGTCCGGAGGAATGCCGACGTTGTTGTACTTCGATCCGGTCACACCGCCGACGAACTCCTGCACCACTACGTGGATCGAGGCGCCACCTGGCAGCGGGTTCGGGCTCTCCGCACCGAGGCAGCCGAGACTCTTTTGACCGACGATCGTCGCGCGCTTGTTCTCCTTGAGCCCGAGTGCGAACACTTCGGCACCGGACGCGCTCCGGCCGTTGATGATGACCGCCATCGGCAGCTGATATTCGGTGGGAAGCCGAAGGTCCTTGTTCGCTGTCTGTGTTCCCGCGTTCCCGGTCTTTCCGACGATCGTGAGGGTGGGCTCGCCATTCAAGAACATGCTGGTCATGTCGACCGCTGATCCACCGAGATTGCCACGAAGGTCGATGAGCCAAGCCTTCGCACCTTGCGCGAGCGCTTTCGCCAGGATCGCGCGCAAGGCAGCATCGATCTTGTAGGTCCCGCTGAAGATGAAGTCGTGCCAGGTGATGTATGCGATGCCGCCGGGCAGCATCTTGCCGGTGAGGCCTGCCTCGTCGGGACCGCCGAGGGACGTCCCCTCGGTTGGGATCATCGCGTTGGCGCCGGTGATCGCCGCCGAGGATGAGTTCAAGACTCTTCCAGATGCACTCAGGTACTGCGTGTGGCAGTCCGGGCTCGCCTTGATCATCCCGCCGATCGTCGCGTCGGCGAGGCGCTCCGCGGAGTACTGCCCGCCGGCGACCTGCACTCCCAGCGCGAGCTGGTTCACCGCGTCGGCGAAAGCCTTGAAGTCGTTGAGCTGGGTCTCATCGGAGTCCTGGAATGCAGGCGTTTGGACCTCTGCTTTGCTGCCCTGAGCCTTGGCTTCGGCGCGCGCCGCATCGAGAGCGGCCTCGAGCGCCTTCTTGCTCGTGACGTGATGCACGTCCTGATCGACGAAAGCGCTGTACGCGATGTCGAGCGTCGAACGCTTGATATCGGCGGTCTTGGAGGGCGTCTGGGTCGCGCTCGATAGGCCGTTCGTCGAGCACGCGGCCCCGACGACGGTCGCGACGATGAAGAGCAGAAGCGCGCGGTGCATCGGCTCAAGGATACGGGCCGCTAGTCGGCGGGAGTGCTCACTTTCGCCGGCGCGTGCTCGGCGCGCCACTCGGCGGGTGAGGCGCAGAAGCCCTCGTAATCGATGTAATCGGTGATCGTCGGGTGGTCGCTGCACACGGGGCACTCTGGGTCGCGGCGCAGACGAACCTCGCGGAAGCTTGCCTCGAGCGCGTCATACAAGAGATACCGGCCGATGAGCGGCTCGCCGATGCCGAGCATCAGCTTGATCGCTTCGGTCGCCTGCAGCGACCCGATGACCCCCGGCAGCACCCCCAGGACGCCCGCCTCCGCGCACGAAGGCGCGAGCTCGGCGGGCGGCGGCTCAGGGAAAAGGCAGCGATAGCACGGGCCCTCGAAGGGCTTGAACACCGTGACCTGTCCCTCGAAGCGGAAGATCGACCCATGCACGACGGGGATGCGATGTTTCACCGACGCGTCGTTCAGGAGATAGCGGGTTGGAAAGTTGTCGGCGCCGTCGATGACAACGTCGTAGCCCTCGATGATGCGGTCGATGTTCGCCGCGGTGAGACGTTCCTCGTAGCCGACGACCTTCACCTCGGGATTGAGGGCCTCGAGCGTCTGCTTCGCCGATGCCACTTTCGATTCACCGATGCGCTCGGTCGTGTGAAGGATCTGGCGCTGCAGGTTCGTGAGGTCGACGACATCGGAATCGACGATGCCGAGGGTGCCGACTCCAGCAGAGGCGAGGTAGTAAGCGGCCGGCGATCCGAGACCGCCCGCGCCGATGAGCAGGACCTTGCTTTTCAGAAGCTTCTGCTGACCCGCCTCGCCGACCTCCGGGATGAGAAGGTGACGCGAGTAGCGCTGTGCCTGTTCCGGCGTGAAGCTCTCGGGTGTGGTCCAGGGCTTACCGGAATCCTTCCAGCGGTTGAACCCGCCCGCCATCGAGATCACGTTCTGGTACCCGAGCGTCTGAAGCGTGTCGGCCGCCATCGCGGATCGCACGCCGGCGGCGCAGTACACGATCGTCGTCTTGTCCTTCTCGGGGAGCCGGTCCTCGGCCCACTGCTCGAGATAGCTCTTGGGGACGTGGACCGCACCGGGGATATGGCCCGCGTTCCACTCGTCCTTCTCGCGAACGTCGCCGAGCTGGACGTCGCCCGAGCGGATCAGGTCCTGAACCTGCTCGGGTGTCGCCTCGTGGATGCGCTTTTTGATTTCGGCGAAGAAGTCGCGATATGTCGGCATTCGAGCTCCCTTGCGCTCAATCCTAAACCGACCTGTGCGCTCGGAAATTCCCGGTATGCTCGGATTCCCCCGTGGAGACGCTGTCCTTCGACCTGCTTCAGTTCCTGTACCACCTGGCGCTCGCGATCCTCGTCGGTGGATCGCTGGTGCTCGGCACCGCGGTCGCACCCGCTCTCTTTGCCTCGTCGCGATCGCGTGCGGACGCAGGCACGCTGTTCGGAAGCGTGCTTGCGCGCTTTGACGGCCTCGCCATCTTCTCGGTGATCGTCCTGACCATCACGAGCGTCCTGAAGGCGCTCGCGTTCGAGGTCACAGGCGCACCCGACGTACGCCTCATCGTCCGATGGGTCGCGCTGGCCGCGCTGGCGCTCGCGACGCTGTACTCGAGCGCGTGGGCCAACCCAGTTGCGCGGCAGATCCGCGCCGCGACACCGGGATTCGACGAGCAGCCACTGAACTCACCAATGAGGATCGAATTCGCGAAGCTGCACCAGCGTTCGCGCCGCGCGATGTCAGTTGCGGTGGTCTTTGGACTCCTTGCGCTGTTCCTGGGTTAGCGCGTCCTCGTTCCCCATGCGGCGCGCGATCTCCGCGAGGAGATCCGCGTCGCTCATGTCTTCAAGGGCCGCCGCACCGGTCTCTTCATCGTCTGGTACGACCTCGTCGTCGGATCCGCTGTCGTTGTTGATGGCCGCTTCCTGGCACTTGCGGCAGACGACATCCGCACCCCCGACGACCTCCGCGGGCACGTACACCTCAGGGAACGAAGCACCGCGCACCCAGTTCGTCGTGCTCGTCGCATCCGTCGCTCCACACTTTGGCTCGAGCTCGGACGGGCCTTTCAGATGGATGAGCCTCGGTTGACCGTTCACCGTGACACCTCCGCGCCGGACCGCGATGCCGGAGAGTATCGCCGCCCGCGTAAAGCCCGCGCGTCCGCCGTCTCTCGCGACATGGAACGGGCGCTCACGCGGCACCGCGAGCGGATCGCCGCGCGCCACGCCGTCAAGAACGCCGACGCGCTCGTCCGGATGGTCGACGAATTCGGTTTCTGCTTTGCCTTCACCGGCGAGACCGCGTATCCGATCCCTGCGGCGTTCGACCACCTCGACACACGCAGCGACGGCCGCAAGTGGGAGTGGATGTGGGGATGGAAGGACGAGCTTGCGGAGAAGAAGCGCCTGTACTACGGAAAGCTCCTCGTCAAGAAGCCGACGTTCGTTTCGATGAAGATGCTGCCCACCTTTTATGCGACCTTCGGCCGCGCCGGTGACGCCGACGATCACCTCGAGGACGTGCGCGCGGGCCGGCTCTCGGAGGTCGCGCGTCGGATCATCGAGTTCCTCGCGGTGAACGGAGAGACGCAGACCAAACGGATGCGGTCGGCGCTCGGCATCACCTCACAGGAAGGAAAAACGGATTACGCGAAGGCCATCGAGGAGCTGCAGCGGCTCATGTACGTCGCGCGCGTGCGGGCCGTCGGCGAAGGCCGCGAGGACTACAACTACACCTATGACCTGTTCGTACATCGCTATCCCGAGACGGTGCGCGCTGCGGAGCGCGCCACGTCGGCGGACGCGATGACCACGCTGCTGGCGCATCTCCTCGACCTCGCGGGCGGCGTGAGCGAGACGAAGGTCACGAAGCTTTTCGATTGGAGCGAGGAGCGCGTCGCGCACGCGGCCCGACGACTTGAGACGAAAAAAGCGCTCGTCCGCGCGGACGGCCTGCTCCTTCTTCCGACGCTAGGATAGGCCGGCCCCGTGGATATTCATCAGCTCCGCTCGTGGATCTTCGAGCTGTACGAGCCCCTCGAGAACGAGCGCCAGTACATCGTGTACGACGAGCAGCGCGGCAACCTCCTCATCGACGCACCCCCGTTCAGCGACCGCGCTCTTCGGCTCGTGCGTGGCGCCGGACCCGCGTCGCTGCTCGTCGCAACGAATGCGGCCCGTGCCGCCGACGCGGCGAAGTACCGCGAGGCGCTCGGTCTTCAGGTGGCGGTGCATGCGGACGATGCGAACGCGATTCCGGGTGGCCCGGACCTTGTTCTTGGAGACGACGAGCTCGTCCGTCCGGATGCGCGTGCCGTCCGGGTGCACGCGAATGGCGCCGGCGCGACGGTCCTTCTCCTGCGAAAGGCCGGCGGTGTCCTCGTGTGCGGCGATCTCGATCTCGCCAGCGACGCCGCGCGTGCGCTCCTTCCGTTGAACTTCTCGGCGGTGCTCTCCGCGCGGCGATCCCCGATGTGGAGCGCGGGAAAGGACAACCTCCTCACGCTCCAGGACGAGCTGCCGAAACCGCGCAAGCAGTTCGGCATCCTCCTCCAGGCTCCGTGGGACCGCGAATACAAAGGGCGGCTCGAGGACAAGCTCGTTCCCCACGATCCGATCGTGCCTCGCGAGGTGACTTCGCCGCGCGAGGCCGCCATGGGCCCAGAGACCCTGGTCGTCGCGACTGCCGCCCGCGAGCTGGTGGAGAGGCCACGACGCCCCACGCCCGCTGCCGCGAGCGCGACAGCGAGCGGCGCGGCACAGCAGCCTGCGAAGGCTTCCAAGCGCCCGAAGAACTTCGCGGAGGATTGGGACGCCCGCGGCACGGCGCGGCCGCCGACGACCATCGCGAACCCCGCGGCGGACATCCAGCCGCCGCCGCCGGCCGTCGAACCGCGCTCGATCGGAGACCGTTATCGGCGACTTTCGGTCGAGGAGCTCGCCGGCGTGCCTTACGTCGACTACATCTGGGGCGGCATCGACCTCTCTCCCGACGGCAGCGAGGTCGCGTTCTCGTGGAACCGGTCGGGCACGTTCGAGATCTTCAGCGCGCCGATCGACGGTGAGCGCATCTTCCAGCTGACCGAGGCGAACGAACGCTCGGTCTGGCCCCGGTGGTCTCCCGATGCGAAGCAGATCGCGTTCCTGCGCGATCGCGGCGGCGACGAGCGCTTGGACATCTGGCTCGTCGATCGCGACGGCGAACGCGAGCGCAACCTGACGAACGAGCCCGGCGTGACGCATCGCGACATCGCGTGGTCCCCGGACGGCACGAAGCTCGCCTACATCGCGAACGCCGGCGGGAAAGGCTTCGCCGTCCACGTGATCGACGTGACGACCGGAGCGAAGCGCGCGCTGACCGATGGGGCTCGCGATGATCTGCAGCCGCGGTGGTCTCCGGACGGCACGCTGCTGGTCTTCTGGTCGCGACGCGACGAAGTCCGCACGAACGCCGATCTCTACGTTGTCGCGGCGACCGGCGGCGTTGTGACTCGCCTCGAGACACGCGGCGGTGTGGACGGCGAGTCGATGGATCCGCGCTGGTCACCGGACGGAACGCGCATCTCGTTCACGACGGACACGCGCGGGCGTCAGGAGGTCGCGATCGCGACCTATGCCGAACGTGAGATCGGGCGGATCGAGCGCATGACGGCGAGCATCCACGACGAATACGGTGCGGTGTGGCGACCCGACGGGCGCGCGCTGGCGTACCTGCACAACGAAGAGGCCGCGGTCTCGCTCCGAAGAGTCTTCACCGTCTCGCACGCGGACCACGCGGTCTCCGACATCCCGGGTATGCACGCCTCGCCCGAGATCGGGCCGGACAACGACGCGACCGCGTTCCTTTTCTCGAGCCCGTCGCGGCCGTGGGACGTGTACGTGACGCGAGAGCGCGCGATCGAGGCGAAGGCCCTCACTCGCTCGCTGCCCGCGACGATCGATCCCGAGACGCTCGTCGAGCCGTCGCACGTGCGCTATCCCGGCGCCGGCGGCGAGGACGTGCCCGCCCTCCTCTTCCTGCCATACGCCGAAGCGCTCCGAGGCGAGAAGATCCCGCCCGCGATCATCAACATCCACGGCGGTCCGACCTCACAGCACCACCGTGAGTGGAACGTCGCCACGCAGGTCTTCGTGAATGCCGGCTTCGTCGTGCTCGAGCCGAACCCGCGCGGCTCGACCGGGTACGGCAAGAAGTGGCGTGAAGGGAATCGCCACGACTGGGGCGGCA
>Ga0070695_100000724_pt1 | contig 17616 bp, 19 predicted proteins | sample KBSK1252metaG_FD_65471 | JGI IMG/M metagenome (GOLD analysis project Ga0070695, IMG submission 65471) | Corn, switchgrass and miscanthus rhizosphere microbial communities from Kellogg Biological Station, Michigan, USA - KBS K1-25-2 metaG | ecosystem: Host-associated > Plants > Roots >...
CACCGTCCCGTACGCCGACCTCGACCTCTACGAGGCGGTGCGCGACACGCTCAAGGGCAACGAGCTGCGCGAGGACGTGCACATGCACCTGGTGGCCTATGTAGGCGGCGCCGGGCTCGACGCCACCTCCCCCACCGGGCTCTACATCAATCCGCGCCGCCGCGCGCGCATCACCGAGGGCTCGGGGCTGAATTGCTGCATCACCTCGTGGCAGCGCACCTCGGACAATGCCATTCCCATTCGCCTGAAGTCCGGCTCCAACTACCAGAACGGCCGCCTCGCCACGCTCCAGGCCAAGGCCGACGGGTACGACGCGCCCATCTTCCTCAACCAGGGCGGCACGGTGGCCGAGGGCTCGGGGGCGACCTTCTTCATGATCCGGCGCGGGCAGCTCATCACGCCGCCGCTCACCTCGGACATCCTCGAGTCCATCACGCGGACCACCCTCCTCGAGTCCATCGCGCCCGCCCTGGGCATGGACGTGGTGGAGCGGCATATCGCGCGGACCGAGCTCTATGTTGCCGACGAGGCCTTCTTCTGCGGCAGCGGTTACGAGATCACGCCCATCCTGTCGGTGGACCGCTTCAAGCTGGGGCAGGGCGGGGTGGGGCCGCTCACGCAGCGGCTGCTCGATACCTACATGAACGTGGTGCGGGGGGCCGATTCGCGCTTCCCGGAGTGGCGCACGCCCGTCTACCGCGCCGTCACCGTCTAGTCCCTTCGCGACGTCACGCCGGCGCGCGCTCCATCGGGGCGCGCGCCGGTGGTGTCTCTCCCGCCGCTACTCCAGGAACCCGTTCAGCTCCGGCGTGGGCATCGACGTGTCCACGTAGACGAAAGTGCCCTTGTCCTTCACCTCGCGCGCGGCGGCGAGCAGTCCCGTCATCGCCGCGCGGTAGAGCGAGCCGGCCAGGCTGATCCGCTTCACGCCCGCCGCCGTCAGGTCGGCCACGGTGAAGGACTTGCCCTTGATGCCCACCATGAAGTTGAACGGCTTCTTCAGCGCCGCGCACACCGCCTTCACCGACGCCAGATCGGGGAGCCCGGGCGCGAAGAGCACGTCGGCGCCCGCCTGCTCGAAGGCCTTGAGTCGCGCGATGGTGTCGGTGAGGTCCGGATTGCCGCGCAGGAAGTTCTCCGAGCGCGCGGTGAGGGTGAAGGGGAAGGACAGCGCGCGCGCCGCCTTCACCGCCGCCGCCACGCGCTCGGCGGCGGTGGCGAGATCGTAGAGCGGCTTGTCCTTGTCGCCGGTGGCGTCCTCGATGGAGCCGCCGATGAGGCCGACCTCCGCGGCGCGGCGAATGGTCTCGGCCGCGTGGGACGGCTTGTCGCCGAAGCCTTTCTCCAGGTCGGCGGCCACCGGGAGCTCGGTGGCCAGCACGATGGCGCGGCAATGGGCGAGCGCCTCGTCGCGCGATACCTTGCCGTCGCGGCGGCCGAGCGTGCCGGCCTGCGCCCCGCTGGAGGTGGCCAGGGCCTGAAAGCCGAGGCCGGCGAGGATGCGGGCAGAGGCGCCGTCCCAGGGATTGGGAATGACGAAAGAGCCGGGCGCCTCGTGCAGCGCGCGGAAGCGAAGGGCCTTGTCCTGCTGGCTGGTGGGCATCAGGCGTTCCTGTAGGCGGCCAGCACCGCTTGCGCCATCGCGCGCGTGGTGGCCGTGCCGCCCTGGTCGGGAGTGAGAGTCTTGCCGTCGCGGTAGATGCGGCCCACCGCCGCCTCGAGGCGCTGCGCGTCCGCGCCCAGGCCCATGTGCTCGAGCATGAGGGCGGCGGAGAGAATGGTCGCGGTGGGATTGGCGATGCCGCGCCCCGCGATGTCGGGGGCGGAGCCGTGCACCGACTCGAAATAGGCCCAGCCGTCGTCGCCGAAGTTGGCCGAGGGCGCGAGGCCGAGGCCGCCGGCGGTCTCCGCGCCCAGGTCCGAGAGGATGTCGCCGTAGAGGTTCATGCAGAGGACGACGTCCATGGACCGGGGGAAGCGCACCAGCCGCCGCGCGGCGTCGTCCACGTGGAAGTGCTCGAACTCGAGCCCGCCCGCCTCGCGCACCACGCGCTCGGCGATCTCCTGGAAGAGCCCGTCCGTCTGGCGCATCACGTTGGACTTGGTGACGCAGGTCACCTTCCCCGGCTTGCCCCGCGCCTTCCGCTTCCGGGCGAGATCGGCGGCGAAGCGGGCGATGCGCTCCGCGCCGCGCGGCGTGACCACCTTCACCGCGAAGCGGCCCTCGGTCCCGTACTCCTTGAGCGTGCGCCCGGTGCGATCGCTGAGGTCGGGCATGAGCCGGACGATATCGGCGAGCTGACCCTCCCGGCCGGGATAGATCCCCTCGCTGTTCTCGCGCAGGAGGATGTAGTCGATTCCCTCCGGCTCCGCCAGCGGCGAGCGCATCCCGGGATAGAACCGGATGGGCCGGATGCCGGCCCACGCGCTCATCTCCCAGCGGAGCCACGACACCACGGGCGAGGTGGCGGGGCCGGCGGCGCCGAAGAGCACGCCGTCCGCCTCGCGGGCCGCCTGCTTGGTCTCTTCCGGCAGCGGCGCCCCCTGCGGGGGCGTGAGGATCTTCAGCGGCAGGCCGGTGCCCATCAGGAGCTCGCAGGTGGCGTCCACGACCTCGATCCCGATGCCCTCGCCGGGCAGCGCGACAACCGTCTTCATGGCCATTCCGGGATTCCTCCTCTTGGAGGGCCTACGATAGCACTTCTTGAATGACCCATCACCCTGCGCCACAATGTCTAGCATCCCGCGTGCCCAGGAGGATCATCATGCCCGCCGTTGAGGAAATTCAAGGACCGTTCGACAGCACCGTTACCTTCATGCGGGTGCCGCTGTCCCGCGACCTGACCAGAAGCAAAGCGGCGATTCTCGGCATTCCCTTCGATATGGGAACCCATCCCGTTCGCATCGGCTCTCGTCAGGGTCCTGCCGCCATTCGAGAGCAATCGTACCTGGTGCGGCCGTATGAGCCCCCCGACTTCGACTTCAATCCGCTGACTCAACTCAACGTCGTGGACTGCGGGAACGTGAGAGTCACGGCGAGCCACGTTCTGGACGCCTTCGATCAGATCGAAGCCGCGGTGAGCGCGATCGTGAGCTCGGACACGATCCCCGTAACCATGGGCGGGGACGGCAGCGTGACGCTGCCGCAGCTGCGGGCGGTGCACAAGCGGTATAGCGATCTCGTGGTGCTGCACATCGACGCCCACACCGACACCTTTGCCGGCACCGAGACCGATCGCTACAACACCGGCACCACCTTCGCGCGGGCGGCCGAGGAGGGCGTGATTGACCCGGTGTACTCGATCCACATCGGCGCGCGCGGGCCCATTCCCGCTCAGGGGAACTTCGAGTACACGCGGAGCAAGGGCTACGAGCTCATCCCCGCCATCGATCTGTTCCGTCGCGGAATCCCCGACGTGCTGGCCTATGTGCATCAGCGGCTCCGCGGGCGGCCGGTCTATCTGTGCTTCGACATGGATTTCTTCGACCCGAGCTGCGCTCCGGGTGTGTGTGCACCGACGTGGGGAGGGGCGTCGTCGCGGGAAGGCCTTCAGCTTCTCCAGGGACTGGCCGGGCTCGACTTCGTGGCCTTCGACGTGAACACCGTGAGTCCGCCTCACGATGTGGGGGGCATGACGGCCTTCCTCGCCGCCACCGTCATGCTGGAGTGCCTGTATCTGATCTGCCGGCGCCCCGCCCACTAGCGTTGGCGCCGGCAGAGCGCGTCAGGTGACCTGCAGGCGGCGCTCCAGGTAACGGATCGACATGGAGAGCGGCCAGCAGATGAAGAAGTAGACCAGCGCGATGAAGGTAAAAATCTCGATGGGGCGGAAGGTGAACGAGGAGAGCTCGGTCGCCTTGCGTGTGATCTCGCCTACCGCGAAGGTGGAGGCCAGGGACGAGAACTTGATGAGCGCCACGAAGTCGTTGCCCATCGGCGGGAGCACGATGCGGATGGCCTGGGGCAGCACGATCCGCCGCATGGTGAGGGTCCGTCTCATGCCGAGGACCCGGGCGGCGTCGATCTGACCGCGCGGTACCGCCTGGATCCCGGCGCGGAAGATCTCGGCGAGGAACGCGCCAGAGTTGAGCGAAAGTCCGATCACCACGGCGGCAAACGCGGAAAGGCGAACGCCGGTGAGAACCGGAAGCACGTAGTACACCCAGAACAGCTGAACGAGCACGGGGGTGTCCCGGAAGAGCTCGCAATAGGTGGCGGCCGGGAAGCTGATCCAGCGCGTTCCCGATCGGCGGCACAGCGCGATGAGCAAGCCGATGACGGTGGACACCACCAGGGCCAGGAACGAGATGAGCAGAGTCATCCCGAGCCCGTCCATCAGGAAGCCGATATTGGACGTGACGACGTCGAAGCGAAACCGGTAGTCCATATTTGACTACCAGTGGCTCACTCGAGCATCGTTTCGAGCCCGTGCTTCTTCGCGTAGGTCGCCAGACGGCCATCGCGCTTGACGGTCTCCACGAAGAGATTGATCCAGTTGAGCCAGACTTGGTCTCCGGGCGCGATGGCGTACGCGTACGGCCAATTGCCGAGCTTGGTCTTCGGATAGAGGGACCTCGCCCACGGATGGATGGATTCGAGCTTCTTCGCCACCGCCAGATCCGTGACGAGGATGTCCGCCCGTCCCGCCATCACCTCTTGCTCGCGAGTCGCCGGTGGCTGGACGGCGAGGACGGTGGCGCTCTTGAGGTAGCCACGCATGAGCGGCTCAGCCACGCTACCCAGCGCCACCGCCACCACGATGCCCTTCTGGTCGATGTCTTCCCACCGCTTCAGCTTCGCGTGATCCTTACGGGTGACCCCGACGCTGCTGGCGACCAGGTAGGGACGGCTGAATTCGACCGCCTGCGCGCGGGCCAGGGACGAGGCGAGGCCGAACATCCCGATGTCGCACTTTCCGGTTTGCAGGTCGGGGATGAAGGTGGCGAAGGTCGTCTCCACCCACTGGATCTCGGCCTTGAGCTCCTTGGCCAGCTCGCGGGCGAGGTCGATGTCTATGCCCTCGAGCTCATTGGTTCGGGGATTCTTGAAGGAGATCGCATAGTACTCGGGCCAGATGCAGACCGCCGCCTTTCCCGACTTGGCGATCTTCTCGAGCTTGGAAACCTGAGGGTGGGCGTCGCTGAACGTCGCCGGTGCGAGTAGCCACAGACAGAACCCGGCGGACGCCAGCAGCGCCAATGCGGTCAGCCTCTTGATGCGCGCCATGGTTGATCTCCTATGTCGCGAGTAGGTTGAGGAACCTCTTGGTGCGGTCACTCTGCGGATTCGAGAACACCGTCTGGGGCGGACCGTGCTCCACCACCAGGCCCTGGTCCATGACCACGACCCGCCCGGCCACGTCGCGGGCGAAGCCCATCTCGTGGGTCACCACCAGCATGGTCATGCCGTCCTGGGCGAGCTGTCGCATGACGATGAGCACTTCGCGCACCAGTTCGGGATCGAGGGCCGATGTGACTTCGTCGAAGAGCATGACCTTGGGATTCATCGCCAGGGCTCGCGCGATGGCCACGCGCTGCTGTTGCCCGCCGGAGAGGCGCCCCGGATGCTCGTTTCGCTTGTCGGTGAGCCCCACCTTGGCCAGGAGCGAATCGGCCAACGTCTCCGCCTCGGCCCGACGAAGCCCCTTCACGCGGATGGGCGCCTCGATGATGTTTCCGATAACGGTGAGGTGGGGCCATAGGTTGAACTGCTGAAACACCATGCCGATGTCCGCGCGCACTCGGCGCCGGGAATCGTGCTCGGCGGAGGCGATGATCTCGCCGTCCATCAAGATACGGCCGCTCGACAGCGGCTCCAGGAGGGCGATACAGCGGAGCAGGGTGCTCTTGCCCGAGCCGCTCGGACCGATCACACAGATGACCTCACCCTTGACGACCTCCAGGTCGATGCCGCGGAGAACCTCCAAGGTCCCGAACTTCTTGTGGAGCCCCTCGGTCCGGAGCATCTACTTCACGTAGCGATCGCGGGCGAGCGGAGGTTTCACGGCTTCGCCTGTGAAGAGCACGGATAGCACTACCTCCACCGAGTGATTGGTGGAGAGTCCCTGACAACCGATGGCGGCGCGCGTCGGCTTGCCGCGGTCTCCGTACAGTGCCACGAGGAGATCGGTGGCTCCATTGATGACCCGCGGTTGCTGGCTGAAGCCGGGCGACGAGTTCACATATCCGACGAGCTGAACTGCCTGCTGTATGCGGTCGAGGTCTCCAAGGGCGTACTTGATAGCGGCCAAGCTCGTCAACGCGGCATACCGAGCAGCCTCATAGCCTTGCTCGACAGAGAGATCCTGCCCCACGACACCCGTGAGATACGGCTTGCCGTCCTTCACCGGAGTAGTTCCGGATAGGTAAAGAACATTGCCGACCGCCAGATGGGAGATAAAGTGCGCCCCCGAGGTATTGACCCGGTACTGCTCATCAAGATCGAGCAAGTGCAGGCCGAAGGACTCAATCGCCTTTTCAACATTCATGGCGTGTCCTCGAGTGGGCGGTCACCGGTTGGCACGACGGCGGGCCGAACGGGGCGACAGTATCAACGCCGGCGGAGAACTGTCAAGCGAAGTCCTTGGTCGTTGCGTTATTCAATGGCCACCGCGCGAATGGGGGAGGCGGTGAGGCCGCGGATCTTCAGGGGAAGCCCGATGAACTGAAAGCGGGGCGAGCGAATCCGCTCGAGATTCGTGAAGTTCTCCATGATCGGGATATTCCGCTTGAGAAGCCGGACATGCGCGGGCCGGGTCGGGTCGCAAGGAAGCAAGTCGTCCAGCGTGGCGATGTCGATCCCGACCGCCTTGACGCCGTGCTCGATCAGCCAGTCCGTCGCTTCCCCATTGATCCCGCGGCACTCATAGAAACCGTCCTCGAGCCAGCCCTTGGGCCAGGCGCGGATGAGCGCGATGTCACCGGGCCGGAGCTCGGCCCCACGCTTCTTGAGCGCCGCCTCCAGAAGACTCGGCGTGATCATGACATTGTCGCCTCGATCGCTCACGTCCATGAGCACGGCGTCGCCCATGAGGTCCTCGACCGGTATCTTTTCCACCGAGAGGCCATCCGGGTGGATGTGGCTCGGGGCATCGACGTGTGTGCCGTAGTGATCGATCATCATCAGGAATTTCGTATCGAAACCTTGGGAAGGGGCCTGAAACGCGAGGTGGTTCCAGGTGCGCTGATGGTAGTCGATCACCGTGAGCGGCGGATGCACGAAATGCGCAAGGCCATTGTACGTTTCACATGAGATGTCGATGACGCGATTGCCCATTGAAGATCTCCCTCTAGAGTGATTGCTGCGACTGAGCCAGGCAGAAGGCGTTGAGATAGGGCTCGAGCGCGCGGGACAGCTCGCGGCGCCCGTGGGTCGCGGTGGCGAGCCGCTCCACCGCCTCGGCGACGCGATCACGGAGCCGGTCCTCGTCCACCGAGACCATGCGGCCGCCTTGAAGGACCCAGCGTCCCGCGATCATCACCCCATCGATGGCGAGGCCGCTCTCGCCGTTCACGACCTGGAGCGTCACGTCGCGCAGCGGCACATAGCTCACGTGCCGGAGGTCGAGAAACACGAGATCGGCTTGATACCCTTCCGCGATGCGGCCGAGCTGGGGCAGGCCCAGCAGGCCGGCGCCGCCGGCGGTGGCCATCAGCAGGACGTCGTCGACCGAGAGCCACTCGCGCGCATCCCCGGTGCGGACGCGCGAGAGATAAGCGGCGAGCCGGAGCGCCTCGAACACGCTCTGCGAATCCGACGTATTGGCGCCGTCGGTGCCGATCGCCATCCGGACGCCGGCGGCGTGGAGCGCGTGAGCGGGCGCGATGCCGGAGCCGAGGCGAAGATTGCTCATGGGATTGTGGGCCACCGCCGCCCCGCGGTCGGCCAGGCGGCGGATGTCGTCGGAGTCGATCCAGATCGCATGCGCCGCGCTGAAGCCCGGCCCGAGGAGCCCCAGTGAATCGAGATGGGCGGTGAGGCTCCGTCCATAGCGCGCGCGGCCGGCCAGCGCCTGGACCTTCGATTCCGCGAGGTGGGTCTGGAGCGGCGCGCTCCACTCCCGCGCGAGATCGCGGCAGCCGGCCAGCAGCGCGTCGCTGCAATGGAGCGGGATGGTGGGCCCGAGGCCGGGAAGGAGCCGGGAGCGATCGAACGGCCAGCGCGCCAGGATCTCGCGGCAGGCGGCGAGGCTGGTCTCGGTGGGCGCGGCCTGGATCCGGCGGAGCCGCTCGCGCTCCGCCTCCGGAAACGCGTCCAGGAGACCGGGGATGGCGGCGTAGAGGGTGGTGTCACTGATCATGGGCGCCACCACCGCTCGCAATCCGACCTCGCGATAGCCGTCCGCCACCGCGAGCACGCCGTCGGCGCTCGGGACCGGAAACTCGACGAAGAGGTCGAAGCAGGCGGTCGAGCCCTTGCGCACCATCTCCACCGCCGAGAGCATCGCGCACAGCCGCTTGTCCTCGAGCGTTCGCTCCGCGGTGATGGTGGGATTCGCGTTGAGCAGCAGCTCCAGCGACCAGCGATCGCCCGCGAGGCCCTTGCCGAGGGCGCCGTGGGCGTGCGTGTGGGCGTTGACGAGCCCGGGCAGGAGCAGGCGGTCACGCGCGTCGATGACCGCGGCGTCCGGCGGGGCGGCGAGCCCGGGCGGGCCGACCGCGCGAATGGTGCCGTCCTCGAGGAGGACGTCACCGGGCTCGCCGCGATGGGAGGGAAGGCTCAGGATGCGGCCCCCGCGGATGATCTGGAATCGGCGCGTGTCGGGCATGTCGGCGAAGCCTCGCCGAACACCGCAACGATGTCAATACGGTACCGCCCTCTCCGATAGTGATGGGTAAGAATGGCCCGCTCCGCGCCGATATGGGACCTTGGTCCCATATCGAGGGAGGATCGCCCCGCCTAAAGTGAGCCTACTCTCGAGGTGCTTTCCCGCGAGAGTCAGGAGACCACATGGCGCAGGAAAGGTTTCGGGGCGTATGGCGGTGGCTCTCGATCCTCGCGATCGTGCTGGGCGCCGTGTCCGGCGCGCAGGCCGGCCCGGTGTCGGACCAGCTCAAGGGCGATCTGGCGCACGTGTTCCGCGTCATCGAGGAGACCAGCCTCGCGCGCACGAGCGCGGACGGCATCGAAGTGTCGGCGCGCCGCGAGGCGATCCGGGCCGCCGCCGCGCCCGCCTTCGACTGGCGCGAGATGGCGAGCCGCACGCTGGGGCGGCACTGGCAGGCGCGAAGCGAGGCCGAGCGGGCGGAGTTCGTGCTGGTCTTCACCGACCTCATCCACCGCGCGTACATCGTCCAGCTGGAGCGCTACGCGGGCGAGGCCATCAAGTTCATCAGCGAGCGCGTCGAGGGCGATCTGTCCCTGGTGACCACGCGGTTCGTGAGCAAGCAAGGCCACGAGTTTCCGGTGGACTATCGGCTCGTCAATCGTGATGGGCGCTGGCGCGTCTACGATGTCGTGGTGGAAGGCGTGAGCCTCGTGAGCAGCTACCGCACCCAGTTCGACAAGGTGATCCGCACCTCTTCGTATCCCGAGCTGGTCAAGCGCCTCCGGGACAAGGACGTGGCCTCCTCACGCTAGTCCTCCCGCGCCGCCGCGCCTCCGGAATGGTCTATGATGGGGCGCATGAGGCAGGTGGCCGGCCTGCTCGCCGCTCTCGCCCTGTCTGCCGCCGGGCTCGTCTCGGCTGCGCCTCCCGCGCGCGCGGCTGACCCGGCCCCCGCCGGCCAGATCACCTACGCCGTCCACTTCACGCTGGCGCCGCGCTGGCTCGACCCCGGCGAGAACGAGGGCACCATCACGCCCTACATGATCTTCTACGCCGTCCATGACGCTCTCGTGAAGCCGATGCCGGCGGGCCCCACCACCGGGAGCCTCGCGGAGTCCTGGACCACGTCCCCGGACGGGCTCGTGATCGAGTTCCTGCTGCGCGGCGGGGTCCGCTTCCACAACGGCGACCCGCTCACGGCGGAGGACGTGAAGTTTTCCTTCGAGCGCTACAAGGGCGCGTTCGGCGACCTCCTCAAGGACCGGGTGAAGGAAGTGCGCGTCGTGGACGCGCGCCGCGTCCAGTTTCGTCTCAAAGAGCCCTGGCCCGACTTTCTCACCTTCTACGGCACCACCGCGAGCAGCGCGGGGTGGATCGTGCCGAAGAAATACGTGGAGAAGGTGGGGGAGGAGGGCTTCAAGAAGGCGCCGGTGGGGGCCGGGCCCTATAAGGTCGTCAACGTGGTGCCGGGCATCGAGATGACGCTGGAAGCGTACGAAGGATACTGGCGCAAGGTCCCCCGCGTGAAGCGGCTGGTGCTGCGGAGCCTGCCGGACGAGACCACGCGCGGCGCCGCCCTCAAGCGGGGTGACGTGGACATCGCCTACTTCCTCAACGGGCCCATCGCCGAGGAAGTGCGGCGCACGCCGGGGCTCAAGCTGATGGCCGTGCGCAGCAATACCATCTTCTTCCTCGACTTCCGCGATCAGTGGGACGCGGCCTCGCCCTGGCGCGATCCCCGCGTGCGCCGGGCGGCCAGCCTGGCGGTGGATCGGCCCACGCTCAATGCCGCCGAGCAGCTCGGCTACGCGGGGCTCACGGGCAATGTCGTGCCGCGCGCGATGGAGTTCGCGCTGCCCATCGACGCCGATCCCTACGATCCGGCGCGGGCCCGGCGGCTCCTGGCCGACGCCGGCCACCCGCGCGGGTTCGACGGAGGCGAGTTCACCATCGCGCCCCCCTACGAGGGCGCCGGCGAGGCCATCGCCGGCAACCTGGCCGCGGTCGGCATCCGGATGAAGATTCGCACCATGGAGCGCGCGGCCTTCTTCTCGGGCTGGCGCGAGGGCAAGCTCAAGGGAGTGGTCTTCGGCGGCCTGGGGCCCGCCGGCAATGCCGCCTCGCGCCTGCAGATCCTGGCCGTCAAGGGCGCGCCCTATGCCGCCGGCACGCTGCCCGAGGTGCAGGACCTCTTCGAGCGGCAGGCGCGCGAGCTCGATCGGAAGAAGCGAGAGGAGCTGCTGCACCAGATCCAGCGGCTGCTCTCCGAGCGGGCCGTCTACGCGCCGATCTGGGAGAACGGCTTCATCCGGGGCGTGGGGCCACGGGTGGATGAGCCGGCGCTCGCTCTCATTCCCTATTTCCCGTACTCGGCCCCCTATGAGGAGCTGCGGCTCAAGCCATGAACTATCAGCGAATCTCCGCCGACTGTCACATCGACATGCCGTGGATGCCGCCCGATCTCTTCACCGCCAATGCCTCGGCCGCCTTCCGCGACCGCATGCCGTATGTCACCGACGGGCCCGACGGCCCGCGCTGGACGTCCCGGAACGGGGCCGCCTTCGGGCTGGCGGGCGGGGTGGGTCCCTCGGGACAGAAGTACATCCCCGGCATGCACTATCGCGCGGACGTGATGGCCTCCACCGGCCTCTACGAGGACGGGAAGAAAGGCATCCGCCGCCCCACCGATCCGCATCTTCGAATCCGGGACATGGAGCGCGACGGGGTGCAGGCGGAGGTGATCTTCGGCATCCTGGGGGCGGCCACGCGGCTGGACGATCACGAGGCGGCAGGCGAGATGTTCCGCATCTACAACGACTGGCTGGTGGACTTTTGCCGGCATTACCCGGAGCGCCACATCGGGCTGGCCTGCCTGCCATACGGCGACATCGGCGCGGCGGTGAAGGAGATTCACCGCGCCGCGAAGATGGGCCTGCGCGGGCTCGAGCTCTCCTGCTCCTGGGACATGGAGCCCATGTGGCATCCCGCCTGGGAGCCGCTCTGGCAAGCGGTGAGCGAGGTGGACCTGCCGCTCCACTTCCACACCTTCCCCACCATGCCCCCCGGCGTGCGCGAGAAGGCCACCGGGCTCACCAAGCGCGCGGCGCTCTTCACCAGCGTCTCGGGGTTCCAGATGAACCTCATCAATATCCTCGCCGCCGTGATTGGGAGCGCGGTGCTCGAGCGCTACCCGCGCCTGCGCATCTCCTTCGGCGAGAGCGGCATCGGCTGGCTGCCCTATGCGCTGGATCGCATGGACTTCGAGTGGGAGGACCGCTTCCGGGACCTCGGCCTCACCATGAAGCCCAGCGACTACTGGAAGCGGCAGTGCAAGGCCACCTTCCAGTTCGACCGGATCGGCACCCAGCTCGTCCACGAGATCGGCGAGGACACGCTCATGTGGGGCTCGGACTATCCGCACGGCGATGGGGTCTGGCCGGAGTCCTCGAAGTACATCGAGGAGCAGTTCGGCCACCTGCCGCCGGCCACGGTGCGGAAGATCGTCTGCGAGAACGCGGGCAAGTTCTACGGCTTGCTGACCTAGCCGAGGCGGGAGAGTGACATGCGCAAGATGCTGACCACCTTCGCGATCCTCACGCTATGCGCATTGACCTTCGCCGGATGCATGACCATGTCCGACGAGGAGCGCTGCCGGAAGGAAGGCGGCGCCTGGAACAACGTCAACAAGCTCTGCGAGCGGCAGGCGAAGTAGTCCCGTGGCCGCGGGGTGACGCCGGGGTCGCGAGCGCGGGTAGCGCTAGTACCGAGGCGGCGGCGGGGGCGGCGGCGGGCTCGGGATCCACACCCACTGATACGCGGTGTAGACCCCGTCGCCGCGAAGCACATAGCTCCCGTTCGAGTACCGAACGACCCGCGTGTGAGCCGGCGCCGCATAAGCCGGCGCCGCATAGGACGCATAGGACGGCGCGGGGGCCACGGCCACCTGCTCCACATAGGCCGACCGCGTGGAGTATGCCGGCGCGGGCGCGTAGTACGTCGCCGTCGGCGTGTAGTAACTCGGCGCCGGCGCGTAATAGGGCCCGGGCGCGGCGACGACCGCCGCGGTAGCCCGGTAGGGAATGGTGGTCACGGCCGCCAGCACCTCGCCCGCGATGATGAGCGGCGCGAACAGCGCGAACGCGGCCAGGCCGATCACGCCGGCGCCATGATGACCGTGGCGCCCTCCCGCATCAGCCGCCGGTACGGCAATGAACCCGACCATGGCCACGATGACCAGAACCGCCAGCGTTCGACGCATGTGGTGGTCCTCCTGACCTGTCATGTACACATCCTCAAGGGGGGCCGTCAAGTCCCGGCGCGTAGAGCTCCCCGGGCCTGCGTGAAGAGGAGGTCGCGCTCCCGCTGGGGCACCGGATAGGGCGAGTAGCCGGTTGCCTCCCGGGCCCGGGCCAGCGCACAGGCCTCGAGCTCGAAAAAGAGCGCAATGGCGGCGAGATCCTCCTGGATTTCCGCCCGTCGCGCGATCGCCCCGGGATGCTCCAGCAGCTCGAGCGCGAGCGCCTCGAGGACCTCTCGCGAGGCCCCCCGGAAGAGCTCGCTCCACCCCGGCGCCGCGCCGGCGGGAAGCCGGCGGAATCCGACCAGGACGGAGCGGGACGCGGCGGCGACTTCCCGGCAGCGCGGACGGGGCACCGGATGGCCGACGAAGCGGAGGAGACGGGCAAGGGCGTGAAACGCCTCGCCGGTCACGTCGCGCGAGCGATAGGCGCCGTGGAGCGCGAATGACGGGAAGGCCTCCGGCCGCGTGGTCAGGCAGAAGAAGGTTTCGCGTCCCTCCACCAGGACGCCGATGAAGGGGTAGAGGAACGGGAACGCGCTGGCGACATTGCGCCGGGGTCGCAGGGTCTGGATCAGGCGGATCTCGGCCAGCGCCGCCGCCAGCTCCGACTCGCAGACCTCCCACGTGAGGGTGGCGGCGGCCTTCACGAGCGCCCGCCGCTTGCGCTCGTTCTTCTTCCGCCCGGCGGTGCGGTACTGCGCGAGGCGGCGGCGAAGGCTCCCGGCCTTGCCCACATAGAGCAGCGCGCCCGTCTCATCGAGGAACCGGTAGACGCCGGGCGCGGCCGGGACCCCGGCCAGGAGCTCGGCGCCGAACTTCTTGTCGAAGAGCCGCACGGGCGTATCGTCTCAGGGCCCATGCAGCCCCGACGAAGCTATTCCACGGCTCCAGCGGGGCGCCGGCGCCCCCACTCCCGGACCGATCTGGGATCGATGCGGGCACCGTCCTCCTGCAACTGCCGGGTTTTGTTGACGCGCCCTCATGGCACCCGCATTGCACTCGTATTGCGAGAATAGGGGGGTGCCCATGTTTCCTGCTCTCGAGCCGACCGAAGAAGTCGGAATATACCCGGCCGATCTGGCGCGCGAGGTCGTATGTCGCGGCGGCGCCCGAGTTCGCCTGCGGCCCATCCGGCCCGCCGATGCGCCGCGACTCGCCACCCCCTGGGCCCGCTTTCTGGCCGAGGTGGACTATCGTCGGCACTTCGCCCTCGTGCTCGAGCAGGGTCCTGAAGCCGACCCCCAGTCGCGAGAAACCCGCGACGCGATCACGAGCCTCGTATTCACGCACCGACCCGTCGCGCCGGCCGCGCGCCCCCGGGCAGCCTGATGGCGCGTCCTCCGAAGTTTTCCGTGGTCATCGGCACCGATGGCTCCGTCTCCGGGCGCGCCGCGGTGGCTGCCGCCGCGCGCTTCCCCTGGCCCGCGCGTGCCGCCGCGGAGCTCGTGGTCGCGAGCCGGGCCGCGTCCCGGTGGTCGCCGGCGGCAAGGACGCTCGCACTCGGCGAGGCACAGCGCGTGGGAGCGCGGGCGCTGCGGACGCTACGGCCGCGGTGGCCGGCGGCGCGGTTGCGATATCCCCTGCAGTCCCCGAGCAGCGCGCTTCTCGCCGCCGCGCGATCGGCCCGCGCCGGCGCCATCGTGGTGGGATCCAGTGGACGGGGCATGCTCGGGCGATGGCTGCACGGCAGCGTGTCGTGGCACGTGGCCCAGGCGGCCTCGTGCCCGGTGCTTCTGGTCAAGGGCCGCTTGGCGAAGGCACGCCGTTTCACCATCGGAATCGACGGGTCGCCCAATTCCCGGCGCGCGGTCGCGCTGGTCGCCCGACTCGCCGTCCCCCCGGGGGGCCGGGTGAACCTGGTATCCGCGGTCGAGCCGGTGCGCATTCCCTCCGGCAGCCTGTGGTCGGTGAGCGTGCAGGGCGCATTGCGCATGGAGGCGGCTCGGCTTGGCGCCGAGCGCCGCCGGCGGCTCGAAAAGGTCCAGCGACGGATGCGGATCCGGCTCCGCCGCGCCGGCTGGAAGGTGAGCGAAGTGGTGCGGGCGGCCACGCCCCTGGTGGGACTGCTCGACGCGGCAAAGGCCGCCCAGGCCGATGTGCTCGTCATCGGGGCCCGGGGCACCGGCGGCGTCTCGCGGCTCTTGCTGGGCAGCGTGGCGGAAGGGGCGCTGGCCCGGGCGCCCATATCGGTCCTGGTGGTCCGCTAGGCCGCGTCGGTCCCCGCCGCCACAAGATCGGGAGATCGGTCGCCGGCAGGGGAGGGTTACAATCCTGCTAGAGACTGCCGCATGGACGGCTCGGGACTTGATCCCGACCTCGTGCCCACGCTGCAGCGCCAGGCCGACCGCGACGGCGCACAAAGGAGTCCACCATGCGCGTGCGTGATCTCATGACGTCCGCCCCGATCACCGTGCCCCCGGGGATGCCGGTACTCGAGGCCCGGGAGCTCATGTCCAAGCACCGCTTCCGCCACCTGCTGGTCGTCGAGGATGGGCGGTTGGCCGGCGTGGTCACCGACCGTGACATCCGCCTCAACCTTCCCTCCCAGGCCACGAGCCTGTCCCTGTGGGAGCTGAACTATCTCCTCGCGCGGCTCACCGTGGGGACGGTGATGACCAAGGCCGTCATCATGGTGGATCCGGCCCGCGAGGCCGCGGAAGCGGCCCGGTTGATGCTAGATCACCAGGTCGGCTGCCTTCCTGTCACCGACGGCGACCGGCTCGTCGGGATTCTCACCGAATCGGATTTTCTCCGGGCATTCATCCAGCAGTCGGCGCCGGCAGGCCGCTGAGCCCGGCCTCCCCAAGACCGCCTCGTACCTCGTGCGGTCGTTGCCCGAGCGCCCGCGGGACTGAGGCCGGTCCGGCGCTTCTCGCATCGGCCTTCCCACCGCCTTGGTCGGCGGTATGATTCCGGGCATGCGAGTCTTGCTGCTGTCCATGCCCGACTCGTTCGAGCACATGGCGACGGTCGCCATCCGCATGCCCAATGGCGCGCTGACCTCCCTGGCCGGCAATGTGGACCCCCATCATTCGGTGGCCGTCGCCGACCTCGTGCTCGTCCAGTCGCAGGTCCGGGCGGTGGTCGAGCGGCTCGTGCGCGAGCGAGAGCCCGACGTGGTGGGCCTGTCGGTGATGACCTTCCAGCGTCACACCGCCCAGCGCCTCATCGAGCTGATACGCGCCCTCCGGCCGGGCGTGCGGATCGTGGTGGGCGGCTATGACCCGAGCCTCGCGCCGGAGGCCTATACCCGACCCGGTCCCGGCGCCCCCGACTTCATCGTGCGCGGGGAGGGCGAGCTGACCTTCCGCGATCTGCTCCGGGCCCTCGAGCGCGGCGCGGCCGTGGACGACATCCCCGGGCTCTCGTTTCGCGCCGGCGACCGCTTCGTCGACAACCCGGCGCGCCCGGTGAGCGGCCTCGAGGACGGCGCCATCAAGCCGCCCCGCCGGGCCGCGCGCGTGCTGCGCGGCTATACCATGGTCGGGCGCCAGGTGGATGTGGTGGAGACGTCGCGGGGCTGCACCTTCGACTGCAGCTTCTGCTCCATCATCGAGATGCGGGGACGGAACTTCCACACCTACGGCTTCGAGCGCGTCCTGGCCGACATCCGGGACGCGAAGGCCCACGGCGCGCGGTCCATCTTCATCGTGGACGACAACATCACGCTCGACGTCCGGCGGTTCGAGGCGCTGTGCCGGGCCATCGTGGACGCGGGGCTGTCGGACCTCGAGTATCTCGTGCAGGCCATGACCTCGGCCATCGCCAACCACGGCGACACGCTGGCGCCGCTCATGCGGCGGGCGGGCTTTCGCTGGGTGTTCCTCGGCATCGAAAACATCCTCGACGAGGACCTCGCCTTCCTGCGCGCGACCGCCAAGAATCGCGCGCGCGAGCACGGCGCGCCGTCGGGGAATGCCACCGTGCGGGCCATCGAGCTGCTGCACCGCCATGGCATGCTGGTGGTGGGCGGGCTCATCGTCGGCAACCCGAGCGACACCCGGGAGTCGATCGAGGCGAACCTCGAGTTCGCGCGGCGCTACGTGGACTATCCGTACATCCAGCACCCGACGCCCTATCCGCGGACACCCATGACGCGGGAGTTCCGCGCCCGCGGCCTCATCATCAACGAGCGCCTGGACGAGTACGACGGCACCACCGCGGTGGTCCGCAGCGAGCATCTGGAGGCGGAGGAGATCGAGTTCATGCGCTGGCGAGCCGAGCGGTGGATGAAGCTGCGTCACCTTCCGAAGACCCTGGTTCGCCGCCCGTGGTTCGCGCTCCGGTATGGCGGCAAGATGCTCGCCCACACCTTCCGGGGCAGCACCGTCCGGTCCCTGCTGGGGCTGGAGGACGAGCGCCGCGCATTCGCCCGCTATCGCGCCATCCGGGCGCGCGAGCGGAATTATGTCTGAAAGCACGGTCTGAGAGCACGGTCTGAGAGCACGAGGAGATAGCCCCATGGCCAAGCGAGCTAAGTCCACGCCCCCCAAGAAATCGGGCGCCGCCCGTTCCGCCAAGGCGGGCCGCCCGCCCGAGGAGCGCAAG
>Ga0070695_100000725_pt1 | contig 17599 bp, 14 predicted proteins | sample KBSK1252metaG_FD_65471 | JGI IMG/M metagenome (GOLD analysis project Ga0070695, IMG submission 65471) | Corn, switchgrass and miscanthus rhizosphere microbial communities from Kellogg Biological Station, Michigan, USA - KBS K1-25-2 metaG | ecosystem: Host-associated > Plants > Roots >...
GAGCTACGGGCTCACAAGTCCAACTGGAGTCAGACTTCAGACTCCTGACTTCCGAACCTCAGATCTCTGTCCAGCGTAAGCGAGTCCCACGAGAACGCCTGCGAGGATGCCGCGGCCGATCTGCGGTGCGAGGCCGGCATTGAGATGCGCCGCCGAGTGCACCGCCAGCGCTTGAAGCCCGAGCAGCGCGCCAATCGCAAACGGCAACCCGCCTGGCAGCCTCACTCGCACAAAGGCCGCCGCCAGCATCAGCAGCAGGCCAAACAGCATCAGCCCTAGCTCGGCCCAGAGCTCGAGCCGCGCGCCGCGAATCAGATCGACGACGGCCCATCCAACTTCGTACGCCCCGTACGAAAACATTCCAAGCGCGGCCACAGTCAGCATCGCGTCGTTCATTGTGCACGCGGATTGCTCGGGGACGAAACCCGGGAACGCAGCGGCCCGCAACCCATTGAGAAACGTCCAGTCGAGGTTGTGTGAAGCCCGCGTAATGCCGACAGGATTGTATGAAGCACCTACACACGATCGCGCTGGGTCTCGCAATCGCAGTCGTCCTCTCGGTGCTCATGTATGCCGCCGCGCCGTCGAGCGGCACGCTCAGCGCGACGAGCGGACCGGTGGCATGGGACGGATTCGCCGCCGCGGCCGCCGCGTCGCCTGATGGTGAATCGACCTGCGTCGAGAACACGACCTGCGACACGTTCACAGTGAAGCTCGCGCCCGGCGATTACCGCGGCAAACGCGTGCGCTACAGGGCGACCTGGACCAATCAGCTCAACGACTACGACGTCTACGTGCATCAGGGCGTCGTCGATGGTCCGGTGTTGTCACCGACCAACGGCGGACCGCCGGCGGTCGCGGAAGAAGGCACGTTCGATGTCAACGCGGTGGTCGCCGCCGGCGCGAACGACACCTACACGATTCATGTCGTCTACTTCGCTGTCGCCGGCACGGATCCGTACCACGGCGTTGTCAGTCTCGAAGCGATTCCGGTGATCACGACGCCCACGCGAACCGCGAACATCGTCACCGGATCGAAGACCGGCATCAGCTTCAGCCGCAGCCGCGCGCTGTACGCGTTTGGCGCGGGGCAGGACGTGGAGCCGAACGTCCGCGTCGATTACCAGGGGAACGCGTACGTTGGCGGCATTCGCGGCCTGACGGGCGGCAACGATCTCTGGCGCTTCGATCTGAATCCGAAGAGCGCGACGTACGACCCGTTCCTGCTGGCGGCCAACCCTGTGTGGCGCGCCGACGGCAACGTCAGCAATCCCGCGTGGAAAGGTCAGCCCGACGCGCTCGCGCCGAACAATGACAGCGATCTGGGCGGCGACGGCGGCGGCGACATGGACCTCGCCGTCGGATTCAAGCCCGCCGTCCCATCGTCTATGCCGCCGATTCTCGCGACGTCGAGTCTCGTGGCGGCGAACGTCTCCGCGCAGCGGTCCACCGATCGCGGCGAGACGCTCACGAACAATCCGGCCGGCAACACGACCGTGCAGGTCGACGATCGGCAGTGGATGGAGTTTCTCGGCGATCACAGCGTGTATCTTGGCTATCGCGAATTCACCGGTCTGCAGGCGACGTCGAAGTACTACCTGAATCGATCGGACGATGGCGGGTTGACGTACGGCCCGGCGGTGGTCGCGGCGCTCGGGGGCAACACGACCGGCAACATCGACGTGGATCAGCGCGACGGCACGGTGTACTTCTGCCATCAAGGCCCCGGCGCCGAAGGCAACAAAGAAGTACGCGTCGCCGTCGGTCACCCGCTGAACCTGGCGGCGACGCCGGTCGTGTTCAACACGTTCGTGGCGGCGAAGGGCCAGAACCAGATCGCGAATCTGTTCCCGGTGTGCAAGGTGGCGAGCGACGGCACCGTGTACGTCGCGTATTCGGACGGCGGGCAGGGCATCTTCATCGCGCATTCGTTCGATCAAGGGCAGACGTGGGCGCCGCCGGCGCGCGTGAGCGAGATGGGACCGAATGGCGCCGCGCTCTTCCCGTGGATCGAGACGGGCGAGCGGCCAGGCAGCCTCGCGATCGCGTGGTACGGCGCCACGTCCGCGGACAGCGAGGACCAGAAGGGCGGCAACACCGACAACGCCAACTGGAAGGTGTACTTCGCGCAGACGCTGAACGCCACGTCGTCTTCGCCCACCATTCTGCAAGCCGTCGCCAGCGATCACGTCATTCATGGATCCAACATCAGCCTTGCGGGATTCACCACGGGCACGAGTCCGAATCGCAACCTCGCGGATTTCTTTCAAGTGGCCGTCGACCCGCAGGGGCTCGCGTTCATGGCGTGGGCGGATGATTCGGCCGACTTCGCCGGCCACACGTACGTCGCGCATCAAATCGCCGGCTACAACCTGAACACCGGCAAGGCCATTCGGATCGGCGGTGCCAATCCGGTGACGCCGATGCCGACCAGAGCGCCGCAGGTGTTCGACTTCCGCCATGATGCGCGTGCGATCAGTCCACCGCCGGTGCTCCCTGATCTCGACACGCCCGCAGACATCGTCAACATCGGGTACGGATGTCAGACCGTGGACGCCGCGACATGGATCACGGCGACGATGGCGGTGTCGGGGTTGGACACCGTGCCGCCGGGCGGCTTGTGGCGGATGAACTTCGCCAGCAACCCGACGAAGCCGGGCGTTGTCGACCGCGCGGATCAGTGGTTCGTGCAGGCCGTGACCGACGAGACCGGCGGGCGAACGTATTCGTACGGCGTCGCGGCACGCAACAGCGACGGATCGATCACCTACACGGTGAAAGGGAGCGCCGATGCCGGCGGCTTCGATCTCACGCAGCGGACGGTGACCGTCAAGGTCGCCATCGCGAAGCTGAACGTGCTGGCGCAGCGTGGCGCGATCAAGACGGGCACGGTCCTCATCGGCCTGCGCGGATCGACGGTGGTCGATCGCACGCCGATTCCCACGCCGGTGGGTACGGTGGCGATCGGGCTCTCCGACTCGACGCGCGGCGGAGGAACGTTCACAATGGGCGCGTGCCCGCAGTAGGCCGATTTCGATTTCTCGAAGCGGCGCCGCGCGCAGGTGTCAGGCCGCGCGGCGCCCTCGTCCTCATTCACGCCTTTCCGCTCGGCGCGAGGATGTTCGAGGCGCAGCTCGCGCTGGCCGATCTCGGCTGGCGCGTCATCGCGCCCCAACTGCGCGGATTCGACGGCGCGGCCAGCGATCCGCCAGCATCATCGATCGACGACTACGCCGCCGATGTGATCGATCTCCTCGACGCGCTGCACGTCGACGAGGCGGTGATCGGCGGCGTGTCGATGGGCGGCTACATCGCATTCGCGATGTTCCGTCACGCGGCGCGCTACTTTCAGGGATTGATTCTGGCCGACACCAGATCTCAGGCCGACACGCCGGAGGCGCTCGACGGGCGCAGGAAGATGCTGCAGCTCGTTCAGGAAAAAGGCCCGGCGGCCGTCGCCGTGGAGATGATTCCCAAGCTGCTCGGCGAAACGACGAGGCGGACGCGGCCCGAGATCGTCGACCAGGTTCGTGCGCTGGTGCTCGCGAATTCCACAGAGGCGATTGCCGGCGCGATTCGCGCGCTGATGACGCGTCCCGATTCGACTCCGCTGCTTCCGACGATTCACGTTCCCGCGCTGATTCTCGTCGGCGACGAGGACGTCGTGACGCCGACGCCGGCCGCCGAGGAGCTGCATCGCGGCGTTGCGGGATCGCAGCTGACGATCGTGCCGGCCGCGGGTCATCTGTCGAACCTCGAACAGCCGGGCGCGGTCAACGCGGCCCTCGCGCACTTTCTGGATCATCGCGTATAGTCGAAGGCCTATGCGCTGTCTGGCTTTCGTGCTTGCCTGCTTCATCGTGGCCACACCGAGCGCTCAGGAATCGCTGGCGGACTCCGCGCGGCGGAAAGCGTTCGACACGATCCTCGACCTGAACGTCCGGGATGGGTTCGTCTATTACCGCGCACTCAAAGCCGATCGCGGCAAGCTCGACGGTTACGTCAACCAGCTTGCGACGACCTCGGTCGACAAGCTGTCGAAGGACGATCGGCTCGCGTTCTGGTTGAACGCCTACAACGCGCTCGTGCTCCGGACCGTCATCGACCATTACCCGATTCAGGGCCGTTCGCCGGAATACCCGCCTCACAGCATCCGGCAGATTCCCGGCGCATTCGAGCGGCTGCCGCACAAGGTGGCGGGCCGCACACTGACCCTCGATCAAATCGAGCTGACCGTGCTGCCCGAGTTCAAGGATTCCCGCGTCTACCTGGCGCTCGGCCGCGGCGCCGTCGGCAGCGGACGCCTCCGCAGCGAGGCGTTCGTCGGCGCGCAGGTCGACAAACAACTCGCCGAGGTTGCCAGCGAGTGCGTGACGCGGACGCAATGCGTCCAGATCGATCGCGAGGCCAACAAGGTGAACGTCAGCGCGATCTTCTCGTGGCGCGAGAAGGAATTCGTCCCCGCGTTCGCCGACAAAGCGCCGGCGCCCTTTGCCGACCGCAGCCCCATCGAGCGCGCCGTCATCGGCTTCATCCAGCCGAAGCTCCTCACCATCGAAAAGGAGTTTCTCGCGAAGAACGCGTTTCAGGTCGTCTATATGCCGTTCGATTGGAACTTGAACGACCTGACTGGGCGAGGCGGACGATAACCCGCCCGCCGTCCATGGACCTGGACCTCGCCGGCAAGATTGCGATCGTCACCGGTTCCAGCAAGGGACTCGGCCTCGCCTGCGCCACGGCGCTCGTCGAGGAAGGCTGCAGTGTGACGATCTGTGCACGCGGAGAAGAAGGCCTGGTCGACGCCGTCACGAAGCTGCGGACCATCCCCGGCGGCGACGAGCGCGTCCTCGCGGTCCAGGCGGATCTCGCCACCGAGAAGGGCGTCGCCGACGTCCTCATCCGGACTGTCGAGACTTTCGGCGGGCTGGACATCCTCGTCAATAACGTCGGGCTCGGGAAGGGTGGCGGCATTGTCGACACGAGCGACGCCGAGTGGCACGAGGCGTTCGATCAGACGCTGTTTCCGGCGATCCGCGCCTCGCGCATGGCCGTTCCGCACATGCGGCGGCGCGGCGGTGGATCGATCGTGATGATCGCCTCGATCTGGGGGCGCGAGTCGGGCGGCCGCATGACGTACAACGCCGTCAAAGCGGCCGAAATCAGCCTGGCCAAGGCCATGGCGCAGCAGCTGGCGCGCGACAACATTCGCGTCAACAGCGTGGCGCCGGGATCGATTCGCTTTGCCGGGGGGTCTTGGGATCGTCGGGTTCAGGAAGATCCCGACGGGATGGCGGAATTCGTAAAGCGAGAGTTGCCGTTCGGGCGGTTCGGCCGCCCCGAAGAGGTCGGGGCGGTCGTCGCGTTCCTCGTTTCGCCGCGCGCGAGCTGGATCAGCGGGGCAAGTGTGCCCGTTGACGGCTGCCAGTCACGCTCCCTGATCTGATTTGCGGGTTGGTTTCTTCCACGCGGGTGTCGTTCCGCGAGCGGCCCTCGCTGGCCATCTGACGGGAAGCGGCTCTCCGCGAAACTCGGACGCGGACCACGAAGCCTTCTGGATTTTCCTGCTCATGCGTATCCGGCTCAGAACCGTCCGACGAGTGTAGGAAGAATCCTCTTCGGCGCACTCGCGCCTCGCGTACATCCATCTTCAAATCTCCTTCACCGACTTATCGGTCACAAAACAGAGAGTAACAGTACCTCGTGGTCGGTCAAGGAAAAAGAACACAAAGATGAAAAAAGATCGCGCGATCGATCGCGAAGACGACGATCAGCGCCGCGAAAAACAGAGCTGGTAGACGGGAAGGCCTGCGAGGATCAGTGCAAACGTGATCACTGAATTCGTCGTGTCGTTGATGAGCGCGTTGACGACGAACGCCGCGACCGACACGATGAAGATCGCCGGCACGACCGGATAGCCGATCGCGCGGTACGGACGCGGCAGATCGGGACGATCGCGCCGCAGGCGGTAGATGGCGGCGACGCCGACCGCGTAGAACGGCCAGATCGCCAATACAAATGTGTCAGTGAGGCGCTCGAAGCTGCGGCTCATCACCAGGGCCATGCCCAGCACCGCCGCGAGCAGGATGGCGACATGCGGCGTCTTGTAACGTGGGTGGACCTTCGCGATCGCCTGGAACAGCAGACCGTCGTCGGCCATCGCGAAAAAGACGCGCGGAGACGCCAGCATGCTGCCGTTCAACGAGCTGAACGACGAGATCATTACGAACACCGACACGAGGACGACGCCGACGCGGCCGAACAGCGCCATCATCGTGTCGGCGGCGACCAGCCGTGATTCCCGGATCCTCTCGATCGGCAACACGTACAGATAGGCGAGGTTCGTGAGGACATAGATCACGATCAGCGCCAGCGTTCCGAAGATGATCGCGCGCGGGAGGTTCCGCTGCGGCTCCTTCACCTCACCCGCCGCGAACGACAGGTCAGCCCACCCGTCATAGGCCCACAGCACGCTGACGATGGCCAGGCCGATGCTCCCCACGGCGAGAGGGCCAGCGGACGGCGCGCTGAAATGAGCGGCGCTCGCCCCGTGGCCGGCGCCGAACGCGAACGACGCGAGCACGAGGAGGGCGAGAGCGCCGAACTTCGCCCAGGTCGCCACACCGACGATCAGCGCGCCGATGTTGGCGCCGCGCACGTTCGCGGCGGCCGCAAAGGCGATTGCCCCGGCCGAGAGCCCGCGCGCGAGAAGGACGTGCTCGCCGGGATCGATGCCGACGCTGCGCAGCAGGTATTCCCCGAAGACGACGGCGATGCCGCCGAGCGCCGAGGCCCGGATCAGCACGAGCTCCGCCCAGCCAAAGAGGAAGGCGGCGCGCCGCCCCCACGCCTCGCGGAGGTACGCGTAAATACCGCCCGTCGCCGGCAGCGCCGCCGCGATCTCGGCCAGCGAGAGCGCGCCGCACAGCGTGATGATGCCGCCCGCGACCCACAGGCCGATCATCAGGAGCGGATTCGGCGCCTGGTTCGCGATGCCGGCGGGCGATCGAAAGATCCCCGATCCGATCGTGATCCCGACGACCAGCGCGATCGAGCTCCACAACCCGAGCGTTCGCGGAAGTCGCTCCTGCCTCGCCGCAGTAGTAGCCATAAGCGTTGAAGAGGCCGCACCACGTGTCGGTTCTACTCGACCGACGGTCGGCCCGCGAAGGCTAACACACGTCCTTCGCGCTGACGCGCTTCGGCGCGCAAGCGGCACGCTTAATGAACGTTCTGGTCAGCAAAGGAGCCAAGCATGACCTCTGCTGTGAATGTTGCCGCCGCTGAGCGGTGGGCCTCCGCGCTGGGCGGCGCCGCCCTAACCGCCTATGCGGTCAAACAACTGAAGGATCGGTCGCCAGCCGGCGCCGCGCTCGCGGCCGCGGGCACGGCGCTGATATATCGCGGCGCGACCGGCCGTTGCCCTGTGTATTCGGCGGCCGGGATTAGTACAGCCGGCGCCTACGACGAGACCAAGCGCAGGCTCGCCGGACCGCGCGGCGTGAACGTCGAAGACGCGTTCACGATCCGGCGATCCCCTGAAGAGCTCTACTTGTTCTGGCGAAATCTCGAAGTGCTGCCGAGGTTCATGGATCATCTCGTCTCGGTGACCCAGCTCGACGAATGCCGATCGCATTGGGTCGCGAAAGGTCCCGCCAGCACCAAGGTCGAATGGGACGCCGAGATCATCAACGAAATTCCCGGCGAGCTGATCGCGTGGCGCACGCTCCCCGGCTCTGCCGTCGTGAGCGCCGGGTCGGTCCGATTCAGATGCGCGCCCGACGGACGCGGCACCGAAGTCCGCGTGCGGCTCCAGTACGAGGCGCCGGTGGGGAAGGTCGGCGCAACCATCGCATGGCTGCTCGGCCACGATCCGGCGCGCACGATTCACGAAGACATGCGCCGCTTCAAGGAAATCATGGAGACCGGAGAGATTCCGACGACCAAGGGACAGCCGCGAGGCCGATCGTGAAGGCGCTCGTCTGGCACGGCACGAACGATGTTCGGGTCGAGCGCGTTCCGGACCCGAAGATTCTCAACCCGCGCGACGCGATCATCAAGGTCACGACCACCGCGATATGCGGCTCGGACCTGCATCTCGTCAACGGTTACATCCCGACGATGCAGGCGGGCGACATTCTCGGCCATGAGTTCATGGGCGAGGTCGTCGAGGTTGGGAAAGAGAACACATCCCTCCGGGCCGGCGACCGCGTCGTCGTTCCGTTCACGATCGCCTGCGGCCGTTGCTTCTTCTGTGAGCGGCAACTGTGGTCGCTGTGCGATAACTCGAACCCGAACGCCTGGATGGCCGAGGAGTTGTACGGCTACACGACGTCAGGTCTGTTTGGGTACTCGCACCTGACGGGCGGTTATGCCGGCGGTCAGGCGCAGTACGTGCGGGTGCCTTTTGCCGACGTGGGCCCGCTCAAGGTGCCGGATGGGCTGACCGACGAACAGGTGTTGTTCCTCTCGGACATTTTTCCGACGGGCTTCATGGCCGCCGAGAATTGTGAGATCAAGCCCGGCGACGTGATTGCCGTCTGGGGATGTGGACCGATCGGACAGATGGCGATCCGCAGCGCGTTCCTGCTGGGCGCGGAGAAGGTGATTGCGATCGACGATGTTCCCGAGCGGTTGCGGCTCGCGCTGCACGGCGGGGCCGAGGTGATCAACTTCGATGATCAGTCGGTATTCGAGAAGCTGAAAGCGCTGACGGGAGGACGCGGTCCCGATGCGTGCATCGACGCGGTCGGCCTGGAAGCGCACGGCGCGACGCTCGATGCCTACATCGACCGGGCGAAGACGGCGGCGTATCTCGCCACCGATCGGCCGAGCGCGCTGCGACAGGCGATTCACGCATGTCGAAAGGGCGGCATCGTGTCCATTCCCGGCGTGTACGGCGGGTTCCTGGACAAGATTCCGTTCGGCGCCGCGTTTCAGAAGGGCTTGACGTTCAAGATGGGTCAGACGCACGTGATGCGTTACATGAAGCCGCTGCTCGAGCTCATCGAGCGGGGCCTCGTCGATCCGTCGTTCGTCATCACTCACCGGTGGCCGCTCGAAGAGGCGCCGAAGGCGTACGAAACGTTCCGCGACAGGAAGGACGGCTGCATCAAGGTCGTCCTGAAGCCGCACGGGATGACGATCCACTAGTCGGAAGATCGTTTGTGCTCAGCGGCGGCGCCATATTGCTCTTTGTTCGCCTTTTGCTACTTGATCGCCCCGGCGCGCGCTGGTACGATCCGGCGCCATGCTGCCCGCGCGTCGACCTGAGGCCGAAAACGCCCTCGATGCCGCGCTGCAGCGCCTGACGGGTCCCGCGTTACCCGAACGCCTCGACACGCCGGATCTGCACATCACAGCGGTCCGCCGGCTTCCTGCTATCACCGCGCAGCACGCGCCGTTCCCCGATGGCCTCGACGAACGTCTGACGCGGGCGTTGGCGGCACGCGGGGTGACGCGCCTCTACACGCATCAAGCCGAAGCGATCGATCACGCCTTGGCGGGACGCCACACCGTGGTCATCACGCCGACCGCGTCGGGCAAGACGCTCTGCTACAACGCGCCAGTGTTGAACGCCATCCTGCAGGATTCGTCGAGTCGCGCGCTGTACCTTTTCCCGACCAAGGCGCTCGCCCAGGATCAGTTGGCCGAGCTGCAGACGATGTGCGAGGCCATCGCGCGCGGATCGGGCGAGCAGGCCGGGGCCCGCAGCGGGCGGACTGTGCGCGGTGGGGTGGAGATTGGCGTGTTCACGTATGACGGCGATACGCCGCAGGATGCGCGGCGGACGATCCGCGCGCGCGCGCATCTCGTGCTCAGCAACCCGGACATGCTCCACTCAGGCATCCTGCCGCATCATCCGCGGTGGGCGAAGCTGTTCGAGAACCTGCGCTACGTCGTCATCGACGAGCTGCACGCGTATCGCGGGGTGTTTGGCAGTCATCTGTGCAACGTGCTGCGGCGCCTGCGGCGCATCTGCCGACACTACGGCTCGGATCCGGTCTTTCTGTGTTCCTCGGCGACGATCGCGAATCCGCGCGATCTCGCCGAGCGGTTGACCGAGCGGCCGTTCGAGCTCGTCGACAAGAGCGGCGCTCCGCGCGGCGAAAAGTATTTCGTCTTCGTCAATCCGCCGGTCGTCAATCATCAGCTCGGCATCCGACGCTCGTATCTGAGCGAGACTCGTCGTGTCGCATCGGAGTTCCTGAAGCGAAATCTGCAGCTCATCGTCTTCGCGCAAAGCCGCCTCACGACGGAGATCCTCACCACGTATCTGAAAGACGACTTCGAGGGTGTTCCTGGAATGCCGGAACGCGTTCGCGGCTATCGCGGCGGCTATCTTCCAAACCGCCGCCGCGAGATCGAACGAGGCCTGCGCGAGGGTGCGGTTCGCGCCGTGGTGTCGACGAATGCGCTCGAACTCGGCATCGACATCGGCGCGCTCGACGTCTCGGTGATGGCCGGCTATCCAGGGACGATCGCCGCGACGTGGCAGCGTGCCGGCCGCGCCGGACGGCGCACGAGCCGATCGGCCGCGGTGATGGTGGCGAGCAGCGCGCCGCTCGACCAGTTCGTCGTGCGCAACCCGTCGTACTTTTTCGACGCGTCACCCGAGCGCGCGCTCATCGATCCCGACAACCTGCACATCCTCGTCGATCACATCAAATGCGCCGCGTTCGAGCTGCCGTTCGCCGCGACCGAGGCGTTCGGCCGGCACGACGTCCAGGAGATTCTCGGCATCCTGTCGGAACAGGGACTCGTTCATCTCTCGGAAGAACCGCGCGCGGGCGAGGCGCCGCGCGTGTGGACCTGGACGAATGAATCGTATCCGGCCGACGCGGTCAGCCTGCGGTCCATCTCGTCCGACAACTTCGTTGTCGTCGATACGACGAACGAGGCGCGGGTCATCGGCGAAACCGACTTTACCAGCGGTCCGGCGACGCTGCACCCGAAGGCGATCTACATCGTCGAAGGGAAGCTCTATCAGGTAGAGCGGCTCGACTTCGAAGGCCGCAAAGCGTTCGTCCGCGAGATCGACTGCGACTACTATACAGACGCCATCACCTACACGCGCGTGACGGCGATCGACACCTTCTCGGAGGATCGCGGCCCTGAAAAGGCCGCGCCACGATCGCACGGCGAAGTTCACGTCGTCTCGCGCGTCGTCGGGTTCAAGAAGATCAAGTTCTACACGAACGAAAACGTCGGATCGGGCGAGCTCGACCTGCCCGAACAGCAGATGCACACGACGTCGTACTGGCTGACGATCCCCGCGCATCTGCTGGCCTCGTTGCCGTACGCGTCCGACGATCGCCGCGACGGCATTGTCGCGCTGGCATTCGCGATCCGGCAGGTGGCGCAACTGCTGCTGATGTGCGATCGCCACGACATCGGCATCTCGATCGACGAACCCGACGGCACGTCGAACGTCATGGCACCCGGCGAAGGTTCCGGCGTCATCGAAGCCGGTGGAGACAAAGCTCATCGGATTTTCGTGTACGACAATTACCCGGGCGGCATCGGCTTCAGCGCGCCGCTGTTCGAGATGCATCACGAGCTGCTGACCAACACGCGGCGCTTGATTGCCGACTGCGAGTGCGAACAAGGGTGCCCCGGCTGCGTCGGGCCGGCGGGAAACACGGGACCGCTCGCCAAGGCTGCCTCGCTGCGGATTCTCGATCTGCTCCTCGAAGGAGTCCCGGCGTGAGCTCGCTCGCCGATCGCGTCCGCGGCATCGTCGGATCGACGCAGTCCGACACGAGCCGGCACAACGAATCCCGAGTCCCAAATCCCGAATCCCGAGACTTGAGCGTCCTCGGCGGCGCGTGGCGCGACGGATGCTTTGTCGTCGACCGCCGGACGGAACGGAACGTCCGTCATGGCCGCGAGACGGTGGGTGCGCTGTCGGAACGTCTGGCGCGATCCGCGGGCGAGGCGCCGCTGTTCGCGACCGGCGCGCCGCGGCCGCCATTCATCTTCTTCGACCTCGAAACCACCGGCCTCAACGGCGGCGCGGGCACGCAGGCGTTTCTCGTCGGCTGCGGATGGTTCTCAGACGACGGCGCATTCGTCACGCGTCAATTCCTGCTGACGCGCATCGGAGACGAACAGACCCTGCTCGCCAGCGTGAGAGCCGAGCTCGCACGCGCGGGCGCCATCGTCACGTTCAACGGCAAATCGTTCGACGCGCCCCTGCTCGAAACGCGCTACCTCTTTCATCGCCTCGAATGGATCGGCGACGGTCTGCCGCACGTCGACGTCCTTCATCCCGCGCGGCGGTTCTGGGGCGCATCACTGAGCGGGCGCGGGCCACTGGGAGCGACACAACAGAATCCGGAGTGCTCGCTGATTGCCCTCGAACGGCGGCTGCTCGGTGCGAAGCGCGTCGGCGACGTCCCTGGATTCGAAGTCCCCTCGCGATATTTCCAGTTCGTCCGGACGGGCGATGCGCGGCCGCTCGCCGCGGTGCTCGATCACAACCGGCAGGATCTGTTGACGCTGGCGTCGCTCACCGCGAGGCTGCTGCACCTCTCACGGGTCGGACCCGTGGAAGCGCGCGATGCCGCGGAGGCGCTCGCGCTCGGACGCACCTACGCGCGCGCCGGGCAGGACGATCGCGCGCGCGACGCGTTCATCCGCGCCGTCGCGATGTCGCGGGCGCCCGCCGGCGCCTTCGATCCGATCCGTATCGACAGTCTCCGCTCGCTCGCGCTGGCCTGGCGGCGCGTCCGCCGCTTCGAGGAGGCGGCGCAGTGCTGGCGTCAGCTGTCGGAAATCCGGGGATGCCCGCCGCACCTCGCGCGCGAGGCGGCCGAGGCGCTCGCGATTCACCACGAGCACCGTGTCCGCGACCTCGCGGCGGCCCGGCAGTTTGCGTTGCAGAGTCTGGACGCCGATGTGCCGCCGGCCTGGACCAGGGCGGTTCAGCACCGGCTGGCGCGGATTGACCGGAAGATTAGCGAGCGGCCGCTGTCGTTTTCTTCGTCTTGGCGGTCTTAGCGGCCTGGGCCGCCTGCTTGCGGCTCTCCGACGTCTGCGCACCGAACTTCTTCGTGAACCGCTCGACGCGCCCTTCGGTATCGATCAGCTTCTGGCGGCCGGTAAAGAACGGGTGACAGTTCGAGCAGATTTCGAGATGCAGCTCGGGTTTGGTCGATCGCGTCTTCCACGTCGCGCCGCAGGCGCACCGCGCCTCGACCACGTGGTACTTGGGATGAATGCCTTCCTTCACTGCGTGCTCCTTGGCTCTACCGGCAAAACCCGATTATAGCGCACCGCTCACGCAACCGTCGATGCGCGGTCCCAGCGATGCGCGCGGAGCGCCTCGTGCAGCCGCGGCGGGAGGCGCGCGCCGTCGCTCGCGGCGAGGTTCCGTTCGACATGGCGCGGACGGCGCATCCCCGGAATGGTCGTGCTGACGGCCGGATGCTCGAGGATGAATCGCAGCGCGAGCTCGGGCAGGTCCATTCCGTCGGGCACGAGCGGCTTCAGCCGATCGACGCGTTCGAGCGTCGGCGGCAGAAGTTCGCCGTTGAAGTACACGTTGCGAAAATCTCCCGTCGGCCACGTCGAGCCGGGCGTGAGCGTTCCGGTCAGGCTGCCTTCATCGAACGGCACGCGCGCGATGATCGCGATGTTGTGCTGACGGCAGTAGGGAAAGAGCTCGTCCTCCGGCGCCTGGTCGAAGATGTTGTAGACGACCTGCACGCTGTCGATGAGTCCGGTGCCGAGCGCGCGCAGGACGTTCGCCGGCTCGCGCCGGTTGACGCTGATCCCGAACGCGCGCACCAGCTGTTCGCGCTTCAAATCGTCGACGGCGCGCTGCCACCCTTCGTCCGTCGTCCACGCATCGCTCCAGACGTGGAACTGCTGAAGATCGATCGTGTCGACGCCAAGATTTGCGAGGCTCTTCTCGGTGTACGCGCGGATGTGATCCGCCGGATAGACGTCGCCGGCCGGATACTCGGCCTTCCCCGGCCACTTCATGTTCTTCGGCGGGATCTTCGTGGCGACGATCATTGTCGCGTCACGATGTTGGCGGCGTGCTTCCCCAAGCAGCTTCTCGCTTTTGCCGTCGCCGTATACCCACGCCGTGTCGAAGAAGTTACAGCCCAGCGCGATCGACCGGTCCAGCGCGCGCAGCGACTCCTCGTCGTTGGACCCGGTCCATCCGCCCATGCCCCACATGCCGTACCCGATTTCGGAAACCTGCCAGCCGGTCCGGCCGAATGCACGGTAACGCATCACGATGTGTGCCTTGCCTTCACGGGATACGCGGGCCGCTTCGGTTTAGAGGATGGATTCTTTTTCAGCTCGTCGAGCGCGATCTGAATCGCCTTCTCGAGCTGCGGATCGCGGCCGGCGATGACGTCGGCCGGCGTCTGCTCGATCTCGATGTCGGGCGGCACCCCTTCGTTCTCGACGACCCAGCCCTTGTCCGGCGACCAGATCGCCAGGTTCGGGGCGGTGACGGTCCCGCCGTCCATCAACACCGGGAAGCCGAGGATGCCGACCAGTCCGCCCCAGGTGCGGCGCCCGACGATCGTGCCGACTTTGAATTTGCGGAACATCCACGGGAGGAGATCGCCGCCCGAGCCGGCTGTCTCGTCGACGATCATCACCTTCGGTCCCTGGATCGACGCGCTCGGCGTTTTCATGTCGGCGCCGTAGCGCATCGCCCAGTACGCGATGAACGGCCGCTGGAGATTGTCGATGTAGTAATCGGCGAGACTCCCGCCACCGTTGTGGCGCTCGTCGATGATGACCGCTTCTTTGTTCGACTGCGGATAGAAGTACCGCTTGAAGTAGGTGTAGCCCTGCGTCGACGTGTCCGGCACGTAGACATACGCGACTTTTCCGCCGGTAGCCGCGTCGACCTTCCGGATGTTGCCTTCGACCCAGTCGCGGTTTCTGAGCGCCGCCTCGTTCGCGATCGGGACCACCGGGACGGTGCGCGAGCCGGTGCCGTCGGCGTTCGGGCCGACGGTGATCTCGACGATCTTTCCCGACGTGTTCTCGAAGAGGCTGTAGACGTTGGTCGGCGCGCGCAGCTCCCGGCCGCCGACGGCGAGCAGATATTCGCCCGCCTTCACGTTGACGCCGGGCTCGGTGAGCGGCGCGCGCAGCTGCGGATTCCAGTTCAGGCCGCCGTACACCTTCTTGAACCGGTAGCGTCCGTTCTCGACGGCGTAATCGGCGCCGAGCAGCCCGCCGGGGACGGTCTTCGGCTCGGCCAGCGCTTCGCCGCCGGCCTCGCGGCTGTGGCCGACCGAGAGCTCGCTCAGCATCCACTGCATCACGCGAGTGAGATCCTCGCGGACCGCGATGTGCTGCACGAACGGCTCGTACTTCGCGCGGATCGCCTTCCAATCGTTGCCGTGCATGCCGGGGTCGTAGAAGTAGTCGCGGTTGATCCGCCAGGCGTCGGCGAACATCTGCGCCCACTCGGCGCGCGGATCGATCCGAACTTCGACGGCGTCGAGGTTCATCTTCGCATCCGGCGCCTCGCCTTTCTTCGCGGCGACGATCGTCCAGTCCGACTTCGAGCGGACGAGCACCCGCTTGCCGTCGAATGACAGGTGGTAATCGTCGGCCTCGGCGACGAAGGTGTCGGTCTTGCGCGTCTTCAGATCGAACCGCTGCAGCGACTTCTTTCCGTCCGCGGTCTTCAGGTAGTAAACCTGCCCTTCGGCGCCGGTCGCGAGCGACTCGTAGTCGCCGGCGGGAATCGGCAGGTCGAGGATGCGGGAGGGGAGTCCTTCGAAATCGATCACGGTCGCGGCGGGCGCCGTCTCGTCCTTCCTGCCGTCCTCCTTCTTCTCCGGCGCGCCCTTCTCTTCGTCGCTCTCCTTCATCAGCGGCGACGCGTCGTCCTTGCGGAGCACGGCGACGTAGATCGAGCTGGTGATGCGCGATTCCTGGTTCGAGAGCGCGAACCAGTTCTTCACCGGTCCCGCGTCGGTCGACGCGAAGAAATACATGTATTTGCCGCTCTTGTCGAAGACCGGCTCGCTCACTTCGCTCAGACCGTCCGTGACCGGAAACGACTTGCCCTGATCGATCGAATAGACGTGGACCGTCTGGATGTAGGCGGGCGTGTTCAGCGTGTACGCGAGCCACTTCGAGTCGGGCGACCAGGCGGTGCCGAGCGTCTTGATCGGCGAGTACATGTATTCGCTGGCGATTTTCTTGGTCGCGCCCGACTTGAGGTCGATGAAGTAGACGCTGAACGAGTTGTCGATGAACGAAAGCTTCTGGCTGTCCGGCGCCCACACGGGACTCTCGTAGAACCCGGCGCCGCCCGGCTGGAAATGTTTCCGCTCGCCCTTGCCGTCCTGCGGGGCGACGACCAGCTCGTATTCGCCCGATTCGTCGGAGAAGTACGCGATCTGCCGGCCGTCAGGCGACCACACGGGACTGCGCTCGTTCGCGCCGGTGGTGTTCGTCAGGTTGCGCGCGTCGCCCTTCTCCGCGGGCGCCGTGACGATCTCGCCGCGGAACTCGAAGACCGCGCGGGCGCCGGAGGGCGAGAGCCCCGCGCTGCGGACGTACTTCGCGCCCTTCACGAAGCGCGGCCGCGTCTCTTCGAGATCGGCGGCGACGCCAATCGTCAGCCTCCGGGTCGTTTTCGTTGCCGGATCGAAGAGGTGCAGCCGCCCGGCCTGTTCGTACACCACATGACCGCCGCCGGCGGCCAACGTGAGGACGGGGAAATCCTCGTGCCGCGTGAGCTGCGCGATCGCCTTCGATCGCGGATCGAACGAGTAGAGGTTGAACTCGCCGTTGCGATCGGACCGGAAGTAGACCGCGTCGCCCATCCACACCGGGTCCGCGTCGTTGACGCGCGTGGGCGGCTGCGGAATCTTGTCCACTCTGTGATCGCCGACGTCGTAGATGAACACCTCCGCCGCTTGCCCGCCGCGATAGTGCTTCCATTGCGCGTACGCGGGCGCGAGCGGGTTGTAGGCGATGCGATCGCCGCTCGCCTTGTAGCTTGCGCGCGACGCATGCGGCACGGGCAGCCCTTGCTCGATCCCGCCCTCGATTGGAACCGTGAACAGCTGCGTGTACCGGTTCGTGTGAACGGCTCGCGCCGAAGTGAACAGCACCGATTTGCCGTCGGGCGTGAAGCCCTGCACGAGATCGGCGCCCGGATGCCAGGTGAGCCGCCGCGGCACGCCGCCGGCAGCCGGCATGACGTATACGTCCGTGTTGCCTTCGTACTGCGCGCTGAACGCGAGGTGCGATCCGTCCGGCGAAAACACTGGATTCGATTCGCGTCCCAGATCGCCCGTCAGCCGCCGCACGTTCCTGCCGTCGAGATCGCAGACCCATACGTCGGCGGCGTAGATGAACGCAATCTGCGTCGCGCTGACTGCCGGCTGGGTGAGGAGTGTGGTGTCGGTGACGTCCGGTCCGCCGGCCGTTCGAACCCGCGGGGCGAGCGCGATGGCCAGGCAGACGACGCACACAAACAAGCAGAAGCGTTTCATGAAGCGGAGTGTACAATCCACCGCCATGATCAGTCACGAAATCGTCGGCGACGACATGCAGGCCGTCATCATGACGCTCGGCGCCGGAGACGAAGTGCGCGCGGAAG
>Ga0070695_100000726_pt1 | contig 17594 bp, 15 predicted proteins | sample KBSK1252metaG_FD_65471 | JGI IMG/M metagenome (GOLD analysis project Ga0070695, IMG submission 65471) | Corn, switchgrass and miscanthus rhizosphere microbial communities from Kellogg Biological Station, Michigan, USA - KBS K1-25-2 metaG | ecosystem: Host-associated > Plants > Roots >...
GTCGTGGAGCGCCGTCAGCGTGTCGTTGCCGAACCAGGCCGGTGGACGCCCGAAGTCGGGCCCGATCTCGTAGAGCACCGAGGGCCGCGGGCCGGTCACCCGGCGCGGCGTGAGCCCGGGCACGGCCGAGGTCGTATCGAGCAGGTAGCGGAAGCTCTCGCGCGCCTCGGCCTCGGGCAGCGCGTAGAAGAGCCAGCGCGCGCCGCGGCGGCGCGCGTAGTCGGCCAGCTGATCCAGGCGGTCCGCGAACGGGAACGCCACCGACCCGACCCCCGCGAGCCAGGCGATGTGCGGCTTGCGCGCGATCACGCGGTCGCCGGGGCGCGCCAGCGAACGCAGCGTCTCGGCGCAGGCCAGCGTCTCGGTGGGCTGCTGCGCCAGCACGCGGCGCTGGAGTGCCGCCGACTCCCGCGCGGCGAGGACCAGCGGCACCGCGGCCAGCACCGGCCGCAGCGGCACGGCGCCAAGGGCGAGGGCCGGTCCCGGTGAGGCGAAGAGGTACGCCGCGGCCGCGGCGTAGAACGGCACCAGCGCGATCGAATAACGCTCGGAGTGGAACACCGGCACCAGCGCCAGGAAGCCGAGCCCGGCCGCCAGCGCCAGCGGCCAGCCGCGGCGCAGCGCCCCGGTCGCGGCCGCGACCGCCACGCCGAGGGCGACGCATGCGGCCGTCGGCCAGCCGAGCAGCACGCGCGCGTCGTCGCGCAGGTGGGTGAGGGCGTTGAGCGCCACCTGGCGCGTCACCGCCCACGGATCGTAGGCGACGACGTCCCAGAGCGTGTGGAAGCGCGGCTGGAGATCACGCTGGTAGGCGTCCCACGAGATCCCGCGCGCGCGCGCGAAGACCTCGTAGGCGAGATCGTGGTGGAGTGAGGACGCGATGCCGCCGCCGTGGGCGAACGCGACCACGAGCCACGCCCCGACCGGCGCCACGAAGCCGGCGGCGAAGGCGAGCGTCTCGGCCCGACGCGACGGCCCGGCCGGCCGGGCGCCCAGGGCCGCGGCGATCAGGCCCACCGGCAGCAGGACGATCGCGGTGTAGCGGGTGAGGAACGCGACCGCTGCGAGCAGCCCGGCGGCCGCCGCCGCGCGCGGACCCGGGCGCGCGAGCAGCACGAGCAGCGCCGCGGCCTGGAGCGCCAGCGCGAGCGCGTCGGTCGAGGCGGTGTAACCGTAGCGGAACACGTACGGGTTCGTGGCCATGAAGAGCATGGCGCCCAGGGCCAGGCGCGTGTTCGCGACGTGGCGCAGCAGCCGAAACCAGAGCAGCAGCGCCGCCACGATGCTCAGCACCGAGATCAGCTCGGCGGCCCGGAACAGGTCGCGAACGACGAAGCCGGCGAGCGCCAGGACCACCTCGTACACGGGCCCGACCACGCCGTAGCGGGTGGGATCCAGATGCCCGAGCTGGATCAGGCGCGCGCCGTCGGCGTAGGCGCCGTAGAAGTCGGTCTCGGTCGCGTAGTCGCCGATGCGGTGGGGGCCGAGCGCCACCGCCAGCAGCGCCACGCCGACGAGTGCCGCCAGCGCCCACGCGAGCGTCGACTCGATACGCGCCTCGCGCTCGCCGACGCGCCCGAGTTCCCGGCGATCGGGCCCCGACGCGCGCGCGGGAGCGGATCGGGGAGCGGAGCGGCGGGGCATGCGCGAGCGAAGGCGTGCGGCGGGCGCGCTACTGCAGCCAGTCCTCGGGGTTGAGCGCGGTGCCGCCCTTGCGCACCTCGAAGTGCAGGATCGGACCCTTGAGGGAGCCCGTGTCGCCGACGCGCCCGACGATCTGGCCCGGCGTGATCTCCTGGCCCACGTTGACGAGGATCTCCGACAGGTGCGCGTAGAGCGTGAAGTAGCCGTCGCCGTGGTTGAGGATGACGATCGGCCCGTAGGACGCATAGTCCTCGCTCGTGTACTCGACGCGGCCCTTGGCCACGGCGCGCACCGGGGTCCCGATCTGCGCCGCGATGTCGACGCCGTTGTTGTTGATCGTGGTGCCGAAGCGCGGGTGGGTCTCGGGCCCGAAGTGTCCGACCATCTGCCCGCGCACCGGCCAGTCGAGCGAGCCCTGGCCCTTCGCGAAGTCGCCGCTGTAGGGCTGCGCCGCCCGCCCCTCGGCGCGGTTGCGGTTCGCCTCGGCCTTGCGGTTCTGCTCGAGCTGGACGAGCAGGCGTTGCAGCGCCCGGGCGCTATGCTCCAGCTCGGCTGCGGCCGCCTCGTAGGCCTGGCGCTGCGTCTGGATGGTCTGCACCTGCGTCTGCCGCTGGACGCGCAGCCGGGCGAGGCGATCGTTCTCGCCCGTGGTCTGCCGCGTCGTGCGCTCGATCTGGCTCAGGTGTCCCTGCAGCTTGGATTCCAGCGCCTCGACCACCTGCTTGCGCTGCCGCACGTCCTCCATCAGCTGGCGATCCTGCTCGGCCACCATGAGCAGGAAGTCCCAGCGCGCGAGCAGCTGCGCGAACGACTGCCGCGACAGCAACACCTCGAGGTCGCGGGCCGGCCCGTACTTGTAGATGGCGCGCAGGCGCTGCCGCAGCCGGGCGCGCGCTCCCGACAGCGACTGGATGCTGCGCTGGAGATCATCGCGGGTGACGTCGAGCTGACTACCCAGGTCCTGGCGCTTGCGCGTCAGCGTGCGCAGACGGCCGCGCGTGAGCGACAGCTGCTTGTCGGTGCGCTTGAGCTGGCCGAGCGCCTGCGTCTCCTTGCCGCGCAGCTGCTGCGCGGCTTCGCGGTTCTGCCGCGCCTGGCGCCGGGTCTCCTCGAGCTCGCGCTGCTTGGCGATCTCGAGGCTGTCCTGCGCGCGCGCCGCGGTCGGGAGCGCCAGCGCCGCCAGCAGCAGGAGCGCCCCCAGCCGCCTCACGGGCCCACGCCCCGCAGCACCCGGGAGAGCGCCATCCAGGCCGCCATCCATGCGAGGGCGATGGCGGCGCCGACGAACGCCAGCGCCCACAGGGGCGGCAGGAACACGACGCCGATCAGCCGCGACGCGACCGCCTGCTGGGCGCCGAACACGGCCACCAGCGCGAGCACGGCGGAGAGTCCGGCCTCGAACATCGCTTCGAGCACGAACGGCCAGGCGATGAAGCGATCGGTCGCGCCGAGACGGCTCATGACCTCGACCTGCTGGCGCCGCGCGAGCACGGTGAGGCGGATGGTGTTGTAGAGCACGAACACCACCGAGATCGCCACGATCAGCCCGATCGCCAGCGTTCCCAAGCGCAGCCCCGCGCCCAGCTCGTCCAGGCGCCGCACCCACTCGGCGCCGTAGCGCACGTCCTCGACCTCGGGGAATTGCGCCACCTGACGCGCCGCGGCCTCCATGGAGTCCGGGGCGAGCAGTGCGGGCTTGAGCTTGATGCGGAGCGAGGCCGGCAGCGGGTTGTCCTGCACGGCGTCGAGCAGCGAGGGATCGCCGACCTGCTGGCGCATCTGCTCCCACGCCGCCTCCTTGCTCACGTACTCGACCGAGCCGTAGAGATCGCGCAGGCGTCCCGCCAGCGCGTCGCGGTCGCGGGCGTCGATGTCGTCACGCAGGTAGACGATCATCTCGCGGCGGTCGCCCATCATGCCGAGCGCCACCTGGGCGTTGTGGGTGAGGAGCAGGAACACGCCGGTGAGCGCCAGCGCCGCGGTCAGCACGACGATCGCCGTGCTCGCGAGGTAGCGATGGTGCTTGAACGAGCGCGCGGCCTCGCGGAAGTAGTAGGCGTGCACGGTCAGCGTCCGGCCGATCCGCCGGGAGTCCCTGCGGACGCTTCGGATCCGGCCGGCGCCGCGGGCGTCTCCGGCGCCGGGCTCGCCTCGGCCGTCGCGGCCGCGCCGTCCCCGAGCGCCTCAGCCGCCGGGCCTGCTCCCGTGTCGGTCAGGCGTCCGTCGTCCAGCTCCAGGACGCGCGCCGGCAGCGCCTCGGCCACCTCGCGGCGGGTGGTGACGAGCAGCAGGGCGGCGCCCTCGGAGTGGATGCGCTTGAGCAGCCCGAGCACTTCCTCGGCGCTCTTCTGCTCCAGCGCCCCGGTGGGCTCGTCGGCCAGGATCACGGCGGGCCGGTTCACGATTGCGCGCGCGATCGCCGCCTTCTGACGCTCGCCCGCCGACAGCTCGGCCGGGAAGGCGTCCTGCTTGAGCTGGAGCCCGACTTCCTCGAGCGCGAACAGCACGCGCGGCACGACGTCCTGGTCGGCGAAGCGGCCGGCGATGCGCACCGGGAGTGCCACGTTCTCGAACACGGTGCGGTCGTGGAGCAGGCGGAAATCCTCGTAGACGATGCCCAGGGTGCGCCGCAGCAGCGCGCGGTGGGGGCGCGGAAGGCGGCCGCCGGTAAAGGTGCCGACCGTCACGGAGCCGTGGCTGGGCTGCGTCTCGTGGGTGATGAGACGCAGGATCGTGGTCTTGCCGGCCCCGCTGTGGCCGAGGAACACCACGCACTCGCCTTCGTCCATGTGCCACGAGATCGAATCGAGCGCCAGGCGCTCTCCGTAGCGCTTGGAGACCTGCTCGAACGTGATCATCACGGGCACGCTATCAGAGGGCCGGAAGCGGCTCAACCACCGCGGCGGCCAACGCGCGCTCCTCGCTGCGGATCCGCACGCGCAGCAGCGGCGCGTTGGCGAGCGAGAAGACCAGCGACGTGCGCCAGGCGCCGAAGATGAGCGGCGCCGCGATCAGCTCGACCACGACCGCGAGGTAGTTGGGGTGGCGCATCCAGCGATAGGGGCCGCGGCGCACGAGCGGCGCCCCCGGCAGCACCAGCACGCGCGTGGTCCAGCGCTCGCCGAGCGCCCGCATCGAGGCCCAACGCAGGAGCTGGGCGCCGAGCCAGAGCGCGAGCCAGAGCGGGGCGAGCGCGTTGGGGCGGGCGCCGAGGACCACCACCTCGAGCACGATCGCCACCGGGAAGAGCGCGTGGAGCGCCACCAGCCACCGATAGTGCCGGCGCCCGTGCTCGCGCGCGCCCTGCGCCAGCAGCCGCCGCGTGTGCCGCGCCGAGAGGATCAGCTCGCTCGCGCGCTGGGCGCCGAAGGCGACGAGGAACACGACCAGCGCCCCGGCGGGAACCGGTCCCGGGGCGCCCGCGGCGTTCATGCCGCCGCGCCGCGCAGCAGCACGTATTCGGCGCAGAAGCCGGGGCCGAGCGCCGAGATCACCGCCGAATCGCCGCGGCCGATCGCCTGAGCCTCGAGGAATCGCTGCAGCACGAACAGGCACGTGGGTGACGACATGTTGCCGTGGTCGCGGAGGGTGGCGCGCGCGTAGTCGAGCGCCGCCGGCCGCAGGCAGAGCGCCTCCTGGTAGGCGGCGAGCACCTTCATGCCGCCGGGGTGCGCCACGAGGTGATCGAGCGTCTCGAGCGACAGCGCGTGGCGGGCGAGGAAGTCCGCGAGCCCGGGGCGCACGCGCTCGCGCACGATCGTCGGGATGTCGCGCGCGAAGATGACGTGGAGCCCCGCGCCATCCACGTCCCAGCCCATGACGTCGAGCGTCTCGGGCCACAGCGTGCTCGATGACGCGACGAGGTCGAGCGGGCGGATACCGTTGCGCGCGGCCGGGTCGTCGCCGGCGACCACCAGCGCCGCCGCGGCGCCGTCCGCGAACAGCGACGCGGCGACCAGGTTGCGCTTGGAGAGATCGTTGCGCTGGAAGGTGAGGCTGCACAGCTCGAGCGCGATCAGCAGCACACGGTCGCCGGGCGCGGCGAGTGCGAAATCGCGAGCGCGCGCCAGCCCCGAGACGCCGCCCGCGCATCCCAGGCCCCAGATCGGCGTGCGCCGCACGTCGCCGCGCATCCCGAGCGCGTTGACGAGGCGCGCGTCCACGCTCGGTGCCGCGATGCCGGTCGAGGAGACGAACACCAGGTGGTCGATGTCGCGCGCCGTGAGCCCGGTCGAGGCGAACACGCCGTTCGCGACCTCGCAGCCGAGCCGCACCGCGTGCTCGATGTAGAGCGCGTTCTTCTCGGCGAAATCGTGGTCGTGCGCGTACCACTCGAGCGGAGCGCACACGTTGCGCGTCTCGATCCCGGCGTGGTCGAACACCGTCAGCAGCCGGTCGTCGCTCTCGCTCAGCACCTCGCGGAACAGGTGGCGAGCGAACTCCTTCGCGTTCGCCTGCGGGATCGCGTGGGGCGGAACGGCGGTGGCGAGGGCCACCAGACGCGCGGTCATGGCAGGACGACCAGCGTGCCGGTCATGCCCTTGTTCGCGTGGTGGTCGACGTGGCAGAAGAACGTGTAGCTGCCCGGCGTGGTGGGGGTGAAGTCGATGTGGCCGGTGCGGAGCCAGGCGCCGTCGTTCACCGCCAGGTGCGGGTCGGCGATGGTGAAGTTGTGCGGGATCAGCTTCGCGCGGTTCTTGAGCACCAGCTCGACCGGATGGTTCGCGCGCACCACGATCCGGTTGGGCTCGAAGTAATAACTGTGCATGTTGACCACCACGCGCTGGACGCCGTGGGCGTCGGGCTCGAGCTCGGCCGTCACGACGGGGCGTTTGAGCCCGGACGTGCAGCCGGCGGAGATCATCAGGAGCAGAGCGACGGCGGAGCCGTGAAGCCAAAGGCGCATGGGTCCTCCCGTACGGCACGCGGTTCGAAGCGACGAGCCCGTGCGGCGAGGGGGGATCGCGCGCGGACGTGATGTCCTTGTGATGCCGCGGCGCCGGGCCGGTTGCCTGCCGAATCACTCCCCGGGGACTGCCCGGACGGTCAGGCCTCCGGAATCTCCCGGATCAGCTCGCGCGCCGCGGTCCGCGACAGGGACCGGGCGGGCAGTTGCAGCACCTCGCAGGTGCGCCGCCCGGCCGGGCCCACCAGCGTGATGCGGTCGCCGGGCCGGACCCCGTGACTCGGCTTGACCAGCTCTCCGTTCAGGAGGGCCGCCCCGTCCTGAATGGCGACGCTCGCCTGCGAGCGGCTCTTGAACAGGCGCAACTCGGCCAGCGCGAGATCGAATCGCATCGCGGCGTTTCCGCGCCCGGGCTCAAGACTTGTTGATCTGGATGTGGGCCTTCGCGCGCAGCCCTTTCACCCAGGTCTCGAGCTTGTCGCGGTACTGCATCTCGCCGACCGCGTTCGGAAGCTCGTCCTTGATCTCCTCGAGCGAGTACTCACGCTCGGCTTTGCGCTCGGTGACCTTGAAGATGTTGAAGCCGGCCTGGTTGATCAGCACGTCGGTGACGCCGCCGACCTGCACCGAGTCGAGTCCGGCGCGGATGTTGGGCTGGAGCGTCGACAGCGGCAGGAAGCCGATGTCGCCCTCCTCGTCGTGCGGTCCGGAATAGTGGCTGTACTGCCGCGCGAGCGCGCCAAAATCCTTCCCGGCCACCGCCTGCGCGCGCACGCTCGCCGCCGTCTTGCGCGAGCGCTCCACGTCGTCGTCGCTGAGCGGAACGCGGATGAGGATGTGGCGCACGTGCGCTTCGAGCAGCGGCTTGCTGTCGCGCCCGACGCTGTCGCGGCCTGCCCGCGTCTTGAGCGTGTCGCGATCGAGCACCTCGATCAGGTGCCAGCCGTACACGGTGTGCACCGGCTCGCCGATCGCGTTCAGCTTGCGCGAGAACACCGCGGTCTCGAACGACGGGTCCATGGTGCCGCGCACCAGGTAGCCGAGATCGCCCCCCGCGCGCGCCGAGGTCTCGTCGTCGGAGGCCTCGGCGGCCACCTTCGCGAACTTCTCCCCGCCGGCGATGCGCTTGCGCAGGGCCTCACAGCGCGACTTGCCCGCCGCGTCGGCGGCCGAGTCCGGCGTCGCGGGAATCTGGATCACCGAGAGCCGCACCTCGGCCGGTGCCTTGGGAAAGTCCTCTTTGTGCGCCTTGAAGTAGGTCTCGGCCTCGGCCTGCGTCGGCGTGCGGCGCGTGATGTTCTTCGACACGAGGCGGCTGACCATGGCACCCCGGCGCGCCTCGTCGCGGAAGCGGTCGAGCAGCTTCTCCTCGGTCAGGTTCTCCTTGCGCAGCTGCTCCTGATAGGCCGCCGGAGTGTCGAACCGCGACTTGGTCTCCTTGAGCGCGTCCTGGGCCTGGCGGTTCACCTCGGCGTCGGGGACCACCACGCCCATCCGCGTGGCCTCCGCCACGATCAGCTTCTCGTCGATCAGCTGCTTCAGGATCTGGGCGCGCAGCGAGTCGACCATGGTGGAGTCGATCTCGGTCTGGGCGCGCATCAGGAACAGGTAGAGCTGCTCCTCGACGTCGCTCTGGAGCACCACCTCGTTGTTGACCACGGCCGCGATGCCGTCGAGCCGCTGCGCCCCGCCGGGGGGCGTCGGCCGGGACAGCGCCGGCGCCGCGGGCTTGGCCATTGCGGGCGCGGAGGTGGATGCGGTCGCGGGCGGCGACGAGCCCGCCGGGGCGGCGCTCGCGGATGCCGCGAGGGCCAGCGTCAGCACGAGGGCGATGGTGCTCGGGAGCTTCAAAATGACTACCTCCATGGGGCCGGAACGCGGCGGCACCGGCGGTCGGCACGCGCCGCGGGCGTGACAGGGTCGTGACCCGCGGACACCTCGGTCTCGAAACAGCGGCGGAGTATAGGCCAGTGCCTCCATCCCCAACATAGCAATTTGGCTGCCGCACAGGACCCTGACATGGCGCGGCGCCCGCACGGCATTCCGCTGCGCGCGTTCCCCTTCCGATGCCACCGCCGTGGCGTCGCGGCCGCGCTCGTCGTCCGCATGCCGCGCCGGTCGCGCGGCGCGCGGGAGGAGGGCGCGCGCGCCGCTATTCTCGGGGGTCCGAACCGCGCCACCGGGGGCGCGGTCGCGGTTGAGACGGTCCCGGCCCTGTGGGAGAGTCGCGTGGTGACTCAGGATTTCCGCGTCCGCCGTGTCCTGGCGGTGGTGGGGGTGGTGATCGCCCTCGCGTTCGCGGCGCCCCGCCTGCTCACCCACGCGCCCTACCCGCGCCTGGGTGTCACCCTGCTGGTCGACGCCGGGACCGGGCTCCCCCAGGTGGACCGCGTGCTCGGCCCGCCCGCCCAGGGCCTGCTCAAGTCCGGCGACGTGCTCGTGGCCGTGAACGGCGAGCCCATGAAGCCGATGCGGCTGCGCCCCTCGGAACAGCGCTCGCCGCTGCCGAAGGAAGCGTTCACGCTCGAGTTCTCGCGCGCCGGCACCGCGATGCACGTGGTGATGCCGCCGGTGCACCTGTCGCCTTGGCAGCGCCTGCGCGTGCTGCTCGTGCCGCTCGCCGCGGTGATCGCCGCACCCCTGGTCGCGTTCGTGCTGGTCTGGCGCCGCCCGGACCTCGGCACCGCATGGGTGTTCCTGCTGTTCGCCAACCTCCAGGCGGTCTCGGTCGTGCACGAGATCTACCGCAACCCCGAGGTCGAGCCGCGCGGCCTGCTGCGGCAGTACCTCACCTTCTACGGCTGGCTCGTGTGCTGGTCCCCGGCCGCGTTCATGCACTTCATGGCGGTCTTCCCGCGCGCCCGCTGGCGCGCCGGCGAGGCGTGGCGCAGCGCGTGGACCTGGCTGGTCGTGGCCGGCTATCTCGTGCCCTTCTACTTCGTGTGGCAACGCATCACCCGTGGCGCGCTCGACAATCTCCAGTTCGGCGTGTTCCAGACCGTGGCGATGACGATCGGCGTGGTCTCGATCGTCGAGCGTTACGGCCGCACCGGGCGCCAGGGCTGGCGGCCGTCGCGCAGCCAGCGCGGCCTGGCGCTGCTGGTCGCGTTGTTCCTGCTGCTGGGCGCCGCGTCGCAGTGGGCGCTCGAGAACGAGTCCTTCGCGGCACTGCTCCAGTTCCCGATCTACCGCCTGCTGCTCACGGTCGTGAGCTTCGGCCTGCTGTTCACGCCGTTCGTCATGGCGTTCCTGATCGCGCGCGATCCGGTCTTCGATCCGCGGCGCATCCTCGAGCGCGGGCTGCCGTACGCGCTGCTGTCGGGCGTGGTGGCGGCGATCTACATCGCGATGGTCGTCATGGGCCAGCGCCTCTTCGCGGCGATGACCGGCGAGCAGGCCCTGGTCATCAACGTGGTCGCGGCCCTGGTCGTGGCGTTCGTGTTCGCCCCGTTGCGCGAGCGGCTGCAGCGCGCCCTCGACCGCCTGTTCCGCCGCGATCCCCTGGCGCTGCGCGCGGCGCTCGACCAGGCCGGCCACGAGCTGCTGCTGGCGCTCGACCGCGACGACGCGCGTGCGTCGGTCGAGGCGGCGCTCACGCGCGGCCTCGGACGCACGGTCGCGCTCGAATGGCCCGAGTCGGGACCGCCGCGCCTCGTGGAGGGCGAGGAGGTTCCGGAGCACGCGGTGGGCGCGGTCGACAACCTGCTCATGCAGGCCGGGCTGCGCATGGAGAACCTGGCGCTGCAGCAGCAGCGCGCCGCGGCCGAGCGTCGCGCCGTCGAGCTGCGTGAGGCGGCCACGCGTGCCGAGCTGCGGGCGCTGCACGCGCAGGTGCAGCCGCATTTCCTGTTCAACGCGCTCAACGTGCTCTCGTACCTCACCGAGACCGACCCGCGCGCGGCACAGCGCTTCACCGAGCGGCTGGCCGACATGCTGCGCTACACGGTCGAGGCCGGCAGCCGCGCCGCGGCGCTGCTGGGCGACGAGATCGCGTTCGTCGAGGACTATCTGGGCGTGGCGCGCGAGCGCTACGAAGGGGATCTGGTCTTCCGCTACCTCGGCTCCAACGATCTGCTGTCGGCGACGGTGCCGCCGCTGCTGCTCCAGCCGCTGGTGGAGAACAGCCTCAAGCACGGGCTGGCGCCCGGCGCCCCAGGGCTCAACCTGGCGCTCGAGGCCCGGCGCGAGGACGGCTGGCTGAACCTCACCTTCCTCGACGACGGCACGGCCAACGGCAACGGCTCTCACGGGCTGGGCGTGGGCCTCGAGAACCTGGAACAGCGCGTCCGGCGCTTCGCCGGCCAGGACGCGACGATGACCGCGGGCCCGCGCTCGAACGGCGGATTCGCGGTGACGCTGCGCTGGCGCGAGCCCCATGGAGAGACGCGATGAGCCGGACCCGACACCACACCGCCGACGGCCGAGCCGGCCGGGCATACGAGCCGTCCGCGGAGCGACCGCTGCGGGCCCTGATCGTCGACGACGAGCCGCGCGCACGCCAGTTCATGGAGCGCCTGCTCAGCGAGCAGCCCGGGATCGACCTGGTGGGCGAGGCGAAGAGCGGCGCCGAGGCGCTGGCGCTCGTGGCGAAGCTCTCGCCCGACGTCATCTTCCTCGATATCCAGATGCCCGATCTCTCGGGGCTCGAGGTGGCGCGCCACCTGACCGGCCCCGAGGCGCCGGTGGTGGTGTTCGTGACCGCGTTCGACCAGCACGCGGTCGAGGCGTTCGAGGTCGCCGCGATCGACTACCTGCTCAAGCCGATCCGGCGCGAACGCCTGACCGAGGCCGTGCGCCGGGTGACGCAGGAGATCCGTTCGGGCCGGCGCGCCGCGGGGCAGGACGCCGCGGTTCGCTCGCTGTTCAAGAGCCCCGCGCTCCAGCGGGGCCTGGAATCGCTGCGGCGCCTGCCGGTGCGGTTCCGGCGCGAGGTGAAGTTGCTCGATCTGGAGCAGGTGGCACGCATCGTCTCGCGTGATCGCGTGGTGCTCGCCTGCGCCGAGGGTCGCGAGTACCTCGTGGACTACACGCTCCAGGAGCTCGAGGAGCGGCTCCCGCCCGGACAGTTCGTGCGCGCCCATCGCGCGGCACTCGTCAACATCGATGCGATCGAATCGTACGGCGGCGAGGACGGCGTGCTCGTGCTGCGCCTCAAGGACGGCACGCGGGTCGAGGCCAGCGAGCGCCGGGCCGCCGAGGTACGCCGCCGCCTGAGGTAGGGCGCGGGCCGCGGCCCGCGTCGTGCGCGGAGGCCCGCGGGTATAGCGGTCGCCGGCGGCTTCACCGCCTTCGCGCGCCGCCCGCCCGGTCCGCCACCGCCCGCGCGATCCCCGCGGAGACGCTCGGCACCCTCGCCGCGCCGGCGATCGGGCCGATACGGGTCCCTGTCGCGGTCACGGTGAACGTGCAGCCCGGGATCGGGAACGTGCACGCCCCGAGCTGCGAGAGCGTGGCGGTGTAGGAGGCGGTGAACGTGTCGCCGCTCATCTGGCCGGTGCCGGTGATCACCACCACGGCGCGGCAGATGCTCGCGTAGGACACGGTGTCGCGACAGGTCTGGCTGAAGTTGCTGCCGTTGACCGAGAAGGTGCACGTGGCGCCGATGAACCCGCTCACCTCACCGCTCGCGACCGTGAAGGTGTCCACGAACGAGCCGTTGCCGCCGGCGCAGGAGGCGTCGCCGCCGCTGGCGGTGATCGTGTAGCGCAGCTCCCACGTGCCGTCCCCGAACGGCGCCGGATCGCCGGGTCCGGGACCCGGGCCGCCGCCACCGCCGCCGCTCGACACCGGGTTGGCTTTCTTCGAGCCGCAGGCGAGGCCGCCGATGATCAGAGCCGGTGCGAGCCAGAGGGCGATCAGAGCGGTGAAGAGTCGGGCGCGCACGGCGTGTACTCCGGGAGGCGATTCCTTCGGCAGGCGTGCGCGGGTGTCCGCGCCGCCACGCGGGTGCGCCCGGAGGTTAGGCCCGAGCGACGGCGAACGTCAAAGCCGCAAATGCGTCGCGCCGCGATTGTTCGTCTCCGCGGGATCGGCCGTCTCCGCGCGCTCGGGCCCGCCGGAACCCGGCAGCGCCGCGAGCCGGAGGATGCCGACGATACGGCCCTCGGCGTTCAGCACCGGCACCAGGGGGACGTCGTTCTCGCGCATGAGTTCCGTCGCCTCGCGCAGCTCCGTGGTTTCGCGGCAGTAGATGACGTCCACCGCGACCACATCGCGGGCCCGGACCGGCCCGGCCCGGCGCACGTCGGCCGCGACCCCCGCGGCCACGTCCTTGTATCCCACCATTCCGATCAACCGATTCCCGTCGCAGACCGGGATCGGCTCGGCCCCCGGAACCCCTAATCGCCGGAGGACCTCCTCCACCGGGGCGTCGGGATGGATGGCCTGGAACTCCCTGACCATGCATTCGCCAGCCTTCATGGTGCGCTCCCCTTCTGCCCCGTTCCGGCTCCCGTCGGGCGGACGCCCGCGCGCCGATATGGCTGCAAATCCGCAGAATCCGTGCCATTCGGGCGCGATTGGAGGGGCGTGGCGCCACGGGCGTTTGGGGGCGGTCGGCCTACGACGCGGCGCGGAGCGATGGCGCAATTACATTATGCAGGGGCGGGGCTTTCAAATCCGTGCCATATCAGGCTTCGGGCGCCTCGGCTTCCTCGGAGGCGTCGGCTGAGTCGGCAGTCATGTCGGGCTCATCGCCGTCTCCCGTCTCGCCGGCATCCGCGGCGGCGCCGGGTGCGGTCGCGCCGCCGTAGCGCTTGAGCCGGTTGTAGAGGGTCTTGAGCGCGATGCCCAGCATGGCCGCGGTCTTGCGCTTGTCGCCGTGGTTCTGCTGCAGCGTCGCCAGGATCACCTGGCGCTCGATCTCGGCCAGCGGCACGCCCGTGCGCACCGCGCCGCCCGACTGCGTCACCGGAGCGGTGGCGACTTCGACCGGAAGCTGCGGATCGACTTCCTCCTCCGCCATGATGAACGCGCGTTGGATGACGTTCTTGAGCTCGCGCACGTTGCCCGGCCAGGCGTAGCTCTGGAGCCGCGCCGGAACTCCGGGGGCGAACCGCTTGGTCGCGCCCTCGGTCTGGTTCAGCTCCTCGAGAAAGTGGGTCGCCAGCAGCGCCACATCGTCGCCGCGCTCGCGCAGGGGCGGCAGCACGATCGGGAACACGTTGAGCCGGTAGTGCAGGTCCTCGCGCAGCTTGCCCTCGCTCACCGCGCGCTCGGGCGAGCGGTTGGTGGCGGCGATCACGCGCGCATCCACCTGCACGGGCGCATCGCCGCCGATGCGGATGGCCGAGCCGGTCTCCAGCACGCGCAGGAGCTTCACCTGCAGCTCGATCGGCATCTCGCTGATCTCGTCCAGGAACAGCGTGCCGCCCGAGGCGCGCTCGAAGTAGCCGCGCCGCAGCTGGGTGGCGCCGGTGAAGCTGCCGCGCTCGTGCCCGAACAGCTCGCTCTCGATCAATCCCGACGGCATGGCGCCGCAATTGAGCGGCAGGAACGCGCCCCGGCGCCGCTTGCTGAGCTCGTGGATGGTCTGCGCCACCACCTCCTTGCCGGTGCCGCTTTCGCCGGTCAGCAGCACCGTGGCGTTCGTGGGCGCCACCTTGGAGATGAGGTCGTAGACACTCTGGATCGCCGGCGAGCCGCCGATCAGTTGACCGAAGCGCCCGAACCCGCGCAGCTGCTGGCGCAGCGTGCCGATCTCCTCCTTCAGCTCGGTGGTGCGCGCGAGGTTGGTCAGCACCGCCTTGAGTCGCGGGATGTCCACCGGCTTGGTGAGGTAGTCGAGCACCCCGGAGCGCATCGCGTCGATCACCGACTCGACCGAGGCGTGGCCGGTGATGACGATCATCTCGGTGCGGGAACCCGGGGGCATGTCGTCGAGCAGCTCGAGGCCGCGGCCGTCCGGGAGCATCAGGTCCACCAGCACGACGTCGGGCGGATCCGCGGTCAGGTGCTCGCGTGCCTCGGCGAGGCTGGTCGCGGTCGTGACCGTGAACCCCTCGCGCTCCACCAGGGCCGCCTCGGCCGTGAGGAAGCTGAGATCGTCGTCCACGACCAGTGCGCGTGACATGCTCAGGCCCCCGAGACGGCCGGCAGCTCGATCTGGAACGTGGCGCCCCGGCCCGGCTCCGACGCCACGCGGATCTCCCCGCCGTTGGATTCCACCACCACCCTCGCCACGTACAGCCCGATGCCCGTGCCGCCGCCTTTGGTGGTGAAGTGCATGGTGAAGATCCGGTCCATGATCTCGGGCGGGATGCCCGGACCGTCGTCGGCGACGGCGATGGTCGCCTTGGCCCCGTGGTTCTCGAGGCCCATGCGCAGGGCTCCGCCGTGCGGCATCGCCTCGAGCGCGTTGACCCCCAGGTTGATGAGCGCCTGCTTGAGCGCGTCACGGGTGCCCAGCACACGCACGGGGGTGTCGGGCGCGCTCACCGTGAGCGTCACCTTCTGGCGCGCGCACTGGGGCCGCAGCAGGTTCTCGACGTCGCGGAGCAGATCGCGCGCGTCGATCTCCTCGAGGTCGTCGCGTGGCATCGCCGCGTTGTTGAACAGACTGTCGAGCGAGCGGCGCAGGCGCTGCAGCTCCTGATCCATGACCGAGAGATAATCCTTCGTGCGCTCGCCCGCCCCCATGCTTCCACCGTCCACGCTGCCGCGGAGCAGCTCGACGTGGGCGACGATCGCCGCCAGCGGCGCACGGATGTCGTGCACCACCGAGAGGTAGAGCCGCGCCAGCCCGCGCAGCTGGCTCGCGAGCCGCATGTCGGTCTCGAGCGCCCGGATGTCGGCCGGGTCGCGCACCAGCACGAGGTGGCCCTCGGTCTCGCCCTGCCCGAGCGGGTAGATCTCGAGCCGCACCGGCCCCTCGCGGCTCGAGGGCTGGACGTCGACCCGCACGCCCTCGCGTCCCGAGAGCGGCTGCTTCGTGAGCCCGCGCTCGAGCGCGGGGCGGATCTCGTCCATGATCCCGGCGAGGCCGGTGTCGCTCGTGCAGCCGAACAGCTCGCGTGCGCGTAGGCTCGCGAACTCGCACCGTCCCCGCGGGTCCATCAGCAGCACGCCGACGTTGACCGCCTGGCCGAGCGCCGCGAAGCGGCCGCGCATCTCGCGCCCGGCGCGTCCCGCGGTTTCGATCGCCTGCGAGAACTCGTCGAGGTCGGCCGTGATGTCCGGTGACTCGCCGCGGATCGCGGCTTCGAGCGTGCGCGTCAAGGTGCGCCCGCGCTGGCTGAGCTGCACGTGCAGGGCGAAGCTCAAGCCGATGATGCAGAGCAGGCCCACGAGCGCGGCGAAGCCGAGCTGATTCCAGGTCGTCTGATTCATGCTGGCGACGCTCTGGCTCTGGAGCCCGATGCGCAGATACCCCACGCGCTCGGCACCCTTGGTCAACGGTACGACCAGCTCGTAGGAGCCGCTCGAGAACGGCAGGCGGCCGAAGGTGATGAAACGCATCGCGCGGCTCGCGCCGAAGAACTCGTCGGGCGTCGGCTGGCGGGCGACGGAGGAGGCGCTGTCGCTGGCGACGACCCGGCCATCGCGGTCGACGACGGCGATCGACGTGACGACCTGGGAGTTCCGCGTGAGCTGCACGATCAGCGTCTTGAGGCTCTGGCGCGCTTCACGGTCGGCCTGCAGCAGCCGTTCCAGGCTGGGCCCGGCGAGCGCGCTCGCCACCTCGCGCGCGAACAACCGCGCGGTCTCCTTCTGGACGTTGGCCTGGAGCACCAGGATCTGGAATACGGCCACCGCCGCCAGCACCAGCAGCACGGCGGCGTAACCAGCCAGAAGGAAGAGCGTGTTCTTGAGTGCGAGCCGCATTCCGTACCTGTGCGGGGTCACGGACGGAAGGCCGCGGTGTGGGGACGGCCGCAGCAGGAACGTGAACGCTGCTGCATCCTGCAGGAGCGGCACCAAGGATGCGCCCCCGGGTCCGGCCCCGCAAGGGGCCCGATCGGCCGCATTTGGCGCGCCCTTGACAGGCACCACCGCCGACCGCAGCGGACGCACGTGTAATCCCTGCCGCCCGGGGCCCAAAAGGCGCTCCCTCGAGCGACGCGTTGTGCCTGCAAGCCGCTGCCGCCCACGGCGGCCGTCTCCGGCATGCCGCTTGATGGTGTACCGGGGTCCAGGGCCGTGCACGAACAACCCGTCGGCGAGGAGGAATAGATGAAGACGATCCGGATCCATCACCCGCGGCCGCACTTCCACCCAACCATCGCCATCGGCGCGCTGCTGGGGTGCGTGCTCCTGGTGTGCGCTCCGATCGCCCAGGCGACCGAGATCATCCCGTCGGTCGGCATCACGAAGTCGGCGCACGACAGCAACGCCGACGCCGAGCTCTACGGCGGCGTGGCGTTCCGCGGCAACATCCTGCCGATGCTCAAGAGCGAGGTCGGCGTCGCCTACCGCCACGAGTCGAGGCTCGATGGAAACCTCGAGGTGCGGCAGTGGCCGGTGACCGCGTCGCTGTGGCTGGCGCCGATCCCGGCGGTCTACGCCGGCGGCGGCGTGGGCTGGTATCACACCACCCTCGACTACTCCTCGACGCTCCCCCTGGCCGATGAGACGCACCAGCGCTTCGGCGTCCACCTGGGCGGAGGCGTCGACGTGCCGCTCGGGCCCTCGGCGGCCGTGGACCTCAACGGGCGCTACGTCTATCTCGGCAATCAGACGAGCCAATTGCCCCCCTCACAATGGGACGCCGACTACTGGACGACGACGCTCGGCCTGGCGTTCAAGTTCTAGCGAACGGGTGGTTGCACGATCGAGGCGGGGACCTCCGTGGTCCCCGCCTCGACGCGTGAAACGGAACGCGTGTCGCGGAGCGATCGCGGCGACCGTGCCGCTCTCGAAGGCCCGCGCCCGGCGCGTCAACCCGCGCGCCGCATGGGTGCGTGCGAACCGAAGTTCGCGGAGTGCTCGCGCGACGGCTCGTGCGTGCCGCCGGCGATGAGGCCGAAGACCAGGCCGTAGGCGAGGTGGCCGATCAGCGAGTCGAGCGCCACCGAGAGCCCGCCGATCCGGTCGCTGAACAGTCCCG
>Ga0070695_100000727_pt1 | contig 17590 bp, 14 predicted proteins | sample KBSK1252metaG_FD_65471 | JGI IMG/M metagenome (GOLD analysis project Ga0070695, IMG submission 65471) | Corn, switchgrass and miscanthus rhizosphere microbial communities from Kellogg Biological Station, Michigan, USA - KBS K1-25-2 metaG | ecosystem: Host-associated > Plants > Roots >...
GCAAGATCACCGAGCCGGTGCCGTTTTGACTGCCGGCCTGGATGAAGGCGCGATCGATCTTCACCGCGTCGAAGGTCAATTGATGGAGATAGGACAGCGAGGAAAAGCCAGTGCCGAAATCGTCGAGCGAAAGGCCGGCACCGCAATCGGCAAGCTGAGCCAATACGCCCGTCGCCTTTTCCGGGTTGTCCATCACCAGCACTTCTGGAATTTCAAGCCGCAACGAACCCTTGGGCACGACGGCACGCGCCAGCAGTCGGCGCAGTTCTTGGGCGAGCTCGGGACGGAAGAGCTGACGGCTCGCAATGTTCACGCTGGCAAACAGGGGCAAGTCCGGACGCGGAAGCTCCTTTTGCCAACGGGCAACGTCGCGTAGCGCCTGCATCAACACAAACGAGCCGAGGCCAACAATCAAATCACTGTCCTCGGCAATCGGCATGAATTGACTGGGGTCGAGCGTCCCTTGGGTCGGGTGGTCCCAGTAGAGCTGCACCTCGAAGCCTGCCAATACCTCCGTGGCGAGGTAGAAGATCGGCTGGTAGAGGACGCCGATTTGCTTTTTTTCCAACGCCCGGCGTAGGTCGGCTTCGAGCGCCACTCGGCCATCCGTGTCGCGGCGCATCTCGGCGCTGAAAATGTCGATGCGATCCGTACCCATGCGTTTGGCGCGATACATGGCAATCTTGGCCTCGCGCAGCAGCTCGGCAGGATCCTCGTCTGGCCCATCGTAGAGGGAAATCCCGATCGAGGCCGTCAGCACGATGTCTTGCCCGGCGATGTCAATGGGTGCGCGCAGCGACCGGCGCACCTGCTCGGCCAGAATCGCCAGCTCGCGCGGGTCGGACTGGTTGAGCAGCAGCAGCGCAAACTGGTTGCCACCCACCCGCGCCAGCGTATCGTGCGGCCCAAGGTGCCGGCCGAGCCGTCGTGCCACGGTCAAAAGCAGACTGTCCCCGACCACCAGGCCGTGCGTCGCATTCACCGCCCGGAATTTGTCGACGTCGACAAACAGCAGGGCCGGCCGCACCAAGGGCTCAAGCGTCGCCCGCTTGGCCGCGATCGCCAGGCGGTCGAGAAATAGCTCGCGATTGGGCAGCCCCGTCAGGCTGTCGTTTACGGCGTCAAACAGCAAGCGTTCCTGGGCGCGCTTGGCATCGGTGACCTCGCGCATCAATCCGACATAGCGCAGGTGACGCCGGTCCGAGACCGGGACGCTGGCCGCCTCCAAATCGAACCAGCGATAGGAATTGTCGGCGTGCCGCAGACGCAGGTCGAGCCGCATCTCACCGCCCGCATGCTCGCGCACCGACCACATCAAGACCTTCAAGCGCTCGGCGTCGGCGGGATGCATGTAACGCAGGAACTCGGTGGTTTTGGCGGACAACAAGCCGGCCTTGAGGCCCAAGATCGCCTCCACCAGCGGACTGACTTTGATCTCATCGCGGCGCGCGTTCCATTCCCAAACGGCTGCTCCGGCGCCGTCGACCGCCAGCGAACGCAGCTTTTCATCGTCGGGCTGGGCGCCGTAAAGAGGCTCGAAGGAGCGAAAGGCATATTGCGTAACGGTGAATCCGATCAGCACGACAATGAGCACAAGGCCGGCGGCCAGGCCAAACACGACAATGTCGCCGGCGAGCCGACCCGTAAACGTGGCGCCGGCGCCGAACAGCCACACCAGCAGGAGCATCCAGCTCGGCACCAACGACAGGGCGCGATCTTGGCCTCGCAGCGCCAAAAACAGAATGAGGGCGGCACCGCCGCCGGCAATGGCAACGCTGGAAAGTCGGGCGAAGGTGGCGGCCAAGCGCGGATCGAGAAACGCCACGGCGATGAGGACGAGCTGCGCGGCCATCCAAAGGGCAAGCAGCGAGCGCAGGAAGCCGTGCCAGGAGGACAGGCGCAGAAAGGTGTAAAGGAAGACCAATAGGGTTGCCGCCATTGCCGCCTCGCAGGCGGCCCGATACTGGGCCGTATCCTCCGGGCGCATATTGAAGAGTTTGTGCCAGAAGCCAAAATCCACGCACAAATAGGCAAGAACGCACCAGGTAAAGATTGCCGCTGTCGGGAAAATGGCCTTGTGATTGGCGGCAAACACCACGGTCAGGAAGATGGCAAGCAACCCCGTAATGCCGAGCAGGATGCCGTTGAAGAGCTGTCGGTCGCGCGCGCGTTGCTCGTACTCGACAGCCTTCCAAAGGTAGAGGCGGGTGAAGCGATCGGAAAAGAGCTCGGCGACGAAGGTTACGGTCTGGCCGGGCTCGACCGACAAACGGAACACGTCCGCCCGGTCATTCTTGATGCGCTCGGGAACATAGCCCAGCGATGGCGTCACCGCATCGATGCGCCTGGCGTCGAGACCCGGCCAGACGATGCCAGAACCCACCGCACTATAGCGGTCCGCGACCAGCCAACGCTCGATTGGCTTGTCGGTCGGGTTACTGAGGGCAAACACGAACCAACTGGGGCTAGTGCCCGGCGTAATCGCCCTCACGGACATCGGACCGGCGGTGCCGTCGGCCCCAGGTGCGGTTTCGATGCGCAGGTTGTCGCCGCGCCCCTCGTAGCCTTCGCCAAGCGCCGTAATGTCGATGCGCTCGAGTTCGGGATCGATCTCAATGGCCTTGAGGGCGTTGGCGGCCCCGAGTTGCAGCAAGAGCGCCGCCACGGCGGCAAGCCAAACACAAAGGGCGCGCAGCGCCCGCGCGCCGCCACCCCGCCTGCCCTCCCCTGGTAACCCCCTCGACATCCAGCTCCTATTAGATGCGGCTAGCGGCGCAGATCATCCTGCAGCAGCGCAAACAGATCATGGTCCTGCCAGACCCCATTGATCTTGAGATAGCGGCGCGCGCGCCCCTCGCGCGCAAAGCCGGCCTTTTCCAGCACACGTGCGGAGGCAACGTTGTGCGGCAGGCAGGCAGCCTCGAGCCGATGCAAGCCCAAGACGTCAAAGGCAAACGGCAACACGGTGCGCACGGCATTGGTCATGTAGCCCCGCCGCGCATGCGGCAGGCCGATCCAATAGCCGATCGAGGCGGCCTGGGAGACGCCGCGTCTAACGTTACTGACGGTTAGACCACCAAGCAGGTTGTCGTCGTTGCGGAAAATGAAGAAGGCGTAGCCCTGATCCTCACGCAACTCGCGCTGATATTGACGCAGCCGGCGTCGGAAGGCGGATCGCGCCAGCTCATCGCGGGCCCACTGTGGCTCCCAGCCGACAAGATGTTCGCGGCTCAGCGCGCGCAGTTGCGCCCACGCCGCATAGTCCGTCATGCTCGGATGGCGCAAATAAAGGTCGATGCCTCGGACTTCGGTCTCCGCATCAATAGCCGTTGAGGCTCGCAAGAACGCCATCTCTTCCCCTCCGAACCGGTCTTTCGGTTCTGCACCCAGGTCTGTTCGGGCTTAGGCGATCGCCATAGCTTCGGCCAGCCGCGCATAACTATCGCTTTTACGACCGGCACCGACAATTGCCACCGACGGCCGGGTACCCGTCACCAGTCTGCTCGCCAGCGTCCTGACGGCCTCGGGGGATACGCCCTCGATGCGCTCGACCAGTTCGGGGGTGTCGATCAGGCGGTCAAACAGAAGCAACTGGCGTGCCATTTGCTCGGCGCGGGCCGATGAGCTCTCAAGCCCCATCAGCAGGCCGGCCTTGAGTTGCGCCTTGGCGCGGGCCATTTCCGCGTCTTTCGGCTTTTCGTTGGCGGCGCGCTTGAATTCGGCCCCCACGACCTCAATGAGCTCACGCATCAGGTCCGCTCCGGTTGCCGCATGCAGGCCGAAGAGGCCCGAATCGGCCAGCGCCCAGCAGCTGGAATAGATGGCATAGCACAGGCCTCGCCGTTCCCTTACTTCCTGAAACAATCGCGATGACATGCCGCCGCCAAACAGGCCCGAAAATACCTGTGCGGTATAGAACTCCTCCTGCCGATAGGACGGGCCGGGGAAGGCCAGGACCAGGTGACTTTGCTCAAACGGCTTCGGCGATGTGCGCGTCCCACCCGTGTAGCGTGCAGGCTCGAATCGCCCGCACGCACCACCATTGAGGCCCCCGAATTGGGCCTCAGCGTGGCGCATCAGGACGGCATGATCGACCTTGCCGGCGGCAGCGAGCACCATGCGCGAGGCGCAGTAGTTGGCCGTGAGGAACGCCCGCAGCTCGGCGGCGCCGAAACGCGCCACGCTTTGCTGCGTGCCCAGGATCGGCCGGCCGATGGCCTGATCGGGAAAGGCGGCCTCCTGCAGCATCTCGTAGGCGATCTCATCGGGGCTGTCGCGGGTCGCGGCGATCTCTTGCAGGATGACTTCCCGCTCGCGCCCGAGCTCCTCTTGCGCATAACGCGGCTGCTGCAGGATGTCGGCCAGAATATCGAGCGCGATGGCGATGTCGGCCTTCAGAACACGCGCGAAGTAGGCCGTGGTCTCCAGGCTTGTTGCCGCGTTGAGTTCGCCCCCGACTGCCTCGATCTCCTCGGCGATATCGCTGGCGCTACGCCGCTCGGTGCCCTTGAAAGCCATGTGCTCCAAGAGGTGCGAAATGCCGTGCTCGGCGATGCTCTCGTGCCGGGCGCCCGCTGCAATCCAGACCCCAAGCGATACGGTCTCCACGTGGGGCATGTGGTGCGACACCACGCGCAATCCGTTGGGCAATCGTGCAAGTTCTGTCGTCATGCTCCTGGCCCCCAAACGGTTGTGGCGCACCGCTCGACAAAGCGTTGCACCAGAGACAGGTCATTGGGCAATGTCGTGACGCGTTCCGGCTGCGACAGCAGGCGATCGAGCCGTCCCGGCAAGGCCGGGCGCTTGCCCGTAATCGCCTCCAGCGTCTCGGGAAACTTGGCCGGATGCGCGGTGGCAAGGGCGACGCGCGCAACGGGCGCGGATGGCTGGCTCGTCGTTGCCGTCCGCTCCGCCGCCACCAGCGCGCAGGCGCTATGCGGGTCGAGCAGATAGCCGCTTTGCGCCTTGACGCGCTGAATGCAATCGCCGACCGCGGCCTGATCGACGCGCTCGGCGACGAAGGACTCGCGGTAAGCTTTGAGTGCCGTGCCCAGCCCGATCGACCGGCTTTGCTGCAAGCCCTGCATGGTGCCACGCACGAAGGCAGCATCGCGCCCGCTGGCCTCAAACAGAAAGCGCTCGAAGTTGGAGGCAACCTGGATATCCATGGAGGGCGACGAGGTGGCGATCACGTCGGAGAGGGCATAGGTCCCCGTGCGCCAAGCGCGCGCCAGGATGTCGTTTTCGTTGGTGGCGATCAGCAACGGTTCCGCCGGCAAGCCCATGGCCTTGGCGGCATAGCCGGCAAACACGTCGCCGAAATTGCCGGTGGGAACCGAAAAAGCCACGCGCCGGGCCGGGCCGCCGAGGGCAACGGCGGCGACGAAATAGTAGGTGAGTTGAGCAACAATGCGCGCCCAGTTGATGGAGTTTACGGCGGCCAACTGCAACCGATCGCGGAAGCGCAAATCGTTGAACATGGCCTTCACCAGGGCCTGGCAATCATCGAACGTGCCTTCGATCGCCAGCGCGTTGACATTGGCCTCGGCGGGCGTGGTCATCATCCGCCGCTGTACCTCGGAGATGCGGCCCTTCGGGAACAGCACCACCACGCTGAGGCGCTCCAAGCCGCGGAACGCCTCAATGGCGGCCCCACCGGTGTCGCCCGAGGTCGCTGCCACGATACTGACGCGGGCGCCGCGGCGGGCGAGGACGTGATCCATTAGGCGCGCCAACACCTGCATTGCCAGATCCTTGAAGGCCAGCGTCGGGCCGTGAAACAGCTCCAGGACCCAAAGGCTACGATCAATCTGGCGCAGCGGCGTGATGGCCGGGTGGGAAAAGCGCGCATAGGCAGCCCTGGCGATGTCGAGCAGGTCAGCGCGCCCAAGGCTTGACCCGACGAAGGGCTGCAACAGGCCGACGGCCACCTCGGCAAACGGTTGGTCGGCAAACTCGGCGATACTCCGCGCGGAAAGGCTGGGCCAGGTGACGGGCATATAAAGTCCGCCGTCGCGGGCAAGACCCGCCAACAGCACCTCTTCAAATCCCAGTCTGGGTGCTTCGCCTCTGGTGGAAACGTACTGCAAATTTTCGCTCTTTCGGGGTTTGTCGCGACCTTGCACCCTGAACCTATGCCGTCGGCGCCGGGCTTAACAAGGCAAAGCCTCGTCGCGTTAGGGGCCGTGCGGGTCCGGCCCCGCCAGTATGGCCCCGCCAAGGCGAAGCCGATGGCGGGCAAAGACAAAATAAACGGCGATCAGGGTCAACGCGAGTGCAAACCAGGTCAGGGCGTACTGCAGATGTCGATTGGGCAGGTCGAGCCGGGTGACGCCGCCGCGCGGAAGTCCCCCGGGCGGGGAGGGTTGCTGATCGACCTCCAGGCGGAAGGGCAGGCTGTCGGGCGCCGGCGCACCAAAGGCGGAGGTCGTCATTTGGTCGAGATCGGGCCAGTACCATAGGTTGCCGGTCGCATCATTGGCGGGCGTGAACATCCCCGGGGCCAGCGGCCGGCGGATCAGACCGCGCACCTCCGTCTCGCCGGCGACCTGGCCGAGGACGCGCCGTTGCGGCTCTTTGTGGGCATCGTCGACCCAACCACGGTTCACCCACAGGATGCGGCCCGGGGAAATCTCCAACGGGGTATAGACATGCCAACCGAGGCCCGCGGGTTGCGGGGCATAAAGGTAGCGCTCCCGGTCATGGTGGAAGCGGCCTCTGGCCAGGGCATGCAGGTATTCGACGTCCCCGTCGGCCCGCCATTGGCGTTCGACCGCCGCAAGGCTAACTGGAGCGGCGCCGACCCGGGCCGTAAGGCGCGCCAGCAGCGCCTCTTTCCAGGCCAGACGCTCAAGTTGCCACAGGCCAAGGCCGACCAACCCAACCAGCCCGACGAGAACCGCGATCGAGGCCCACACCAGTCGCGCTTGTCGCAGCCGCTGCCACATGACGCTGTTTCAGTGGGGCGTGAGCCGCCCCTCTTCGGCCCGGTGCCTATACTGCAGGGCGATCAGGGTCGCCTTCAGCACGCGCAGCACGGCAAAGGCAAGGAGCGGGGTTAGCACACCCCACAGCACAAGGTGCACCCAAACCGGCACGCCCAGCTTGAATTCGACCAGGAGCGCTCCACCCAACACGAGAAAACCCAGGATGAAGATGGCGAACACGGCCGGGCCGTCGCCTGCATCGGCAAAGGCATAGCTCAGACCGCAATGACCGCAGCTTTCGGACACGGCAAGGCCGCCGGCAAACAGCGCGCCCTGGCCGCAGCGCGGGCAGCGACCCTTGAAGCCGCACAGCACCGGGGATGTCGTCTCGGGCATGCCTGATCTCACTCAACTGCCCAGGCGCCCCCGCAAGTCGCGGGCGCACGCGCCGCACAGGGAGCGGCGGGCACATCCGCGGCGCCAGGACGAGGGTTTCAGTGCGCCAGTGGCGTGCCTGCCCCCCACACATAGATGCACAGGAACAGGAACAACCAGACCACGTCGACGAAGTGCCAATACCAGGCCGCGGCCTCGAAGCCAAAGTGCTGTTTGGGCGAAAAATGCCCCGCCATGGCCCGACAGAGGCAGACGATGAGGAACATGGTGCCGATCAAGACGTGGGCGCCGTGGAAGCCCGTGGCCATAAAGAAGGTCGAACCGTAGATGTGACCGGCATACTTGAAGCCGGCATGGGCGTACTCGTAGGCCTGACAGACGGTGAACAGAATGCCCAGAATGACGGTGAGCAGGAGGCCCCACTTGAGCCCGCGCCGGTCATTTTGCAGGAGCGCGTGATGGGCCCAGGTCACGGTCGTGCCCGAGGTGAGCAGGATCAGCGTATTGACCAGCGGTAGGCCCCAGGGATCGAAGGTGCCTCGGAACAAGGTGCCATCGGGTTTTGGCGGCCAGTGCCCCCCGGTCAGCGCATTGCGCTCAACCATGCCGATCACTTCCTTGCCGGTCTCGACCGCGCCATCGGGCGCGGTGATATCAAGCGGATAGACCGCCGCCGGGAACAAGGCGACGTCGAAATAGGCCCAAAACCAGGCGACGAAAAACATCACCTCCGAGGCGATAAACATGATCATGCCGTAGCGCAGGTGCAGTTGCACCACCGGCGTGTGGTCGCCGCCGTGGGCCTCGCGGATCACATCGCGCCACCACACCCACATGGTGAACAAGAGGCCCAGCACGCCGGCGGCGAACACGAAGGGACCCTTGATGCCGAACAGGCCCTCGCCGCCGCCCATCGACCGCATCCAGATGATGAGGCCGACCGCCGTTACAAAGCCGGCGGTCGCCCCGACGGCCGGCCACGGGCTCGGGTTGACGAGGTGATAGTCGTGGTGCTTGGCATGCGTGTCGGCCATCTCGGTTTTCAGCTCCCTAAACCCTAGGCGGCCTCGCGCCAGGGTGTTTCGACGATATCTATCCGGCCGTACCCCGTATGGCAGCGGGCGTTCCCCGCACCGGGCCGCCGCCGGCGCCATCACCCGTCCGTCCGGCAAGGCCCGCCTTGTTCTCCACGGGATAGAACGTATAGGACAGCACGATTAGCGAAATCGACCGTCCATCCCGATCCGACACGATCTGTGGGTCGATGAAGAAGCTCACCGGCATCTCGACCGACTGTCCCGGCTCCAACACCTGTTCGGCAAAGCAGAAACATTGGATCTTGTTGAAAAAGCCCCCCGCGGGCTCGGGCGTGACGTTGAAGGTCGCCATGCCGGTGACGGCGTGATCGGCAAGGTTGGTTGCTCGGTAGAAGGCCAAGGCGTTTTCGCCAATTTTGACGTCGAGCGTGGACTGCACCGGTTCAAAGCGCCAGGGCATGCCGGGCGTAACGTTGGCATCGAAGCGGACGGTGATGGTCTTATCGATGCTGGTATCGGAGGCATGCAGCGCGCGCTGCGGCGTGCCGGCAAAACCGGTGCTCTCGCAGAACAGCCGGTAGAGCGGAACCGAGGCAAAGGCCGCTCCCACCATGACGGCAACAAGCGCGGCGCAGCAAAGAGCAACGGTGCGATCGCGGCGGCCCGTGCGGCCTTGGTTTTGCCCATGCGCCATGCGTGTCAACCCAACACCGGTTTAACTACAGCGGGCGGTTCATGACGTTGCCGCCCAGGCGGGCAATGGTGGCGATGTAGAACAAGATCACGAGCGCCGCCAGCGCCAACGCGATCGCAACCGATCTTGTCTTGCGCCGTCGTTCCCATTCGCGTTGCTCCTCGTCGCTCACGTGAGCGAAACTCCCGACAGGCTGAGATACCGGCCGAATGCCGCCTCCAGAAGCAGCACGGCAAACAGCACGAACAAATAGACGATCGAATAGGCAAACAGCCGCCGCGCCGCCCGATCGGCCGCGCGTCCCTCGCGCACCCTATGCACGGCGAGCGCCAGCGAGAGAAGGATGCCGCCGGCAACAATGGCGCTCAGCGCATAAATCGAACCACCCAGCTGTAACAGTGCCGGTAGAAAAGCGACCATCACCAAAAGCGCCGAATAGATCACGATCTGCTTGCGCGTCTCGTCGGCGCCGGCCACCACCGGCAGCATCGGCACCCCGGCGCGCTCGTAGTCACGGGCCCGGTACAGCGCCAGGGCCCAGAAATGCGGCGGTGTCCACATGAAGATGATCAAAAACAGCACGATGCTTTCGAGGCTGATGGCGCCGGTCGCCGCGGCCCACCCGATCATGGGAGGGAAGGCGCCGGCGGCGCCGCCAATGACGATGTTCTGCGGGGTCTTGCGCTTTAGCCAAATGGTGTAGACGAACAGATAGAAGGCGATCGTGAGCGCCAACAGCCCACCGGCAACCCAATTCACAACCAGACCGAGCGTCGTCACCGAGCCGATGGCTAGGATCACGCCGAAGGTCAGCGCCTCCTGCGGGCTGATGGCGCCGCGCGGTATCGGCCGCGCCGCCGTGCGCTGCATGCGCGCATCGATGTCGGCGTCGTACCACATGTTGAGCGCCCCGGAGGCCCCGGCCCCGACGGCGATGCAAAGCATGGCGATGCTGGCAAGAATGGGGTCGAGATGCCCCGGCGCCAGCATCATGCCGGTGAAGGCGGTGAACACGACCAACGACATCACGCGCGGTTTCATCAGGGCAATGAAGTCGGCCACGCTAGCCCCGACCAGGTTCGCCGGTCGGGTGCTGCTCAGGGGAATGCCTAGTTCGGCCATGTCGCTTCAGTCGGGTCGGGCGCGGCGGGACGCCTCAGTGATGCGCAGTTTGCTGCAAGGTTGGCAGGCGCTCGTAGGAATGGAATGCCGGCGGCGACGGCAACGTCCACTCCAGCGTCGTGGCACCGACGCCCCACGGATTGTTCGCCGCTTTAACCTTGGCGACGAAGTAGGCGTAGAGCATGGCCAGGACGAACAGGAGCGTGCCCGTGGCGGTAATGTAGGAACCGACCGAGGACCACCAATTCCAATAGGCAAAGGCGTCGGGATAGTCGGAGTAGCGCCGCGGCATGCCGGCCAGACCGAGGAAATGCTGCGGGAAAAAGAGCACATTGGCACCGATGAAGGTGAGCCAGAAGTGCAGTTTCCCGAGCGCCTCATTGTACATGTAGCCGGTCATCTTCGGGAACCAGTAGTACCAACCGGCAAAGATCGTGAACACGGCCCCCAGTGAAAGCACGTAATGGAAGTGCGCCACCACGTAATAGGTGTCGTGCAGCGCGCGGTCGATACCGGCGTTGGCGAGCATGATGCCGGTGACACCACCGAGCGTGAACAAAAAGATAAAGCCCAGTGCCCACAGCATGGGTACGCGAAATTGGATCGAACCGCCCCACATGGTGGCGATCCAAGAGAAGATTTTCACGCCCGTCGGCACCGCGATCACCATAGTCGCAAACACGAAATAGGCTTGCGCGTCGACGCCCATGCCCGACACAAACATGTGATGCGCCCAAACGATGAAGCCGATGAAGCCGATTGCCACCATGGCGTAGGCCATGCCGAGGTAACCGAACACCGGCTTGCGTGAGAAGGTGGAAACGATGTGGCTGATCATGCCGAAGCCCGGCAAGATCAGGATATAAACTTCCGGGTGCCCGAAGAACCAGAACAGGTGCTGGTAGAGCAGGGGATCACCGCCGCCGGCCGCGTTAAAGAATGTGGTGCCGAAGTTGCGGTCGGTCAGCAGCATGGTGATGGCGCCTGCCAGCACCGGCAGCGATAGCAGCAACAGGAAGGCTGTCACCAGCACGCTCCACACAAACAGCGGCATCTTGTGCAGCGTCATGCCCGGCGCACGCATATTGAATATCGTGGTGATGAAATTGATGGCGCCGAGGATGGAGGAGGCGCCCGCCAAATGCAGGGAAAGAATCGCAAAATCCATGGACGGGCCCGGATGCCCGCTGGTCGATAGCGGCGCATAGACCGTCCAGCCGGCGCCAACGCCGTGCATGCCCGGCGGTCCCTCGACGAACATCGAGATGATGAGCAGCGAAAAGGAGGCGGGCAGCAGCCAGAAGGAGATGTTGTTCATGCGCGGGAAGGCCATGTCCGGCGCGCCGATCATCAGGGGCACAAACCAGTTGCCAAAGCCGCCGATCATGGCCGGCATCACCATGAAGAACACCATGATGAGGCCATGCCCGGTCACGAACACGTTGAAGGTGTGACCATTGGCGAAATATTGCAGCCCGGGTTCCTGCAGCTCCATGCGCATGCCCACCGACAAGAACCCACCCACCAGTCCGCCCATGATGGCAAACAGCAGGTACATCGTACCGATGTCCTTATGGTTGGTGGAATTGAGCCAGCGCCCGATCCCGTAGGGGGTGTGGGCATGGTCATGGCCATGATCTGCGTGAGCCGCCGACTTCTCTGCCATTCGAGCACCTTCGCCTTCCATTGCGTGCCGCGCAGGCGGCACCTGTCGACCGAGCCAGTGACTATCGCGCTGCGGCCGTCCGATTCGTCCCCGTCAGTTCGACGGCTGCGTTGCGAATGATCTCCTTGGCGCGCTTGCGGTCACGCGCCTTCAGTGCCGCCGCCCAATCGGCAAACACCTTATCCTTTACCACACGCACTGCGATCGGCATGAAGGCATGGTCTTTGCCGCACAGTTCCGAGCATTGCCCGAAGTATAGCCCTTCCGCCGTGGCCTTGAACCAGGTCGCCGTAATGCGGCCGGGCACTGCGTCGACCTTCGAACCGAACGAGGGAATGGTCCAGGAATGGATGACGTCGGTGGAGGTCACCAGCACGTGGACCACCTTGTTGACGGGAACCAGGACTTCATTGTCGACCGCCAGATTGCGCGGCACCTGATCGGCCGGCATTCCTGCCTTGATGGCTTCCTCTCGTTCAGCGTCCTGCAGCATCACCGAATCGACGCTGATACCCTGATCGGGATACTCGTGCGTCCAATTCCAGGTATGGCCGACGGCCTTGATGGTCAGGTCCGGCGGTGGGTAGGTGTACTGGTCGAACAACAGCTTAAAGGAGGGGATCGCGATCGCGACCAATATGAAGACGGGTATCACCGTCCAGAGCACCTCGACCGTGGTGTTATGCGTCGTGCGCGAGGGCGTTGGGTTGCGCTTTTCGCTGAACCGCCACATCACGTAGACCAGCAGCACAAGTACGAAGGTCGTGATGGCGATGATAATGATGTTGACGTAGTCATGCACCCGGTGGATTTGCGCCGCAATGGGCGTCACGGCTTCCTGGAAGCCGATCTGCTTCGGGGAGGGTTGCCCGGAGCCCGCGAAAGCGCAAGCCGCGAGCAGCGTACCGCCGAGAAGGGTGCTCAGAACGGCGCCCAAAACGGCGCCAAGGCTCATCAGCACGCCGCCGCTCGGGCTCCTCATCGTCATTGTCCTTGCTCCCAGTCCTCGACCCGGCGAGGCCACCCGGCTCGGCCAAAGCTCCCACCCAGCAAAAGCCCGTGCCGCCGTCAGCACCACCACGCCCGCCCCGAATGTCCCCTGGCTGGCCCCGACACAGGCTGGCAGCGCGCGCATCGGCTCGGCGCGAAGGTCTTGCTTGCCGCCACCAAGCATAAGGGCAGACTAGGACTCAAGGGCACCCGCTGCGGCATTTCCACGCGTGAGAATTGCGCCGACGCCTCGACCTGCAACCGTGCCGACGCGAGTCGCATTTTGGCCGGATTCATTGGCCAAATCAAAAGGCGTCGCGATCAGGCAGAAAACCAACCACCGACGCCATCTTCGATCAGCTTACCGGCCAGCCTGGACGGGTCCGCGCAAATCCCTGCAACCCTGTGAGGAATTCGAGTTTGCTTGGCCGATCCCTTCGAGCTTCCCGGATGGTCGCTCAGGGGCGCCGCCTGCTGGGCAGCGGCGCCCTGGCGTGTTTGGCCGTGCTGGGGAGCACACCGGCCGGGGCGCAGGCACCGCAGACGCCCGAAGGCGGCACTATCAAGGCCCAGCACGGCGATTGGCAAATCGTCTGTAAACCTCCCCCGCCCGGCGCCAAGAACGAGACCTGCGCCATGGTGCAGAGCGTCACCGCGGAAGACCGCAGCAACGTCGGTTTGACGGTCTATGTGCAGCGGTTTTCGGATGGCAAGCGCGTGCTGCGTGTGTTTGCGCCCCTAGGCGTGCTGCTGCCACCCGGCCTCGGCCTCAAGATTGACGACAAAGACGTCGGCCATGCTCCATTCGTGCGTTGCCATTCCTTCGCCTGCTACGCGCAGGTCGTTTTGGAGGATCAGCTGATCGAGCAACTCAAGGGCGGCAAGACCGCCGTCTTTATCATCTTCCAAACCGAAGAAGCCGGCATCGGCATTCCAATCTCGCTGGCCGGCTTCAATCAAGCCTTGCTCGGCCTGCAATAGCCCGCGCAGGAGCTGGGCTTGCGCCCTTGTCGGACCCGGGGTGGGGGCGGCGAGCGCGGTGGGCGCGAGATTGCTGGCCACCGGCGTCCTCCCGTTTTTGCCACTTTGTTTGGCTAAGCAAGCAATGGGGGCGGCAAGAGCAGTAGATTGCACGAAGCAATACGAATGACAGCCCTCAACAGCGTACTTTTGGGCGGGCATGAGAGCGCGGAGGCCCGCCGACAGCGACGTCTCGATACCTTCCATCCCTCCTACCGCCGCTTCATCCGAGACCTGAGCAACTGCGCCTCGGAGATCGAGGACCTGGCGGAGAGCTTTCCGGCTCTGCTGTTCGCGTTGAGCACAGGATATGGCTCGGCCGCCAGGCGCGATCGTAGCCTCGTTTTGGTTTGTCGCGGCGCCAGTCTGCGCCAGGCCGCCGACGCGCTCGGGTTGCCGTGGTGGCTGCGCCGGTTGCCGGCGCAGGCGTTCGTAGAGCCGCTACCCTCGTTCCCTGCTGGAGAGGATTACAGCTTGCGCATCTCCAGCCTCATTCCGCGCGCCCCGGAGGCAACCGCCCATTGGCTCAAGCGCGTCGGTCACGCACAGCTGCTGGTCGGCAGCGAGTATGCGCTCTGGCTGGCGCGGCAGGCCGAGCTTGGGAGCTGGTCGGAAGACCTGTTCGAGCTGATGGCGGCATGGGCTTGGTACAGTCAGCGCCCGGGTCTGCCGGGGCACCGACTGCTGCGGCGGCCGTGGGGCGCGGAGATGAGTTTCAAACGTGCGCGCGAGGAGGTGGGGGCTTGGCGTCAGCGCCTGCGCCTCAGCGAGTACTTGGGCACGGGCATCGAAAGGCCGTGGCTGGCCGACGGCGTGGTTGGCGGCCTCAGTTTCGTCGCCCTGCGAACCATCGAGGACTTCATCGAGGAAAGCGCCGCACTCGACAACTGCCTCGACCAGTATGCCGACCAGCTCAGCGCGGGCCAAAGCGCGATTTTCTCGATTCGCAAAGGCGAACGGCGCGTGGCTTGCGTCGAAATCGGCCTGCACGGCGAAGAGGTGACGATGCCGACCATCGTGCAACTACGCGGCGCGCGCAACCGCCGCGCCGCACCCGAAGTTTGGCAAGCGACCTTCGCCTGGCTCGGGAGCCAACGCCTCGAACCCTTGTCGCCGGAGCGACACGCGCCGAAACCGACAAAGCGGGTGGCGGCGCGGCGACTGCTCTGGGAACCCTATCTTGCGCACCTGGAGGAGGTTGGAGGGGCGCAGCGTTTTCGGCGGACGATCTTGGAGCGCCTGAGCGCTCAGGGCCGGCGTCGCGTGCGCCGCCTGCCGGCAGTGGCGCAACGTCCAGCGGACAACCTGGGCACCCGCCTGGAGGGCATTAAGGCGTGAGCGGCGGCGCCAGCCGCCAATCAGCCCTGCCCCACCAGGTCACCCCGCAGCGCCTTGGCGATCAGCGCGCGCGTGTTGTCGACGCCAAAGAGCTCGATGAAGCCGCCAAAGCGCGGGCCTTGGGCTTGCCCGAGCAGCACCTCGTAGAGCGCCGAAAACCAGGTCCGTAATGGCTCAAATGCATGCGCCTTGCCGACCTCATAGACCAGGTTTTGCAGACCCTCGCCGTTGCTGCCTTCAGGCACCGTTGCCAGTCGGTCGGCCAAGGCCTGCAGCGCCTGCCGTTCTTTGTCGTTGGCGAGGCGATAGATCTTCTGTGGTCTGACGAAGTCCCGATAATAGGCGAGCGCATAACCGACAAGCTGGTCAAGCACGGGAAACCTTTCAGGCGTCGCGGCAGGCGAATAGCGACGGATAAAGCCCCATAGCGTCGCCTTGGCCTCAGCGTTCGATACTGCCACCAGGTTCAACAGCAGCCCAAAACTAATCGGCAGTTCGGCCCGCGGCGGGTTGCCGAAGTGAATGTGCCAAGCCGGGTTCTCCAGCTTCGCCCGCTCCTCCTCCTGCGGATATTTGGTTAGGTGCGTCAAGTACTCGTCCACCGCCTTCGGGATGACGTCGAAGAATAGCCGCTTAGCCGCCTTCGGCTTCTGGAACATGAAAAGCCCCAAGCTCTCCGGCGAGGCGTAGGTCAGCCACTCCTCGATGGTGAGACCGTTGCCCTTTGACTTGGAAATCTTGCCGCCAACCTGATCGAGAAAGAGTTCGTAAATGAAGGTCTCCGGCGGCGTGCCACCAAGCGCGCGGCAAATTTTCGACGACAGCGTGACGGAGTCGATCAAGTCCTTGCCGCACATCTCATAGTCGACGCCGAGTGCCGTCCAGCGCAACGCCCAATCGGCCTTCCATTGGCATTTGACGCGGCCGCCCGTTACCGCCGTCTCCACCCTCTTTCCCGTGTCGGGGTCGACGTAGACCACGGTGCCCTTGTGTGGATGGCGCTCCAGCATTGGCACCTGCAGCACCTTGCCGGTAGCGGCCGAGATAGGAAGGAAAGGCGAGTAGGTTTGCCGACGCTCCGGTCCCAGCGTCGGCAGAATGATATCCATGACCTTGTCGTAGGCCCGAAGCATCTTGAGCAAGGTCTCGTCGAATAGACCGGACTGGTAACTCTCCGTCGCCGAGTAGAACTCGTAGTCAAAGCCAAACTGGTCGAGGAAGCGGCGCAGGCGGGCATTGTTGTGATGCGCGAAGCTCGGATGCGCGCTACCGAAGGGATCGGGCACCGAGGTGAGCGGCTTGTCGAGGTACTGCGCGAGCATGTCTCGGTTGGGGACGTTGTCTGGTACCTTTCTGAGCCCGTCCATGTCATCGGAAAAGCAGATCAAGCGGGTCTTGTAGCTGCCCTCGGTCAAGACCTCGAAGGCGTGACGCACCATGGCGGTACGCGCCACCTCGCCGAAGGTACCGATGTGTGGCAGTCCGGAGGGACCGTAACCGGTCTCGAAAATTACCGTTTTGTCGGCACCGTCTGTGAGCGTTTGACGTCGGCTAACGACGCGCCGGGCCTCCTCGAACGGCCAGGCGCGCGCCTCATCGACCGCGGCACGCAGGGTTGCATCGATGCTGGTTGTGGGCGGCATGGTTGCCCCCATTTTTGAGTTGGACGCCGAGACAGCGCGCGCGACCCTATGGGCAGCCCGCGCGTGCGTCAATTGCCGGCTAGCCATGCCGGCGCCGGCCGGCGGCGTTCGGCACAGCTATGCCCACGGCGCGTGTGCGCGATCCATAAACGGTGTTTGCGCGTCGCGGCAAAGCGGCTAACGTGCCGGCATCGGAAGCCTGCCGGGAACCTTACCCATGCGCGAGCGCACGCATTTTTTGCTGCTCAATGTCGGCCACTTCATGGATCATCTGTTCACGCTGATTTTCGCCACCGTTGCGGCGCTGGCGCTGCATCGCGAGTGGGGCTTGGGTTACGCCGATCTCCTGAAATACGCAACCCCGGGCTTTTTCGCTTTCGGCGTGTTTGCGCTCCCCGCGGGTTGGCTTGCCGACAAATGGAGCCGCGATGGCATGATCAGCGTGTTTTTCATCGGCATCGGCAGCGCCTCGATCCTGACCGGCTTCGCCCGCACGCCCCTCGAGATTGCGCTCGGTCTTTTTGTCGTCGGCATGTTCGCCGCCATCTATCATCCCGTTGGTCTCGCGATCGTCGTCGAGAAATGGAAGAACACTGGTATGCGCATTGCCGTCAACGGTGTCTGGGGCAATCTTGGCGTCGCCAGCGCCGCCCTGATCACCGGTTACTTTATCGATCACGGGGGCTGGCGCACCGCCTTCTTCGTTCCCGGCGTGGTCTCGATCTTGATCGGCATCGCCTATAGCGCGCTCCGATGGT
>Ga0070695_100000729_pt1 | contig 17585 bp, 16 predicted proteins | sample KBSK1252metaG_FD_65471 | JGI IMG/M metagenome (GOLD analysis project Ga0070695, IMG submission 65471) | Corn, switchgrass and miscanthus rhizosphere microbial communities from Kellogg Biological Station, Michigan, USA - KBS K1-25-2 metaG | ecosystem: Host-associated > Plants > Roots >...
GATGCGATGTGGCACGCCGCTGATCCAGGGCCGCAAGGAAAGGGCGACGATACGGGCGCCGCTCGCCGCCGCCTCCCGGTACAGCAAATCGAAATGGTCCATCACCTGCTCGACAAACTGTGCCGGCTTGTACTTGTAGAAATGAAATAGTTGCAGGTCGCTGATCTCGTAGGCATGCGGCATGGCGCAAAGCGATCCGGTCTTGGTCTGTAGCCGGTAGGGCATATCGTCGTTGACCCAGTCGCAGACGTAGTCGCATCCCGCGGCGGCGACGAGATCGAGCGTGTCGGCGCTTTCCGAATAGGCCGGCGAATACCAACCCTTGACGGCTTGCCCGGAAAGCCTGCGCAGCGTGGAAAGGCAGCGCTCGACCCATTCGCGCTCCACCTCGCGCGCAATGCCTGCGGCGTGAATATGGTGCATGTCGATGCCATGCGCGACGAGCTCGAAGCGAAGGCGGTTGACCTCCTGCAAGACGTGAGGGTAGCGCTCGGCCAGCCGGGAGGACATGGCAACCGAGGCCTTCAGGCCGCGGCTTTCGAGCGCCCGAAACAGTCGCGCAAACCCCACCCGGTTGCCGTAGTCGCGCAAGGTGTAGTTCCAATAGTCGGGAAAGGGGCGCTCCAGGCCGCCCGCGGGCTTGACACCCTTGGGGGCCATATCGAGCGGGAAGAATTCCAGCGTCGGCACGATCCACAGCGCGATGTGGGAGCCGGCTGGCCAAATCACAGCTTTACGCTGGAAAAGGTTGGAGTAGGGGTACCGGTCATGATCCATGCCCGGGCGCCGATAGGGGTAGTCAAAGTAGGTGCTTGGCAGCGTCACGCCTCACCCCCTTTCTTGCCGGCGGCAATGGCGGCCGCGAACGCATCATAGTGGTGCGCGAGGAAATGGCCGGCGATCTCGCGACCGGTTGCAAGCCAGACTTTGTCGTGGGAGGTGATGTAGTCGAGCGCCTCCTCGAACTGGCGCAGGCGGTGTGGCTGGCCGATCAGAAATGGATGCAGCGGCAGGCACATGACCTGACCGTTGTCGGCTCCTTCCAGGTAGAGGCGGTCGAATTGCGCCTTGATGGCATCGGTGTAGTCGCGCGGCGTTGCATTGCCCTGGAACAGGCTGGTGAAGTCATTGATCTCCAGCGAATAGGGCACGCTAATCAAGCGTCCGCTGCGCACATTGACGGGGAGCGGTTGGTCGTCGTGAAAAAGATCGAGCGTATAGGTAATGCCGGCCTCGGCCAGCAGGTCCATGCTGCGCTCGGTCAGCGTCAGCGCCGGCGCTAACCAGCCCGCAAGCTGCTGGCCCGACCATTTGCGGATCGACACCTTCACGTCCTCGATGAAGGCGCGCTCCTGGTCTTCGCTCATGTTGTAGGTGTAGCGGGTGTTGTAGATGCCGTGCGAGAAGAACTCCCAGCCGCGCTCGCGACAGGCGGCGGCAATATCGGGAAAATGATCGCAGACCGCCACATTGAGCGAAATGCTGCCTCGCACGCCGTAGCGGTCCATGGCCGCCATCATGCGCCAGATGCCGACCCGATTGCCGTAGTCCCGCCAGGCATAGTGCAAGACATCGGGCACGGGACGCGGCCACGAGGTGCGCGAGGGGTTTAGCGGGGGGTCGAGCTCATAGTGTTCGATATTGGGCGCGCACCAGAAGGCCAGGCGCGCGCCCCCCGGCCAGGTGATTTTGGGTCTGTCGTAGTAGGGCAGGTAGTCGTAGAGCCCAGGATCCTCCTTGCCCATGTCCGCGCTCCTCAAAGCCATCGCCGCCGACTTTCATAACGTACATCGCGGCATTGTGCAGCTTCGTGGTAGGCTGGCCGCGGCTTCGCTAGCGAGGGTGTGTCCGGATATGGAACTTTCCAACAAGACTGCGCGCCAGCTGTTCGCGGAGTTCAAGCAAAAGCCGACCCGTGCCCGCTTCGGCTTTGGGCTGAAGCCGGCTGTCGTCAATATCGATCTGCAAAAAGCCTACACCGCCGTCGGCGAGTTCGCGACGGCCTATGAGACCGACCCCAAGCAACTTGCCTACATCAACGAACTTGCCGAGCTCGCCCGCGGCAAGGCGTTACCGGTGGTGTGGACGTATGTGGCCTATCTGGATTCGGGGGAGGACTGCGGGATCTGGGGAACGCGATCCAATACACCCGACTCGCTGCAGAACATCAAGGTGGGCTCACGCCGGGCCGAGTTCGACGACCGCCTCGTCATTGACCGCGGCCGCGACCTTATCATCAACAAACGCATGGCCTCGGCCTTCCACGAGACCAACCTCGCCTCGCTCTTGAACTTCCATCGCTGCGATACGCTCATCATCACCGGCGGGTCGACGTCGGGTTGCGTGCGCGCAACGGTCGTCGACAGCCTGTCGCGCAGCTATCGCACAATCGTGCCGGAGGAGGCCGTGGCCGACAAGCACGAAAGCCCGCATTTTGCCAACCTTTACGACATGGCCGTCAAATATGCCGACGTCGTGCCGGTGGCCGAGGTGATGCGGGCGCTGCGCGAATGGCGCGCGTGAGCGGTGTCGCCGCCGTCGGGACCAGCGGTGCAGCGCCGGCAGCGACGGGCGCTCCTAGCCGGCTGGCTTAGGGCGGTGGGCGAAGATCGTCAATGATGCTGCGCAGCAGGCAGTCGTTGTCGTGGATCGACTTCAGGGCGCCGCGTATTTCCTCGTCAATTAGGCTGCGAGCCGTCCTGCGCTGGCAATTCTGCGGGCGGCCGCTAAACAAATCCAGGTACTTGCGGGACAAATCGGCCAGTTGCCAACCGACGGGCAGCGGCAAGTATTCGTTGTTGAACTGCGCCGATCTCGTGGTGTAGGCGCCACGGCTTCGATCGGCCTCCGCTTCGGCGGGCACCGCCGAACTGCGTGCCCGCCAGGCCAAAAGCAGCGCCGACAGCGGCGCCGTCAACTCGTCATAGGATCTCTTGTGGCTTTTGGTTTGATAGAAAGTGTCGACCGGCTGGTAGCTGCCGGTGATCATGATGATCTTGGGGGCGATCTTGATGCCTTTGAGCACCTCCGGGTTGAGCTCAGCGTACTTGAGAAGGTACTGCGCCAAATTTTCCGCGGTCGCGACCCCGGATCCCTCATAGTAGCCCCCATCCACGAAGGTCATGCGCCGTTCCTGCGGCGGCTCCGTGGTGTCCACGGGCGCGGGTACGGTGAAATCGTACCAGCCGACGGGCAGCACCCAAGGAAAGCGCGCGCTCAGCCCGACGGCCGTGCTGAGGGGCAGCTCGTTGATCGCGGCCGACTTGCGATAGAAGTCCTCCAGGACGCCGGTGCCGAGAATATAGGTTTGCCCGAGATAGAGCGGGCTCAAAATCATCTGTGCGCCCGTCTCAACGTTGGTGGTGTTCAGCAGCAGCGCCGGTGCGGCGACATTTTCCTTGGCACAGGTGCGCGAACCCGGGCCGCACAAGGTAAAGAAGGAGTTGCGAAAGGGATTGTCGCCGCCGAACTTGGCATCCCAGACATACTCGAAGTTCTTCTCAAGCGTGACCGCGCGATCAAAGGCGTAGATGGGAAATGGCAGGAAGCGCTGCACGAAATCGGGGAAGAAGGTTGCCCATGCCAGCGGCGATAGAAAGTCATGGGTCAAGAGGTTCTCGGCATCGGCCTCCAACCCTCGCTCGCGCGGTTCATAGCTTTCCTTGCACGGTTGCGCCTCGCCGTTGAGCGCCTGCTTTTGCGCCAGGGCCGTGAAGACGGCCGTGCCAAGGCTACCGCCGGAAACGGTGCTGGCGGCAAAAACATGCTGCGCGAAGTTTGGGCACAGATCCTGAATGCGGGCCAGGACACGCGCGGCGTGCTGGGCGGCATAGATGCCGCCACCCTCGGCCGCGATGATATAGACGGGATATTCCCTGCCGGCATAGGCCGCGGCATCCTTGCGCGAGGCGATCCAATCCGCGAAGGCCTCGTCCAGCGAGGCCCGCTGCACCGTCTGCTGGCTATGGCGAAAACGGTGATTGTCGTTCCAGCCGGCAAACTGAAAGCATAGACCCGCAACGATGACCAGCGTCACGAGCGGGATGCCGAACCGGTCATAAAAGCGCGTGCCGGCCGACGTCAGCACGACGCTGATCGCCACCCACAGCGCGAAAATCGGAATCACGCCGAAGTATTGCGGCAGCAGAATTGGGTAGAGCGCAATCGCCACCATCGAGGCCAATCCGATCAGGGGAAATAGGAACCAGTGGCTGATCAGAAACAGCTGGCGGCCGCGCGTTTGCGTCAGCTTGCGGCCGGGACCGACCCGCAACAGCCAGCGCTCAAAAACCGTGATGGCCAGGAACAAAACTACGGCGGCCGCGAAGGCGGCCACGGTTTGCGCGGCAAGCGCCGACTGCAACCGACCGGCCTCGGCAACGATGGGTTTTAGCAACTCGGGAATCTTGTCGGCATCCGTCAGCACCCGTTTGTCGGGGAGAAAGCTGTACCAGAGGCCCAAGCCGGCACCGATGAAGGGCGTGGTGGCGAGCAAGCGCGGAACCCAGTCAAGCAATGCCTTTGCGATCGGTTCCCGATCGAGATCTTCATCCTTCGAGACAAGGTGGGTCAGTTCGCGCGTTGCCTGCCAAAGCACCAGCGCCAGCAGCAGCAGGGATGCGGCCGCCATGATCCACTGCCACTGCAGGCCGACGGCGCGCGTTTCCTGACTGCGCTGCAGCAGCACACGATAGACCTCGCGGATCTGCTCGGGCAGCCAGAGCGCGAGAATCGTGATGATTGCCATCACCATCGGCGCACGCATGGCGCTGAGCGCGCGGGTCGATCCGGCGAAGCGATCGAGCAACCCCGGCGCTACGTCGACTGGTGTTGCGGCGGTCATGACGATGCCTCCCCCCCAAGCCAGCCGGCCCGACCGGCACCTACGGCTACAAGCGTTTGAAACCGCGGGTCATGATGCTATCGCAGCGGGCCCGCAAGGCGCTGAAGCGTTCATCGCTGGGCTGCCGCCGCTGCACACAATCGATCACGCATTGGTTGCAGACCTGGCCGTCGCAGCGCTCCTCGCCGCAGCAGCGATAGGAACATTGACAGGCGACGTTGCCTTGCGCGCAGGCATTGCCCCTGGCCTTGGGGGCCTGAGCATTCGCCGTGGTGGCGAGCCACGCCGCGGCAACGATCGTCAACCCTTGAGCGAGAAAGTGACGGCGCCACATCCCCTAACTTCCCTAATGTCTTCTGTCTTCTGTCTTCTGTCTTCTGGTGTCTTCTGTCTTCTGGCCTTTGCCCGCGCGGCGGTGAGGTCAGGACAAACCGGCCGCAGTATAGAAAATAACATGACCGGCTTGTGTCATGCCGCCGTCGGCGCAAGCGCCGAGCGGGGGCGAGCAATGACGGTAAGGGTTGCGCAACGCGGGGTGCCGGCGGCTTCGACCGCTTGATCTGTCAGCGATTTTTGCCCGCAAGGGCCGGGTCCTGGCCGGCAAGGTGCGGCGCAAGGCCGGTCGAGACGGGTAGGGCTTGCTGGGCTGGGCCCGTCGCAGCAAACTGCCGCGGCGCGCGCCTGGGGCGCGGGCGGGGGCAATGCCCCCTCTGCTGGTGGATGAGGCAGGAGGCATGCCATGGACCTCAAGGGCGCGGTCGCTCTGGTGACGGGCGGCAATGGCGGGCTCGGGCAACGTATTTGCCACGCGCTGGCAAAAGAGGGGGCGCATATCGCCGTCATGTATGCGAAAAGCTCGGATGCGGCCGAGGACGTCGCACGCACCTTGCGCGCGCGCTACCAAGTCCAGGCGGCGGCATTTGCCTGCGACATTACCGATCAGGCCGCCATCGGCCAGCTGATCGAGGCGGTCGGCACTCGCTTCGGGCGCATCGACATCCTCGTCAACGACGCCGCCTACAACAAGTCGATCCCCTTCAGCGATCTTGAGGCGCTGAGCCAGGAGGTCTGGGACACGATCATGGCCGTCAACCTGACCGGACCCATGCGTCTGATCAAAGCGGTAGCGCCCCTGATGAAGGCGCAGGGGCGGGGCCGCATCGTCAATATTGCCTCCGTCGCCGGGCTCGCCCCCACCGGCTCGTCCATCGCCTATGCGGTATCGAAGGCGGGCCTCATTCATCTCACGCGCTGCATGGCGGTGGCGTTGGCGCCCGAGACGCTCGTAAACTGCGTGGCGCCAGGATTGCTCGAGGGCACGCGCGCGACCGCCAACCTGCGCCCCGAGCAGATCGAACGCGCGGCCTCGGGCGCGCTTCTCAAGAAGGCTGCGGACAAGGACGACTGCGCCGATATGGTGGTTGTCATGTGTCGCAGCGAGACCATGACCGGACAGACGACGGTGATCGACGCCGGCCGCCTGTTCCATTGAGGTCGGCGCGGGGATTAATCTCCGCCCCGCTTGAGGGCGCGCAGCTCGAAGGGTCGTCACGCCAGCCGGCAGCCCCGGCTTTTGCGTTAGCCTCTTGTGCGCTGCCTCAAAGCCGCATGGGCAGGACGACCATCGCAATGTCCCGCAGATGCAGTTGTCGCAGCATCGTCAGGGCGGCTTCGCTATGCAGCTGCCGGATGTACCGGTTGTCAGCTTCAGGATCAGTTTGCTTGTGAAAAAGATGCTGTCGTGGAACTCATTGTGGATCACCTCGGCAAGCTTGGTCAGCTCTTCAATAGGATCGGTGCCGAAGGCGAGGTAGGATTTGGCGGCAGGATTGTGGTTGTGGCAGTAGTTGGTGAAGTATTGGAGCGCGGCGTCGGCCTCTTGGCGCAAGCGCTCGAAATTTTCGCTCCCCCCGTAGCACTGCGCATCCACCGTGCGCACGTTCATGAAAATGAAGTTCTTGAAGTGCCCTGGAAATTCGCGGCGCACCCACTGCAGTGCATAGACGCCGCCGCTTCGACTCGAGCCAACCACAAAGACGGCGGTAGGCGCAGCGCCATCGAGCTGGGGCGGATGTGCCAGGCTGGGATAGTCGGTCCAAGCTCAGCGCCTAATCGGCGATGCGAATTTTCTTTTTGATGCTCGCGTAGTGCCCTTGATTGAGCAGACAGAAGGCAATGACGGTGCCCGTTATCAGCACCCAAGGTGCGTATGCCGGCCGAGCGCCACGAGGCCTCCTCCGGCCCGTAGCAGGAGGAAGAAAGCCCGTCGGCGCCCAGTCCCACCCAAGCCAGAAAGGCGATCAGGGCGATATGCCGGCGCGTTTGCCCACTGAAGGGATCAAGCCTTTTCCCCAGCAGGGTTTCGGAGATTTTGCCCAGTAACATAACGCTATCGGCCATCTCTTATGAGGCTCGCCGATCGAGTAACGAGCTGCATCCGCTCGACCCGCCGCCGGACTGCAAAGTTGTCCTTCTGCAAGCCGCGACGTCTAAAGGCTAGACACGAGATGACCCCCATCGACCGCCAAAACGGTGCCCGTCATGTAGGAGCCGGCGTCCGAGCACATCAGCAGCAGCGGTCCCTCGAGTTCGCTTGCTTGTCCCAAGCGGCGCTGCGGAATGCGCTTGATCAGGGCGCGGCCGGTATCGCTGGCGAAGAACTCACGGTTGAGATCGGTTTCGATATAGCCCGGGCACAGCGCGTTCACTCGGATGCGATGGCGGGCCAGCTCGAGCGCCATGCCCTTGGTCAGATGCACGATACCCGCCTTCGAGGTCAGGTAGGCGGCCACCTGCCCGGCGACCCTGAGGCCCAAAATGGAGGCGATATTGACGATGGCGCCGCCCGTGCCCTGCTCGCACATGATTTTGGCCACCGCCTGCGCGACCAGGAAGGCGCCCTTGAGGTTGGTATCGACCTGTTGATCCCATTCCGACTCAGAGAGCTCCAGAAACGGCTTGGTCAACGTCACGCCAGCGTTGTTGACAAGGATATCGAGCTTTCCGAGACCTTGGGCGGCGTCGCGAACGGCCTCGGCCACCGAGCCGGCGTTCGTCACATCCATCGCCACGGCAATGGCCCGCCCGCCGGCGGCTTCGAGGTCTTGGCGCACCTGCTCCAGGCTGTCCCGCCGCCGGGCCGCGAGAGCGACCGCTGCCCCGGCACGGGCAAGCATGTCGGCGAAGGCACGGCCGAGACCGCTGGATGCTCCGGTGATCAGGGCGCTGCGGCCGTGCAGGGATAGGGCATAGCTCATATTAAGCGCGCTCCTTGCACGATCACTTCAGTGCTTGGCCAGCCAATCGGCAATGCTGTTGGAAAGCTTCTTCGAACGGGCAACAAAGATGCCGATGTGCCCGCCCGAGACCGGCAGTTCGGTGTAATCCTTGCTGGCAACGCGACCGCGCAGGGCCTTGCTTGCCAGCGGATGGATGACCGTGTCGGTCTCGCTGTAGATATTGAGCACGGGCATGTCGATGGCATTGAGATCGACCAAACGGCCGCCGATGCTGAGTTCACCGCGCACCAGCTTGTTCTCTTGATAGAGTTCCTTCAACCATTGCTGCGCCGCCGCGCCGGTGTGATCCGGCCGGTCCGAGAGCCACTTTTCCATGCGCAGGAAGTTCATCAGCGCATCGGCACTCTGCCCCGCCTGGACCAGCGTCAGATTATACTTGGCGAGCGTGCGCAGGGGCGTCATCAGCGAGAACGTGGTACCGCCGACCTCGCCGGGGATGTTACCCATGGCCTTGATTAGAAGATCGATATCCTCGGAAGTGAGACTCCGCGTCCAAACATTCATAAAGCCGGAGTCGAGGCGCTCCTCAGTCTGGTCGGCGTGAAAATCGACCGGCGTGACGGCCGTTATGAGATTGCTGACCTTGTCCGGATGCAGGGCGGCGTAACATAAGGACAGCAGGCCGCCCTGACAGATGCCAAGCAGGCTTATGCAGGCAAGTCCATGGCGTTCGCAAATGACGTCGACGAAGCCATCCAGGTAGCCATTGATGAGATCATGGAAATCGTCGAACTGATCGGCCAGCGTGGGGTGACCCCAGTCCGTGACGTAGATGTCGCAACCGGCCTCCACCAAGTTGCGCAAGAATGAACGATCTTCCTGCAAATCGAGGACATTCCAGTGGCCAACCATGGCATAGGTCACGAGCACGGGCGTGCGAATCCGCGCAGCACCGGCGCGCGCGATCCGATGCAGCGTACGGCCGCCGATGCGGCAAATCTCCTCGCGCGGGGTCTCGGCGATCTTGACATCGGCCTCGCGCACGGTTGCGAGCGCACTGGTGGCAAGGGCGACACGTTTGCTGAAATCTGCAAGCTCGCTCCAGGCCGAAAGCAATCGATCGTCCGCCGACATCTCAGCTGCCACCTTTGCTTGGAGCGGCCACCGTGACATGCCGGCGCAACGTCCGCACCTGCTGGCGCAGCTCCTGTAGTTCGCGCTGCATGGAGTGCATGCGCCGGTAAACCTCGGTCATTTCGCTTCGGGTCGGCATGTCGAGCAGCTGGGAGCTCTTCTCGCCGAATTGGCGCAGCTCTAGCCGATATCCGGTGAGGGCGCGCAGCAAACGTTGCTGCAAGCGCGCGAAGTCACCCGAACGATTGAATTCCATCAAGGTCCGATCGACCACGTTGTTCCAAAGATCGAGCGCTTCTCCCGGCGTCTTTATCGCCTTGCCGGCGTCGGCACGCTGCGCGATTTCGCCCTGAAAGTTCCGCGACATCAGCAGCCAGAGCGGGATCGAGACGGCCATGTACTGCTGGACCAGCCCCATGAGATCAAGCATGGAGGCTGACGACTTGATCGCCGAGAAATCAAAGCTGGGAAGGTCGGCGAACCGCGGCAGGCTGAACACCTCCTGCATCTCCTGCAGCAAGGGGGCAAGCCCACCGGCCCGCCATAGCTCCGGATCCCAGAGGCGATTGAGGAGCTTTGAGCTCTCTAGGCCGCGCTCGCGTGAGACCACTTCCGCCGTTTGCAGCCAGGCATTCCACATGCCGGCCATGGCGGTCCAGGGTGCAAATAGCTGCTCGAGGTAGTCGGAGGCTGGCGCAGCGGTCGCATCCGCGGCCGTCGCCTCGGTTGCGGGCGCCGCTGCTGCGGCGGGCCTCGGCGCCAATTCTTCTCGATTGGGGAAGGGTTCGGCGGCCTGCGCGGACTTCGTCATCTGTTTCAACTTTCAGCAGCGATCGGCTTGCGAGCCCCCTTTTTCGCCTTTGCTCCAAACGGGGCTGGCGTCCACCTTTTTCCAGATTAGGACGGAGCGCCCCTGCCGGCCGTCCTGGTAACTTCTGTAGGCCGCGGTGGTGATCGTCAGCATGTCGCCACTGAGGTCGTAGTACCGGACCTGGTCTGTGCCGGTCCACGCCTGGTTCCACGACACATCGATATGGTGCACGACCTTTTCCCCGTCGAGCGTGAACTTGCCCGCGTACGCCACCATGGTGCCCAGTAACTTGACGCCTTCCTCGTCGGTCGGCACCACATCGCCTGGGGTGATGCGATCCTGGCGCACGAAAATAGCGTACATGCGCCCATCGGCCGAGTAGCCGAGATAGCCCGCGGGATTTTCGCCGAATTGGTTGAAGCGCTCATCGCTCCCGAACACTTCACGGACATAGGAAACAAGCTTCCAGGTGCCAAGGATGGATTGTAGCGCACTCTCAGGGGCCATCGCGGCAACTCCCAATGAGCATCCTCACAGCTGCTTGGCTCTCTCACGCAGAACGAACTTTTGGATTTTACCGGTCGAGGTTTTGGGCAGTTCCCCGAAGATCACGGTCTTCGGCACCTTGAAGCGAGCCATATGTCGCCGGCAGAACTCGATAACGTCGGACTCTGTCGGGGTTGGCATATTTGCCTTGAGCTCCACGAAGGCGCAGGGGGTCTCGCCCCATTTCTGATCGGGTCGGGCGACTACGGCGGCAGCCATTACCGCGGGCAGTTGGTAGAGCACCTCCTCGACCTCGAGGCTCGAAATGTTTTCGCCCCCGGAAATGATGATGTCCTTCGAGCGATCCTTGATTTCGATGTAACCGTCGGCATGCCAAACCGCCAAGTCACCCGAGACGTACCAATCACCGAGGAGTGTGGCGCTGGTCGCCTTGCGATTGCCGAGATAACCCTTCATGACGGTGTTGCCCCGCATCATGATCTCGCCCAGCGTCTTGCCGTCGCGAGGCACCTCCTGCATGGTCTTGGGATCGGCCACCATCACGTCTTCGACCATCGGATGCGCGATACCTTGGCGCGCCATGTTGGCGTAGCGCTGCTCCGACGGCAGCGCATTCCATTCGGGTTTGAACAGGCAGAAGGTGCCGGGACCATAAGTCTCGGTGGCGCCGTAAAGGTGTGTCACCTCGAAGCCAAGCGCCTCCATGGCCCGGAACACACTGGACGGTGGGGCAGCACCGCCCGTCGCACAGCGCACCTTATGGCTAAAGGGCACGCGCTGCTCGGCGGGGGCGCTCGCGATCATGTTGAGCACGATTGGAGCACCGCACAGGTGCGTGACCTTGTGTTCTGCGATCAGCGCGAAAATCCGCGCCGGTTCGACCTTGCGCAGACAAACTTGCGTGCCCCCTGCGGCGACAACCGCCCATGGAAACGACCAGCCGTTGCAATGGAACATCGGCAAGGTCCACAGGTAAATGCTGTCGGCGCTAAGGCCGAACGTCAGGGCATTGCCCATCGCCGATAGATAGGCGCCGCGGTGACTGTAGACGGCCCCTTTCGGATCACCGGTAGTTCCCGAAGTGTAGAGCAAGCACAGCGACTGCCACTCATCGGTCGGCTGGCCTAAGGCAAAAGCGGCATCGCCGGTCGCCAATAAGGCTTCGTAGCCGATGTTGCCGATCGGAGTAGGGGCTTGGCCGGGCACATCGATGTCGATGACATCGACTGGGTGGCGCACCTGAGCCAAGGCTTCCTTGGCAAGGAGCGCATGCTCACCGTCGACAATGAAGACCTTGGCTTGGCCATGGTGCAGGGAAAAGGCGACGGTCGCCGCATCGAGCCGCGTATTGATGGGATTGAGCACGGCGCCCAACATTGGTACCGCAAAATGAGCCTCGATCATTTCGGCAGAGTTGGAGGCAATAATCGCGACCGTATCGAGGCGCCGCACGCCGCGCTTTTGCAGGGCCGAGGCTAGTCGCTTGGCGCGTTCGCACAGCTGCTGGTAGGTGAACTGCCGCTCGCCATCAATCACCGCGGTCTTACCGGCAATGCCGCGGCCGGCGCGGACCAAAAAGCTGACCGGCGACAGCGGCACGAAGTTGGCGCCCGTCCGGTCCAGGTCGGTTTCGAACGGATGGGCCTCTGACATGACTGCACCCCGTCCTATCGGCACGTCAACATCGCTGAACACTAACGCCAACAAGGGTACGACTTCCACTCAATTTCTGCGGGCACAGGAGCTTGGCAATGGAACTCGAGCTCGGACGACGCCTTGCCTCTGGCTCGCCATGGGTCGGTCGCTTATGCTACCGACGACGGGCCTTGCGGGCGTCCCTTCGCATTGGAGGCGCATATGATCAGCGGCACGACGACCTTGATCGCACACCTCGGCTATCCCACCCAATCCTTCAAAGCGCCGATGATCTACAATCCTTATTTCGAGCAGAAGGGCATCGATGCCGTGGTCGTGCCGATGGGTGTGATGGCGCAAGACTATCCCAGCTTCCTGAAGGCACTCTTCCGCCTGACCAACATCCGCGGGGCGCTGGTGACTATGCCGCACAAGGTAACGACGCTGGCCCTGCTCGATGAGGTTACCCCGACGGCACAGATTGCCGGCGCCTGCAATGCAATTTTGCGGCGCAGCGACGGCACCTTGTTGGGCGACATGTTTGATGGTGCGGGATTTGTGCGTGGGGTGAAGCGCTCCGGCCGCAGCTTGGCTGCCAAACGGGCTTTGGTTGCGGGCTGCGGCGGCGTTGGCTCGGCCATTGCGGCCTCGCTTGCGGCTGCCGAAGTCGCCATGATTGCCTTGTTCGACGCCAATGCTGCCTCGGCCGTGGCACTGGCGGACCGTTTGCGCACGCACTATCCAACACTGGAAGTGAAGACCGGCTCGAACGACCCGGCTGGCTACGACATTGTCGTCAATGCTACCCCGCTCGGCATGAAGGAGGGCGATCCGTTACCGATGGACGTTGCCAGAATCGATCCGGCGACGTTGGTCGGAGAGGTGGTGATGAAGCAAGAGTACACCCCCTTTCTTCGCCTAGCGAAGGAAAGGGGCTGCCGGATCCAGGTCGGGACCGAGATGCTATTTGAGCAGATCCCGGCCTACCTGGAATTCTTTGGCTTCGGTACCGCGACCTCCGACGAGCTGCGCGCGGTCGCTAAGATCAGCTATTGAGTGCGCGCTGCGCGCGAGCTTGGCCGCCCGTCACGCACAGGCAACGGATGGCCGCGTCGCTCAGCGCCCGGCCTGGGCGATCGCCTTCGTCCGCAGGCGCCTATAGGTCTCCTTGTCAACGGGAACCGCATCGTCTTTGCCAAGATCCTCGATCCGCACCCGGTAGGTTTCTCGCGCGCTGATGGCGGCAATGGCGGCGATGCAGGTGATGCCAAAAGCCAGCGAGCCGATGATGACGGGAATATTGGCCGAGCCGGGTGGGGCCACGACGGCAAACAGTGCCGGCAACAAGGCCGTGATGGTCGTGCCGACATTCTGCGAGATGGCCATCGCCGACACGCGGGTCCGGGTCGGGAACAGCTCGGGATAGAAGCTCGGGAAGATGGCGTTGTAGCCCTGGTAAACGACGCCCCACATCAGCAGGGACATGGCAATCGCCAGCGGCACGTTGTGAATGCTGATGGCGTAAAGATAGCCGAACGACAGCAATCCCGACGCCAGTGCGCCGATGATAATCGGAGGTTTACGGCCAATCTTGTCGGACAGGTTGCCAACAAAAGGGATCACCAACACCGCCAGGATGTTGCCGAGCACGGGGATCCACAAGTAGACATCCCTTTGAAAGCCGATCCCGTAGGCGGCCTGCACCGCATAGGCGGCGCCAAAAATCGTCGCCACCACCGGAATAACGTTCATCAAGGCCATGCAGACGACGCGCAGCATGTCCGGCCAACTTGTCTTGAAGGCTTCGATGATCGGCGCCTTTGGCACGGCGCCACGCTTGTCTTCCGCGCTGAACGCGGGCGTCTCATCGACTTCGCGGCGAATGATATAGCCGGCGATGATGACGACAAAGCTCATCAGGAAGGGAATACGCCAGCCCCAGGAATTGAAGGCCTCCTCGGGCATGTAGTGCGCCAACGGCAGGAACACGGCCGCGGCCAAGATCTGTCCGGCCTGCACCCCTTGCAAGGTAAAGCTAGCGAAGAAGCCTCGACGTCCAAACGGTGCGTGTTCAAGGATCATCGAACTTGCGCCCGAGATCTCGCCGGCAACCGCGAAGCCTTGGATCAGCCGCAAGATCACGAGCAGGGTGGGGGCAAGAATGCCGACCTGTTGGTAGGTCGGCAGCAGCCCAACTGCCATGGTCGAGAAGCCCATCAGCAGCATGCACAGGATCAGCACATTCTTGCGGCCGTGGGTATCTCCCCAGTGCCCGAGCACGAAGGCTCCGATCGGCCGACTGACGTAACCGACGCCATAGGTCGCCAGCGATGCAACAATGGCAACGGTCGGATTTCCCGACGGGAAGAACAGCTGCGGGAAGACCAAGGAGGCGGCCGTGGCGTAGATGAAAAAATCATAGTATTCCAGGGCAGAGCCGATCCAGCCGCTGGCGGCCGCCTTCTTGGATTGCGACCTGCCGTGTGCCTCGGCCTCCAGTGCTTGTGTTGCCATGGCTGCGTTCCTCCAAGCTTTGGCTTTTTTCTCAATTCTCCACCAGCGATGCGTTAGCCTTTGCTGTCTTTGAGCAAGTGCGCGACATGCCGCACGGCCAGCTGATAACCGTGGGTGCCGAAACCCGCCATGACCCCGGTGGCCGCCAGCGAGACGTAGGATTTGTGCCGGAAAGACTCGCGGCGATGCACGTTGGAAATATGCACCTCAAGGATCGGGCACTTGCAGGCATTGAGCGCATCCAGGATGGCGATCGAGGTGTGGGTAAAAGCGCCCGGATTGATGATGATGGCGGCGGCGCTTTCGCGCGCTTCATGGATCCAATCGATCAATTGGAATTCGGCGTTGCTTTGCCGAAACGTGATGGTCAGCCCGAATTCTTGGGCCAGGTACCGGCAGTCCGCCTCAACGTCGGCGAGGGTCTCATGCCCATAGATGTGCGGTTCACGCGTGCCGAGCAAGTTTAGATTTGGTCCGTTGAGAATGTAGATAGTCGCGCTCATGCCGCCCACTCCGAGTTTCAACGCTAGATGTCGAAAAAGACCGTCTCGCGCTCTCCCTGCAGATAAATATCGAAGTTATAGACAACTTCCTGATCACGCAGCTGCCGCTGTCCCATCAGGGTTTTTCGCCGCGACGCCGGTTCGATGATGTTGAGCACCGGATCGGCAGCATTGGCCGCGTCCTCATCGGCGAAGTACATGCGTGTGCTGAGCCCGATATTGATGCCGCGCGCCACGATCCAGAGATTGATGTGGGGCGCCATCGGACGATGGCCATTGCGGCCAACAACCTGGCCGGGCTTGATAGTCCGGAAGCAATAGCGGCCGGTTTCAAAATCGCAGCCCGAGCGTCCCCAGCCACGAAAATCATCGTCAATCGGTTTGTCCTGCCGATCGGCGCTGTGATTGTAGCGACCGGCGGCGTTGGCTTGCCAGATCTCGATCAGCGCATCTTTGATGGGCACGCCGGCGCCATCGATCAGCCGACCCTGGATGGTGACGCGCTCGCCCTTGGTCTTTGGCCCGACCATCGCCTCACCCAAATTATTGGCGAAGATCTCGAACCCGGCCTGACGCGGCAACAGACCGATGTGAACATATGGGCCGGCCGTTTGCGAGGCGGTCTCCTTCAGGTAGCTCAGCGGCTGCACCATGGCCTAGTTCCCCTGCAGCTTGTTTTCAAACAGCGTGGAACGCCGGCCGCGCAGAACGATGTCGAACCGATAGGCCAAGGTGTCGAGCGGTACGCTGGCGTTGAGGTCGATCGGTGCAACAAGCCGGCTCGCCGCCGCCCGGTCCGGAACCATGCCAAACATGGCGTCATGCGCCAGCAATGGGTCGCCTTCGAAATACATCTGGGTGATGAGGCGCTGCGCGAACCCCGTACCGAACAGCGAAAAGTGGATGTGGGCGGGGCGCCAGCTATTGACAAAGTTGCGCCAGGGGTAGGGACCGGGCTTGATGGTACGAAAGGCGTAAGCCCCGTCGGCATCGGTGAGAGTGCGCCCGCAGCCGCCGAAATTTGGGTCGAGTGGTGCCAGATAGCGATCGTTCTTGTGCCGGTAGCGCCCCCCGGCATTGGCCTGCCAGAACTCCACCAGCGTATTTGCCACCCCGGCTCCGGTCTCGTCGGTTACGCGTCCATGCACGATCAATCTTTGGCCAATCGCCTCGCCGTCCTTGGCGTAGTTCAAAATGAGATCGTTATCGAGCGGCCCCAGCTCGTGCGCGCCGAACACGGGGCCCGTGACTTCTGAGAGCGAATTTTGCAAAGACAGCAGCGGTTGGCGCGGCGAGCGAAGCACGCTCGTCTTGTAGGAGGGTGTGAAGGCCGGTGGATGGATCGTGCGATCGCGCTGAAAGAACTCGCTCTCCCGCGGCATCTTCTCCACCTCCATCAGCCAAGCTCCGCCAGTTCGGTCAGGGGTCGCAACGTGGCCACGCAGAGCAGACCCGCGCCAATCGCGGCAATCCACAACAGGCGGCGTGGCGGGGCGTGCCTGCCCAGTGCTGACGCCTAGATTTTGTCGGCGATTGCGACTAGCCTAACCCTATATCCCTTGGCTTTCCACTGACTTTGCTGTCCGCGCGATCCCACCTCAGGGTGTAAATCATGCCCGCACCGGCCGTTTCGGTGACCGCTTCTTTGCCGCCTCGGGCTGTGCCTTGGGCAACGGTGTGCGAAGACGGCTTCCCCGCGCCGGGCCATACCCTCGAGATCGACCGCCGAGGCGGCCACGCTACCAGCTGGCAGTGCGAGCGGCAGCTGTGATCTCAGCGTGGCGCTCGCAGGAATTGTTGCAGGACCGGCCCCGCGAAGGACAATTGTCGGTACTGGGGCCGCACGGCTTCGTGCGGGTTGCCTACGTCGAGTGGGGCCCGATCCATGCGCCTCAAACGATCGTCTGCCTACATGGCCTGACGCGAAACGGCCGCGACTTCGACCCGCTGGCGCAGGCGCTCGGCCGCCAGGGCTGTCGTGTGGTGTGCCCGGATCTCCCCGGCCGCGGCCGCAGCGAATGGCTGCAGCGGACGCTTGACTATGACACAGCGCTCTACTTGTCAGCCCTGACGGCGCTGATCGCTCGCCTCGGCGCGGACCGGGTGGATTGGGTCGGTACCTCATTTGGCGGCTACATCGGCATGGAGATGGCGGCCAAGCGGCACGCGCCCGTTCGCAAATTGGTTCTCAACGATTTCGGTGGCTGCGTGCCGGGCGCCGCCCTTCGGCGCATCAGCGCCCATTCGGGCAAGAACCCGCAGTTTCAGGATCTTGACGAAGTCGAAAGGTACCTGCGTGAGATCTTTGCCCCTTTTGGCGAACTCAGCGATGCGCAATGGCGACATCTGGCCAAGCATGGTGCCATGTCGACATCGGAAGGACGTTTGCGCCTCAATCA
>Ga0070695_100000730_pt1 | contig 17584 bp, 19 predicted proteins | sample KBSK1252metaG_FD_65471 | JGI IMG/M metagenome (GOLD analysis project Ga0070695, IMG submission 65471) | Corn, switchgrass and miscanthus rhizosphere microbial communities from Kellogg Biological Station, Michigan, USA - KBS K1-25-2 metaG | ecosystem: Host-associated > Plants > Roots >...
CGCGCTGAGCTCGAACGCACCGATTTCGAGCCGTTCCGGCGGCTCCATGGTCTGCCGATCGCGATGACCGCGCACGTGGTCTATGCCGCGATCGATTCGAAGCTGCCGGCGACGGTCTCGCGCGCGGTGGTGGAGGACATCATCCGCGGCCACATCGGATTCGACGGCTTGCTCCTGACCGACGACCTTTCGATGAAGGCGTTGAGCGGCGGCTTCCGCGACCGCGCCGAGGCGGCGCTCGCGGCCGGTTGCGACATCGTGCTTCATTGCAACGGCAGATTGGAGGAAATGGCCGAAATCGCGCCCGTTTGCCCGCCGCTCGCGGGCGAGGCCGAAAGGCGCGCGAAAGCGGCGCTCAATTTGCTCAACTTGCCTGTCGAAACCGTGGATGTTGCCGAGGCGCGTGCCCGCTTTTCCGCTATGCTAGCCGCCTGAATCGGAATCAGCCGCATGGAAGAGACCCCCTTCGAGCTGCCCGCGGCCGAGCGTTCGCTCTACGAGCCGGCGCTGATGATCGACGTCGACGGCTTCGAGGGGCCGCTCGACCTCCTTTTGGCGCTCGCCCGCAACCAGCAGGTCGATCTCACGCGCATTTCGATCCTGGCGCTCGCCAACCAGTATCTCGCCTTCATTGATCAGGCGCGCGAGCTCAAGATCGAGATCGCCGCCGATTATCTGGTGATGGCGGCCTGGCTCGCCTATCTCAAATCGCGCCTCCTCTTGCCCGAGCCGCCGGAAGGCGAGGAGCCTTCGGCCGCCGATCTCGCCGCCGATCTCGCCGCCCGGCTGCAGCATCTCGAAGCGATCCGCCAGGCCGGCGGCCGGTTGATGACCCGCCACCGGCTCGGCCACGACTTCTTCGCCCGCGGCATGCCGGAAATTTCCGCCAATCCGCCCCCCTCCGGCTACAAGGCGACGCTTTACGATCTCCTTTCCGCCTACGCCATGCAGCGGCAGCGGCAGGCGCTGGCGAGCCTCAAGTTTCCGCTTCGCACCGTCTGGTCGTTGGTCGAGGCGCGCGATGCGCTTGAACGATTGCTCGGCAAGGCCGCCGACTGGACACGACTCGACGAATATCTCATTGCCTATGTGGTCGAGCCCTCGATGCGCGCAACCGTATTCGCATCGAGTTTTTCCGCCACGCTGGAGATGGTGCGCGAAGGCAAGGTGGAGCTTCAACAAGACAAGGCTTTCTCGCCGCTGTGGTTGCGCCGACGGGGAGAAGGCCCGCCGCGGAAAAAAATAGGAGCCAAACGCCAGTGAGCGTCGTCCGCCCGCAGAAGTTCCAGACCAAGCTGCCGCCCACGGCCGCCCCCGAGAGCGAGGAGGCGTTGCGCCTCTTGGAGGCGGTGCTATTCGCCGCCGCCGAGCCGCTCGACGAGGAGGCGCTGAAGAAACGGCTGCCGGCGGGCGCCGATGTGCGCAAGCTCATCGCCGAGCTCGCGCAGACCTATAGCGGCCGCGGCGTCAACCTCATCAAGGTCGCGGGCAAGTGGGCGATCCACACCGCCGCCGACCTCGGACCGTTGCTCGCCAAGCACGTCGGCGAGCCGAAAAAGCTTTCGCGCGCCGCCGTCGAAACGCTCGCCATCGTCGCCTATCATCAGCCGGTGACGCGCGCCGAGATCGAGGAGATCCGCGGCGTCACCATTTCGCGCGGCACGCTCGACCTCCTGATCGAAACCGGCTGGGTGCGGCTGCGCGGGCGGCGCCGCACGCTCGGCCGCCCGGTTACCTATGGCACCACCGAGGACTTCCTGGTGCACTTCGGCTTCGAATCCATCGACGATCTGCCGGGTCTTGAAGAGCTGAAGGGCGCCGGTTTCCTCGAAGGCCGCTTGCCGGCGGGCTTCAGCATGCCGATGCCTAACGACGACGCGGCGCTACGCGAGGACGAGGAGCCGCTCGAATCGGACCCGCTTGGCCACAGCCTTGCGCCGGAGCCTGAAGAGGAGCCCTCCGAAGACGCCGGGGAAGAGCCGGAGCCGCCCGCGACCCGCTACGACCGCCGCCGCTAAGGCTAGGCCAAAACCTCGCTTTTCAGCCTTAACCCCGTTCCGGCCTAAGTTCTTGTTTTTGCCGTCTCCGGGTCCTAGGTTCGAATGAAGCGGAGAAACATCATGGGTGGCTTGAGTATCTGGCATTGGATCATCGTCGGCATCGCCATTCTTCTGTTGTTTGGCGGCCGCGGCAAGATTTCCGAGATGATGGGCGACATGGCCAAGGGCATCAAGGCCTTCAAGAAGGGCATGTCCGACGACGATACGGCCTCGGCCGAGCCCAAACGCGATCCGAAATCGATCGACCATCAGCCGTCCTCGCCACCAGTCCGCACCGAAACCGAAAAGAAGGTCGGCTGATCCCCGCACGCTTCGCGGCGCGGCCGGGAGCGCCGGAAAGCGCCGCGCTGAAATGAGCCATGTTCGACATCGGTTGGGGTGAATTACTCATCATCGGCATCGTCGCGCTCGTCGTCATCGGGCCGAAGGAATTGCCGGGCGTGGTGCGTGCGCTCGGCCAGACCATGGCCAAGCTCCGCCGCATGGCGGCCGACTTCCAGAACCAGTTCAACGAGGCGATGCGCGAAGCCGAGCTTTCGGACCTGAAGAAGGACACCGAGAAGATGATCGAGAGCGCCACCTCGGCCGTCACCTACAATCCGATCGAGAAGGCGGGCGAGGAATTGCAAAAGGCGGTGGAGGACGCGCCGATGCCGCCGGTCGCCGCCGTCGCGCCGGTGGTGCCGCCCGAGCTCGAACAGCCCGCGGAGCCCGCCAAGCCCGAGCCGAAGGACAAAGCCGGAGGCGAGGGATGAGCGACGAGGACGAAATCGAGGCATCGAAGGCGCCGCTGATCGATCACCTGATCGAATTGCGCTCGCGGCTGATCAAGTCACTGATCGCCTTCTTCCTGATGTTCTTCATCGGCTTCGCGTTCGCCAAGCCCATTTATAACATTCTCTTGTGGCCCTACGAATTTGCCGCCGGGCCCGACGCCCAGATCACGCTCATCTACACCGCCCCGCAGGAATTCCTGTTTACCCAGATCAAGCTCGGTCTCTTCGGCGCCGCCTTCCTGTCGTTTCCGGTGGTGGCGACGCAGATCTACATGTTCGTGGCGCCCGGTCTCTACAAGCACGAGCGCGGCGCCTTCCTGCCCTATCTCCTGGCGACGCCGTTCTGCTTCCTGATGGGCGCCGCCTTCGTCTATTTCGTCGCCATGCCCCTGGCGATGCGCTTCTTCCTCGGCATGCAGCAGGTGGGCGGCGGCGGGCAGGCGTCGATCTCGCTCTTGCCGCGCGTCTCCGAATATCTGTCGCTGATCATGACGCTGATTTTCGCCTTCGGCATTACCTTCCAGCTGCCGGTGGTGCTCACGATTCTTGCCCGCGTCGGGCTTGTGACCGCTGACTGGCTGCGGGCGAAGCGGCGCTACGCCATCGTCGGCGTGTTCATCGTCGCCGCGATCCTGACGCCGCCCGACGTGATCAGCCAGCTTGCGCTCGCTTTCCCGACGATTTTGCTCTACGAAATCTCGGTCTATCTCGTGGCGATGGTCGAGAAGAGACGCGCCGCCGAGGAAGCAGCCCGCGCCGCGGCAGGAGGCTCGCCGGCCGAGTAGGGCGCGCCCGTTTCTTCAGCTATGGTGCCGGCGCGGTAGCCGATTCCGCCGCCAAAATGCTTTGTGATTGTAATCGCTTAGGCACGGCCCTCGATGTTTGATCCGAAATGGATTCGCGAACATCCTGATCTCTTTGACCGCGCGCTGAAGCGGCGCGGCTTAGCGCCCGCGTCCAAGCGACTCATCGCGCTCGATGAAAAGCGCCGCGCGGCGATCGCCAACGCGCAGTCGCTGCAGGAGCGCCGCAACGCCGCCTCGAAGGAGATTGGCGAAGCGAAGAAGGCGAAGGACGAGGCGCGCGCGCAAAAACTGATGGCGGAGATCGCGGCAATCAAGGAGGGCATACCGAAATGCGAGGAGGAACAGGGCGCGGCTGAGCGGATGTTCGACGCGGCGCTCGCCGAAATCCCCAACGCGCCCTTCGACGACGTGCCCGACGGCATGGATGCGAGCGCGAACGTCGAGCGCCATCGCGTTGGCAAGACTCCGAAATTCGATTTCAAGCCGAAGCTGCATTTCGAGATCGGCGAGGGGCTGGGGCTGATGGATTTCGAGGCGGCGGCGAAGCTCTCCGGCGCGCGGTTTGTCGTCTTGAAAGGCGCGCTGGCGCGATTGGAGCGGGCGCTATCGCAGCTCTTTCTCGACGTGCATACCGTAGAGCACGGTTACACCGAGGTCAGCCCGCCGATCCTCGTGCGCGACGAGGCGATGTTCGGCACCGCGCAGCTGCCGAAATTTGCTGAAGATCAATTCCGCACGACGACGGACTTATGGCTTATTCCTACGGCTGAAGTTCCGCTCACAAACCTTGCTCGCGACTCGATTATTGAGGAGGCGGCCCTTCCCATGCGCCTCACCGCCTGTACGCCCTGCTTCCGCGCCGAAGCCGGTGCCGCCGGCAAAGACACCCGCGGCATGATCCGCCAGCACCAATTCACCAAGGTGGAGCTGGTTTCCATCACCACGCCCGAGCAATCGGCGGAAGAGCACGAGCGCATGCTCGGCTCTGCCGAGGCGGTGCTGAAGAAGCTCGATCTGCACTACCGCGTGGTCACGCTGTGCGCCGGCGACATGGGCTTCGCCGCCGGCAAGACCTACGATATCGAGGTGTGGCTGCCGGGCGAAAACACTTTCCGCGAAATCTCGTCCTGCTCGAACTGCGGCGAATTCCAGGCCCGCCGCATGCATGCGCGCTACCGCCCCAAAGATGCGAAGAACGTCCGCCCGGTCCATACGCTGAACGGCTCCGGCGTCGCCGTCGGCCGCGCGCTGATCGCCGTGCTGGAGAACTACCAACAGGCCGACGGCTCGGTCGTGGTGCCCGAGGCGCTCGCCCCCTATATGAACGGCATGAAGCGCATCGAGAAGGCGAAATAATGCGCGTGCTCGTCACCAATGACGACGGCATCAACTCGCCCGGCATCGAGGCTTGCGTGCGCATCGCCGAAGAGCTGTCCGACGACGTCTGGGTGGTGGCGCCCGAATTCGACCAGTCGGGGGTCGCCCACTCGCTCTCGCTCAGCGATCCCCTGCGGCTCCGCACCATCGACGACCGTCGCTACGCTGTGAAGGGCACGCCCACCGACTGCGTGATCATGGGCGTGCGCCACATCCTCGCCGACAGGAAGCCCGATCTCGTGCTTTCCGGCGTCAATCGTGGCCAAAACATCGCCGAGGACGTGACCTATTCCGGCACCGTCGCGGGCGCGATGGAAGGCACCATTCTCGGCATTCCCTCGCTCGCGCTGTCGCAGGTCTATGGCCCGGAGACGCGCGATCGCCAGAGCTACGCCACCGCCGAAAAGCACGCCCCCGATCTCATCCGGCGCCTGCTCAAGGAAGGCATTCCCGAGGGCGTTCTCATCAACGTGAATTTCCCCGATTGCGAGCCGCACCAGGTCGCGGGCATCGCCATCACCACGCAGGGCCGCCGGAACCAGGAGCTTCTGCGCATCGATCCGCGTCACGACGGCCGCGGCAATCCGTATTATTGGATTGCGTTTCAACGCGGCCGATTTACGCCGCAGAACGGCAGCGATTTGCAGGCGATCACGGCCAAGCGCATCTCGGTGACGCCCCTGCGTCTCGACATGACCGACGAGCCCTTCATGACCCAGTTGGCGCAGCTTTTCGCCGCCCCGAAAAAATGACGCTTTGGAAAACGAAAGCGCGAGCCGAACCGAGCGCCGAGGCGCGCATGGAATTCTTGCTTGGGCTGCGCCGGCGCGGCATCCGCGACAATCGCGTATTGCGCGCGCTCGAGATGGTGCCGCGCGAGCGTTTCGTCGGCGAAGCGCAGGCGGAGCTCGCCTTCGCCGACCAGGCGCTGCCGATCCAATGCGGGCAGACCATCAGCCAGCCCTACATGGTGGCGGCGATGACCGAGGCGCTCGACGTCAAGCCCAGTCACAAGGTTTTGGAGATCGGCACCGGTTCCGGCTATCAGGCCGCGATCCTCGCGCACCTCGCCAAGGAGGTCGTCAGCATCGAGCGCTACCGCACGCTCGCCGACGAAGCGGGGACGCGGCTTGCTTCACTCGGCCTTACCAACGTCACGGTGATCGTCGGCGACGGCACCGAGGGCGCGCCCGAGCGCGCGCCGTTCGACCGCATCATCGTCACCGCCGCCGCCCCCGAAATCCCCAAAGCCTTGATCGAGCAGCTGGCCGTGGGCGGCGTCCTGCTCGCCCCGCTCGGTCCGCGCGATGGCGTGCAGACGCTGACGCGCCTCGAAAAACGCGCCGACGGCAAGTGCGAAACCGAGGAGCTGATGGCGGTGCGTTTCGTGCCGCTGGTCGCCGGCAAGGCCGCCTCGCTTTAGCCATCCGCCCGCCCGGTCAGTGAAATTTCGCCCGTCGATCTTTCTTCTTAAGCATCTCTTTACCCATCCGGCGTTTACTCCGCCGGTCAAGTTGCGTCCGGGTGGATGGGTATGCGTATTCCGGCTTCAGTTCGGCCGTCGCCGCGCTTCGCGCGCTTTTGTGCGATCGGCCTTTTTGGCTTGCTGTTGGCGGCCTGCGGCAACGACGTCTCCCGATTCAACGACGATCCCAACGGCAATCCCTATCGCCGCGGCGAGGTGACGAACTCGACCCAGTCGGCTCCCGTCGCCCAGATCGAATCCCGTCCGCTCGGCGCGCCCGCCAACGTCAACGGCACGCCGGTCTACGGGCCCGCGGTCTACGGCTCGAACGGCGGCTACAGCCAGCCGCCACAGAACTATTCCAATCCGCCGCAACCCGGCTATCCGGCGAGCCAGCCGAATTATTCGAGCGCGCCCGGCTCGGTGCCGGCGGCGCCCGCGCCCGTTTCGCGCGCCCCCGCCGCCAACGATCAGCAGCCGACCGGCGCCGTCGCCGGCCGCGGCGAGAACTGGCGCTGGGACGGCGGCACCGCGGTGACGCTCAAGCCCGGCGAGACCGTCGAAATCCTGTCGCGCCGCTACGGCGTGCCGGTGGTGGCGATCATGCGCGCGAATAATCTCGCCGATGCCTCGCGCATCCAGCCCGGCCAGCGCATCGTGATTCCGAGCCGGCAGAACGCCTCCGTCCAGGCAGCGGCCGCGAACCGCGCCACGGTCGTGCACATCGTCAAAGCGCACGAGACGCTCTTGTCGATTGCCAAGCACTACAACGTCGAGCGCGCCAAGATCGCCTACACCAACAATATCAACGAGCGCGTGCCGCTGCGTGTCGGCCAGAAACTCACCATTCCGGGGGTCGCGATCGCGACCTCGAACGGGGCGAAGAACGCCGCCAATCCGACCGACCACGCGCCGCACGCCGAGACGGCGGGGCCGCAGCGCCGCGCCGAGGTAGCGCCGGCCGTCGACAGCGTCGCCACCGTGAAGCCCGCCGACAGCGAGCCCGAGCCCAAGTCCGTCGCCGCCGGCGGCTTGCAATTTCGCTGGCCGGTGAAGGGCCGCGTGATCTCCAACTTTGGTGGCAAGCCGAACGGCCAGCAAAACGACGGCATCAACATCTCGGTGCCGGAGAACACGGCGATCAAGGCCTCCGAGGACGGCGTCGTCGCCTATGCCGGTAACGAGTTGAAGGGATACGGCAATCTCGTCCTGATCAAGCACAGCGACGGCTGGGTCACCGCCTATGCGCACAATTCCGAGATCCTCGTCCATCGCGGCGAGACGGTGAAGCGCGGACAGGTGATCTCCAAGGCAGGGCAAAGCGGGGGCGTCGCTTCGCCGCAGCTCCATTTTGAGATTCGCAAGGGCTCGACCCCGGTCGATCCCGCGCAGCACCTTTCGTCACTGTAATTTCGCAGCAATATCGCATCGCCGACTTTCTCTTGCCTGATTTGCTTGCGACTAGAGGAGACGGGTTTCGACGGGACGCGGCGGAAATAACGACTTAGAAATAATTGCAACACGGTTTGATCGGCCCGGTGACCTCCAGGTGCGATCTCAAGCGGGGCGGCCGGATTCCCGTGGGATACCCCGCCGCCCCGCGCATTGTTTGCAATCGCCAAATCATCCATCGATCCGGCTGCTTCTGCCCGGTTCAATTTTCAAAGCGCAATTAATTTAGAGGGCAGGCGCGGGCGGCGTCAGCGGCTCGCTTCGATCGCAACCAGGACGTCGTTCTCGAAATAAAGATAGCGGCCCCCGCCGTAGACATGCTGCTCGCGGATGTGGTTCGCCACCTTCAGGCGGTTGACCGCGAGCGGCTTTGCCCAGCAGGTTTTTTCCGCTTCCGCCGCGGTCATGCCGAGCTTCGGCTCCCCGAGCCGCGCGCAGTTCGCGCGCGGGGCTCTCGCCAGAACGTCGGGGTCTTCGCCGAGAAAGTGGGCTTTGTCATCGGCGCGTACATAACCCGCCTGTCCGCCTTCCAGCTCGATCCGGTAATAGGACGGAACCTTGTTGAACAGCACGACCTCGGTGACGGTGAATTTTCCCGAGGTGATTTCCGGGCATTGAATGCGGTCCAAAATATCCGGCGCGGGTTTGGGGCAGAGGCGGACGGAAGCGCGCGGCGCGAGCCAATAATATTTGTTCGCTTGCGGGAAATCGCCAAGCGCGGGGTCGGCGGGCGTTGCCGCCGTGCCTTTCGTCTGCGCCGCGGCGGAGAATGCGAAAAGGCTCGCGGCAATCAGCATCATTTGACGGCGCATCGGCGCTTTCCGGGCTTGCATGAACCGCAACAATCTGCTGCGATCACGACGGGAGCGGCAAGAAGATAATCGTCGCAGGCCGAAACCCCGGCGCCATCGGCGTCAAAGACGGCGGCAATAAAAAGCCCGGCTCGTGCCGGGCTTTTCGTCTTGGTCTTTCGAATGCGGCCCGCTTCAGACCGCCATCTTCAAATCCTTGGCGGCGCGGAAGGCCACCTTCCTGCTCGCCTTGATCGCGATCGGCTCGCCGGTGGCGGGGTTGCGGCCCATGCGCGCTGCGCGATGGCGCACCTGGAAAATTCCGAGGCCCGCGAGCTTGATGCGCTCGCCCTTCTTCAGGTGCTTGGCGATGATTTCGACGAGATCGCCGAGCATGGCCTCGCTCTGGACCTTGGTCATCTCGTGATCGGCGGCCATTTGCGCCGCCATGTGCTTCAGGGTCACGGGCTTGGAGCTTTTCGTGCTGGCCATGATGTTCCTCCGCAAGCGCGCCGCGCGCTTCCAGCCTGCATATGAGATTCGCGGCCAAAGGCGAAGGAAAAAAACGGGCTAAGCACCTGTAGGGGCTACCGATTCGGAAAGGCGGAAGGGCGCAGCTCCGCCATTTCTTGCGTTCCGGCCGGCCCCGGCCGTGAAAGCCTGACGAATATCGGCCGAAATCCATTCGCGCGGCTGATTTATCGTATCGCGAGAATTCGCTTGCCCGGCGCCTTGGCCTATTCTTCGTAGCGCGGCGTTCCCACGCTAGGATTCGAGCCAAAGGGTAAGGAAATGAGCCAAGGCGTTATCCGCCGCAAGGACAAGGAAATGAGCCGGGCGGAGATCGACCACTTCCTGGACGAGGCGGCATTCGCGCATTTCGCGACCGTGAGCACGAACGGCGATCCCTATGTGGTGCCGAACCTGTTTGTCTATGCCGATGGCTTGATCCATCTGCATACGAGCCGCGGCGGTCACTTCCTCGCCAACATTGAGGCGCGGCCGCGCATTTCGTTCGAGATGGCCGAGATGGGTACGGTGTTTCCCTATGGCGAGTTCGAGTGCGATACCTCGGTCAGCTACATGAGCGTCGTCGGCTTCGGCACCATCCGCGTCGATAGCGACGAGGCCGGCAAGGCGCGCTTCTTCGACCGCCTGCTGGCGAAATACGCCGATCCGAAATGGCAGCGCACGAAAAGCTTCTATCCGCGGCTCGACATGGTCACGGTCTACGCGATCGAAATCGAGCGCATCACCGGCAAGCGCGGCCCGCTGCCCGCGGTCGGCGATCAGTGGCCGGCGAAGAACATGACGAAATCGCCGGATGCCGTCGCGCCGCGCCGGAACTGAGTGTTCGTTTCGCGCGGCTCCTATCCTTTCAGCGCGACGCCGAGCCGGCCGGCCAGTTCCTGCACGAACTGCCAAGCCACGCGGCCCGAGCGGGCGCCGCGCGTCGTCGCCCATTCGAGCGCCTCGCGTCTCAGCGTCTCGGGCTCGACCGGAATCTTGAAATAGCCGACGTAGCCCTCGACCATGGCCAGGTATTCGTCCTGCGAGCAGCGGTGGAAGCCGAGCCACAGGCCGAAGCGGTCCGAAAGCGAAACCTTTTCCTCCACTGCCTCGCCGGGGTTGATGGCGGTGGCGCGCTCGTTCTCCATCATCTCGCGCGCCATCAAATGACGGCGGTTGGAAGTGGCGTAGAGCAGCACGTTGTCGGGGCGGCCCTCGATGCCGCCTTCGAGCACGGCCTTCAGCGACTTGTAGCTCGTGTCCTCGGCTTCGAACGAAAGGTCGTCGCAAAACACGAGGAAGCGCTGCTTCGAGCCGCGTAGCAGCGCCATCAACACCGGCAGGGACTCGATTTCCTCGCGGTGGATTTCGATCAGCTTCAGCGTGCCCGCCTTCTGCGCGTTGATTGCGGCATGCACGGCCTTCACCAACGACGATTTGCCCATGCCGCGCGCGCCCCACAGCAGCGCGTTGTTGGCCGGCAGCCCCTTGGCAAAGCGCTCGGTGTTTTCCACCAGCGTGTCGCGCATGCGGTCGATGCCCTTGAGCAAGCGCATTTCCACGCGGTTGACGTGGGTGACCGGCTCGAGCCGCCTACCCTCGGCGTGCCACACGAAGGCATCGGCGGCGGCGAAATCGGGCTTGGCGCCGGCGGGCGGCGCCATGCGCTCGAGCGCTGCCGCAATGCGGTCGAAGGCATTGGCGAGCAGGCCGAGCACGCTATCGGCAGGCGAGGGCTTGTTCATTCGGAACACTCCGCGAACGCGAGATAGCGGGACTAGGTCGTGGGGGCAAGCGGGATGAAAATGCGTTATGAAGGGTTTCATAAGCATCAAAAAGGGAGGTTCGCCAATGCGTTTTCTGAAATTCGCTCTCGTTGCTGGATCCATGCTCGCCGCCGTTGCCGCGAGCGCACAGACGCCAGCTCCCCCCGCACCGCCAGCACCACCCGCTGCCGGTGGAACGCCTGACAAGGTGCCGGCCGACATTCCTTATGGCCAATCGATCGGTATCGAGCTTGCCAAGAAGGTGATGGCCGCTGCCGAAGCCGAGGGGATCAAGCGCGGCTGGAAAGAGTGCATCGCTGTTGTCGATACCAATGGCGACCTGGTTTATTTCGTACGAATGGAAGGCGCACAAGTCGGATCGGTGGTCGCCTCGCAAGGCAAGGCGCGCACGGCCGCGCGTTACCGGCGCGATACCCGCATCTTCTATAACCTCTTTGAAACCGGACATCCTTACATCGCAACGATAGACCCTACGCTTGTCGCCTCTGCGGGCGGCTATCCGTTGATCGAGAACGGCAAGGTCATCGGCGCGATCGGTTGCAGCGGCGGTACAGGCGATCAGGATGCGGCCATCTGCAAGGCCGGGGCCGAGGTCGTGAAATAACGAAACGCTCCGGAGATGCCGGCGCTCAAGGACAAGGTGCTGGCGCAGGGCGAAAGTGCTTGGCCTATACATCATCCGGAAAAGGGCGCGGTGATCCCGAAATAGGAAACTGCAGACAGACATGATGACAGGCTAGCTACTGGCAACGGCTAGCCTGCAATGTCCGCTTCGGTCAGCCTCGGGAATAACGGCATGACCGCATAGGTCAGCTTGCGTCGATCGACCGGAGGCGCAAGAATTACTCGTTTAAGGAATATAAATCTGCACAAAAACGGGGAGGAATTTATGTTCAAACATAGCGCGATGCGGACGCTGAGCGCCGCGGCGTTTCTCGGATGCAGTTTGGCCGTCGCTCAAGCCGATCCGTTGATGATCGTCGGCAATGACGAGAAGCTCTTGTGGGACGATAACGGCAAGCTTGTCATCCTTCCGGCTGGCAAGGATTCCGTTCTGATTGTCGATCTTGCCAACCCGGAAGATCCGAAGATTGTCGCCAATCTGCCCTTGAAAAATTCGGTCGCCGGGCCGCCGGTCAACCTCGACATCGATCCGACCAACTCGGTTGCCTTGGTCGCGGATTCGATCGACGTGACCAAGGACGGCGACACTCTAAAAATGGGCCCCGACGACAAAGTCTACGTGATCGATCTCAAGGCCAAGCCGGCGAAGCTTGTAAATACGCTAACTCTCGGCAAGCAGCCGTCCGGTCTGAGCTTCAATCCGGCGGGCAATCTTGCGCTCGTCGCCAATCGTCTCGACAAATCGATCGCCGTCCTGTCGGTGAAAGGCACCGATGTGAAGTTGATCGACACGGTTCCGATGGACGATATCGTCACGCACGTCGCCTTTACGCCGGACGGCAAACGCGCGCTTGCGACCAAGTTCAACGCCCATAAGGTCTCGCTGCTCAATGTCGACGGCGACAAGGTTACGTATACAAAATTCGACCTGCTGACCGGATTGTATCCGTACAATGTCGCCGTCGCACCCAACGGCAAGATCGCGCTGACCGCGAATGCCGGCAATGCCGGCTACTCCGACGGCAGCGTCCATACGGTCGACGTCGTCGATCTTGAAGCGCAACCGCCGCGCATCATCGATCGGGTTGTGGTCGGTGACGCGCCGGAAGGGCTTGCCTTCTCTCCGAAGGGCGATATCGCAGTCGCCGCTATTTACCGCGGGTCCACCAACAAGAACGCCTATTATTACCACCGCAACGGTAGCGTCTCCGTGCTCCGCATCGACGGCAAGAAGGTGACGATGATCAAGGAAATCGAGGTCGGCGGCCTGCCCGAGGCGGTCGTCTTCACGCCTGATGGTCGCTACCTTTTGGTCGGCAACTATCTCGATCAGGACTTCTCGATTCTGCGCGTCAACGGAACGGAAGTTACCGACACCGGCAAGCGATTCAAAGTACCCGGTCACCCGGGATCGGCGCGGATGAGTCCGAAATAATTGCCGCAGCCGTGCGCTCCTTCGCCTCTGCGAAATCAGCAAAACCCCGGGCAATGTCCCGGGGTTTTCTCTTGATTACGCGGTATGGTCAGCTTTCCTAAAACTTGATCATGTCGACGCTGGTTAGCGTCGTGTTATTGGAAATGCCTGACGCGCTAGTGAAATTGTAGATTACATACTGCTCGTTGTAGGCGTTCTCGGCCGATATGCCGTCCACCGGCACGATCACTTTCATGCCGCGAAGCGCCGCCGCGCTCGCGGTGTACATCACCGCGCCCTGCGCCGCGGTGCCGATGACGATCACGGTCTTGATGTCCTTATCCTTCAGGACCTGTTCGAGTTTGGTCTTGTAGAATTTATCGACGCCCGACTGCACGGCGGGCTCCTTACCGGTCGGCGCGACCTCGGAAAGCGTATCGCCCATCGTCGAAGTGGAAGTGAAACTATAAACCACCAGCATATTCTTGGCCCGCGCCTCGGCGAGCAGAGCCTTTGCCTTGGGAAGCGTGGCGAGGCAGCGCGGCCGGCGCTGCTCGTTACAGCCCGGCTTGACGAAATCGAGCATGAGAAGGGCCGTAGTCTTGGGGTCCACCGTGACGGCTTTCAGCTCCGGCGCCGGCGGCGCCTTTATACTCGACCATTCGTTGATGATGGTCTGGGCCGGCGCAGGAATGGGCGATTCTAAAACCAAGGCGAAAGCAGAAATGGGCAGCAAATGGCGTAAGCGTAACATGATCTACTCCCGATGATTTGGCGTGACGAATTTTTTGTATCAGCGGATGAGAGATTAATGCATAGGCATGGTTTCATCTAGGTGCGGGAACCTCGCAGCGATGCGCGCGGCTCAAGCGCCGATTGCCGTCGCGTCATCCGGGCAAAACGGCGCAACGCTGCCCGTCGAAAAAAGAATATCTGTTTCGCATCCGCTAGCGTACCCCTGTTAGCAGCCACTGACGGGGGTATTGTTATGACCGCACGCGCTACCGACGCCGCCGCCTTCATGCAGCGCCAGGCCGGTTACCTGCCGGGCGAGCTCGGCATTGAGATGCTGGAGATCAAGCCCGGCTTGGTGAAGAGCCGCTTGCCGGTATCGAAGCGCCTGATGGCGCCCAACGGCTTTCTCCATGCCGCGAGCGTGATCGCGCTCGCCGACACCAGCGCCGGCTATGGCTGCGTCGCCTCGCTGCCCGAGGGCGCGCGCGGCTTCACCACCATCGAGCTGAAAACGAACTTTCTCGGCACCGCCACCGAAGGCACGATCGAGTGCGAAGCGAATGCCTTGCATCTCGGCAAGACGACGCAGGTGTGGGACGCCACCGTCACCGACGGCAAGGGCAAGACCCTCGCGCTCTTCCGCTGCACGCAGATGGTGCTGCGCTAATCTATCATCCCGGCCACGGCCGCAACGCCTGTAGACGTTTGCAATCCGGAGGTGCGTGGGTATAGTCCGCCCGCTTTCGGCGGACTCGCAGTTTCGCCGGCCCGAAACAAGAGGAATTCGATGTTCATTACTCCCGCCTTCGCGCAGGGCGCGCCGGCCGGCGGCAGCGACATGCTGTTGCAGATGGCGCCGTTCATCCTGATCTTCGTCATCATGTATTTTCTGATTTTGCGACCGCAGCAGAAGCGGGTGAAGGACCACCAGGTGTTGGTCTCCCAGCTCCGCCGCGGCGATACCGTCGTCTCCTCGGGCGGCCTCGTCGGCAAGATCACCAAAGTCGTCGATGACAACGAGGTCGAGGTGCAGATCGCCGAGGGCGTGCGCGTGCGCCAGCTGCGCCAGATGATCACGGAAGTCCGCGCCAAGGGCGAGCCCGCGAAAGACGAGGGCGCCGCCTAACATTCGTCGGCTTCGGCTGTTCGAGGTTTCGGGATGCTGCATTTCACTCGCTGGAAGGCTCTGGCGATCATTTTGACCTCCGTCATTATCTGCTTGATGACGGTGCCGAGCCTGTTGTCGCCCGAAACCGCCCAATCCTTGCCCTCTTATCTGCAGCGGCGCCTCGTGCTGGGGCTCGACCTGCAGGGCGGCTCGCACATTCTGCTCGAAGTCGACTCCAACGCCGTGCGCAAGGAGCGCACCGAGACGCTGCGCGACGACGTGCGCCGCGTGTTGCGCGACGCCCGCGTCGGCTACAGCAACCTCGCGATTCAGAACCTCACCGTGCAGGTGCGGATTCGCGAGCAGGCCGACGTGCCGGAGGCGCTGCGCCGGCTGCGCGAGTTGTCGGCGCCGCTCGGCGGATTTCTCTCCGGTACCGGCCAGCGCGACATCGAGGTTACCGATGCCGGCGGCGGGCTGATCACGCTGACCGTCACGCCGGGCGGCATCACCCAGCGCATCCGCCAGGCGGTGGATCAATCGATCGAGATCGTGCGCCGCCGCGTCGATGAGCTCGGCACCGTCGAGCCGTTGATCCAGCGCCAGGGCGACGACCGCATTCTCGTCCAGGTGCCCGGTCTGCAGGATCCCTCGCGCCTGAAGGCGCTGCTCGGCAAGACCGCGAAGCTCGCCTTTCGCCTCGTCGATCTCACCATGACGCCGCAGCAGGCGCTCGAAAGCCGCCCGCCGCCGGAGTCGGAGCTGCTCAATTCGCGCGACAAGCAGCCGTATCTGATCGAGCGCCGCGTGATGGTCTCGGGCGAGGATTTGGTCGACGCGCAGCCCGGCTTCGACCAGCGCACGCGCGAGCCGATTGTCTCTTTCCGCTTCAACAACGCCGGCGGCCGCCGCTTCGCGCAAGCGACGCAGGAGAACGTCGGCAAGCCCTTCGCCATCGTGCTCGACAACGAGGTGGTCTCGGCGCCGGTGATCCGTGAGCCGATTCTGGGCGGCTCCGGGCAAATCTCCGGCAATTTCACCGTTCAGCAGGCGAACGACCTCGCCATCCTGTTGCGCGCCGGCGCCTTGCCGGCGCCGCTCACCATCATCGAGGAGCGTACCGTCGGCCCCGGCCTCGGCCAGGACTCGATCAATGCCGGCATCCACGCCGCCTACTTCGGCGCGGCGCTGGTGATCGTGTTCATGATCGTGACCTACGGCCTGTTCGGCCTGTTCGCGAACATTGCCGTGGCGGTGAACGTCGGCATGATCCTCGGGATTCTATCGTTTCTCGGCGCGACGCTCACCCTGCCGGGCATCGCCGGCATCGTGCTCACGGTCGGGATCGCGGTCGACTCCAACGTCTTGATCTACGAGCGCATCCGCGAGGAATTGCGCTCCGGCCGTTCGCCGATCAGCGCCATCGACGCCGGATTCAGCCGCGCGCTTGCCACCATTCTCGACTCCAACATCACGACCTTCATCGCCGCCGCGGTCCTGTTTTTCATCGGCACCGGCAGCGTGCGCGGCTTCGCAGTGACGCTCGGCGTCGGGATTCTGACCACGCTCTTCACCGCCTTCACGCTCACCCGCCTGATCGTCGCCAGCTGGGTGCGTTGGTGGCGTCCGCAAACCGTTCCCATCTGAGGGCCCGCCGTGACGATTTTCATCATTGCAGCAATCGCCGCGGTAACGGTGCTCTGCCTGTTGGTGCTGTTCGGCGTCATCCCGCATTTACGCATCGTGCCGGACGACACCAAGTTCGATTTCATGCGCTTCCGCCGCGTCAGCTTTCCGGTTTCGGCCGCGCTGTCGATCCTGGCGCTCGTGTTTTACTTCACCCACGGTCTCAATTTCGGCATCGACTTCAAGGGCGGCACGCTCGTCGAGGTGCAATCCAAGGCCGGTCCGATCGACATCGCGCAAATGCGCGCGACGCTCGAAGGATTGGGCCTCGGCGAAATCCAGCTGCAGGAATTCGGCGACCGCGGCGAGGTTTTGATCCGCATCTCCCAGCAGCCAGGCGGCGAGACGGCGCAGCAGGCGGTCGTCGACAAGGTCAAGGGCGCGCTCGGCGATTCCGTCGATTACCGCCGCGTCGAGGTGGTGGGTCCGCGCGTTTCCAACGAATTGCTCGGCTACGGCACCATCGGCATCGTGTTCGCGATCTTCGCGATCCTCATTTACCTGTGGTTCCGCTTCGAGTGGCAATTCGCGCTCGGCGCCATGATCGCGAACGTCCACGATCTGGTGCTCACCATCGGCTTCATGTCGGTGACGCAGATCGATTTCGATCTCACCTCGATCGCGGCCCTCCTCACCATTCTCGGCTATTCGCTGAACGACACCGTCGTCATCTACGACCGCATCCGCGAGATGCTGCGGCGCTACAAGAAGATGCCGATGCCCGAGCTGCTCAACGTGTCGATCAACGCGACGCTGTCGCGCTCGATCATCACCCACGTGACGGTCGCGATGTCGCTGCTCGCGCTGCTCCTGTTCGGCGGTCAGGCGATCCACAGCTTCACCGCCACCATGATGTTCGGCGTCGTGCTGGTGGGCACCTACACGTCGGTGTTCATCGCGTCGCCGATCCTGATCTATCTTGGCGTCGGCACCAGCCGGATGCGGGCGAGCGACGACGACGAGCCGGAGCCCGAGGCCGAGCCGGCGCCGCCA
>Ga0070695_100000731_pt1 | contig 17577 bp, 18 predicted proteins | sample KBSK1252metaG_FD_65471 | JGI IMG/M metagenome (GOLD analysis project Ga0070695, IMG submission 65471) | Corn, switchgrass and miscanthus rhizosphere microbial communities from Kellogg Biological Station, Michigan, USA - KBS K1-25-2 metaG | ecosystem: Host-associated > Plants > Roots >...
CTGCGGGCCCATCACCAGCCGAGAGGCCGCGCTGCTGGTGGCGGTGGTCCCGGGCGAGGCCGCGCAGATGCTCGCCAGCTACGACAAGGCCACGGGCAACATCACGTTCACCTACACGCCCGCGTGCTCGGCCACCAACCACACCATCCACTACGGCCCGCTCAGCCTCGCACGGCTCTACACCTACACCAGCACGGCCTGCGCCCTGGGCACTTCCGGCACCGCCACCTTCAACCCGGGCACGAACAGCTACTTCTTCCTGATGGCCGGAAACGACGGGAGCCTGGAGGGCTCCTACGGCCAGGACAGCCACGGAGCCGAGCGGCCCGCGGCCACCAACGCCTCAGCCTGCACGCTGCCCCAGAACGTGAACCCGACCTGCGAGTAGTCTCTTCGGGATGCGAGAGGGTCCTGCGCTGATCGAGCGCCCGTGGCTGCGGTGGGCCCTGATCTCCGCCTGCTGGGCGTTCATCGCCGTCTTCTACACGACCCAGGCCGGGCTGCAGGCCGTCTCCGCCGGCGCTCCTTTCGCCTGGGGACGCGTGCTCCGGGCGGAGCTCGTCTATGGCGCTCTGTGGGTGGCGCTGACCTTCGCCGTCCTTCGCATCGATGCTCGGTTCCCCCTGGATGCAAAGCCCTGGCGGAAGGCCTTCCTCGTGCACCTCCTGGCCAGCATCCTCCTCTCCGCCGTGCAGCCGCTGGCCCTGGTGGGCCTCATGCGGCTCCTGGGCTGGGGGCGAAATCCGCTGGAGCCGCTCCGGGAGCTGAGCCGGATGGCGGTCATCGGATACTTCCACGTCAATCTGACCTTCTACTGGGGCATCCTCGGCGTGCGGTACATCGTGAGGAACTACCAGAAGTACCGGGAACGGGAGCTGCGGGCGGCGCACCTGGAGGCGCGGCTCGCGCAGTCGCAGCTGCAGGTCCTGAAGATGCAGCTCCACCCCCACTTCCTCTTCAACACCCTGAACACGATCTCCGTGCTCATGGCGGAGGACCCGGAGGCCGCCAACCGGACCCTGGTGCGCCTGAGCGACCTGCTGCGCATGGCCCTGGACAGCGTGGGGGCGCAGGAGGCCCCGCTCAAGCAGGAGATGGACTTCCTGCAGGGATACCTGGACATCGAGCGCACGCGCTTCCACGACCGGCTGGCCGTCCGCGTGGAGGTCGAGCCCGGCGCCTGGGACGCCCAGGTGCCGACGTTCCTCCTGCAGCCTCTGGTGGAGAACGCCATCCGCCACGGCATCTCCCCCCACGCGCGCAAGGGCGTGGTGGAGATCTCCGCCCGGCGCCAGGAGGACATGCTTCTCCTGGAGGTGCGCGACAACGGGAACGGCGTGGCGCCAGGGGGACAGGCGGGGGGGGGGATGGGCCTCGCCACCACCCGGGCCCGCCTCCAGCAGCTCTACGGCGCGGCGCATCGCTTCGAGATCGGCAACGCCCCGGAGGGCGGCGCCCGGGTCCGGGTGGCGCTCCCTTTCCACCTGAGCGCCTGACCCTTGGCCGCCATCCGCGTGCTGATCGTGGACGACGAGCCTCTGGCCCGCAGGGGCATCCGCCTGCACCTGGAGCAGCAGCCCGGCTTCGAGATCGTCGGGGAGTGCGGCAACGGCCTGGAAGCGGTGGCCGCCATCCAGGACCGTGCCCCGGACCTGGTGTTCCTGGACGTGCAGATGCCGGAGATGGATGGTTTCCAGGTGATCGAGGCCGTGGGCATCGAGCAGATGCCGGCGGTGGTCTTCGTCACCGCCTACGACGCGTACGCCATCCGCGCCTTCGACGTCCACGCCGTGGACTACCTGTTGAAGCCCTTCGACCGAGAGCGGTTCCTGCAGGCGCTGGACCACGCCCGCTCGCAGCTGCTGGGAGTGCCGCGGAACCTGGGCGCGCAGCTACGGGCGCTGCTCCACGAGCACCTGGGCGGGCGCAAGCACCTGGAGCGCCTGGTGATCCGGTCCGGGGGACGGATCTTCTTCCTCGAGGTGGCGACCGTGGACTGGATCGAGGCGGCCGACAACTACGCGGAGCTGCACGTGGGCAAGCAGTCGCACCTGGTGCGGCACACCCTGGCGTCGCTGGAGGCGCGCCTCGACCCGGAGCACTTCGTGCGCATCCGCCACTCCACCATCGTCAACGTCCGCAAGGTGAAGGAGCTGCGGCCCTCCTCCAGCGGAGAGTACGACGTGGTGCTCCAGTCGGGCGCCGTGCTGGAATCGAGCCGGCGCTACCGGAAGAAGCTGACCGCCATCCTCGAGGACTGACCTACCGGAAGTTCCAGCGAGCGAACGCCCGCAGGGTGTCCGAGTCGCCCGTCTCGTAGGAAGCGCCCAGGCCGAGCTTGTTGCCCAGCAGGAAGAACAGCCCCTCGGCCTTGAAGGTGACGTCGTCCCCCGCCTCGTCCAGGTCGGTCCGGGCCACGCTCCCCTTGACCTCGAAGCGGTCGCCCAGCATCCACCGCACGCCGCCGGCCACCGTGTACCCGTTGTCGTCGACGTCGTTCGTGCCCGTGTCCACGGAGACGTCCTGCCACTTCACCTCGGCGAACAGGTCCGCCTGCTCTCCGAGCAGGCCGTGCCAGCCGCCGCCGGCGTTCCAGAACGAGAAGTCGCCCACGCTGTCGTACTCGGCCACCAGGTGGATCATCTTGAGGATCTCGAACGAGACGCCACCGAAGACGCCGTTGTCGGAGTCTCCCTCGTCCGGGCTGAAGTCGATGTACCCCGCCTCGACGTATCCCCACCGGGGTGCCTCCTGCGCGCACACCGGTCCCACCGCCACGAGCAAGACCACGAGAGCCAGCGGCCAGGTCCTTCTCAGCATCATGGAGCCTCCTCTGCGGGGAGCCTAGCAGTTCCCATTCGCTCGGAGAACGAGAACATGGCCACCCATTCTCCGCCTATTATTCTGGGGGGAGGGCGGCCCATGCCCGGCTCGCGAGGAGCAAGGATCGTGGAGGCGGAGGTGTTCCGGCGCCTGGTGCGCGCTCGGGACTTCCTCGCGCACGCCTACGCGGAACCGGTGCTGCTCCAGCAAGCGGCAGGCGAAGCGGGGATGTCGCCCTTCCATTTCCTGCGCTCCTTCTCCCGCGCTTTCGGCGAGACGCCCCATGCCTTCGTGCAGCGCCTGCGGCTCGAGCGCGCCAAGGATCGCCTGGCCCGGGGCGCCTCCGTGACCGAGGTCTGCTTCGACGTGGGGTACGCGAGCCTGGGCTCCTTCAGCACGTTGTTCGCGCGCCGCGTGGGGCTGCCCCCCTCGCAGTGGCAGCGGACGGTGCGCCGCCAGGTGGCCGTTCCCCAGGCGCTCGCCCGCCTCTACATCCCCTGCTGCTACCTGTACGGTCCGTAGAGAACAGCAATTCCCGAGAAGCGGGGGCCCCAGCCTCGGTCCACAATCCCCGGACCGAGGAGGCCTTCATGCTGCAGAAGCTCTCGCACGTGACCGTCTGGGTGCTCGACCAGGACCGCGCCTTCGACTTCTACATCGGCAAGCTCGGCTTCGAGGTGCGCACGGACCAGCGTCTGGGTGGCTTTCGCTGGCTGACCGTCGGACCCAAGGGGCAGAAGGACGTGGAGATGGTCCTTCTCCCCGTCGCTCCCGGGCCCATGCTGGACGAGGCCGGTGCCGCGGCGCTGCGCGACCTGGTCGGGAAGGGAGTGCTGTGCGTGGGGGTCCTAGAGACGGACGACTGCAGGGCCACCTACGACGAGCTGAAGGGGCGAGGGGTCACCTTCCACGCGCCTCCGCAGGAGCGGCCCTACGGGATCGAGGCCGTCCTGCGCGACGACTCGGGGAACTACTTCAGCGTGGTGGAGCGGCCCCGGTAGCGTATTTGACCCGCGCCGAGCGCCCGCGGTATACAGCGGCATGACCCTTCGGATGGGGACCCCGCAGGGCCGGGGAGCCCTGCTCGCCACCATCCTCGGCTCGGGCATGGCCTTCCTGGACATGACGGCCGTCAACCTGGCGCTGCCCGCCATCGGAGACGACCTGGGCACCGGCTTCGCCGGATTCCAGTGGGTCGTCAACGGCTACATGCTCACCTTCGGCGCTCTCCTCTTGATCGGCGGCGCTCTCGGCGACCGCTTCGGGCGGCGCCGGATCTTCGAGCTGGGCGTGGTGCTGTTCGCCGTGACGTCGCTCGCCTGCGGCCTCGTCCCCGGCACCCTCGGACTCATCCTTGCCCGCGTGGCCCAGGGCGTGGCAGCGGCCCTGCTCGTTCCCACCAGCCTGGCCCTGGTCCAGAGCACGTTCGTCCCCGAGGACCGCGGCCGCGCCATCGGAACCTGGTCCGGGCTCGCCGGGCTGGCCACCGTTCTCGGCCCGCTGCTGGGCGGGTGGCTCATCCGCAGCGTGTCGTGGCGCGCGGTCTTCCTCATCAACCCCGTGCTTGCGGGAGCGACCCTGTGGGCGGCGCGCCGCTACCTTCCCCAGAGCAGCCCCGACTCGCAGCATCCCCTCGACCTCGCCGGCGCCGTGACGGCCGCGCTGGGCCTGGGGGGCGTCGTGTACGCGCTCATCGAGGGCCCCGATTTGGGCTGGCCGCCCGCCGCGGTGGCGGCCGGTGCCGCGGGACTGGTCCTGCTGGCGGTCTTCCTGATGGTGGAAGCACGTGCCCGCCACCCCATGCTGCCCCTCCGCTACTTCCGGATCCGCGCCTTCGCAGGGGTGAACGCCACCACGCTCCTCGTCTATGCGGTCCTGAGCGGCGTGTTCTTCCTGCTCGGACTCCAGCTGCAGCGCGTGGTCGGCTACACGCCGCTGGCCGCGGGTGCCGCCACCCTGCCCATCACGGTCATGCTGCTCTTCCTCTCACGCCTGTCCGGCAGTCTCGCCGACCGCATCGGCCCCCGCCTCCCCATGACGGTGGGGCCCTTGATCGCCGCCGGGGGCGTCGCCCTCTTCTCGCGCGTGCTGGCAGGCGCGTCGTACGTGACGGGGATCCTCCCCGGCGTCCTCGTCTTCGGCCTCGGCCTCGGGCTCACGGTGGCCCCGCTCACCTCCGCGGCCATGAACGCGCTGCCGGAAGGCCATGCCGGCACGGCCTCGGGGGTCAACAACGCGGTGGCGCGGTTGGCGGGACTGCTGGCGGTGAGCCTCTTGCCGCTGGCCGCCGGGGTTTCTGGTGTGGGCGAGGTCGGTGGCGCCGCCTTCTCGGCGGGGTTCGTGCGCGCCATGTGGATCGGGGCGGGGACGATGATCCTCGGTGGGGTGGTGGCCTGGCTCACCGTGCCGGCGAAGTCGGCATGAGCGCCCTCCGGGCCGAAGGCGTCACCGTGCGCTTCGGCGACGTCCTGGCGCTCGCGGACGTCACCCTGGAGGTCGAGGCCGGGGAGTGCGTGGCCCTGGTGGGAGAGAGCGGGGCCGGGAAGTCCACCCTGCTCGGTTGCTTCAACCGCCTCGCGGTGCCGGAGAGCGGGCGGGTGCGCGTGCTGGGCGAGGACGTGACCCAGGCGGATCCCGTGCAGCTCCGGCGCCGCATCGGCTACGTGCAGCAGGAGGGAGGTCTGCTGCCGCACTGGACAGTGATGCGGAACGCGGCGCTGGTGCCGTGGCTGCTCGGCCAGGCCGACGCCACCGCCAGGGCCACCGCCGCGCTGGACCTGGTGGGTCTCCCCGCGCCGACGTACGGAGCGCGCTACCCCTCCGCCCTGTCGGGCGGGCAGCGGCAGCGGGTGGCCATCGCCCGCGCCATCGCCGCACACCCCGGCGTGCTCCTCATGGACGAGCCCTTCGGGGCGCTCGACGCCATCACCCGCTTCGATCTGCAGCAGGCCTTCGCCGCCCTGCGACGGCGCCTGGGCGCCACGGTGGCGCTGGTCACCCACGACCTGCGCGAGGCCTTCCTGCTGGCGGACCGCGTGGCCGTGTTCCGTGCCGGACGGATCGAGCAGCTGGACACTCCGGAGCGCCTGCAGCGGGAGCCGGCCACCTCCTACGTGCGGCGACTTCTGGAGACCGCGCGCGCATGACGCCCGTGCTCGGCATCGTGCTCGTGCTCGCGGCACAGAAGCCGGTGGTGGTGGCCTCCAAGCCCTTCGCCGAGTCCTACCTCCTGGCCGAGGCCTTCGCCCAGGTGCTGGAAGATGCGGGCCTGCCGGTCGAGCGCCGCCCGGGGCTGGGTGCGACGGAGATCGCGTTCGGCGCCCTGCGCGCCGGCGCCATCGACGTCTACCCCGAGTACACCGGCACCGGCCTGCTCGCCATCCTCCACGAGGAAGGGATCCACGATCCGCGCGCCGCCTACCGGAGGGTGGCCGCGGAGTTCGCCCGACGCTGGGACCTGCGCTGGCTCCCTCCCCTCGGCTTCGAGAACACCTACGCCGTGGCGGTGCGGCCGGAGACCGCCCAGCGCTACGCCCTGCGCACGCTGAGCGACCTGGGGCGGGCATCGCCGCAGCTCGTGGCCGGCCTCACCCCCGACTTCATCGGCCGACCGGACGGGCTTCCCGCGCTGGAGCGGACGTACGGCTTCCACCCGCGCGCCGTGCGCTCGCTCCTGCAGACCGTGAAGTACACCGCGCTGGCGGAAGGTGCCGTGGACGTGATCGACGGCTACTCCACGGACGGCCTCATCGCCCGCCACCATCTGGTGGTGCTGGAGGACGACCGCGGCCTGTTCCCGCCCTACGAGGCGGCGGCGCTGGTGAGCGCGCGGCTCGCCCGCGACCTGCCCGGCGCCGTGCTCGCCCTCGAGCGCCTGAGCGGGCGCCTGGACGTGGAGACGATGCGCGCGCTCAACCGCCGCGTGGAGGTGGATGGCGAGGACGTGCGCGTGGTGGCGCGGGACGCGCTCCGCCGGCTGGGGATCGTGCAGTCGCCTGCGACGGCGGAGCCCCTCCCCCGGGAAAGGAGCGGCTTCCTCCCTTACCTCTGGAGCCACCGCAGCGAGACCGCGCACCAGCTCGCCCGGCACCTCCTCCTGGTGGCGATCTCCCTGGCCGCCGCCCTCCTGGTGGCCCTGCCCCTGGGCCTGGCGCTCGAGCGCTGGCGGGCGGGCGCCGAGTCCATCGTGCGCGGGGTAGGCGTGCTGCAGACGATCCCCAGCATCGCCCTCCTCGCCTTCATGATCCCGCTCCTGGGGATCGGCGTGGTGCCGGCGCTGGTCGCCCTGTTCCTGTATTCCCTGTATCCCATCGTGCGCAACACCTACACCGGGGTGCGCGACGCGGCCCCGGAAGCGGTGGCCGCCGCCCGGGCGCTGGGGATGACCGACGGGCAGCTCCTGCGCCTCGTGCGGCTCCCCTTGGCGGCGCCGGTGATCATGGCGGGCGTGCGCACCGCCGCCGTGATCGATGTGGGCACCGCCACGCTGGCGGCCTTCATCGGGGCCGGCGGCCTGGGGGATCCCATCGTGGCCGGCCTGGCGCTGTCGGACGCGCGCATGATCCTGGCCGGCGCCGTTCCCGCGGCGGCGCTGGCCATCCTCGTCGATCTCGCTCTCGGCCTGGTGGAGCGCACGGTGCGTCCGCGGCGGTGATCGCCAACCTCGCCTGGTTCGACGCTTGCATCGCGCTCCGCGATTAGCCGACTCGGGGGGAGCTCAACGGCTCCGTGACGGGGGCGAGGGTGAGTGGACAAGCGGCTGCTGTCTCCCGCGCAGGACAACACGCTTCCCTCGAGAGGACACTCCACTCGCGCCCGAAGGAGATCACGATGACGCGGAAACTCGTGCTGCTCTCATGCTTGTCCTTGTTGGCGGTGTTCTCGTGCGCGCACAAGGACGCGATTACGAACGTGCCCAAGATCGATGCGCCGAACTGGTACACCGACCCGGCGCGCGACAACGACCGTCTGATCGGCGTGGCCACGGCCACCTCCCGGGACCTCCAGACCGCGGTGGACAAGGCCAAGCAGGACGGGCGGGTGGACATCGCCCGGCAGCTCGACGTGCGCGTGGCCGGGCTCTCCAAGCGGTTCATCGAGGACACCGGCCTGGACCAGGACGCCGAGCTCCTCGGCATGTTCACCCAGGTCAGCAAGACCGTGGTTTCCGACTCGCTCAACGGCACGCGTCTGGCCAAGCAGAAGCTGGACCGCGAGGGCGGCACCTATCGCGCCTACGTGGAGATGGAGATGCCGATCGGCGAGGCCAACGCCCGCTTCCTGGAGAAGATCCGCTCCCAGGAGCGCTTGCACACGCGGGTGCGCGCTTCGGAGGCCTACGAGGAGCTCGATCGCGAGGTGCAGGCCTACGAAGAGTGGAAGCGAAAGCAAGCGGACGGCGGAAAGTAGCGTGCACGTGCCCGGTAGCGCACGCCCGGCCATCGTGCTGTGGCTGTGCTTGATGACGCCCGTCGCTTGGGCGGAGTCGCGCTCGGTGGAGGTGTCGGCCTCCGTGGCGGGGACCGGCCGCACGCCGGAGCAAGCTCGGAAGGAAGCGCTGCAGCGCGCGCGGGACGAGGCCCTGGTCCGCACCGCAGGCGTTCGGGTGGCCGCACAGCAGCTCCGGCTGCGCTCCGAGGACGGGGACGGGGCCGTGCGCGACGCCTTCTCGTCCCTGGTGGAGACCTCGACCGAAGGCCGGATCGTCGAAGAGCACGTGACCTACCGGACCCGGCTGGAGAACGACATCCCCGTCTATGAGGCGGACCTCGTCGCCAGGGTGGAGCTCGAAGAAGGCAGCCGGGACCCCGGCTTCACGCTCGACCTCGCCAGCGGGACGGGGACCCGCATCCTTCGCGACGGGGAGCCTCTGATCCTGGAGGTCACCGCGTCCCGGCGCTGCTTCCTCACCTTGATCCACATCGGGCCGGACGACGCACTGGAGCTTCTCGTGCCCAACCCCTTCCTGGCCGAGATGGAGCTCCAGGCCGGCCGCACCCTGCGCATCCCCGCCCGGTCCGCGGGCTTCCTGATTCGGGCGCACCTTCCCGCGGGAGGGGAACGCGAGCGTGAGCGGCTTCTCGCCGTGGCCACCCTCGATCCGGTGGTCTTCACCCTCGACGTCGAAGCGGGAGGCGAGCTCTCCAGCGAAGGCGCGGCCTTCACCGCCCTCAACCGCTGGCTGCTGCGCGTCCCCGTGGCGCGGCGCGCCGAGGCCGTCTGGGAGTACGAAATCGCGAGGTAGCCGATGGCCAGACTGCTGCTCGTTTCCTTCGCCGCCTTCATCGCCGCCTCGGCTCAGGCCGAGCAGCCCATCCGCTGGCAGCACCCCTCGCTCGAGCTCTACTCGGCCGGAATGCGGGACGAGGGCGATGGCGTGCGGATGGAGTTCTGCGTCCGGCCGAAGGAAGGCTCCCGGGAGGGCACCGTCTCCGTGGGGTACCCCCGCTACAGGACTCCCTGGGGGCGATGGGTGGATTGCCCGATCGCCGGGATCGACCGGTACCACCCCCTGTACGCTTCGGCCGACACCGGTCCTTCCTGCTTCTCGGTTCTGGTGGCGTCGGACGCGGCGACGGTCGAGCTCTCGCTGGGGCACGACAAGCTCGAGCTTCCCGTGGCCCGATGGGTCGAGGAACGCCCGGCCGAGCGAGAACCGGAGCCCGAGCTCGCACCCGAACCCAAAGTCGTCCTCTCCCCGGAGCGCACCCTGGAAGGCGCATCCCTGCCGGTCGCGCGCGACCACATCGTGGGCGTCCATCTTCGCGCGCAGAACCTGGGCCAGGGCCCGGCACGGGGCGTCGTGGCCTGGATCGAGCCCGGCGCCGGGGTCTTCGCCGCGATGGACGGCGCCACCCGCATCGATGTGGGCGATCTGGTCCCCGGAGAAGCATTCGAGTTCGTCTACCGCTGCTACGCCGACCGCAGCGCCCCCGCGCTGAGCTTCCAGGTCACCTTCCAGCACGCCGGTGGCGTCGCCGGGGCCACCGCATCGGTCGTGAGCTTCCCTCTCGTCCAGGCCAGCCTCCCACCGCCCCTGGTCTCGGACGTGGACGGCGTCCTCCCCGCCTCTCTCTCCGCCCGACCCCATGCTCTCGCCGTGATCCTCGGGGTCGGGCACTACGTCAAGGCGCCCCAGGCGACCTTCGCGGCCGCCGACGCCAAGACCGCCGGACGCTACTTCGAGCAGCTGCTGGGCATCCCTGGCTCGCGCATCGAGCTGCTGCTCGACGGCGAGGTGACGCTGGGACAGATGCAGCGCATCTTCGGCGCGGACGGCTGGCTGGCGCGCCGCGTCTCCCCCGATTCCGAGATCTTCGTGTTCTTCGCCGGCCACGGCATGGCCGAGCTGGAGACCTTCTCGCCCTATCTGCTCCCCGCCGACGCCGACCCCGACTACCTTCGCCAGACCGCCTTTTCCCTGGACCGGCTGATCGAAATGGTGGCGTCGCTGGGCGCGCGAAGGACGACGTTGTTCCTGGACGCCTGCTTCGGCGGCCGCTCCCGCGAGGGCGCGGGCTTGCTCGAGGATGGCCGGCCGCTCCTGGTCGAGCAGACCCCGCGCGTGCCCGCGGGTCTGTCCATCTTCTCCGCCGGCTCGGCTGGCCAGGTGGTGAGCGCCCTCCAGGAGAAGGGGCATGGCCTGTTCAGTTATTTCCTGTTCAAGGGGCTGGCGGGGGATGCGGACCTCGACCACGATCGCCGCGTCCTCGCCTCCGAGCTGAGGAGCTACCTCGAGGACGCCGTGCCCCGCACGGCCATGTCCCTGGACCGGGAGCAGACCCCCGGCATCGCTCTCGCCGAGCCCGAGCAGGTCCTGGTCCAGCTTCCCGAGCGCTAACGCTCGAGCGCAGAGGCGACCTCGGCGAGGGGAACGCCGCGCTGTACCGGTCGCTTCCGTGAAGCTCGCCAGTGCTTGGCGGCGGCGGGCATCCGCCGGTGCACCCATCGCAGCGCTGCCGTCCAGCGGGCCAGCGCGCGCTCGTCCCGTGGGCTCCAGTCGAACCCGTAGGCCTGGCGGACGGCCGGGGGAAGCAGCCCGATCGTCAGCAACTGCACGGGACGGAACACCGGCCACAGGAGCCGCCATGGCGGCGGGAACAGGATGGCTCGCGCCAGGGCGCGGCTGCGTGCGGTGACTGCGATCGTGCCATCGCCGAGAACGTCGCGGGCATAGGCCTCGAGCTCCGCCGTGCTCCTGGGCAGCAACCCGGCGGGGATGTCGAGCAGCGGCTCCATCACGGCGGCCTCCGCACAGTAGCGGTCCCGCTCCGCCTCCCCCAGCGGCGCCACCAGCCGCTGATAGGTCAGGAGCATCGAGTCCAGCAGGGTGGCGTGCACCCAGAGCAGCAGCTCCGGATCGTGCGCGGAGTACGTCGTGCCCGCGGCGAACACGCCCGCGGCGGCCTGGATCCGGCCACAGACGCGGTCGTGGATGGCGTTGATGCGCGCGGCCGCCGCAATCGCCTCCTCCTCGTCGCCGAAAGAGAGCGCGGCCATGGCGCCCACCGTGGACCGTAGACGTCCCATCCTGGCCCTGGTGCCGTGGCGGAAGCCGCTGTGCGCGTCCACGCCGGCGGCGACGAGGGGGTGGGCGAGCTGAAGGAGGATGGCCCGGCCCCAGCCGGCGACGACGAGGATCTCGCGATTCACCTTCCAGGTGACGCTCTCCGGCCCGGGACGGGTCACGCCGGCGGCGCGCAGGCGCTTCTGGACCCGGGTCTCGGTGCCGTTCATCGCCACCTCGGCCTCCAGGCTGCGGAATGAACAAGTACTTGGCAATACAAAGTACAGTCCGCCCCGGTGGCCGTCAAGCGGATGCGCCGGCCGCCTCCAACGTCTCCGTCACGATCGCCTCCACGTCCGCCGCCGTGCTGCGGTGGTTGACGATGCAGGCCCGGAGGGCGAAGCGGCCGTGGATGGTGGCGTTGGACAGGAACACGCGCCCGCGGGCCACGATCCGGCGCAGGAGGTCCGCGTTGAGCCGGTCCACCTCTTCCACGGATGCGCCCGGCCTGCCGCGGTGGCGGAAGCAGACCGCGCTCAGCGCGATGGGGGCGAGGAGCTCGAGCGTGGGCTGGGCCTCGATCGCCCGGCCCAGGTGGCGTGCGAGCTCGAGGTCCGCCCGGATCGCCTGCCTGAACGCGTCCAGTCCGTGGTAGCGGAGGGAGAGCCACAGGCGGAGCGCCCGGAACCGCCGGGAGAGCTCGATGGACTCCTCGAAGAAGGCGAACCGCTCATAGGGGTCCTCGAGCAGCGACCGCGCGTAGTCGCCGCTATGGGCGAACGAAGCGCGGGCCGGCCCCGGATCCGCGTAGAGGAGGCACCCGCAGTCCAGCGGCTGGTACAGCCACTTGTGCGGATCGAGCGAGAGGGAGCGAGCGCGCGCGAGTCCCCGGAACGCTTCGGGGATGGCGAGGGCGGCCAGAGCGCCGTAGGCACCGTCCACGTGCAGCCAGGTCTCGTGCTCTCCTGCCACCTCGGCGATCGCTTCCAGGGGATCGATGCTCCCGGTGCTCACCGTCCCCGCCGAGGCGACGATCGCCAGAGGGGTGTCCCCGGCGCTCCGGTCCCGCCGGATGGCGCGGTCCAGCTCCTCCGGCAGCATGCGGAAGCTCGCGTCCACGGGCACGAGGCGGACGGCCTCCGTGCCCAGGCCGAGGAGCGCCGCCGCCTTGAGGATCGACATGTGGACCTCGGCCGAGGCGTAGATCCTGCCCGATCGCGGCGCGGGGGAGGCGTCCCGCGCCATGGCCAGGGCCATCAGATTGGCGGAGGACCCGCCCCCCGTGAGGCTGCCCGTCCAGCCCGGGCAGCCCACCGCCTCGGCCAGCGCGCCGACCACGGTCCGCTCGATCGCCACCGCCGCCGGCGCCGACCGCCAGGCGGTGACGTTCTGGTTGAGCACGCTCGCGACCAGGTCCGCCACCGCGCCCACCGGGTCGCCGGACCCGAGCACGTATCCGAAGAAGCGCGGGCTTGGTGGGCGGGAGCAGGCCAGCACGTCGTCCAGGTCGTCGAGCGCCGCCGCACCCAACCCTTGCTCGGGGAGCGGCTGCTCGAACAGGCGACGCGTCTGGGCTCCGGTGACCGACGGGAACGAGGGCAGCTCGGGGAGCTGCTCGAGGTACCGGGCCAGAAGATCCACGGCCCGGGTGGCGATGGCGCGGAAGGCGTCGGGGGTGAGCGTGAGCCTCGGGTGATCCATCGCCTCTCCCGGCTAGGCCCGGACGCGCGCCAGCAGCAGCGTCTGGTCGTCCAGCTGCGGACCGAACGCGCGCACCGCCGCCACCACCGCCTCGTAGATCTCCGGGAGCGGCCGGTGGGCGTGCTCGGTCACGACCCGCTCCAGGCGGGCGGCGCCGAACTCCTGGCCCTGCGCGTCGAACACCTCCAGGAAGCCGTCGGTGACCAGGACGAAGAGGTCCCCCGCCGCCGCTACGACCTGATCCTGTCCGAAGCGGCGGTCGTCGAAGATTCCCAGGGGCGGGTCGGTGACGGGGAGGCGATCGAGCTTGTTCTCGGCGGCCCGGAAATGAAGGATGGCCGGGTGCCCGGCCACGGCGTACCGCACGGCGCCGTTTTTGCCGACCTCCAGGGCGGCCAAGGTGGCCAGGGTGCCGGCGCGCTGCGTCTGCGCCAGCACCGCGTTCAGGCCCGAGACCAGCTCCGACAGGGCGGGACGGTCGCGCAGCTTCATGTGGATCGCGCTCTTCATCATGGCCATGGTGACGCCCGCGGGGACTCCGTGGCCGGTCACGTCGGCCACGTAGAGGGCCGTGGTTCCGTCCCCGTGGTGGACGTCGAGGAGATCGCCGCCCACCTCGGAGGCGGGCGCGCAGATGCCGAACAGCTCCAGACGCTCGGTCCTCTGATTCACCACCGGAACCAGGTGGTCGTGGATCTCCTTGGCCAGGTTGACCTCGGTCAGCAGGCGGATTGTGCGCGAGCCCTCCCCCGTGATGAAGACCACGATCAAGACGTAGCCGAGGATGATCATGCCGATGGCGATCCCCATCTGCACCATCAAGGCCTGCTGCGCCTCCGGCCTGGGGTAGAAGCTCTCGCCGAAAAACGAGCCCACGGCCAGGGAGAGCGGGACGTTGATCCAAAGGAATCGGAGGTTCCTGGTGAAGGCGTAGGCCCATCCCACGGCCGTCAGCCCCGAGTACAAGGACCAGAAGAGGAGCCGGCTCCAGGAGAGGCCCCGGGGGCTGGCCAGGTCGTAGACGAGCGCGAAGGGCGCGAAGACACAGAACACACCGGCGTAGAAGACCAGGCGGGCGCGAAGTCTCACGTGACCGAACGCCGCCTTCGGTCCGGCCCGGCTGCGCGTGTCTGCCACCAGGTTCCCTCGACGGGAATTGTACAGAGGACCGACTTATCGAACAATGATAAGCGACTTGACGACTATCGATAACGATGTTATTGATATTCGATACCTTGGAGGGTACGGCTCGTGACCAAGCCAGGCTCGTCATCCGCCGCGCTGTCGATCGCGTCCGTCGTCCTGCGGGTCCTCATGGTGGTGAACTGGGCGTCCGGCGCCGCCATCCTCGCCCTGCTGATCGTCCTGCCCCACGAGCAGTGGATCCTGCGGGCGTTTCACATCGCACCCTCGCCCGACGCGGCGCGCCTGATCCTGGGCCTGCGCGCGGTGGCGGTGATCGGCCTGGTGGCGGTGCCTCTGAACCACGGCGTCCTCCGGCGCCTGCTGGCGATCGTGGGTACGGTGCGCGCGGGCGACCCCTTCGTCGCCGAGAACGCGTCAAGGTTGCAGGCCATCGCCTGGGTGCTGCTCGCACTGCAGCTCTTGAGCCTCGTCGTGGGCGCGATCGGCAGGTCGGTGTCCACTCCGGCGCATCCGGTCCATCTCGATGCCGGCTTCTCCATCAACGGCTGGCTCGCCGTCCTCCTCACCTTCGTGCTGGCCCGGGTGTTCGCGGAAGGCACGCTCCTGCGCGACGACCTGGAAGGGACCGTGTGAGATGGCGATCGCCGTCAAGCTCGACGACCTGCTCCACGATCGCCGGATGACGCTGACCGAGCTCTCCGATCGGGTGGGGATGACCCTGGCCAACCTGTCGATCCTCAAGACCGGCAAGGCGCGAGCCATTCGCTTCTCCACGCTCGATGCCATCTGCGAGGCGCTCTCCTGCCAGCCCGGCGATCTTCTCCGCTTCCAGCCGGAGCAGGCCTCCCGCGCGCGACCGACGGGCAAGCGGAGCGCAGGCCGATGAGAGCCTGGCGAATCCCTCACGGTGGCGGCGCATTGGGAGTAGGATTCCCGCTCGGTGTTCGACCCCAACCGAAAAGGAGGAGTGATGCGCGTGACATCCGGCTGCCGAGCGGTGACGATGGCCCTCGCGACGGTACTGGGAGTGGTCTTGCTGGCCCCATGGGCCACCGCTGCCGACAGCCAACGAACGGGGAGGTCGCAGTTCTCCTTTCCCATCACGTTCACATCGGGGGCTTCCTACGATAGTGAGGGACGGTCGAGCATCGACGTCAGCGATGACGTCGGTTGGGGGCTTGGGTTCGGCTACAACGTCTCGGAGAAGGTCCAGGTCGGTGCCGAGTTCACCTGGCTGGACGCGAGCTACGATGCGTTCATCGCCACGGACTTCGACGGTGACCAGATCGCGGACGACAGCATCGAGGTCTCGGGCGTGCTCGACGCCACCAACTTCCAGGCCTACGCGCAGTACAACATTCTTCCCCGCACGCTGACGCCCTTCGTCCGGGGAAGCTTTGGCTGGACCTGGGTGGACTCGAACATCCCGGCGGGCCCGGCCACGGGGACCTGCTGGTGGGATCCATGGTGGGGCTACGTCTGCGACACCTGGCAGCCCACGTTCTCGGACAGCATGTTCGCCTACGGGGCGGCCGCCGGCGTTCGCTTGGAGATGCCCAACAGGTTCTTCGTGGAGGGCAGCTACAACCTCCTCTGGGTGGACTTCGACAAGGCGGGCACGCAGTCGTTCGACGGTTTCCGCGTGAACGCGGGCTGGACATTCTGACCGGAAGCGAGGTCGCAGCCGTGCGACCTCGCACACCGGGCGTCTACCACGGCACCACGCCGCCGCTACGCCTTCATCGATCGCGCCGGTCGGAGCCGGGCGATGCCGTAGGCTGCCGCCAGCGCCGCCGCTGCGACGCATGCCAGGACAGGCTGGTCCACGGCCCCCGCCACGAGCAAGAGCACGTAGATCGTCAAGAAAAGCCAGGGTAGCCACGGGTAGAGCGGCATGCGGAACGGCGCCTCCGGCTCTCGTCGGCGCAACCGGAACAGCACGATCACCATGAACCCGTCGGTGACCAGGATCAGCAGGATGGCCAGCGACAGCAACCGGCTGAAGGAGCCCGTCGCCGCGAGCACCAGGGAGAGGGCGCCGACGAGAAGCGTCGCGGCCCATGGGGTGCCCCCTGCATTGACGCGAGCGAGGACCCGGGGGCCGAGGCCGTCCCGGGCAAGACCGTACACGATCCGCGGTGTCACGAAAACGTTCGCGTTCAGGCAGGCGACGACGACGATGAGCGCGAGCAATGCGGTCGCCGACCCCGCCCACGCCCCGAACAGCCGAGACATCACCTCGCCGGCGACCAGCGGCGAGCCGGCGATCCGGTCGAGCGGAAGCACGTTGAAGAACGCCGCGTTGAGCAGAAGGTAGAGTCCCGTGACGAGACCGATGCTCCAGAGGAAGATCCGCGGAAGCGTTCGCGTGGGGTCCACGACCTCCTCGGCGATCTTCGATGCGTCCAGGTAGCCGTAGTAGGTCCAGAGGACCGGCTGGAAGGCCAGCGCCAGGGCGCCGAGGACCGCGAGACCTGTGGGCGCGCCCGGCAGAGAGGACGACGCCCACCTCCAGCCGCTCCCCGCGAGCGCCGACACCGCGATCACACCCGTGAGCGCCACGACTTTGGCTGCCGACGCCACGTTCTGCGTCCAGCGCCCGAAAGCGACGCCGGCAACGTTCACGCCGACGAGCAGGAGGACAAAACAAACGCCGAAGACGCGCGTGAGGGCCTCTGCCGCGCCGACGAGCCGGGCCAGGTACTCCCCGCAGACCACTGCAATGGCTGCGATCGCGACGCTGTAGATCCCCACCTCGAGCCATCCGATGGCGAAGGCGGCGCGCGGCCCGAACGCCTCGCCGGCGTAGACGTATTTTCCACCGGCGCGGGGATGCCGCGTCGAGAGCTCCGCAAAGATGAACGCGCCGATGAGGCTCACCGCGCCGCCCAGAATCCAGGCGATGAAGGTGAGCGATGGACGCCCGAGGCGTCCGGCGATGAGTCCCGGGGTTCTGAAGATCCCCGACCCCACCGTGATCCCGACGACCATGGCCAGTCCGTCGAGCAGGCGAAACGAGCGCCTCAGCTGGAGTCCCAAATCGATCCTCTGCGCGCTGCGTTTCCTCCGCCCGGCGCCGCGGTATCATACGCGGCATGGATAGCAAGGAACGGGGAGTGCGCGCGACCAGCCGCGAGTTCGCTCGCTACGACCAGGTGGACAAGCCGCAGGAATACCACCTCGCCGAAGGGGCCGACGAAGGCGTCTTCGACGAGGAGTATCGGATCCGGGGATGCGACCTCGGCCAGTTCCTGCACGGCGGAGCCGAGGGAAAGCGGCGCTTCTCGCAAGAGCTGGGTGAGGCGTTGCGAGAGATCGGATTCGCCATCCTCCACAACACCGGAATCGACCCCGCTCTCTACGATCGCGCCGAGGAGCACGTCGTCGAGTTCTTCACCACC
>Ga0070695_100000734_pt1 | contig 17507 bp, 16 predicted proteins | sample KBSK1252metaG_FD_65471 | JGI IMG/M metagenome (GOLD analysis project Ga0070695, IMG submission 65471) | Corn, switchgrass and miscanthus rhizosphere microbial communities from Kellogg Biological Station, Michigan, USA - KBS K1-25-2 metaG | ecosystem: Host-associated > Plants > Roots >...
GACCCTCGACGAGCACCGTGCACGCGCCGCAGTGACCTTCGCCGCACCCGTACTTGGCGCCGGTGAGATCGAGCGCGTCGCGCAGCACCGTGAGCAGCGAGTCGGCCGGCGCCACGTCAATCTGACGAGCTGTGCCGTTCACGCGCAACGTGACTTGCATGACCGTTATTCTACGTCGCTAGACGAGCCGTTCTTTGCGGCCTTCGCGGCCTTTGCGTTCTTCTACGGTGTCAGCACGATCTTGCCGCGCGCGCCAGGCTCCATGACCGCCTGGTGCGCGCGGGCGGCATCGGCGAGCGGCATCTCGCGGCCGACGACCGGGTTCAGCGTGCCGTTCGCCAGCCCCGCGATGATCGCCGCGTGAATCTCCACGAAATCGGCGTCGCTGACGTTGAACAGCGTCATCCCGAGAATCGCCGCGTCGCGCCCCATCGCGTCGCGCGGATTGATTTCGATCCGCCCGCGGTTGCCGACGGTGACGATGCGTCCGTCTTTGGCGAGCAGGCTCAGATCGCGATCGAGGTTGATGTGCGCCGCCATTTCGACGATCACGTCGACGCCGCGGCCGTCGTTGGCCCTTCTGATGTCGTCCGTGTAGTTCGCGTCGCGATGGTTCACCGTCGCGTCGGCGCCGTGCTCGCGGACGATGGCGAGGCCCTCCGCCGTGCCTCCGGTCCCGATGACGCGGAGGCCGCGCGCATGCGCCAGCTCCACCGCCGCGATGCCGACGCCGCCGGTCGCCCCGTGCACGAGGACGGTTTCGCCAGGCTTCGTCCCCGCGCGCTGGAAGAGCGCGCGATACGCCGTGCAGTACGGCACGCCGAGCGCGGCGCCCTGAGCAAATGACACGCGGCCGGGCAGCGTGTGCGCCTGGAACGCGAGACATACGGCGAGCTCCGCGTACGTGCCCGCGCCAACGGTGGTTTTGCCGGGTCCCGCGACCCACACGCGATCGCCCGGTTTCACCGTCGTCACGTCCGTGCCGATGGCGACGACGTCACCGGCGCCGTCGAATCCTGGTGTGTACGGAAGCGGCGGCTTGCGGGCGTACGTACCGGTGTGAATGTACGCATCGACGGGATTCACACCTGCGGCGCGAATCCGTACGAGTACTTCTCCCGGCCCCGGTTTCGGATCGGGAACGTCTTCCAGCTTCAAGACCTCAGGACCGCCGAATTCGCGAACGATGATTGCTTTCATTTTTTACTTTGTGTCGCGCGAAGGCTTTAGCCGAGCGACGATGCTATCATCGAAAATCCGATGTCGCTGGTGAAGCTCCACAGAACGGTCGGCGTGAAGGTTGGTCACGTCCAGGTGGGCGGCGGCGCGCCGATCGTCGTGCAGTCGATGACGCTCACCGACACCGCCGACGCGCGCGCGACGGCGCAACAGTGCGTCGAGCTGGCCGGCGCCGGATCGGAACTGGTGCGCGTCACGGTCAATCTGCCCGAGGCCGCGGCCGCCGTGCCGGAGATCAAACAGCGGATGCTCGACGCCGGCTGCACCGCGCCCCTCATCGGCGACTTCCACTACAACGGTCATCTGCTGCTGACGAAGTATCCCGACTGCGCGCGCGCGCTCGACAAGTACCGCATCAATCCCGGCAACGTCGGCACCGGACGGCGGCGCGACGAGCAGTTCGCGACCATCTGCAGGGTCGCCGTCGACAACGCCCGGCCGGTTCGCATCGGCGTCAACGCCGGATCGCTCAATCAGGAGCTCGTCGTCTCGAAGATGCAGGAGAACACCGATCGCGATCTCGGCAAGACGTCCGAAGAGATCATCAACGAGTGCATGGTGCTGTCGGCCGTCGAATCGACGACGCTCGCGATCGACAGCGGTCTCCGGAAAGATCAAATCATCATCTCGTGCAAGACGTCGCGCCCCCGCGATTTGATTGCGGTCTACCGTGCGCTCGCGCGGCAGACCGATCAGCCGCTGCACCTCGGTCTCACCGAGGCGGGGATGGGGACCAAGGGTCTTGTCTGGTCGGCGTCGGCGATGGGCGTGCTGCTCAACGAGGGCATCGGCGACACGATCCGCGTGTCGCTCACGCCGCGTCCCGGCGGCGATCGGCGCGAGGAAGTCTATGCGGCGTGCGAGCTCCTGCAGGCGCTCGGCCTGCGCTCGTTCTCGCCGAGCGTCACCGCATGTCCCGGCTGCGGCCGCACCACGAGCACGACGTTCCAGGAGCTCGCGGAACGGATTCAGGGCTATGTCCGCGAGAAGATGCCCGAGTGGAAGGCGGCCTACGCAGGCGTCGAGGAGATGACGCTCGCCGTCATGGGCTGCGTCGTCAACGGGCCGGGCGAGTCGAAGGCCGCGAACATCGGCATCAGCCTGCCGGGCACCGGCGAAGCGCCCCACTGTCCCATCTACATCGACGGCAAGCACGTGACAACGCTCCGCGGCACGTACGACGAGCTCGCCGCGGCCTTCCAGCGGCTGGTCGATGACTACGTCGAGCACAAGTACGCCCGGCGCTGATCCGGGGGACGACCCTTCGACTGCGCTCAGGGCAGGCACGTCGGTCCCCTACGACTCGGGCGCCGATGGTCTGCTCGCCGAGACGCTCCAGCGTGTCTGGGGCTTCTCCGATTTCCGTCCGCTCCAGCGCGACGCCATGCACGCGATTCTCGACGCGCGTGACAGCGTCGTCGTCCTCCCGACCGGCGGCGGAAAATCCTTGTGTTTCCAGGCGCCGGCGATCGTTCGCGATCGCGGGCTTGCGCTCGTCGTGTCGCCGTTGATCTCGCTCATGAAGGATCAAGTCGACGGCCTGCGCGTCGACGGCGTCGCGGCCTCGTACCTGAACAGCACGCTGCTGCCGCACCAGCGCGACGACGTGCTGGCGGACGTGCGCAACGGGCGCTGCCGCCTCTTGTACGTGTCGCCCGAGCGCATCGTCGGCGAGGGCAGTCAGCCGCTCCGCCGCACGCTGGCGCAGGCCGGCGTCCGCTTCATCGCGATCGACGAGGCGCATTGCATCAGCCAGTGGGGGCACGATTTCCGTCCGGAGTACCGCCAGCTTGGCCGCCTGCGCGACGATTTTCCCGGCGTCTCGCTCCACGCGTTCACCGCGACGGCCACCGAGCGCGTGCGTGGCGACATCGTGACGGAGCTCCGGCTGCAGCGTCCGCTGGTCCTCGTCGGATCGTTCGACCGTCCCAACCTCACGTACCGGGTTCTCAGGCGCGGCAACCTGCACAAGCAGCTGCTCGCCGTCCTTGCGCGCCATCAGCACGAAGCCGGCATCGTGTACTGCTCGTCGCGGCGCGAGGTCGAGGCGCTGGCCGAATGGCTGCAGGAAGAAGGTCATCGCGCGCTGCCGTACCACGCGGGCCTCGCCGACCATGTCCGGAGCCGGCATCAGGAGGCGTTTCTCGACGAGCAGGTGGACATCGTCGTCGCGACCGTGGCGTTCGGAATGGGTATCGATCGATCGAACGTGCGCTTCGTCGCGCACGCCGGCGCGCCGCGATCGCCAGAGCACTACCAGCAGGAATCGGGGCGGGCGGGACGCGACGGCCTGCCGGCCGAGTGCATCCTCATCTACAGCGGCGCCGATTTCGTCCGCTGGCGCCAGATGCTCGAAACCAACGGCGAGTGGAGCGAGAGCGCGCGAACGCTGCTGCGCGACATGGAGCGGTACGCGTCGGCGACCCGCTGCCGCCATCGCACGCTGGTCGAGTACTTCGGCCAGCCGTACGACCGCACCGACTGCGGCGCGTGCGACTGGTGCTTGAAAGAGCTCGACGCGGTGCCCGACTCGCTGGTCCTCGCGCAGAAAATTCTGTCGTGCGTCGCGCGCGTCAAGCAGACGTGGGGCGGCAGCCACGTCGCGGACGTCCTGATGGGACGCGCGACGGACAAGGTGGTCGCCGCGGGCCACGATCGGCTGTCGACGTTCGGGCTGCTCAACGAGGAATCGGCGGCGGCGATTCGCGGCTACATCGAGCAGTTGGTCGGCGACGGCCACCTCCTGCGCGACGGCAATCCCTATCCGGTTTTGCGGCTCACGCCCGTCGGCGCGTCGCTGCTGCGCGGCCAGGGCGAGTGCGTGTTGTATCGCGAAGTGAAGCCGCCTTCGCCGCGCAAACCCGGCCGATCGTCGATTCGCGACGGCTTTCCACTCGTGGCCGATTCGGATTTGTTCAACGTGCTGCGCAGCGTGCGCCTGCAGCTCGCGCGCGAGCGCGCCGTCCCGCCGTACGTGATCTTCCACGACACGACGCTGCGCGACATGGTGGTGCGGCGACCGAGAACGATCGCCGATCTGCGCGGCGTGTACGGCGTCGGCGCGAAGAAGGCGGCCGACTTCGGCGACGCGTTCCTCGACGCCATCCGCGCATTCCGGCCGCCCGAGTAGCGGAGACCGCGCGCTCGAGCTCCTACCAGCCGGCGGATCGCGACGCTTTCGGCAGCGCGATGCGCCGGCCGGGATCCACGAATGTCACGAGCGTGCGGCGCACGCGCTCCTGATACGCGAGCGGGCCGATGCCCATCGTTCGCACGTCCACCTTCCACGGATCCCGGGTGTCGCGCGTCGTGTGAACTTCGATCGTCCCCATCGCGCCGTGCAGGTTGACTTTGATCGCGTCGAGCGTCTTCTTCCTGCCGCGATCGGATCGAATCGTCACGCTGCGCGCCAGCTTGAACCAGAGCACCCAGTTGCCCGCCTTGATCTCGCGCACGTCGCTCCACGGAATCACCGCCTCGGCCCGCGCGCCGTCGTCGATGCAGCCGCCCCACGCGCGCCACAACCGCTCGCGTTCGGGGCCGGGGAATTCCGGCATCCCGAGATGTGTCTCGTACGGCGCGGCGAATTCGCCGAACCGGTAGATGCGGAGCGCCTGACGATCGAACGCCATCAGGAAGTAGCTCTTCGCGTCGACGTCGTAGAGCGTCGCGGTCCAGACGATCGCGCCGCCGTGATCGAGCACGCTTCGCCATTCCTCCTCGGCCAGCCTCGCGTCCTCACCGGTGACGACGTACTGACGCGCGAGCAGGCCGTGCGCGAGAAGATTCGTCGGATCCAGATCGCGCGCGCGCTCGGCGGCCCACGTGGACGAGGAGTTCAGGTCGTACAACGCGTCGAACGCGTTGCCGACGTTGAAGCCGTCCCACCAGTTCATCCGCTTCTGGGTGACGATGAGCGCCTGCGCGCTCGTCGTCAGCGCGTAGCTTTCGGGTTCGAGACGCGAAGGATCGCAAGTCAGCGCGAGACCGGCGGCGAGCGCGGCGAGTGGCAGCATCATGGCCCCGTTGGGGGCACGTGTCGTGCCAGCGCCGCCGCTCGAAAACAGCGGTGTTTTGCCGGCGGCTATTTACACTTTTTCGCGGGGGCGAGGGCGTGGCGGCTACGCGTGATGCCCTCTCCGGAGGCCAACTCGAACGTCAGTGAATGGTGTAGGGCTCGTGAAGCGCGAAGGGGGCGATCTCGACGTCGAAATGATCGCCGTCCTCGGTGACCATCTGAAACGTCCCGCGCATGACGCCGCCTGACGTTCGCAGCTGCGTGAACGACGTGTACTGAAACGACTCGCCCGGAGCGAGCGTCGGATATTCGCCGACGACGCCGCCGCCTTTGTGCTCCTCGGTATGACCGGTGGCGTCGGTGACGATCCAGTGCCGGCTCAGCAACTGTACGGTCTCGTCACGCTCGTTCGTAATGCGAACGGTATAGTCGAAGGTCCACTCGTTCTCGAAGGGATGTGACCGCTCGGGCGCGTAGGCCGACTCGACTTCCACCCGAACGTTATTGGTGACCGCTTCGGACGCCGAGGCGACGAGAGGCTGGTCTTTGGACTCGTGCATGCAGCCCCAACATCATACCAACGTTTCGCGCAGGCTGTCCCAGCGCCAGGGCGATCGGTCGCCATTGCCGCCAGCGATGAGGTGTACCCCGCCGCGCCAGCGGTCGATGCCGTTGAGCACCACGGCGTCGCGCCGGCCGGCCAGCACGTCGCGTCCGGCCTCGGTGATCGCGATTCGGTGACGCCGCAGGTCTCGGGGTCGATCATGCGGATCGATCGTGACGAGCGGCGTGCGCGCGTCGGCCAGGGACTTCACGACGTCGAACAGACCCCAGTCGCCCATGAACGGGTGCTCTTCCCGTTGCTGCGTGCCGGCGAAAACGTCCTCGCCGCTTCGCGGACCGGCCTCGAGCTCGGCGAGCACCGCCGTCTCGGTGCGCGAGAGGCCATTGGTTGTCGAGGGATACTCCTCGAGGAACCGTCGCAACGCGCGCGCCAGGAACGGCAACGCGCGCATGCTGTCCGGCCGCCGGACCATGTCGGCGAGACCGGTCGGATCGGGCGCGCGAAACGCGTCCCAGGCTTTGCTCGCCAGCGCGTATTGGTCGTCCGAAATCGGCCGCCGCGTCTCGACCAGCGACGCGAGTTGCGTGGCATTGAGCTGACCGAGGCCCACGAATCGCTCGACGCCCGGGAATCGATCGATGCAGATCAGCGAAACGGATCGACGGCCGCCGAGCAGATCCAACGTGCGAATCAACAGCAGCTGATCGAACAAATCGTGCTCGAACCACAGGACCATCTCGTCATGCCGGCCCGCGCCGGCGACCATGCGATCCCACCGGGCGAGCTCACGCCGCGTCCGTTCGAACGCCGCCTCGTCGGTCGGCTCGAGTTGCTTCGCGCGCACCGCGTGCCAGGCCTCGAGGTCGACGCGCGGCGCCGGACCATCGTGCAGGACATCCGCTGTGATCGTCACCGGGTCGGTCAGAAACTCGCGCAGCGTACTGGCGGCGCAGTGGCCGTTCGTGATGTGGAGAGTGCTCACGTTATCCTCTTTAACTCATGCGCGGGGCCCCACCCCCGCGCGCTGCCGCCGCTCGCTTCCCGCTCGCGGCGCTGATTCGCAGCGCCCGGCTATCATCTACATATGCACCGTATTCGACCAGCCCGGCTGAAGCCGGGCGTTTCGGTAGATTCGATTCCCGCTCCGCAATTTACGAGCTCTACCGGCTCGGCTGAAAAGGACGCCGTCGCTTCGCACATCATCCGCGGCAAGGCGCTCATTTTCTGGGATCTCAAGGTCCTCGGCAAAAAGAAGAAGCTCGACGCGATCGACACCGACCAGATTACGCCGGCGGCCGACTGCGTCTCCGAGAGTCTGGAGACGCTCGACGAGCGCTGGAAGGCCGGCGCGTTCCGGTACCTGATGCCCGACTTCCGCGCGCGCGTTCATCGCGGCGAGACGTTCGTGATTGCCGGCGATCGATTCGCGATCGGATCGTCGCGCGAGATGAGCCCGGCGGGCTTGAAAGCGATTGCGGACGAAGCCGGCCTCGAGATGGTGATCGTCTGCGGCCACAACATGGGCGACATCTTCCGCCGGAACGCGCTCAACCTCGGACTGCAGGTCGTGCAGAGTCCCGACGCGGTCGCAGACGCGCGCGACGGCGACGCGTTCGGCTTCGACCCGGAGTCACGGCGGCTCACGAACGAGACGCAGGGCAAGACGTACGATCCGGTCCCGCTGACGCCGAAGGAAGACGAGATCCGCCGGACGGGAGGCATCTTCGCGGCCGGCCGGCGCGAGTTCCGCGCGTCGCTGGACACGTCGTCGCGCATCGAGTGGCCCGATCCGGAGCAAGCGCGGCGGATGACGTCGACCGAGCAGATCGTCTGGGCGCACCGCGTCGACAAGAACGCAGAGGTTCGACCGGGGGCGACGCTGCGCGTGTACGCCGATCTGCTGCCCGCGTCCGACGGCACCGCACCGTTCGCGATTCACACGTTCAACCAGATCACCGGAGGCAACACGATCTTTCCGCGACAGGCGGCCATCGCGAACGATCACTTCGTCTTCACCGGCAAAGCGGACGACGACAAACAGACGGGCATCGGCCGCGAGTTCGCGCGGCTGCACGAGATCGACAAGCCGTACTACGCGACGCCGGGCGACGGCATCTTTCATTTCTACTTCCCTGAACAGGGGCTCGTGATGCCCGGTCAGTTCATCCCGGGCGCCGACTCGCACAGCCGCGCGTACGGCGCGTACGGCGCGGTCGGCATCGGCGTCGGATCGACGACGCTCGGGTTCGGCTGGTCGACCGGCTACATCTACTTCACCGTCGCGAAGGCGCGCCGTGTGATGTTCATCGGCCGGCTGCAATCGTGGGTGAGCGGCAAGGACATCGTGCTCGAGCTGCTGCGGCGTTGGGGCGCGAAGCAGTCGCAGGGCATGTCGGTCGAGCTCGTCGACGCGAACATGCAGTTGCCGATCGCGTATCGCAACACGATCGCCAACATGATGGCCGAGGCCGAGGCGTTGAATGGTATCTTCGCGCCGGACCAGGTGACGCTCGACTGGTATCGCGCGAAAGGCGTCACCGAGCTGCCGTATCCGCCGTTCGCGCCCGGCGCCGACGCGATCTTCGAGATCGACGAGACGCTGAATCTCGACGACGTGGCGCCGATGATCGCCAAGCCGTTCAGCCCGGGCAACGCGTTCCCGGCCGAGGAGGTCGCGCGGGAGCGGATCACGTTCGACAAGGCGCTGATCGGCTCGTGCACCAACGGCAGCTACGACGATCTGCTGGCGGCGGCGCTCGTGATCCGCGCGGCGAAGAAGAGCGGCGCGGATCGTGCCGCGAAGGAGTTCGTGATCTTTCCCGGATCGGGCGGCGTGGCGCGTCAGATCGAGCGGCCCGACGCGAGGCTGGACGGGAAGTCGATCGCGGACGTCTTTCGATCCGTCGGCGGCGCGATCCGGGAATCGTGGTGCGGCCCCTGCTTCGGTCAGGGGCCGGACGCGCTGGTGAAAGGTCAGCGCGCGATCACGTCGTTCAATCGCAACTGGCAGAACCGCATGGGCCTCGGCGGCGAAGGCTACCTCGCAAGCCCCGCCGTCGTCGCCGCGTCGGCTCTGGTCGGCTACATGGCGCCGCCGAGCGAGCTCGGTCTCGAATGGGATCCGGATGAGTTCGGCGTCTGATTCGCAGCGCGCCGTCGCCGCGACCATTGGCGTCCCCGTCGCCCGCAGGCACATTTTTCTCTGCTGCGATCAGACGAACCCCAAATGCTGCGAGAAGGATCGCGGGCTCGCGGCGTGGGAATTCCTGAAGGGCCGGCTCAAAGAGCTCGGGCTCTCGGAGCAAGGCGGCATTCTCCGCACGAAAGCCAACTGCCTCCGCATCTGCGAAGGCGGTCCCATCGCCGTGGTCTATCCCGAGGGCGCCTGGTACGCCGGCTGCGATCCGCCGGTTCTCGAGCGGATCATCCAGGAACATCTGATCAACGGCCGGATCGTCGAGGAATGCCTGATCGTCGATCATCGGCTCTCGGGGCAGCCCTGAAGGGCTGCGCGACGAGCCCAGCTCTGAAGGCTGCCAACACTTCGCGCCCCGGCGCCGTCTAACCTCTCTGTCATGGACAGTCTTCTTCAGGACGTGCGGTTCGCGTGGCGGCTGCTTCGACGAACCCCGGGATTCACGATGGCCGCCGTGCTCGCGCTGGCGCTCGGCATTGGCGCGACGACGGCGGTGTTCACGCTGCTCGATCGCGTCGTGCTGCGCCCCTTGCCGTATCCCGATCCCGATCGGCTCGCGATGGTGTGGGACACGAACCCGGGCAAAGCGCTGACGCACGAGCGCATCTCGCCGGTCACCTTCGGCGACTATCGCGCGCTCGGCCACGTGTTCGAGGACGCCGCGGGCTGGTGGTACCCGCAGGTCAACGTCACCGAGCCCGGAAAGGATCCGCTGCGTGTGAACGCGGTGGAAGCGAGCGGCAATTTCTTCGCGGTCATCGGCGTGCAGCCGATCCTCGGCGCCGGGTTTCCTTCGTCGACGTTCTTCGCGCGCGAACGCATCGCCGTCATCAGCCACCGGTTGTGGCGCGAGCGGTTCAACGCCGACCCGTCGATCGTCGGCCGGCCGATCACGCTCAGCGCCGACGTCTACCGCGTCGCGGGCGTGATGCCGCCGGGGTTCAACTATCCAAATGACACCGACGTGTGGGAGCGCCTGCAGTGGGACTTCGCGCAGCACAACCGCGGCGCCCACTTCGTCGAGTCGATATTCCGGCTGAAGCCGGGCGTCACCATCGACCGCGCGAACGCCGAGCTGCGCGCGCTGACCGGTCGACTGGGCGCCGAGTTCAAAGCAACCAACGGCGAATGGGGCGCGCGCGCCGTCCTGCTCGCGCACGAAGTCGAAGGGTACTTCCGGCCGGCGCTCTTCGCGCTGTTCGGCGCCGCGGCGTTCCTGCTGCTGATCACATGCACCAACGTCGCGAGTCTGCTGCTCGCACGCGCCACGGTGCGCGAGCGCGAGGTCGCGGTGCGCGCCGCCATCGGCGCCAGCCGCGGACGTCTCGTGCGCCAGTTCCTGACGGAAAGCATTCTGCTCGCGGCAATGGGGACGGCGGCCGGCGTCGTGCTGGCGGTGGCGTCGGTGCGTGCGCTCGTCGCGACGTCGCCCATCCCGCTGCCGCGGCTGGACAACGTGTCGGTCGATGGGCGTCTGCTGCTCTTCGCCGTCGCCGTCGCGAGCCTCACGTCGATCGCGTTTGGCGTCGTGCCGGCGATGCTGATGGCGCGCGGCGACATGCAGCGTCCGCTCAAGGAATCGGGTCGCGGCGGCGACGGCAGCGGCACGCGACGGCGGGCGCGCAGCGCGCTCGTGGTCGCAGAAATCGGTCTGGCCGTGATGCTGCTCGTCGGCGCCGCGCTGCTCGGCCGCAGCTTTCAGCGGCTGATTCAACAGGACCCGGGCTTTCAGTCCGCGCGCGTCGTCACCGTGAACCTCGAGCTGCCGTACAGCTATCGCGATTTCAAGATCATCAGCAACTTCTACGATCAGCTGTTGACGTCGCTGCGCACGCAGCCGGGCGTCACCGACGCCGGCCTCGCGAACTTCCTCCCGCTCGACGCGGGGTGGCGTATGCGGTTCCTCATCGAAGGGCGGCCGCGTCCGGCGGCCGACGAGGCGCCGCTCGCGCAGCACCAGAGCGTCGACGAGCACTATTTCACCCTGATCGGCGTCCCGCTCCTCAAGGGCCGGTTCTTCGAGCCGCACGACACGGTCGATGGACAAGGAGTCGTGATCATCAACGAAGCGCTCGCGCGCCGCGAATGGCCCAACGAGGATCCGATCGGCCAGCGCATCACGACGCCCGTGCGGTACATCGGTCCGATGGGCGCGGTGCTGATGCCGGCGACCACGAGGTACCAGGTCGTCGGCGTCGTCGCGAACGTGAAGAACGCGTCGCTGTCGCAGCCACCGGAGCCGGCGGTCTACTTCACGTACCGCCAGTTCTCCTTCCGCGGATTCAACCTGGCTGTGAAAGGGCAGGGCGATCAGGCCGCGCTCGTGGGCGCGGTGCGGGCGTCGGTGCGGCGGCTCGATCCGAACCTGCCGCTGTCGCCCGCGCGGACGCTCGACCGTGTGCTGGCCGACGCCACCGATCGCCCTCGTGCGCTGATGCTGCTGATGGGACTGTTCGCGGCGCTCGCGCTCGGTCTCGCGGCGCTCGGGATCTACAGCGTCCTGTCGTACGCGGTCAGTCAACGGCAGCAGGAGCTGAGCGTACGGATGGCGCTCGGCGCGCAGCCGCGCGACGTGCTGTGGCTCGTCGTCCGTCAGGGATTGATGCTCGCCATCGTCGGCGGCATCGCCGGTGCCGCCGGTGCTCTCGCACTCGGCCGAACGCTGTCCAGCCTGTTGTACGGCGTATCCGCGGTCGACGCGGCGTCGTTCAGCGCCGCGATCGTGCTCGCGCTGCTGACGGCGCTTGCGGCCTGCCTGCTTCCCGCGCGCCGCGCCGCGTCACTCGATCCGCTGAAGGGTCTCCGCGCCGAATAGCGCGCGAGTGCAGTATGCTCGCGCGTTCATGGAGGAGCGGACCCTCGCCGCGATGACGCATGGGCGGTACGTCGTCGTGCCGCCGGCGAATCACGGTCCTGCGCCGATGCTGGTGGGCTTCCACGGGTACGGGGAGCTCGCGGAGCATCATGCCGATCGCCTGCGCGCGATTCCGGGCGCCGATCGGTGGCTCATCGTCTCCATTCAAGGGTTGAACCGGTTCTACCAGCGGCGGACGAACGAGGTCGTCGCGGGCTGGATGACGCGGCAGAATCGCGAGCTCGCCATCGCCGACAATCTCGCCTACGTCGCATCGGTCCTCGATGCGGCGAGCCGTGAGTGGGCGACGACGTACACACTGGTCTTCACCGGATTCTCGCAGGGCGTGGCCATGACGTTTCGCGCGGCCTCCGCGTCGACGAGGCCGGTCGCCGGCGTCGTCGCGGTCGGCGGCGACGTGCCGCCGGAACTGGATGCCCCCGCGCTGCGGCGCGTGCGCACCGCACTCGTGTGTCATGGCATGCGCGACGAATTCTACACGGCGGAGATCTTTGCGAAGGATCTCCAGCGGCTCCGGAGCGCCGGCGTCGAGGTGCGCCCCCTCGATTTCGGCGGCGGCCACGAATGGTCCGACGAGGTCGTCCGCACGGCCGCCGACTACCTGCGCGCGCTTCACCCGTGATCGAGATCCGTCCGGCAACATCCGCTGATGCGATGGCGCTCGCCGAGCTGCGGTGGGAATTCCGCGCGGGCCGCGAGCCCGCGGTCGAGGGCCGGGATGCATTCGTCGAGCGCTGCGCCGCGTGGATGCGCGCCCAACTCGAGACTGGAATCCCGTGGCGCGCGTGGGTCGCCGAGGAACGGCGCCGACTCGTCGGACACGTGTGGCTGCACACGATCGACAAGGTGCCGAACCCGAACGGCAATCGCGAACGCCACGCCTATTTGTCGAATCTCTACGTCACGCCCGCGTCGCGCGGCACCGTCGGAACACGGCTGCTCGAAACGGCCGTTGAATGGGCGTCGGCCAATGGCGTCGATCACGTGATCCTGTGGCCGACGATGCGCAGCCGCACGCTGTACGCGCGTCACGGCTTCACGGTGAGCGGAGACTTTCTCAACCGGCCTTGCTGACGGCGCCGTTCATCCACGCGACGATGGCCCGTTCGACGTCGCCGAACACGGCGGCCTGCTTCGCCGGATCGTTCCGCGACAGCTTGAACGAGTGATCGCCGCCGTCGACGACGTGGAGCGTCGCCTTCGGATCGAGCGACGCCAGCACCGGCGCGAGCTCCGCGGGGGTGCCGAAGCTGTCGCGGCCGCCCTGCACGAACAACATCGGCCGGCGAATCGACGGCAGATGTTTGTCGCGGCGCTGGTCGGGACGGCCGGGCGGATGCAGCGGATATCCGAGCAGGACCAGACCAGCGATCGGGAGATCGCGATCGGCTGCGGCGACCTGCGTCGCGATCCGGCCGCCCATCGACTTGCCGCCGATGAACAGCGAGGTGCGCGCGCTGTCCACCTCGCGGCGGATGCTGTCGATCACGGATCGATAGCACGCCTCGAGCACGGGCGCGCGATCGGGAATGCGCCGCTTCTGCTCGGTATAAAGAAAATTGAACGTGACGACGTCGACGCCGAGCGCGGCGAGCGCGCGCGAGACGGCGACCATGAATGCGCTGTGCTGACCGGCGCCGGCGCCGTGACCGAGAACCAGCGTGGAATGGATCGAAGGATCGCCGGCGGGGTAGACGAGCGCCGTGGTTGCGGCGCCCGCCTCGATGGAAACCTTCAGCTCACTCGGATTGTTTTTCAAGGGCGTCACGAACCTCGGCGTCGGTCTTCAGTTCGTTCTTGATCGAGAACGCGCCGAACTGCGACGCGAGGGATCGCGCGAGCATCCGATCGACGTCGCTGCCGACCACGCCGGTCAGCGTGACGCGTCCACGCTCCACGACGATGTGAATCGGCGGGCTCGGCATGATCGCGTAGTTCCAGAAATTCGAGTGCCCGTAGATCGCCCGCGCGATCCGATAGCGCAGCTCGTCGTCGAACTGCGAGACGGGGAGATCCGCGATCGAATTCCGCACTTCGCGCACGCCGTCGATCTTGGCGACGCGCTTCGCGATGTCGTCCCGCTTGTACGGCATCGTCACCCGGCCGGTCAGCGTGACGACGCCGTCCTTCACGCTGGCGTTGACGTCGTCGAAGATCGTGAATTGCGTATAGCGTTCAACGCTCGTCGCGACGTCCTTCAATACCTGGAAGTCCTTCCGCTCGGTCTGCCCGTCCGCCGCGAGCGCAACGCTCGCCGTCAACAGCAGACCGGCGCCGGCTGTTATGAATCTCTTCAACATTCTTTCACCTCCACACGCTGGCGACACATCCTGCTGAGGTGAATGGCAAAGCCAGTGCCAGCGAATTCAGGCCTGAATTGCGAGAAGGCGCCTGGCGCTGTCCTGTCGCGTGGACATCTCACCCGGGGCGGCCGCGCTGGGCGATTTCGCTCAACGGCTGGCGAACGCGAGACCAAGGCCGTAGGTGACTGCCGCTTCGATGACGCCGACCACCGTCATTTCGGTCCCGCTGGCCCACCACGGCCGCGTGGTGATGAGCGCCTTCGACGCGCCCACGACGAAGTGGGCGATCGTGCTGATGACGAACGACGCGATCACCGCCGGCATCCCGACCGTGAAGAAGAACGGGATGATCGGGATGAAGCCGCCGATGGCCGTCGAGACGCTCGCGGAGACCGTCGACCGCCATGGATTCGGGAACGTCTCCTCGGAGAGCCCGAGCTCTTCGTGGACGAGCGTCCGAAGAAACTGCTTCGGCTCCTTCTGAATCCGCTCCGCCATCGCGCGCGATTCTTCGGCTGAGAATCCCTTCAATTGATAGAAGAGCTCGAGCTCGAGCAGCTCTTCGTGCGGGTCTTCTTCGATCTCCGTCCGCTCGCGCGAGACTTCCGATTCGTAGACTTCGCGCTCCGATTTCGACGCGAGGTACGCGCCCGCGCCCATCGACAGCGCGCTGGCCATCGTGCCGGCGAGTCCGGCGGCGAGCACGACCTCGCTGCCCCCCGTGTAGCCCGCCATGCCCGAGACGATGCCGAACACCGCGCCGAGGCCGTCGTTGACGCCGTAGATCGCGTCGCCGATCCAGCCGGTGCCTCGCACGTGCCAGCGCTCGCGGTGCAGGATGGCATCCAGCGTCGATCGCGGCGTCGGAATCGCGCCGCCGGCCAGCGTTCGCAGAATGACCGCGTGATCGCGTTCTTCGAGCATCGCGTCTTCCGCGATCTTCCGATCCGCCGGATCGCTCAGCCGCGCCATCAACTGGTCGTACTCGGCCTCAGCCTTGTTCTCTTCCTGCTCGAGGCGATGGAGCACGACGCTCGGATCGGAGATGCGCTGGAACCAGGACAGGCCGCGCTTCACCTCCTCGGGGTCGGGCGCTCGTCCTGTCGCGGCGGCGATCCGCTCCGACCAGCGGTGGGCATGCTTGTCCTCCTGGTCGGCGAGGCGCAGCAGGATGTCCTTACGCCGTTGATCCTTCTCGCGGTTCGCGAGGTGACGATACGTCGTCGCCGCTTCCACTTCGCGGCGCCACATCTTCTCGACGGTCGCGAGGTTGGCCTTGTCGATCGCCATGCTGCGGCTATCCGACCAGCCGTTCGAACAGCACGATGGTCCCGATGCCGGCGGCGATCAGCAGCACCTGACGCGGCGCGTTCGTGTCGAGCGCGCCGCGATGCAGGTCGGGGATCAAGTCGGACATCGCGATGTACATCAGGCTGCCTGCGGAGATGGCCAGCACGTACGGCCTGATGCCCGGCACGTACTGGACCGCGAGGAACGCGAGCAGCGCGCCGGCGATGCCCGATGCGCCCGACACGAGGTTCAGCAGCAGCGCGCGGCTGCGGCTGTATCCCGACGCGAGGAGAATCGCGACGTCGCCGACTTCCTGGGGGATCTCGTGCGCGGCGACGGCGATCGCCGTGTTGACACCGAGCGGGACCGACGTGAGCACCGCCGCGCAGATGATGGCGCCGTCGATGAAGTTGTGAAACCCGTCGCCGACGAGCACGAGCGGCGCCGCCGCGCCGTGCACTTCGCATTCGTCGGTGTGGCAGTGGCGAAGGAGGACGAGCTTCTCGAGAACGAAGAAGAGCAGGATACCCGCGAGAAGCGTCCCGAATACCGGTGTGGGCTCGAGATCGTTCAGCGCTTCAGGCAGCAGCGCCAGCAGGGCGACGCCGAGCAATGCGCCGACCGCGTAGCTGACGAGCCAGGGAACGACGCGCGCGCGCAGGCGGTCGGAAACGAGGATGAGCGACGAAGCGACGAGCAGCCCGCCGCAGCTACCGAGAAGGCTGAGGCCGAGCGCCGTCGCGAGCAGATGCACGCGGTATTTTATGTCAACTTGCCACGTAGCCTCTGCGCGCACGCACCCGGTAGTTGCCCTTCCGTACTTCGACGCGGATGGAATGCCAGCGCCCGTCTTTTTTTCCGGGCGACGGATAGCCGAGATAGTACTGCTTGCTCAGCTCGTCGGCGACGTTGGCGGTCGCCGGATTGAGGTCGCGCGGATCGCGGACGATCTCGGTGCGGCCGCCGCTGTCGTCGGTCATGTCGCGCAGCGCGACGACGTTGACGCGATCGTCGTTTGGCACGCTCGTCCGCGGCCATCCGCCGCCGAGCGGCGGGGTCGATGGCGGCCAGCCTCCCGGACGCCGGCCGCCGGGGAACGGAATCGGAATCGGCAGCCGCGGAGGCGGCTGCCGGCGCGCCGTCGTCGCGGTCTCGCCGGTGCCGTCGATGCCGATCGCGTACACGAGCACTTCGCTCTCGCGAATGAGCTGCTTCACGTCGACGATGCTCGAGCGGCTCGCGGTGTCGTTGCCGTCCGAAATCACGACCAGCGCCTTCTTCAAATGCTGACCGTGCTGCGCGAGCGGAATCGCCTCGGCGACCGTGTCGTACATCGCGGTGCCGCCGTTCGGCGAGATGCGTCCCAGCGCCCGCGACAAGAGCGATCGATCCGTCGTCCACGACTGCAGCAGCACCGGATCGTTGCTGAAGCGGTAGAGGAAGATTTCGTCCTGCCGATCGAGCAGCTCGTAGAGGAACCGTTCGAGCGCGCTCAGCGCCGCCTGAATCTTCTCGCCGGCCATGCTGCCGCTCGTGTCGAGGGCGATGCCCAGACTGACCGGCACACGCTCGGCGCTGAAATGCGTGACCTGGACGGGCTGATTGTCCTCGTAGACGACGAAGTCCTCGGCGCGCAGGCCCGGGACGAAGCGGCCGCTGAAATCGGAGACGGTCGCGGTGACGTTGATGAGCTCGACGCCGCTCTTGAACCGGAACGATCCCTGTTCGTCGGCGCCGGGCCGCGCGGGAGGCTGCGCCTGCTGCCCGTGCAGCGACACGACGAGCAGCGCGGCTCCGATGAAGGCGCCGACCGCGACGAGCCGCGGGCGCCCGATCCTACTGGCCATGATCGCGCCGGTCCCTGTAATCCACATGCGGCACCACGAGGTCCTCGGTTCTGAAGCTCACGCGGTATCGTCCCACATCGCCAGCCCCGGGGACGGTGACGGTGAAGTCCGATTCACCGCCGGGCACGAGCGTCGCCGATTGAATCGCCGCCCGTCCGCTCGACAGGAATCCGC
>Ga0070695_100000737_pt1 | contig 17463 bp, 11 predicted proteins | sample KBSK1252metaG_FD_65471 | JGI IMG/M metagenome (GOLD analysis project Ga0070695, IMG submission 65471) | Corn, switchgrass and miscanthus rhizosphere microbial communities from Kellogg Biological Station, Michigan, USA - KBS K1-25-2 metaG | ecosystem: Host-associated > Plants > Roots >...
CCGATACCGACCTGGCCGGCGAAATCATCACGCTCCTCGCGGCGTACCGCGACGGCGCCGACTTCCTGGCCGATCCGACGACGAGCGAGGAGGCCGTCGACGACGACGAGCTCGAGCCGGGCACGCGCGTCGGCCCCTACGTCATCATCGATTCCATCGGCCGCGGCGGCATGGGCCACGTGTTCCTCGGCAGCGACCCGCGGCTGCGCCGCAAGGTGGCGCTGAAATGCGTCATCCGATCGCTCGCGGGCAGCGGCGAGCGGCGGCTCCGCATCCTTCACGAAGCCCGCGCCGCCGCGCGCGTCGCGCATCCGAACGTCGCGACGATTCACGACGTCGTCGAGCACGACAACCGCGCCTTCATCGTGATGGAGTACGTCGAAGGCGAGAGCCTGGCGTCGCGCATGAAGCGCGAGCGGCTCCCGATCGATCGCGTCATCGCGATCGGCCGTCAGCTCGCGTCGGCGCTCAGCGCCGCGCACGCCAAGGGCGTCGTCCATCGCGATCTCAAGCCGAGCAACGTCCACTTCACGGTCGACGGCATCGTGAAGGTGCTCGACTTCGGCATCGCCAACGCGCCGCGCATGGCGACGACGATCGCCCCGCGGATCTCGACGTTCAAAGCGTCGATCCTGACGACGCATAGCGTGCAGCCGGGCACGCCGCCCTACATGGCGCCGGAGCAGCTGATGGGCCGCACCGTCGACGAGCGGTCCGACATCTACAGCCTGGGCGTCGTCCTCTTCGAGATGGCCACGGGACGGCGGCCCTACCGCGAGACCGAGGCCGCCGATCTGAAGATCGCGCTCGCCAACGGCGCGCCGAGGGCCGACGCGGGCGACCCGCGCGTGCCGGCCGCGCTCGCCGACGTGATCGCGCGGGCCCTTGCCATCGACGTCGACGCGCGGTATCACTCGGCGGCCGAGCTGGGCGCCGCCCTGGAGGTAATCGAGGCACAACTAAAAGACAGACACGTCGGTCGCGGTGAGCTATTTCGAAAGTCGGTGGCGCGTATAGCGGTAGGGATGCTCATGGCGCCACCTGCGTTGATCAGTCTCGGTTTCCTCAATTCGGTCGCCTACAACATCACGCTGGCGCGGACAGGCCCCTTTGCATCGTTCGGGCGCGAGTCGGTCGTGGACTACTTCTATTGGGGTCTGCGGTCGGTTGTCGCGCCGATTTTCTACATCATCGTGACGATGCTCGCCGTTGCCGCCGTCAAGTTCACGATGCGTCTCCTGATGTTGTCGCCGGCGGTCTCGCGGTTCGTCGGCCGCCTGCGCGTTTCCCTCGCGGTCATCACCGCCAAACTCAACCTGGACGATCCGGTCGTCCTGGCGCAGGCGCTCGCCACGCTCGGCATCGTGATGGTTGGGCTCATCGTCTGGTGGTTCGCCGATCTGAACCGCGCGTGGACGACGGCCTCGATCGATACGTCGCCGGTGGAATGGTTCCGTCCGCTGGACACCGCGAACCCCGGCCGGTGGCAATACCGGCTCGTGCTCACGCTGTTGACTCTCGCGTTCAGCATGGGGTTGGCGCGGGCCATCGCGCTCCGGCGAAAGCACCGCCGGGCGCACGGGGTGGGCGGACTGATCCTGCTTGCCGCCACGGTCGCGACGATGGTCCTGATCGCCGACGTGCCCTACCGGCTGTTCAACCACAACCAGTGCGAACGCGTCGATCTGGGCGAGTTGCATTGTTACGACATCGGCCAGACGGGCGACGATGTGCTCGTATATTGTCCGAGCGCGAGTCCCCCCAGGAATCGGATCGTCAAGCGTTCCGATCCGCAACTGCGGCGGATCGGCATTGTGGAAAGCATTTTCCGAGCTCAGCCCAGCACTCGATCGGGCTTCTGACCGTCTCGCGTCGCTATGACCACGCTGAAATGGCTCGTCCTGCTGCTCGCCTTCGTTCTGCTTCCTTCCCCCGCGCGCGCCGACGGCTTCTTCGACTGGCTCGAAAAATGGAGCGGATCGAAGATGTTCGGCGTCGGCTACGATGCCCACCTCTTCTGCGCCAGCAATGAAGGTCGGAGGTACCCGCTGTGCCAGCGGCTGCTCACGACCCGAGACCTCAGAAGCGACGACATCAGACACGTCGTCGACGCCCGCGTCGCGTACTACTTCAAGTACGGCGACCGGTTTCACGACGTGCCGGATGACCGGGCGGTGAACGCGCTCAAGTTGATGGGGATGTACCACTATCATGTGGTGCCGTGGCTCGACCTCGGCGCCGGCGCCGGATTGCTGCGCGTGAACGGCGACGGATTTCCGAAGCCGCTGAACCGCGCGATTCTGACGCCCCTCAGCCTGTTCATCGCGCCGATCAAGAGCGGCCCCTTGAGGGTCCTCACGATCCGGACCGAGACGAGCTTCATCACGAAGGGCTTCACCGGCGCGCAGTTCGGCAACACCCGAACGACGTTCAACACGTACGGCGGCGAGTGGAACCAGTCGGTCGGCGTCGGCATCGAGTTCCTTCGTCTGAAGTAAACCCGCCCGGCCGGTCGCCGTCCTGTTGACTTTCAACACATAGGCGTGCGATTCTCCTGTTGCCTTTCAACACGGAGGACGCATGGCGGCTCCCGCTCCGGCTGACGTGCCTTACGGCACGCTCGACCTGATGGTGCTGAAAACGCTGCAGACCCTGGGTCCGCAGCACGGCTACGGCGTCGCACGCCGCATCGAGCAGATGGCGCGCGGCGTTCTCACGCTCAATCAAGGCACGATTTACCCTGCGCTCCTCCGCCTCGAGCAGCAGGGCCTCATCGCGAGCAGCTGGGGCACCAGCGAAAACAACCGGCGCGCGAAGTTCTACGAGATCACCAGAGCGGGCGAGAAGCACCTCACCGCCGAATCGAAGCACTGGACACGCATGGTCACGATGATCAGCCGCCTGCTCGAGGAATCATGACGGCGGCGTGCCGCCGACCGTGAGAAAACCCATGGCTCGACTCCGCATGTTGCTCGCGCGGCTCGGCGGCGTGTTCCCATCGCGGCGCCGCGACGAGGAGCTCGATGAGGAGGTGCGCGCGCATCTCGATCTGCTCGCGGACGAGCACCAGCGCCGCGGCTTGTCGCGCGCGGATGCGGAGCGCGCCGCGCGCCGCGACTTCGGCGGCGTCGCACTCGTGAAGGAGTCCTATCGCGACCAGCGGGGCGTCCCATCCCTCGAAACGCTCGCGCAGGACGTGCGCTATGGCATCCGCATGTGGCGGCGCGCGCCCGGCTTCAGCGCCGTCGTCGTCGCGGTGCTCGCCATCGGTATCGGCGCCAACACCGCGATGTTCACCATCGTCGACGCGCTGCTGTTCCGCGCGATGCCGGGCCGCGCCGACGAGCTCGTCGGCCTGTACAGCCACGATCAGACGAAGCCCGACTCGTACCGCGCCTTTTCGTACCCGAACTACGCCGACATCCGCGGCGGCAACGACGTCTTCGACGGGCTCCTCGCGCACACCTTCGCGCTGGTCGGCCTGCCGGTGGACGACGTCACGCGCCGCGTGTTCGTCGAAGTGGTGTCGTCGGACTTCTTCAGCACCATCGGCGTGCCGCTCGCAGCCGGACGCGCCTTCACTCTCGAGGAGGAACAGCCCGGCGCCAATGCCGCCGTGGCCATCGTCGGCTACCCGCGCTGGAAGGACGCGGGATTCAATCCCGCGTTCATCGGCAGCACGGTCCGCGTCAACGCGCGCGACTTCACGGTGGTCGGCGTGGCGCCGGAAGGATTCACCGGCACGACGGCGTTGATCACGCCGGAGCTGTGGCTGCCGCTCGGCGTCTTCGAGACGGTCGTCAACGACGTGTTCCGGAACAACGGCACGGGCCTCGGCAACCGATCGAATGCGAGCTTGAACGTCTCCGGACGATTGAAGCCGGGCGTGTCGGTCGCGGCGGCGAACGCACGGCTCCAACTCCTGTCGAAACGGCTCGACGAGGCGTACCCGGCGGAGAATCGCCATCAGCTCCTGACCGTCAGTCCGATGTCGCGCGTCTCGATCAGCACGGAACCGAGCGACGACTCCGGGCTCGCGGTGTTCTCGGCCGTGCTGATGCCGCTGTCGGGCGCGGTGCTGTTCATCGCGTGCCTCAACATCGCCAACATGTCGCTCGCGCGCGGCTCGGCGCGCAGGAAGGAAATGGCGATCCGCCTCGCGCTCGGCGGCGGGCGGCGCCGCCTCGTCAGACAGCTGCTCACCGAAAATCTCCTGCTCGCATTCGCAGGCGCCACAGCCGGGCTGCTGCTCGGCTCGTGGTCGATGCGCCTGATTGTCGCGTCGATGTCGCCGATCCTTCCGCTCAAGCTGCAGTTCGACGCCAGCCCGAACGTGAACGTCTTGATCGTCACCGGCGCGTTCGCCGTCCTGAGCACGCTCGTGTTCGGACTCGCGCCGGCGCTGAAGCTCTCGCGCCCCGACGTCGTTACCGATCTCAAGGACGCGGGAGGCGACTCCACCCGGCCCGGCCGGCGCTTCGGCGCGCGCGGGTGGCTCGTCGCGGGACAGATTGCGATCTCGCTCGTCCTGATGGTGGCCGGCGGCCTGTTCGCGCGCGTTGCCATGAAGGCGGGCGTCGGCGATCCGGGGTTTCGCTACGACGGGTTGCTGCTGGCGAGCGTCGATCCCAGCCTGGCGGCATACGACGAATCGCGAGGGCGCGCCGCGATCCGCGCGGTGCTCGAGCGGCTGCGCGCCACGCCGGGCGTGGAGTCGGCCGGCATGAACTCGCAGATCCCGTTCGGCGAGTTTCACGAAGGGCGGCCCGTCGAACGTCCGGGCCGCACCGAACCGAACGGTCCGCGATCGGCGACGTTCACGATCGTGAGCGCGGATTACTTCAAGACGCTTGGCTTGCGCGTGCTGCGCGGCCGCGAGTTCACGCGAACCGAGGAGGAATCGCCGATTCCCTCGCGCGTCGCGATCATCGACGAGCCGCTCGCCCGACGCCTGTTCCCGAACGAAGATCCGCTCGGTCAGTCGATCAGGTTCGCCGAGCGAGGTGACGGCCCCGGCAAGCCCGACGATCATGCGCCGATGGAAATCGTCGGCGTCGTGCCCGGACTGCGCGATCGGGTGACCGACGCGGCGCCGGAGGCGCACGTATACGTGCCGTCAGGATCGACGTACCGCGCCGCGATGAACCTCTACGTGCGCGTGCACGGCGCCTTGGCCGCGGAGGCCGAGATGCTCGACGACGTGCGCCGCGCGATCCGCGCCGTGGACCCGCGGCTCCCGGTTCTCGACCTCATCACCCTCCGCGGCTTTCACGACCGTGGACTGCTGCTCTGGGGACTTCGCGCGGCCGGACGCACGCTGACGGCCTTCGGCCTGCTGGCGCTGCTGCTGGCGGCCGTGGGCGTGTACGGCGTGAAGTCGTATCTCGTCTCGTGCCGCACGCGCGAAATCGGCATCCGCATGGCGCTGGGCGCGCGCCCGGGCGACATCCTCTGGCTCGTGCTGCGCGAGGGCGCGCGCACGACGACGATCGGCCTGCTCATCGGATTCCCGCTCGCGCTCGGGGTCGCCGTCCTGCTCCGCGGCGCGATCTTCGGCGTGAGCCCGTTCGATCCGGCCGTCATCGTGCTGGCGCCGGCGATTCTCGTCACCGCCGCAGCGCTCGCGACCTACGTGCCCGCGCGCCGTGCGACGCGCGTCACGCCGCTGGATGCGCTGAGAGCAGAGTAGGGCGACCCTTTCAAGGCCGCCGTCGCTCCGGAGAATTCATGAATCGCGTTCGTATGCTGATCGCGCGGCTCCGCGGCGTCTTCGTCTCGCGCCGTCGAGACGAGGAACTCGACGATGAGGTGCGCGCGCATCTCGATCTGCTCGCCGACGAGCACGAGCGGCGCGGGCTGTCGCGCGCGGACGCGGAGCAGGCGGCATTGCGCGATTTCGGCGGCGTGATGCGCGCGAAAGAGTCGTATCGCGAGCAGCGAGGGCTGCCCGTCGTCGATGCGCTCGTCCAGGACCTGCGCTACGCCGCGCGCATGTGGAAGCGCGCGCCCGCCTTCAATCTCACGATCGTCGCCGTGCTCGCGATCAGCATCGGCGTGAACAGCGCCATGTTCACGTTCGTCGACGCGCTGCTCTTCCGTCCGATGTCGGGCCGCGCCGGTGAAATGCTCGGGGTCTACAGCCACGATCGGACCAGGCCGGACTCGTATCGGCTCTTCTCCTATCCGAATTACGTCGACATCCGCGATCGCAACGACGTGTTCGACGGCCTCGTCGCGTACACCTACGCATCGGCCGGCGTTCCGGCCGGCGACGTGACCAGGCGCGCCTCCGTCCAGATTGTGTCGGCGAATTACTTCAACGCGATCGGCGTGAGCCTGGCGGCCGGCCGAACGTTCACGGCCGACGAGGACAAACCGGGCGCGAACATTCCGGTGGTCATCGCAAGCTATGCGCGATGGCAGGAGAGCGGCTTCGACCCGGCGTTTCTCGGCCGCGCGCTTCGCCTCAACGGCCAGGACTTCACGGTCGTCGGCATCGCACCGAAGGGGTTTACCGGCATGATGGCGCTGATGGGACGCGAGCTGTGGCTCCCGCTCGGCGTGTTCCACTCGATCGTGACGGGCAACAGCCGCGCGCTTGCGGATCGATCCAGCACCGCATTACTCCTCGCGGGGCGGTTGAAGCCGGGCATCACCATCGATCAAGCCAACATGCGGCTCGCGGCGTTGTCGGCCGATCTCGATCGGTCGTTTCCCGGCGAGAATCGCAACCAGGTGCTGACGGTCCACGCGCTGTCGCGCCTCAACATCACGTCCCGACCGTCGAGCGACGCCGGACCGGCGGCGCTCTCTGCGGTGCTGATGCCGCTGTCGGGCGGCGTCCTGGTGATCGCGTGCCTCAACATCGCGAACATGCTGCTTGCGCGCGGAATGACGCGCACGAAGGAGATCGCGATCCGCCTCGCGCTCGGCGGCGGACGCGGGCGCATCGTCCGCCAGCTGCTCACGGAAAGCCTCGTGCTCTCGGCCGCCGGCGGCGCGGCCGGGTTGATCATCGGTTCGTGGGCCATGCGGCTGTTCAAGGCATCGCTCGCACCGGTCTTTCCGATGCCGCTCCAGCTGGAGTCGCGCCCCGACCTGAATGTCGTCCTTGCGACGGCGGCGCTCGCCATGCTGAGCGCCGTGGTATCTGGACTCGCACCGGCGTTGAGAATGACGAGGTTTGCCGTTGTCGACGATCTGAAGGATCCGGGTCGCGCGCGCGATGCGGGACGCATCCGCACGCGCGCATCGCTCGTCGTCTGCCAGATTGCTCTGTCGCTGATGCTGGTGACCGCCGGCGGGCTGTTCGCGCGCGGCGCGCTGAGGGCCGCCGCCGCCGATCCGGGCTATCGCTACGACGGCCTGCTGCTTGCGTCGATCGATCCGGGCCTGGCCGGCTACGACGAATCAGAGGGACGCCGACGTCTGCAGTCCGCGCTCGAGCGGCTGCGCCGCGTGCCAGGAATCCACGCGGCCGGCGCAACGTCGCAGGTACCGTTCGGCGAGCTCCACGCGGCGCGCTCGATCGCACGGCCGGGCCGCCTCGACGAGCCGCAGCTGACGGCCACCTATTCGATCGTGAGCGCCGGCTACTTCAACACACTCGGTCTGCCGATTCTGCGTGGCCGCGACTTCACGGCCGTCGAGGAGCGCGCGCGGTCCGACTCGCGCGTCGCCATCGTCGACGAGCCGCTGGCACGCCGCCTGTTTCCTGACGAGGATCCGGTCGGCCAGCAGGTCATCCTTCCACCACAACGGGGCGATGCGGCGCCGGCAGCTCCCGACGTGATCGCCATCGTCGGAATCGTGCCGGGCATTCGCGACGATCTGTTCGAGCGCGAGCTGGCGCCGCACATCTACGTGCCGGCGGGCGCGGACTACCGCGGCACCATGCACATTCACGCGCGTATGGCGCGCGGCTCGGCCGACGAGGTGCTTGGCACGATCCGTCGCGAGCTGCGAGCCCTCGACGATCGCTTGCCGGTGACCGAGCTGCGCACGATGCAGGAGTTTCACGACCGCGGGCTGCTCCTCTGGGTGATTCGGACGGCCGGCCGCACGCTCAGTGGACTCGGCGGTCTGGCGCTGCTGCTGGCCGTCGTGGGTGTCTTACGGCGTGAGGTCATATGTCGTCTCGCAGCGCACACGCGAGATCGGCATCCGGCTGGCGCTCGGCGCGAAGCCGCGCGACATCGCGTGGATGCTGCTTCGCGACGGCGCGCGCACGACGTTCGCCGGCATCGCGATCGGTTTTCCGCTGGCGATCGCCCTCGGACGACTGTTGAGCGCGGAGATCTCCGACGTCCGCCCGTACGATCCGGTCGTGCTGACGCTGGCGCCGCTCGTGCTGGCCGGCGCCGCGGCGCTCGCCACCTATCTGCCCGCGCGACGTGGCATGCGCGTGTCGCCGTTGGACGCCCTCCACACCGAGTAGGGGCGGACCCATGTGTCCGCCCCTCCGTACGGAGTAGGGGCGGACCCATGTGTCCGCCCCTCCGTACGGAGTAGGGGCGGACCCGTGTGTCCGCCCGGGGCCGACACGTGTTTCCGGCGGGGCCGACACGTGTTTCCGCGGGGCCGACACACGGGTCGGCCCCTACGTTGTGTTGGCTTTGAGCCGTCGCATGCCTTTGAGCCAGCGATCGTAGTCAGTGGCTTTGCGCCGGAAGTATTCCCCGACTTCGGGATGCGGCAGGATCAGGAAGCGCTCGTCGGCAAGTCCCTTCACGACTTCCGCCGCGACCTGCTCCGGTTCGAGCGCACCGTCGACGAGAAATCCCCGGCCCTCGAGCGCGGCGCGGCGCAGCATGTCGGTGCGCACGCCCTGCGGACAGAGCGCCGACACCTTGATCCCGCGATCGCCGTACGCGATCGCGAGCCATTCAGCGAACGCGAGCGACGCGTGTTTGGTGACTGAGTAGGTCGCCGACTGGATGTGCGTGAGCAGGCCGGCCGCTGACACCGTCTGCAGCAGGTAGCCGTCGCCGCGCGCGAGCATGCCGGGCAGCACGTGGCGCGCGGCGTAGACGTGCGCCATCACGTTCACGTCCCAGCATCGTTGCCAGTCCGCATCGGCGGTCTCGTCGCCGCCGGTGATCGCGATGCCTGCGTTCGAGCAGAACACATCGATCGGACCGACGTCGCTCGCCGTGTGCATCACGAGCCGGGCGACGTCGCTTTCGCGCGCGACGTCGGTCTCGATCGCAAGGCCGCCTATTTCCCGGGCGACTTCAGTGGCTGCGGCGCCGTCCACATCGGCGACGACGACGGTGCGCGCGCCCTCGGCCGCAAACCTCCGGCACAGCGCGCGCCCGATCCCGTTCGCGCCGCCGGTGACGACGATGATCTTGTCTGTTATGCGCATGTGTCGGGGCGGACCCGTGTGTCCGCCTCTCCGGGTCCGCGTACCGGCTCGGGGCCGACACATGGGTCGGCCCCTACACTGTGGGGGCGCCCTGCCCTTTCATCCACGCCTGCAGCGTGTCGACGTCCTTCTTGACGGTCCGCGACGCCGCCAACAGCACGACGGCGAGGATCGTCGCGAGAATCGGGACGATGTACAGCGCCGTGTGCAGTCCTTGCGCTCGGAACGGTTCGAGCGCGCGGAGATCGAAGCCTTTCGACTCGCCGATGAGGCTGCGGAACTCCGCCAGCATCAGATCGCCGAACGGCAGCGGCGCGACCGCGCCGGCGGCGCTCGCCGCCTGGAAGGTGAAGTAGTCGCTCGCGAGACCCGTGAAGACGGGACCGAACGACGCGCCGAGCACGTACATCGCGAAGAAGTACAGCGCCATCGCCGTGCCGCGCAGCGAAGGCTCGACGACGTCGTGAATCGTCGAATAGACGGTCGAGTAGTACGCGAACATCACGCCGGAGCCGGTCCCCATCAGCAGCGCGAACCCGACGACGTCGCCGGGCTGCCGCATCAGGCCGAGAAACATCAGCGGCGCGGTGATGACGATGGCGGCGGTGCCGACGATGAGGCGGCCGTCGACGCGGCGGCGATACAGATAATCGGCGAGCGCGCCGCCGCCGGTCAGGCCGATGACGCCCGAGAAACCGTACACGCCGGCGGCGACCCAGCCCGCGTCCCTGAAGGTCATGTGATGAAAGCGGACGAGAAACGGCGCCACGAACGCGCCGAGCGCGTACATGTTGAAGTTGTGCAGCGCGCCCGACACGATGAGCCACAGCATCGTCGGGATCGAGAGGACGAGCAGATACGGATTGCCGGCGCGCCGGCGATCGCCGACGGCGTGCGCTTCCACCGTGCCGCGCTGCGGTTCGCGCATCATCAACGCGGCGGCCGCGCACAGCAGGCCGGGCACCGCCGCGATGTAGAACGCGTTGCGCCAGCCCCAGTTCTGCAGAATCCAGCCGCCGGCGCCGTTGGCGAGGCCGAGTCCGAGCGGCAGGCCGAGCATCCAGATCGCGATCGCGCGCGCCCGCTGCGCCGCCGGGAAGAAATCGCCGAGGAGCGACGTCGACGCCGGCGAGCACGTGGCCTCGCCCACGCCGACGCCGAGGCGCGCGACGATCAACTGCGAGAAGCTGCGCGCGATGCCGGACATCGCCGTCAGCAGGCTCCACAGAAACACGCCGGCGGCGAGGATCATTCGCCGCTCCCGCCGGTCGGACAGGCGGCCGAGCGGCAGCCCGACGACCGCGTAGAGCAACGTGAAGACGGTGCCGAGCAGACCCAGCGCGGTGTCGCTGAGCGCCCACTCGCGGCGGATGCCTTCGGCCACGCCGCCGATGATCTGGCGATCGAAGAAGTTCATCAGGTTGATCGCGAAGAGCACCGTGAGCGCAAAAACCGCACCTGGGGCCAAAAGGATCTCCGGGACCTAGAAGGGATGCTTGCCGGCTTCGACGACGGCGTCCGCGATCCGGCGGCGCGCGGCGATCGTGTCGATGGGCGTGTGCGCGGTGAGCCGCTCGACGGCCGACGCGATCGAGCTGTCCGCTCCCTGCGCCGTCAGCGCCGCGGCCACCTGCCTGGCCGCTGACGCCACGCGATCGGCTGCGTCGTTCGCGTAGACGCGAACGACATCACCGGCGAGCGACGTGCGGCGGTCGCCGCGCAGGGCGAGCTTCTCCGCGCGCGCGATGCCGCTTTCAATGGCGTAGACCTCGATGACGACGTCGGCGATGTGTGCCTCGACCTCCTGCGCGTCCTTGAGCGCGTCGCCACAGGTCGCCGCGGCCGCGCCCAGCAGCGCGACGGCGAGCCGCTTCGCGCGCGACAAGAACTCGCGCTCGGCCGCAAGCGAGCCGCCAGGATCGGACCGCCCTGCCCCGTCTGACCCATCTGGCCCACCCCGCCCACCTGCCAGCGCGGTCCGCGCGGCTTCCGCCGTGAACCACGACGGCGACTGCTTCCGCAGCCGCGTCGGGATGATCAGTCTGTTGATCTCGTTCGTGCCTTCGTAGATGCGCGTGATGCGCGCGTCGCGGTACATCCGCTCGACGGGAAACTCGCGGGAATATCCGTTGCCGCCGAAGACCTGCACCGCTTCGTCGACAGCCCAGGCCAGCGCCTCGCTCGTCCACACTTTGTTGATCGAGCACTCGACCGCGAACCCCTCGATGGTCCTGAGCACGTGCGCGTCGCCGGATGCGCTCTCGCGATCGACCGACTGCAGCGCGCGGTCGACGTCGCCGAGCGCGCGGTACGACATCGCGTCGCCGATGAACGCGCGAATCGCCATGCCGGCGAGCTTCTGCTTGATCAACCCGAACTCGGCAATCGCCCTGCCGAACTGGCGGCGCTCCTTGGCGTAGGCGGCGGCGTGGCCGAGCGCGCCCTTGACCCCTGCCATGTTGCGCGCGCCCAGCTTCACGCGGCCGAAGTTGAGGACGTTGAACGCGACCTTGTGCCCCTGTCCGATCGTGCCGAGCACGTTTTCGATCGGCACCTTGACGTGATCGAGCATCAGCGCCGTCGTCGAACTGCCGTCGAGCCCGAGCTTGATCTCGTCGCGGCCCGAGACGACGCCCATCGATCGCTCGACGAGGAAGCCGGTGAACTTGTCGCCGTCCACCTTCGCGAAGATCGTGAAGAGATCGGCGAAGCCGCCGTTCGTGATCCACATCTTCTGGCCGTTGAGCACGAAATGGCGGCCGTCGGGCGTGAGCGTGGCGGTGGTTCGCGCCGCGAGCGCATCGGAGCCCGACTGCGGTTCGGTGAGCGCGTACGCCGCGATCAGCTCGCCGCTCGACAGCTTCGGCAGGTAGCGCGCCTTCTGGTCGGGCGTGCCGAAGTAGACCAGCGGCAGCGTCCCGATCGACGTGTGCGCGCCGAGCGATCCGCCGAACGACGGATTCACCGCAATCTGTTCGCCGACGTACGCCGCACTGATGAGATCCAAGCCGAGACCGCCGTACGAGGGCGGGATCTCGAGGCGCAGCAGATCCAGATCGCCGGCCCGGCGCATCAACTCCCGCGTGAGCGCCCAATCGTGCTTGTACAGACGATCGACGACCGGCTGCACTTCCTTCTGCATGAATTCGGCGGCCGTCCGTCCGAACATGCGTTGCTCTTCCGAGAGATCCTCGCGAACGAAGACAGCCTCGGGCCGCACGTCGGTCGTGAGAAACCGGCCGCCGGCGCCGCCGCTCGAGAGCGTCGATCGCGAGGCGTCCGCCGCCTCGCGCGCGCCGATCGTGTTGACGTCCATAGAGGCTCGGAAGTATAAGCCTGACATCGTGCCCACCATCAACGAATTATTCTCGCTCGCCGGACGCGTCGCGATCGTCACCGGCGGATCGCGCGGGCTCGGTCAGGAAATGGCCGAAGGACTCGCCGAGGCCGGCGCGTCGCTGATGCTCTGCGCGCGCCGCGAACAGTGGCTCACGCCGACGATCGACGCGATGCGCGCGAAGGGGTTCAGGACCGAAGGGATGATCTGCGACGTGTCGAAGCCCGCCGACGTGCAGGCGGTCGTCGACCAGACGGTGGCGACGTTCGGCAAGGTCGACATCCTCGTCAACAACGCCGGCGTGACGTGGGCGGCCGAGCCGGAGGAGCTGCCGCTCGACAAGTGGCAGAAAGTCGTCGACGTCAATCTGACCGGCGCCTTTCTGTTCGCGCAGGCCGCCGGCCGCGACATGCTGAGGCGGCAGTACGGCCGCATCATCAACGTCGCCTCGATCGCGGGACTGCATTCCTCGGTGAACGGACCGCACTTCGCGCCGTACGCGGCGACGAAAGCGGGACTGATGGGGCTGACGCGCGAGCTGGCCGCCTCGTGGGGACGGCAGAACATCCGCGTCAACGCGATCGCGCCCGGCTACTTCCACTCCCGCCTCGCGGACGGCGCGATCGCCGTGACCGAGCCGGCGATCAAAGCGACGAGCCCGATCCCGCGCGTGGGCGACGCGGGCGAGCTGAAGGGCGTCGCGGTGTTTCTCGCCGCCGACGCGTCCAACTACATCACCGGTCAGACGATCGTCGTCGACGGAGGGCGGACCATCGCCTGAGCCGATCGTCTATCGACACGCGATATCCACTGCCTCGCGACCAGAGCATCGCGGTGTCGTTCGGCGTTCAGAATCTTCCGAGCTACGGCTACTACGTGAACGAACGCACGGCGTTCCGCGCATGGTCGATCGCCGGCAACACGCTGGTTCAGTTCGACGACGGCATCCGCATCGCTCGGCTCAAGGACGGAATCACCCTGGACCTGGCCGAGATCCGCGGCAATCTCTTCACGACGATGCACGACAAGCCGCGAGGCATCTGGCTCGCGGGTCCATCCACGTCGCCCGACAGCGGCTTCATCGACGACCTCGCCGTCGACGCCAACGTGTTCGCCTGCGGGTTTCCGGCCATTGCTCACGCTGCCCGGCCTGATGCTGCCGAAGAACGCGTTCGTCAAGCCGAGCGGTCAGTCTTTCACGGGAAACATCGGGTCGACCGCCGCCTGTCAGCCGCCGATCGTCAAGCAGCCGTAAACGAACCCCTTGCGGCCTTTGCGTTCTTCCCGTCGATTTGATGGGCGCGATCGCATTGTGCGAGACTTTGTCTCCATCCGATGGCCCCATCACCATACGCCGCGCGTCCCTGGCTGAAGCACTACGACTACTGGGTCCGGCCGCACCTTTCGTATCCCGGCCGGCCGCTCGGCGACATTCTCAACCTCACGGCGATCGAGCGGCCGGATCGGCCGGCGACGCAGTTTCTCGGCGCGCAGTTGACGTTCCTGGATCTGAAGCGGCGATCCGACGCGCTCGCGGTGTCGCTGTCGAAGATGGGGATCGTCAAGGGCGATCGCGTCGGCATCATGCTGCCGAACTGTCCGCAGTACATCATTGCGGCGTTCGCGGTGCTGCGATTGGGTGCCGTCATCGTCAACATCAATCCGAGCTACACGGCGCGCGAGCTGGTCACCGTCGCCACCGACTCGGGCGTGCGTATCGTCATCACGCTGGACGCGCTCGCGCCGCTCGTGCAGGGCGTGCGCGATCAGACCGCGATCGAGCACGTCATCGTCACCTCGCTCGCGGAGTATTCAGCCCAGGCCGCCCCCGCAACCAAAGTTCCCAACACGCTTTCACTGACCGATCTGATAGGCAGTCTGACGAGTGAGACTCGTGACAACGTGTCGGGCCTGACGAGGATTGAACCGGACGATCTCGCGGTTCTCCAGTACACCGGCGGCACGACGGGAACGCCGAAGGGCGCGATGCTGACGCACGCGAACATCTGGGCGAACGTCGTCCAGACGGAAAGCTGGACGAACCCGGCGTACGTGATCGGCGGCAACGAGCGATACCTGGTCGTCATCCCGTACTTCCACATCTACGCGTTCTCGGTCTGCATGATGGTCGGCCTCCGGATCGGCGCGCTGCAGATCGTTCATCCCAAATACGACCCCGAGCAGGTCCTCGCGTCGATTCGCGATTTCCGCCCGACGTACTTCCCCGCCGTGCCGACGGTGTTCGTGTCGCTGCTCAATCATCCCAAGGTGAACGAGTACGGTCTGGAGCACGTGCGATTGTTCAACAGCGGCGGCGCGCCGTGTCCGGTCGAGGTGATGGAGGAGTTCGAGCGGCGCATCGGCCGTCCGCTGAACGAAGGATACGGCCTGTCGGAAACGTCGCCAGTGACGCACTCGACGCCGCAGCTCGCGTATCGCAAGCTCGGATCGATCGGGTTGCCGTTCCCGGATACCGATCTCAAGATCGTCGACGTCGAGACCGGTTCGCGGGAGCTGCCGTTCGGCGAAGCGGGCGAGCTCTGCGTGTGCGGCCCGCAGGTCATGAAAGGCTATTGGAACAAGGCGGAGGAAACAGCCAACGTCCTCCGCACCGACGCCGACGGCCGCCGGTGGTTCCACACGGGAGACATCGCGCGGATGGACGAGGACGGCTACACGTCGATCGTCCAGCGGAAGAAGGACATGATCATCGTCGACGGCTTCAACGTGTATCCGTCGGAAGTGGAATCGGTGCTCTACGCGCATCCGGCCGTCAGGCTGGCGGCCGTCATCGGCATCCCGGATCGATATCACGGCGAGACGGTGAAAGCCTGCATCGCGCTCAAACCCGGAACGTCGGCCACCGCCGATGAGGTGATCGCGTACTGCCGCGAGAGCCTCACCGAGTACAAAGTGCCGCGGCAGGTCGAGATTCGCGACGCGCTGCCGATGAGCGCCGTCGGCAAAATCCTTTATCGCGTGCTGCGCGAAGAGCACGCCGCCTCGACGAAGGCGGCCTCCCTCGGCTCGGGCACGGTCCACTCATCATGACGATCACCGACACGCGCCGCGGCCTCAGCGGCATCGAGTATTTCCGCAAGATGATGGCGGGCGAGCTTCCGCGGCCGGCCATGCTCGAGCTGCTCGGCATCCGGCTGATCGAAGTCGACGAAGGACGCGTCGTCTTCACGGCAACGGCCGAAGAGCGCTTCTACAACGGCACCGGCGTCGCGCACGGCGGCTTCGCCGCGTCGCTGCTCGACACGGCGCTCGGCTGCGCGATCAACTCGACGATGCCGGTCGGCAGGCGCTTCACGACGCTGGAGCTGAAAATCAATCTCACGCGGCCCCTGACGAAGGAAGTCGGACCGCTGCGCTGCGAAGCGAAAGTCGTCCACGTCGGCGGCCGCACGGCGACCTCCGAAGGCCGCATCGTCGACGCGAAGGGCAAGCTCTATGCCCACGGAACGACAACCTGCATCGTCGTCGAGCCTCCTCGCGGAGCGCTCGAGCCCTGAATGATCGGGCGGACACACGGGTCCGCCCCTACAAGCGAGAGATCTCTCCATGGCTGACCTCGTTCGCTACGAAATCAAAGACGGCGTCGCCGTCATCACCATCGACAACCCGCCGGTGAACGCGCTGAGTCCGGCGGTGTGGGAAGGAATCGACCAGGCCGTGGCGCGCGCGTCGGCCGATCCGTCGGCCGAGGCGATCGTGCTCATCGGCGCGGGCACGACGTTCATCGCCGGCGCGGACATCAAGGTCTTCGACACGCTGAAGACGCGCGAGGACTCGATGACGCGATCCGCGGGCACGCACGCGCTGCTGCGACGGATGGAGGACGCGCCGAAGCCGCTCGTCGCGGCGATTCACGGCAACGCGCTCGGCGGCGGGCTCGAGGTCGCGCAGGCGTGTCACTTCCGCGTCGCGACGAACGATGCGAAGGTCGGTCAGCCGGAAGTGCTGCTCGGCATCATCCCCGGCGCCGGCGGCACGCAGCGGCTGCCGCGGCTGGCGGGCGCGAAGATGGCGCTCGAGATGTCGACGGATGGCAAGCCGGCTCCGGCGCCGAAGGCGCACGCCGCCGGCATCATCGATCAGATAGTCGACGGCGATCTCCTCACGGGCGCAATCGCCTTTGCCAAATCAAGGGCGAAGAATCGCGAGACGCGGAAGACGCGTGAGATTCCCCTGAGCGACGACCAGAAAAGAGCCGGACTCGACGCAGTCGCCGCCGCCCGCGCCGCGCTGCAGAAAACCGCCAAAGGGATGCACGCGCCGCACGCCGTCGTCGACGCCATCGAAGCCGGACTGCAGCGCCCGTTCGACGAGGGATCCGTGCGCGAGCGAGAGCTCTTCGCCGAGTGCGTCGTCTCGACCGAATCAAAGGCGCTGCGTCATCTGTTCTTCGCCGAGCGGGACGTGGCAAAGGTCCCCGACGTGCCGAAGGACACGGCCGCCAGAGACGTCAAGCGTGCCGCCGTCGTCGGCGCCGGCACGATGGGCGGCGGCATCGCGATGACCTACGCCAACGCCGGCATCCCGGTGCTGCTGAAGGAAGTGGACCGGGCGGCGCTCGACCGTGGCCTCGCGACCATTCGCAAGAACTACGACGTGACGATGTCGAAGGGCAAGATGACCGCCGAGCAGGTCGAGAAGACGATGGCGCTGATCACGCCGACCACGAGCTACGACGGCTTCGATCAGGTGGACATCGTCGTCGAGGCGGTGTTCGAGAACATGGACCTGAAGAAAG